>Ga0182030_10000270_pt1 | contig 91957 bp, 77 predicted proteins | sample 812S3MmetaG_FD_121299 | JGI IMG/M metagenome (GOLD analysis project Ga0182030, IMG submission 121299) | Permafrost microbial communities from Stordalen Mire, Sweden - 812S3M metaG (Illumina Assembly) | ecosystem: Environmental > Terrestrial > Soil > Wetlands > Permafrost | place: Sweden...
ACGATCACCAGCAACACGCTTTCGACCGGGGCCGGTTCCACGATTAACTTCAACTATACCGCCGGGACCACCAATGGCGGCACGCTGGGGAACGACTACGTTGTCTGGAGCCCCACCGTGACGAGCGGCATCATCAGCGGCAATTACACGGTCACCGACGCCGGCGGCGCGGGCTACGCCACGGTGAGCGGCGGTAAGATCATTCGTTATGCCAATCCGGGCGGCGACGGCCTGCCGACCAGCGCCGGCGTCTCGACCGGGAATTATTTCGTGAACAGCAGTTACAGCACGAGTTCCACGAGCACGGCGGGCAGCCTCGTCGAGGCTTTGGCCGCCAGCGAGGCGGCCAATACCGTCACCGTTGACACGACAGGGCTGACCTCAGGCGCCACTCTGACCCTTGGTACGAACATCCTCACTGTCACCAGCGGCGGCGGCTTTGTCTTCGGCGGCGCGAATGCCTACTCGATCACCGCTTCCGGCGCGGGCGGCATCCAGTCCGGCACTGCCGCCGGAAGCACGATATTCAACAACTTCGCCACCAGCGCCGTGACCATCAGCGCCCCGATTCTTAACAATGCCGCGAGTACGGCGACGTTCGCCGGCACCGGCAACACGATCCTGAGCGGCGTGAACACCTACACCGGCGCGACGACCATCGGCGCGGGCGCGACGCTGACCATCGGCGGCGCGGGCCAGTTGAATTCTGGGGCCTACGCCGGAGCTATTACGGACAACGGGAACTTCAATTACAACAGCTCGGCGGCGCAAACCCTCACGGGAGTGATCTCCGGAACAGGTTCGTTGACGGAAACCGGCACCGGCGGGAGCATATTGACTCTTAATACCGCGACAAACACCTATACCGGCGGCACGAACATCAATGGCGGTGAGCTCAGCGTCGCCAATGCCAATTCCCTCCCAACGACGGGTCTCGTTACCTTCGGTGGCGGCTCACTGCGGTACAACGGCATCACCACTGACTTTTCCGCCCTCTTCAGCACCGCCGCGAACCAGCCGATCAGCATCGACACCAATACGCAGAACGTCACCTTCGCCACCGCGCTGACGAGTGTCGGTGGAACCTTGACCAAGCTTGGCACGGGCACGCTGACTCTCACCGGCGTGAACACCTACACCGGCGCGACGACGATCAGCGGCGGTAACCTCAAGATCTCAGGCAGCACGCTCTCGACCGGCACGGTCTCGGTGGCCAGCGGCGCGACGTTGGCTGGCACCGGTTCGACGGGCATCGTCACGGTGGCAGCCGGCGGTAATATCAACTTGCAGGATGGCGTGATCGGCACGTTGACGCTGGGAGGACTCACCAGCAATGGCACCTCGGGCACGCCCGGCAACTTCTCCTTTGACATCCAGACGACTTCGGGGACGACGACGACCGATCTGATCAATAATACCGGAACCCTGAACTTGGCCAACGCGAGCGGCACCACGATCACCGTCGGTAATGTGAACGGGAGCACGAAGGTCCTCGCGATAGGCAACTATGCCTTGATCTCCTATACCGGGACGCAACAGTCGCTGTCGAATCTGAGTCTGTGGGCAACCTCGTATGATGACAGCCTCGTTAGCCTGACCCAAAACGGTGACACGATTTACCTGACTGTTGGGCCACCCGCCCAGGCATGGTGGGGCGGGACAACCAGTACAAGTTGGGCGGCGGCGGGCAATTGGTACACATCGGCCACCAGTAACACAGCCCTCCTGAACCCTCCCGGCTCGAATACGGATGTCTTCTTCTCGACGACCGCCCCGACCGCCGGAAATCTGAGCACGTTGCAGAATGGGTCGACGACGATCAACAGCCTGAACTTCACCTCGAGTTCGGGTAATGTCACCATTGGCCCGGGCACCCCAAGCAATTCAACCTTGACCCTCAATGCCGCGACAACCACGGGTAACGGCGGCAGCAACACGGCACCCAACGGCATCATGGTGTCGAGCGGCGCGGGCACCGTCGGCATCAGCACACCGCTGGTTCTTGGCGCCAGTCAGACTTGGACGAACGCGGGCAGCAATAGCTTGACGATCAGCGGCGGGGTTACCGGCTCGTACAACCTGACGCTTGCGGCAAACTCGACGGGCAGCATCACCCTCTCGACGGCCAGCGTCAACAACACCGGCACGATCACCAACTCGGGCAGCGGCAGTGCCACGACGACCATCAGCGCCGTGATCGGCACAAGCGTGCAGGGCGTCGTCCAAGCCAGCTCCACTTCCCAATTGAACCTCTCCAACGCGAACACCTACACCGGCGGCACAACGGTCACCCTCGGCACCCTGGATCTCCAAAATCAGAACGCCGCACAGAATAGCACCCTGACCATGAATGGCGGCAGCCTCGTGTTCGACAGTTCGGTTTCCGGCAATGCCTTTACCCTCGGCGGCCTGGCGGCCTCGACTTCAGGCACGGGCTACAACATTGCCCTGCAAAACAACGCAGGCACGCCTGCCGCCATCGCCCTTACTGTGGGCGGAGACAATGCCAACACCACCTATGCGGGTGTCTTGAGCGCAGGTGGCTCCCTGATAAAAACGGGAACAGGCACCTGGACGCTTTCGGGCGCGAACAGCTACAGCGGCGCGACGCAGGTCAACGCCGGCACGCTTTCGATCAACACGGTCGCGACAGGCGCCACGGCGCAGAGCTTGGGGAAAGACACGGCGTCGAGCGCGGTGACCCTGGGCGGCTCGGGCACTTCCGGCACGTTGCTCTACACCGGCGGCGCGGGCACACTCGACAAGAACATTGCTTCGTTGGGCACGGGCACGGGCGGCGCCTCGGATACGATTCAAAACTCCGGCACCGGCCTGCTGACCCTCTCGGGCGGATTGGTCAAGAACGGGACGAAGCTGACCTTGAATGGCGGTGCCAATGGCATCAACGTCACCACCACCGCGATCTCGGGTTCGGCCGCAAATTCCGACCTGCTGGTGACGGGGGGCGCGACGACGATCTCCGTGGCCTCAACTTATAACGGTCCCACGACGGTTTACGGCGGAGGCACGCTGGTCAACGGCGTCAATGACGCTTTGTCCGATACAAACACGACCGGGGTGACGACGAGCACGACGCTCAATCTCGGTTCATCGAGCCTGGAAACCTCCGGCTATACCAATACCTACAATCTCAACGGTTACAGCCAGACTCTCGCGGGCTTGTACTCGTTTAACGGCAGCAGCGGCACCGATACTGACTCGGTGGTTGGAGGCACCGGCAATGGCGCGACGCATTCTTCCAGCCTGACGTTGACGCCATCAGGGACGGATACCTTTGGCGGAATTATCGGCGGCTTGGGCAGCAACCAGAATAACATCAACCTGACCATGAGCGGCACGGGCACGCTGGTCTTCACCGGCGCGAACACCTTTACGGGCAGCACGCTGATCAACTCGGGCATCATCAACTACCAGGGCGCCTCCACCCCTGGAGTCTACAGCGCCATTACGGTGGCCTCGGGCGCCACGGCCCAGGTGCAGGGAGTTTCCGGCGCGGGCACGACAACCCTGACGCTGTCGGGTGCGGGCGATACGGGCGCCGGTGCCACTGGCGCCTTGGAAAACGTGAGCGGAACCGATAGCTTGAGCGACCCCATCGTCCTGGGCGCCGACTCCACTATTTCTTCGGATCTGGGTTCGCTGAGCCTCAGCGGCGGCCTGACCGGCTCGTACAACCTCACGCTCAATAGCACCGGCGCCGGCACGATCAGCTTCCTGTCCGGCAGCATCAATAGCCCCACAATCACCAATGCCGGCACGGGCTCGGGCGCGACGACCATCAGCGGCGGTGTGGGCTCGAGTGCCACTACCATCACCGAAAACAGCCCCGGCGGTTCCTCGCTGACGATCGACACCACCGCGCTGACCGTCAATAGCGCGGGCACCACCCTGATCAACAATAATGCGAGCGGTTCCGCGATCTTCACGGTCTCCGGTGGCGTCAATGGCTCGGGCAATCTTGCGCTCCAAAACAACGGTTCCGTCGCCAACGGCATCACGCTCTCCGGCAGCACCGTCAACAACACCGGATCGATCACCAACTCGGGCACCGGCGGCGGCGCCGTCTCCATCAGCGCGGGGGTGGGATCGAATGTCACCGGTATCACCGAGAACAGCGCGAGCTCAGCCTTGAACGTCTCCGGCGCGATTAGCGTCCACAACCCGGGCACAACCCTGACCAACAGCAATTCGAGCGGCTCCTCGCTGTTGACGGTGTCCGGGGGCGTAACCGGCACGGGCAATCTTGTGCTCAACAACAACAGTGCGATTGCGAACGGCATCACCCTCTCCGGCGGTTCGGTCAACAACGTTGGCACGATCACCAACTCGGGCACCGGCAGCGGTTCCACGTTAATCAGCGCTGCTATTGGCACAAGCGTGACGGGCGTCATTCAAAATAGCTCAACCTCTCAATTGAACCTCACCGGCGCGAATACTTACACCAGCGCGACGACGATCACCTCGGGCACCCTCAATGCGGGCGCGGCTGGCACCTTGAACAGCACCAGCGGCGTGACCGTCAATACCGGTGGCACACTGCTCTTCAGCGCCTCGAATGCCGTCAATAATACCACCACGACGCTGACAACGCTTGCCAGTGGCACCGGCACCGCCACCATCAGCATGCAGGGTCTCAATGGCGCGAAGGAAACCATGGGCGCACTGACGTTGGGCTCCGGCACCACCATTATCAACTTTGGCAGCGGTACCACCATTGGTAATACGCTCGAGTTTTCCAGCCTGACGATGAGCAGCAGCTCCCTGCTCAGTGTCTACAACTGGAATGGACCGGATTACAATATTGGCGGCACTGATACCGGTACCATTGGCGACTACCAGGATCGCCTCCTCCTCAGCAGCTTCAGCGGCCTGACTCAAGCCGAGTTAAATGACATTAGCTTCTATAGCGGCAACGGCACCGGCCTAATTAGCACCGGGGCTGAGATTGCGTTTGGAAATGGAGGTTCGTATCAGGCTGAACTCGCCGTTCCCGAGCCATCGACGATCTTCTGGCCCATTTGCCTCCTTGGCTTTTTGGGTTGGGGCAACCGGCGCCGGATTCAGAAGTTAGTTTGTGCGTCCATAGCTTCCTTTCATGCAGCTTAACTTGGTAATACTAACAACATTTGAACGTCAAACAAAAAACAACTCGGCCAGCCAACAATCTCTCAAACCAATGAGGATACCGAAGGAAAACATGAACCAGACCATCAGCACCCGCTCGCCCAACGCCAATCGGAATGATGAGGATATTTCCGTATTGCCTTTAAAGAGATACTTTCAGTTCCCCTTTGCGTCTGTCGCCGCCGACTCGACGAATGGGATGCAACGCAAAGCGAAATTCCACGTTCTGCATATAAGACGTTCCATATTAAGGTAATAAAATTCAACAATATGCGCTCATATTCCATAGGCTCCTTTAGGGCGACGCAACGGACTGGCAGTCTGGTTGTTGCGCTGGCGTTACTGGGATTCTCCGGTGTGGCTCAAACGGCGAAGGCGCAGACTGGATTCAGTCTCGGAGATGCCGCCAACTTCGTTCTCCTCGATGAAGGGTATGGATCCAATACCCTTTCTTTTGGCGCGGGTACCATCGATGGCAACATTGGGATTGGCGATCCGACCAGTGGAAGCACCAGCCTTGCTTTTAGTAGCGGCGCCTATCTTAATGGCAGTATTAATTTCGCAGGTTCGGCTGCCTCGATCAGCGGTACCAACTCCGGCACCGCCACGATTCACAGCGGCGTCACCTCCGTGCAGACGGATCTCATCTATCTCAACAATCTTTCCAGCATCTTGGGCGCCGAAACGGGAGCGGCCCTCACCGTGAACCTGAGCACCGGCAAGAGCCAAACGATCAATGCCAGCAGCGGCTCTCTCGATGCCAGCGGCAACTATGTGTTCACCGTGGGTGCCTTCACTTTTTCCAAGGGCGCGACGCTGACGATCAACGGCAACGGTCTCGGTCACAACGTGGTCATTAACTTCATCAGTACCAGCGGTAACCCCAATTTCTTCGGTGCGATTAAACTGACGGGCGGCCTGACGTCCAGCCAGGTACTGTTCAACATCAGCAGCGGTGCCGCCTTGAACTTTTCCGATAACAATTCGACCGTATCCGGCACCTTTCTGGATCCGAATGGCGCGATTGCGGGCAGCAGCGTGACGATCGACGGCCACGTTTATGGTGGCGGAAATAACAATATGGAAATCGTCACCGGCACCAATGTCATCAGTTCCAATCAATAGCGCCTTGAACCCACCATGAAATCATTTTCGAACACATCACGGAATTGGTCCGGCGGATTATTGGCCGCGCTGCTTTGCATCTTCTCGATCACCATCGCACAGGCGCAAATCGTCACCTTGGGCACGTTCACTGGCGATAATGGAGCTAACCCCACGGCCGGTCTAACCCTCAGTAGCGATGGCACCACGTTCTACGGGACAACCTCCAACGGCGGGAGCAACAACAACGGCACGGTGTTTTCGATCGCCGTGACCGGGGGCACGATCAGCACGGTGGCCGACTTCACGTACCCTAGTGCCACCGGGAACCAGCCCTTGGGCGCTGTGACCCTCAGCAGCGATGGCAGCACGCTCTACGGGACAACCTCCAATGGCGGCACGGGCGGTCCCTCCGGCGGCGGAACGATCTACTCGGTATCCGCTACGGGATCCAACGCCACCCCGACCGCATTGTACAGCTTCACTGGCACCAGCGTTCCTCCCGACGGGGCTACCCCCCAAGGCAGTTTGACCCTCAGCAGCGATGGCGGCACTCTCTACGGGACGACCAATCAGGGCGGAGCCAATGGTGTCGGCGTCGTGTTTTCGGAGTCAACCAGCGGGGGCGCGCCCACGACGCTGGCCAGCTTCGATTACACCAACAATGGAGGTAACCCCAGTGCTGGCGTGACCTCCGTCACCCTCGTCGGCACCACTCTCTACGGGACGACCTCCAGCGGTGGTACTCCCAGCGGTGAGCCCGAAGGCAGCGGCAGCGGCACGATCTTTTCGGTGCCCTCCAGCGGCAGTCCTCCGCTTACGATTAACTCCTTGGCCACCTTCTCCAGCGATGGCACCAATGGGGCCGCCCCTGTGGGCAACCTGACCCTCGTCGGCGACGCACCCCTCGGCACCCTCGTCGGCACGACCTCCAGCGGCGGAGCCAACGGCTACGGCTCGATCTTTTCGGTGCCCCTTGCCGGTGGCTCGATTACCACCCTTTACAGCTTTACCAGCGCCGATGGCTATTTGCCCGTGGCGGGTTTGACCCTCAATAGCGGTGGAACCATCCTTTACGGCACGACGGAGTACGGCGGGGGGGCGCTCAGCGACGGCACGGTGTTCTCCTTTAACCTCCTCACGGACTCATTCAGCACCCTTGCCAGCTTCGATGGCGCTAATGGGGCCAACCCTATGTCCGATCTTACCCTTATCGGCACCACCCTCTACGGAACGACCCTAAATGGTGGTGCCAATGGCTATGGCACGGTGTTTTCCATCGATACGACGCAAGCCGTCCCCTATCCCTCCTCGTGGATACTGTCGCTCATCTGTTTCGGCGTGTTTGTCTATGTGCACCAACGCTCGCGCCGACAGGGCGTTTGACTGAGCCTTTGGTAGAGCAGTTCCAGAGTGAAGCAGTGTGGATTGATTTTAAAGCGGTCGGGTTCATTTTGCCAGCTAGTCGCTCCTTAAAAAAGCTTGACCTCAACTCATCTTGGCTATTAAGATGTCCTATAGAAATGGGGAGGTGATGGAAATCGAGGATCCTTTGGTGCTTTTAAGGCAAAGATACTTCCACTTTTTATCTTAAAGATAATTAACTTGATCATCATGCGCTCATCTTCTACAGGCTGCTTTAGAGCGTTGCAACTGACGACCAGTCTGGCGATTGCGCTGGCCTTATTGGGGTTCTTTGGGGTAGCTCAATCGGCAAAGGCGCAAATCGTTACCTTGGGCACCTTCGATGGCGCCAATGGGGCTCTACCTCAAGCTGGACTAACCCTCAGTAGCGATGGTACCACGTTCTACGGGACAACCTCCTTTGGCGGGAGCAACAACAACGGCACAGTGTTTTCGATTGCCGTTACCGGGGGCACGATCAGCACGGTGGCCGACTTCACGCAACCAGCCGTGGGGCCTAGCCTAACCGGAACCCAGCCCTTGGGCGCTGTGACCCTCGGCAGCGATGGCGGCACGCTCTACGGGACAACCTCCAATGGCGGCACGGGCGGTCCCTCCGGCGGCGGAACGATCTACTCGGTATCCGCTACGGGATCCAACGCCACCCCAACCACACTGGCCCCCTTCACCGGCATTTCTCCCGAAGGGGCTACCCCCCAAGGCAGCTTGACCCTCAGCGGCAGCACCCTCTACGGGACGACCTATCAGGGCGGGGCCAATCGTGTCGGCACGGTGTTTTCGGAGTCAACCAGCGGGGGCGCGCCCACCACGCTGGCCAGCTTTGATTACGGCACCAATGGGGCTAACCCAAGTGCCGGATTAATCCTCAGCGGTGGTATCCTCTACGGCACAACCTCCAGCGGTGGATCCGGAGGCAACGGCACGATCTTCTCGGTTTCTGCCAGCGGTGGCCCGATTAACACGCTGGCCACCTTCTCAGGCGATGGCTCCAATGGTGCCGCCGCTGTAGGCAACCTGATCCTTGTCGGCAACACCTTCTACGGCACGACCTCTCAAGGCGGGACCTCCGGCGATGGTACAGTGTTTTCCTTTAACCTCACCACGAGTACTTTGACTACCTTGGCCAGCTTCAATGGCGTCAACGGGGCTTTACCGAAGGCGAGCCTGACCCTCAATGGTGGCGGCAACATCCTTTACGGCACAACCTATCAGGGTGGCGCTGACGGTGACGGCACGGTGTTCTCCTTGAACCTCGACTCGAATGTCCTCGTCGCACTTGCCAGCTTCACTGGCACCGATGGCATTGGGGCCAACCCTCAGTCTGATCTTAATCTTATCGGCAACATCCTCTACGGAACAACCTTCCAAGGTGGTGTCAATGGCGAGGGCACGGTGTTTTCCTTCGATACGGCAGCCATCCCCGAACCCTCCTTGTGGCCGCTGTCGCTCATCAGTCTCGGCGTGCTTGCCTGTTTGCGCCAACGCATAGGCCGCGGACAGGTTGACTGAATGTCTGGTAGCGGCAGAGCTCGAGCCCGCACCTTAAATTGGGAGCAGCCACCTTTCTGGATAAGTTGTGAAGTTGTCCATTGACGAAAATCTTCGTGCTTTGATAGCCCTATTATTTTAGGATATTCGAGTGGATCAGGCGTCATTGCGTCGTTGGTTTGCGCCGATTTCGGTCACCGCGATCCTACTCGGTGTTCTGCTTTTTCTTTTCCCTTTTGGTTCGGGATACACCAGCCTCAACAGCCCGTTAGGCTTGGATTTGTGGTCGAACTGGACCAGGACCTCGGATTTGCCGGATGCGCATGATTATACGTACTGCCTGGTTGCCCTTATTTTCATCGTTTATCTGATCTTTGCCAGGCAGGTCGAGCTCAGCAGAGCCCAAATCCGAGGCAGCACCGGGGCAATCTTGTGGATTATCGGGGGGCTGCTTTTGTTCTGGATCGGGTCCCGGGCCGGCAAGCAAATCCTCGGCGAAGCTGGAATTCAGATTCTGTTGCTGGGGGCGATCCTCTGGTTCTGGGGTGGGGCGGTGTTTCGTGTTCTGGCTTTTGCCTGGGTCTTCCTTGTCTTCCTGTGGCCTCTGGCGTTCCTGGATTCGCTCGTGGCCTTTCCCCTGCGAATGGCCGTCACCGATTTAAGCTATCACATGTTAAATGCCATCGGCATTCCATGCATGCAGCACGGCACAGCGCTGCTTTCCGCGCCCGATCCAGCGGCCAGTTTGCCGCTTGGTTCCCAATTCCAAATCGATATTGCCGATCCCTGCAGCGGGCTTCGATCGCTTTTTCCGATGCTCATGTTTTCTGCTATTGTTGGCTATTTTTTCCTCTCTCGCCGCTGGCATCAATGGATGCTGTTTTTGAGCGCCTTCCCGGCCATCATCGCGGGCAACGTGGTTCGAATCATCCTATTGGTTATCGGTTGCGCCACGCTGGGCATGGAGGTCGCGCTTGGCACAACCGGGAATCCCTCCACGTATCATGAAGGCTGCGGCTTTGCCGTCTTTGGGGTGGTTCTGATCCTGGAACTTTTGATCGCTTCTGTGCTGCTTTCTGTCGAACGACGCCGAGCAAAACACGCGGTAGGACTCGATCCTGAATCGGAGAGACGACCGAAGTCCGCTGAAGGGACAGGCGCGCTCGCCAGCGTCAAATCCCATCCCACCGACGTCAGCTGGTGGCGAAGCGGAGTCGTGCTGGGACTCGCCGTCGCGATGCTGGTTGTCTACGCGCTTATTCCCGAGCGCTACCTGCCTGCGCAGGCTGGCGTGATCATGAACTTGCCCGATCAAGTTGTTCTACCAGGCTCGGATCAGGAGCATTTCCATGGTTTCCCCGCGTCAGTTTCCGAGGTGGAACAGACCATGTTGCCAAAAGGCACAGAGTTTGCGCGCAAAAATTACGATGATTTTCACGGCCATCAGATCTTTTTTTCCATTGTCCTGAGCGGACAGCAGCAGTACTCGATCCATCGGCCGGAAGTCTGTCTGGTCGCACAAGGCTGGCATATCGGCAAAGCGGAAGATGTTCCGGTTCGACTGGCTTCCGGGCATGACTTGGTGACGCGAGCCCTCCACATCCAGAGAGAGATTTTGGGCGATGACGGCAAAACTCAAACGATCCAAGCCCTCTATCTGTATTGGTATGTCGCGGAGAAGATGACGACTCCTTCCAACCTTACCCGCAATCTGTGGAGCAGCTGGGATCGTATCCTGCACAACCGCGACCATCGATGGGCCTATATCACCGTCATGTCGGCCATTACCCAATCGATGCAGGTAAACGGATTAAACGAGGATCAGACCCGCAAAATGTTGCAGGAATTTATCAGCCAGGTCGTGCCTGTTATCCAGAAGAGTGAAATGCCGGGCTACAGCACCAACTGATCTCCGAAGGAGAACTCGCCCTACGCTTATTTGGCTGGCCCTTCGACACGCTGAGCATGATCGATATGAGTTTCGAGGCACACGGTTTTGATTACGGAGTTGATGCGGGCGTAGGGTAGACGTAGAGAGAATCTTGGAGAAGGCTTTGCAAGCCGAGTTCAACCTCCGGGAGGTTGGCGGCTCCTTGGTTTACAACCAGGAGAGACCGTTGTCCTGGATTTCTTCTGCCAATCCAGGCGGCCTGGAGGCGGTATGAAGCCAAGTGGTAGTTTAGGGCGTTTTGCCAAATGCGATCGTCGGTTACGATCTGGAAGACATAAAACAGTTGGCCGCTCAAGTTGTCCTGGAAGACATACCGGCTGACTGGAAGAGTTAGACCACGTATTTCCATGTTTTGTACGCCCAGGTCCTCTTTCATTTCAAAGCCCGCTGCCGGGAAACAGATGTCGGGAGTATGAAAGCCGGCGAGTCCCGAGGCGACGCGGCTCGGTTTCCATTTAAAAAAATAAATCTCCCAATGAGCTTGATCGTTCCACTTGCCGTACAGTCCTTCGTCGTAGCGAAGGATGGTTCGAACCGTGTCATCGATCTCGACCGTCTTGAAATTGGGACGGGGAAGAGGCCACTGGAGAGTCCAGACTGGGCCGGGCCTGCTATTTTCTTCATGCCATAGGTACCAGCCCTGATTAAATATCTCCGCAGCGAACCAAGTGGCCAACAAAACCAAAAAGGCCTGCTTTGGAAATCGTAATGGAGCGATTGTTAACGGTTGCGGATTGAGGACAATCGGCGCAGGACGCGCCATAAAATTGGCGGCAATCCAAAGCAGAAGCAGACTGACAAAGGCGATCCCGAAGCCCGCCGGATCGTGATATTTTGAGAGCCCTGGGGCGCCATGCCATTCCATCATGGTGATGAGAAAGAAGGCGCGGATAACATTGAAAATGAAGGCCGAAACTATTGCCAGCGCCACCAGAACCACCCGCTTAAAAATGTTGAGTTGAAAATAATCACCGAGAAAAAGCGCGATCATAAGGCATGATTGAAGGGAACGGATGCCACTACAGGCTTCGCTTACCCCGACGGTGCCATTTGCGAGCACGATCAAATTGCCTCTTTGGTAGGAACTCCACCCCATCCAGGAGCCTCCCTCCACGCTGATGGAAGCGACCAACCGCTGAAGCCCCTGGGTAATCTCATGTTCAAGCCCAGAGGGCCAGGGAACAGCGATCAGGGGAAAAAGCAGGGGAAAGATAAAATGGCGCAGCCAGGCTTTGCCTCCGGAATAATCAAGCAGCAGAGCTGTGATCAAGACGGCTTGTGCCGCATAATAATCGTTGAGAAGTCGCCAATCAGGATTGGCTTCCTCGATGATTCGCAGGGGGATGGCGAGGATTGCGAAAATGGCAATGAAGCAGGAGAACGATTTCGCGGCCAGAGAGTCGCCCGGCGGAGGTCTTGTCGGCCAGGCGCGCCACCACAACAGAAGAGTTAAAATTGGGACAATCCACCCGTATTGATACTGAGGGTTGAACGTCCATTCGAGATTCAATTGGCGGATGGCCAGGGCCCACACGATCAAGAGCAGGCTTGCCGGCAAGAGCCATGCTGGGGGCGTCAAACGCTCAGAGCGGTTTTGGTTACTGCTCATTTAGCCGGGGTTCCAGGGCTTGCCATGCGTCCTTATCCTGATTGGTCTGGAGAAGATCACTGGCCAATAAGTAAGTGATGTAGGCGGGGCAATGGGGGAGTTTGGCCAGCGTGGTCAAGGTGTTGAGGGCCTGATCATTCAATCCGTTGGATTTCTGGGCAGAATAGAGGAGAATGCCGATGTAGATGTCTTGGGGATTGGCCCGAAATCGATGTTCTGCGCTGTCCAGATTTGGCGGTGCTCGAAAATCCGGCATATTCGGCGCAGGCACGAAACGTAAGACAGTCATTGCGGCATCTCTTTCGTGACCGGTTTTGGCCAAGGCTCGGGCATACGCTCGCCAGCCGGCTTCCTGCCATCCCGGTTGCAGGGGCCATTCCTTGATATATTGATCGACGTCACCCTCCCCGGCCCAGCGATCCAATAATTCTCGTAAGCGTAGTCCTGAAACACCTTGCAGAGACGGATTGGCATCGAGCAGCTTCTGGAGGTAATATTTAAAATCCGATGGATTTTGAAGAACGGCGAAGAGGGCCTGCAAGGTAGGGGCATCGCCGGCCAGAGTGGCTACTTCGTTGCGTTGCTCTTCATTCAAGTACCGATAACGTATCGAGTAAAAGAATTCTTCTCGTTTATACTCAATTTTTTGCCTTTGCAAAACCAATCGCCATGCTCGCATGGCCTCGGGGAAGTCGCGTTGGGCGCATAAGTTTCCTATGGAAGCTGGAATATCAACTGAGTTTTGCTCAAGATAATATACACGACTGAAATCGGCGTCGGCATGACTGTTAATGTTCGGATAATAGATGCCAATCGCCCCGCGTTGACAGTAAAGCAGCCAGTCCAGCGGTGCCCAGGATAGAGCGCGATCGTAAATTTCCTTCTTGTCTGCTGCGGCAAGATTTTTTGGCAACGCAGAGTGAACTTGATCCAAAGACCCCGACGTTGGCATCCAGGGATTTAAGCTGCACGACTGAACGCGCAGCACGGCCAGCGTCAGCAAGAGCAATCCGGCCAGACGCAGAAGGCTTCTGGGAATTTTTATATCCGCCGATCCAATCGGCCTGAAAGCTCCCAAGCTCACCAGGTAAATGCAGTTCCAGGCCGTCCCCACCACATGTCCTCCAATGTCGAAAAGGCTGTGAATCAGAAATAAGGCAGCGACCGTGATACTGGCGACGGCAAAAGAAGGGAAAGGTGTTTTTCGCAGATAGGTATGAAAACAGATAAACACCAAAAGTCCGGCGAAAATAACCGCCGCAACACCCATTTCCGCCGCCATCCACCACCAGGAGCTTTCGGGATGAAGCGCGCGCGCCATTTGATCGGCGCTATGAACCCGCATGGTATTAAATACGCCCTCAAAGTTGCCCAGCCCGACGCCAATCCAAGGGGAGCGCATTACCATCGCCGCTGCGTCTTGGTAGATGGCCAGGCGGCCTTCCTTGCCGCCTGCGATCCATTTATCGAATCGACCTTGTAGTTCTGTCCCCTGGGAAAAAAAGATCAGCGCGCCGATCATCAGAACTGCAACGATTAGTGCCGACGTGATTGCCCGATGACGTGAAGTATAAGGCGTCAAGACAAACAAAAAAAGAAGACCGACCGGGAAAAGAACCAGCGCGGCCCTGGAGCCGTTCAGAATGATCGCGGTCAGGAATACGAGCGTCATGATCATCCAAAATAGACCGGCACTTTTATGCTTAACTATGATATAGCGTCCGTAGGCGAGAGAATATATCCCGCCCATGAGAAGAATATCTCCTGTCAGATTACGATTTACAAATTGGCCGATCTCTTGAAGAAAGGCGGGAAGGCTCTCACTCATTTTCAAACGGTAAAAAATAGTTGTGAGGGCCACGCATCCCAGGGCGAGGAGGTAGCGAGTGATTAAAAATTGTCGATGTTCAACCGAAAGTTTTGCCTCGAAGCAATTCCATGCCCATAAGAGGCTTGCCGCCAGGAGCGTCCAGTCTTCAAAGCTCAGCCAAGGCTGTGGAGAATAAGTCCATGGCAAATCGATTCCCTGATCTTGGAATGGTTTTCGGAAAAATACGCCGACCCAGGCTGCAGGCAGAAAGGCAGTGGCGGCAAGCAAAAGCAATAGAATTGAGAGAAGGAAAAGAGATCGGGGAATGGATCCATCCGGAGGAAACAACAGGTATAAGATTCCCAGGGCGGCAATTAACAGAGTGAGACTCCACGGGTTGGCCCCAACGGCAAGCCATGCGGCGGCCAAAGCCATCATCCACGATAATAGCGCAGGGTAGACCTGGAACGTGAATGGCGAGTTCTTCATCTGCCCGACGCCGATAACATCGTGAAAATTGTCTTTAAAACAATCGATGCATCTAAATGAGGGGAAAAATGCTTGATGTAATAAAGATCGTACTGAAGTTTTTCGATCGTATCATCGAGCGACGCTCCGTAGCCATAATTAACCTGCGCCCACCCGGTGATACCCGGTTTTACAAGGTGCCGAAGATGATAAAAGGGGATTTGCTGTTCGTATTGTGATACCAATTTACTCCACTCGGCACGCGGGCCAATAATGCTCATTTCACCCATTACCACATTCCATAATTGCGGTAATTCATCCAAGCGAAAGAGGCGCAGGATCCGGCCAACCCTGGTTATTCTGGAATCGCCCGTGGCCGTATAGAGTTCTGAATCCGAGTCGCGTCGAAAGGACATGGTTCTAAATTTATACAATATGAACGGCTCTTCAAAGCGTCCCATCCTCTCCTGCGTATAAAAAACCGGCCCGAAATCCTCCAGTTTTATGATAAGCGCAATCAGGAGCATCAGGGGCAGAGTCGCGAGGAGCAAACATGCTGCCAGTAAGCCATCTATAAAGGATTTAAGCCTGCCGTATGCCTTCTGATGGTCGCCGGTAAATGTTCCATTCAAGGCATCAGCGAGGCTTACGTGCGTCAGGTAAATCTTGTAAAAGTAGGTTTCGATAAAAAGTTCCACCGGATAAACTGGTGTCGAATGCAGGTCAACTGCCAGCAACAATTCGGCCAGTTCGGCGTCAAGTTCGCTTTCGGATAAATCGATAATGACTCCGTCGCACTCCTTTAGTTTTTTGGAAATGGTCTCCCGCAAAGAGCAGTCCCTGCCTTCGCGACTTTCGTCGAAGTCCTCCATTTCGGTGCGGAAGTTCTTCCCCTCTGTCATATGAATAAACCGCAGGGGGTGAGAGTACTTTGCCTTTTGAAAAATGGTTTGCAGTTGGGAAGCGCACTCGGTTGAACCGATAACATAGAAAACGCGGGGCTCACCAAATTGCGTCTTTTTAAATGAAAAGTGATAGCGATAGAGAAGTGTGAGCGGGGTGGCCAGGATGGGGGTCAGCAAAAGTACAGACCTTCCAGGTTTAACAGCTTCGTTATAGGATAAAAATCCATAGATCGCGATAAAGACGATGACGAGCATGACACACATGGCCAAAACATGCTCGCTGGCATATCTCAGAGTGCTCATGTTGCGATTGATCTCATAGCCACCAATGATATCAAGGCATCCCATCAAGCAGAGTATGAAAAAAAAACCCTCCAATAGCGTGATGTGACAGGATTCTATGGAGTAACCATTCAGGGCTGTCGCCAGAAGGCCGCAGAGCAATACCGTCATAAGATCAAGAAAGGCCAGTCGTATAGCCTCCGGCCAAGAATGATAGATTTTTGCACGTGCCATGAACGACTACTCTCTGCTTTTCGGACGCGTCTCACCAGGCTGCCGCAAATTTACCTTGGGCACATTGTGGTAACTTTGCGACAATTGTGATTCGGACGGAGTTTGTTTTGTGGTTATGATGAAGCTCATTTTTAGCGCTCCAGCTTCTTGAGCTACTTGCTCCGAGTAAATCGAGTTGGTTCAGGCGTCATATCGCGTTGTCAAAAAATACAGCGCTAGCCCCGCGATGCTGAGGCGTAGTATTGTTTATAGCGGTATCTGTCATAGTAATTGCCAGGCTGGTCCTCCTTAACCCCATTGAGCACAATGCCAAACACTTTGGCGCTGCGTTGAGCCAGAATGTTTAAGGCCGCTCCAATGGAATGAATCGAACTATGATTAATACGAATGACGATAATGACTCCATCCACCCTGCTGCAGATGTTGGATGTATCGTCGGCTACGAGCAAGGGCGCGCTATCCCACAAAACCATGTCGTATTCAGATGAACTTTCCTGAATGAGCGAATTCACCAGCGAGCTGATTAAAAGCTCACCGGCATGATGAGGGGATTTGCCGCAAGTGATGAGGTCGAGTCCGGAATATTTGGTGTGTCGAACGAGTTCGCGCCAGGACACCTTCTGTCGAAGGTAATCCACAAGGCCCGGGCTGATTGAAGTATCAAAAAGATCATGGAGAAGGCCTCTTCTCAGGTCGGCATCGATGATAAGAGTACGCATCCCGGCAAACGCGAAAGTAATGCCAAGATTGGCGGTTAGAGTCGATTTGCCTTCCGCAGGTGAGGCGCCGGTGATTAAAAGGGATTTCGGTTGGGTTTGGACATTCGATCTAAACATGACGCATGACCGAATGTTGCGGTATGATTCGGAGAGAACGTGGCGTTTATCATTTTCCGTAATCAGGGGCACCCGCTTGTGCTTGCTTTTTTTATCTATTTGGGCGAAAGGAATTTGTCCGATGACGGGAAATTCATACATGGCCTCGACCAGCGCAGGATAGCTCACCTTATCATCGAGACGATTGATCAGGTAGAGAATGCCCGCTCCCGCAAAAAGCCCGAATAAGGCTCCATTGATGATTTGGCGCTCATAGTCCATTGGATTCAACGAGGCGGGAGAGGCGTGGTTCATGATGACGACGTTCTCTTGATCTATCGACGTATTTAAATTGACGTTTTGAACGCTTGAGGCCAATTGCCCGTACATGGTTTGCTCGCGGGTAATTTTGTCCTTGAGGACCTGGTAGTTGACCAGGCGCTGGTTGAGATCGAGGGACTTTTGGTTCCAATCTGAAATCTGCTTGTGCAGATTTTCGATTTGAAGTTTTAAATCTTGTCGATGTGCCTCTCGCTCCTGGAGGCTTTTAGTTTTCAACAACTCGAGAAATTTTTCCTCCTTATCAATTGAGTCGGACAAGGCCCTCATCTTGGGATGCATGTCCTTGAGGTAAAGGCTGTAGTCATCCCGGAGGATCTTGAGTTTTGCGATGGTTTCCTGTTGCGCTTGAATGCTGGCATTGTCACTTGCCAGGGGGGCGTTATTGGAGGTTCCAGAGTCAGGAGAGGTATTGGAGCCAGCGACCGCCGGATTACCGCTTTCCAGTGTAAGGAGATCATTCTCTTTGCTCAACCGAGCCAATTCGTTGCTGAGTCCGACAAGATAAGTTGCGGCGCTGTTGCTTTGTTGTTCGATGAAAACAACGTTGTTTTCCTTCTGAAAATCCAGGAGATGTTGCTCGTCGTTTCTAATCTCCGTGTCCAATTGCGCAATTTCCGCGGTAATCGCCGAAACTGCTCCGCCGGTGGTTTGCTCCTTGCGCACTTTTTTACTGCTGATGTAGGAATCCATCACCGCATCGAGCAGCAAGGGCGCATATTCAGGATTAGTTGAGGTGACCTGAAGCTGAAAGAGGTCTGTTTTGGGCTCCTGCAGGGCATCCACACTGGCGCTCGGATCTATCGCAACTTCAGGGTGAATTGCAATTACCCGAGCCACGGCTTGCTTGAGGGTATCCGGCGCTTTCATGAGAGCCACCTGGGTGCCAAAAAAATTCAAGAGTTCCTCGCTGTAACCTGCGCCTTGCCCTACCTGCCCCAGGTTGAGCTGACCACTCACCATCATTTGAGAGGATGAAACATACTTGGGGACGGTTTTACTGGCGCGATAGCCCTGTATGGCTGCTCCGATTATCATGGTTGCGGCGACAATCCACCAATATCGGCTGACCAGATATTTAACGCGATAGATGACGACAGCCCATCTTATGCCTGTGGTCAACTTGGATGTCTCTTCGCCGATGGGTGATTCAGGCATTTCATTCATACTGATTAGGACTACAAATTAATGAGTTTCTTGGGAACAATGATTAAATCGTTGGGTTGGACGACGGGATCTGACGTGGAACGACCTTCAAACACAGATTTGACGTCAATAACCTGACCTTGTAGAGCATTCTCAGCATCCTGACTTTCACCCGTCGTCTTCACGGAGGGAGAAGTATCCGTCGCGCGATGCACCAGCCGGACTCTCCTCTCGTCCGCGAAATCCCCAAAACCTCCAGCACGCAAGATGATCTGACTGACGGTCAGGGGCAGAAGTTTGGAAAGCGCCTGGGGCCCCACCTGACGAACCTGGCCGACAACCCAGACCACTTGGGGCGTATGTTGCACAACTGCCGCCGAGCTTCCGACAATGACGTCAAGACCTACAATAACGGTGGCTCTCTTGTAGTAATCAACCTCAAGGAGTTTTTTAAGTTGTTCGGCTACCCGACGGCAAGTTTGGCCCACAACTTTCAGACGTCCAACGTATGGAAAATCGACTTCGCCCGTGTCGGTGACAAGTCGGGTAACGGCCTCATCCCGATCTTCGATCACGCGGAAACTGATGCGGTCACCTGCTTCCAAAGCAACCTTATCATCAAGTGACGTCATTGAGTTCAAGGTGGATGCGGATACCGGAATGATGTCGTCAGTGGAAGTTTTGGACGGAGATGAAGGCGGGGAAGCTGCCCCAGGTCCTGCGGCGGCGCCTGTTGTATTTTCCGTGGACTCCGCCGGCACTCCTGACGAGTTATCCATGGCCGGCTCCGAGCCTTGCTCCGGGTTGGGAGCCGCGGCAGGAGGGCGCGGAGAGCTACTTGACGGGCCATTCGAACCCGCATTGGAGCTTTGATCTGAACTGGGAGCGAGCGAAGGAGGGGGCGGAAAGGTTGACATTTGAGAAAGAGCAACTGAGGAGAAACCCGCCCAAATCACCAGCGGGGCAATTAATGTGTGTGCTTTCATCTTGTGCTTAGAATTGATAACTGAATTGCATCCCTGCCACATCCTGATAGTAGCACATCGAGTTCAAATTGGATATCTTCCTCACATAGTTATAGCTCAAGTTAACGGTTGAGTGCTCGGTCAGCTTTAAACCGATGGTCATGTTTACCCCGAAACGAGTCGAGAGCTCACTGACGGTCGCGCTTGAATCCTGGAGACGTTCCCACCACAACTGGGGAGCAATATCGAAACGAGAAGTGGCATGCCACGCCGGCGTGTAGTTCACAAAGATCCGGTCTGTATAATTGGAGGTAATGCCCGGAAGAAATTCCCGTCCGCCGGTCAATGATTCCGTCAGAGCATCATTGACGCGATGGGTGATGCCGAAATTGCCAACGAAGGAGTCGGTATTTGAAGTGTCTCCGTTGGTGCCTCCGTTGGTGCCTCCGTTGGTGCCTCCGTTGGCATAGTTGTTGAGTTCCCACCCGGCCTGGGCGCGAATGGAGAGGTATTCGCTTATTTGGTACATGATAAATGGCTCCGCCATTAACTGGGTGTAGTTGTTTTGAACAGTTTGATCATATCTGGTGCTGCCCAAAGAGACCGTGAAGCCCACCTGCATTGCTTTGCTTAATTGCAGTGCAACTTGAGGAGAAACTGCGTCGGACTGATAATCCAAATAGCTGTAAGCAGGCTCGAATACCCAAAAGTTGGTGTGGTTATACGCAAGTGTGGCTGTCAAGTCGCCAATATCCCAATCGACCCCGACAGCTGCAGTGTTTAAAAAGCGGCGAAATTGCACAATGTTGCTCAACTGCCCCACAGCCGTAGGATTCGTTTGATAAGAGAGTGAGTCTTGGAGCGTTATTCGAAAGTCTCCGACAAAGATTTTATAGAGAGCTTGAGAGTTGGGCGATATCACAGGGGCGCTATATTGCGGGTGAATGAGATACCGCTGATAGCCAACTCCCATATCAATCGTAAGAGTGTTTAAATCTGTGGCCTGCCAAAGACCGTGAAAATTCACATCAGGCTCGACGATCCAGTCATTTCGCCTTCCAGTTTGGGCTGAATTAATGTTATCGTTGTAGTTGACCGTCATACCCGCATCGGCACGAAGGGTTACTGGGCCAATCAATAAGTTATAAGGCTGATTATTGGTCTGGGCAAAAACCGGTGAATTCACACCCAAAAAAATGAGTAAATAGATGTAGGCGAAAAGGCATCTGTAGGTGGCTTGCCCGGATGAGTAGCAAAACTTTTTAATGCCGGATAATGTGTACTGGCCTGCATAAACAAAGGACATGGCAAAATGCTGATAAAATATCTTTGGTAAATTCGGTTAAAAGTCGTAAAAATGCCCTGACAATAATTACATAGGTGACAAAGAGATTTGGGCGGAGTATTTGATGGTATCTTGTGAGATATTTTTACCTACTGACATGTTCGTGATAATCCTCGTAAAATGCGTCTATGTCAATGGCAATTAAAAGCGATCAGGTTAGCGGAAGAAGCCATTTTTTTTCGCGACATGAGCACACCCTGATGCAGGTACTGAATCGAAGTATTCTGCACCCTTTGCTCACTGCCCTGTGGCGGATAGGTGGACTGATTTGCTGTTGGGGTCAATTTGATCTCATAAGTTCCTATCTGAAAGAGTCTTGCGGACTTGGCAGTCCATGCCAATACGCCTGCCGGCAGGAGGTCATGTTTTTTACCCTCGGCAACCCCGACACGATTCCATTTTTAAAGTAAGTGGATTTTGTTCCGCATAATGTTAAAATAAGCATCGTAAACTCCTTGTAGACAACTATGACCGAAAAAAAAATGACGTGGTTTTGCGTTCATTCCCAACCGAAACATGAGCACATTGCCGCAGCGCATCTCAGGAAAATGGAAGATATTGAGGTCTTCCTGCCGCGGATTCGTTTCAGGCGTGGAGGGCAGCGGGGAATGACTTGGGTAACCGAGGCGTTATTTCCGGGATATCTCTTCGCAGGGTTCGATTGGCAATTATCGTTACGCCGGGTCCAGTCTGCGTGTGGCGTGCAAGGAGTGGTTCATTTTGGCAACCATTGGCCTGCGATCCCGGAAGCGATTATTGAGGAGTTGCGGCAAGTCATCGGGACGACAGAACTGCACACGATTGCCCAGGAATTAGCCGCTGGTGAGGCCGTGCACGTTGTCGAAGGAACGCTGCGAGGTCTCCGCGCCATCGTTTCCTGCGTCATGTCCGAACGGGATCGCGTCGCGGTTTTGATGGAACTGCTGGGGCGCCAAACGATGGTCGAACTCCCGACAAGCTCTATTATCCGAGAAGGCAATAAGCGTACCGATATTTTTCGGGAATCGATTGACCTATCGCCGGGCGGTCGCCTCTGACATTTGGCTTGGCGGGATGAATTCCCGGCCATTCAGGGCGCCGAAAGATCCAGCCAGGCTGGGTCGGTTTCAGCCTGTCGAGCAATTTCGTCGAGGATGGCGCTGGGGGCGGTCTCCGGTTTCCAAGACCACTGACCCCGTGCCCGGCTGGAATCGAGCACGACCCAAGGTAGATCGAAGCGGCGGGGCTGGGGATCGGATGTAGACCTCGCCTGCGCGCGGAGCATTGGCGAAGGCAAAGATGAAGCGGGAGACGTCCTCGAAATGGATATTGTCGCGCATCTGTTTTCCCTTATAGCCAAAGACACGGTATTCGCGGTCTTCCAGATTGCACTTTACCAGGTAGGAAGCCGTGCAGTTCCACGCCGGAATGATTGAGCCCGGTCAGACAGCCGCCGCGCAGGCAACAGGTCGGCATATTAAAGTAGCGGCCATACTCCTGCACCCTGATGTCGGCGGCGACCTTTGAAGCGCCGAAGAGCGAGTGCTTGGATTGGTTGATCGTGAATATTTCCGGGATTCCGTTTTCGTAAGCTGGATCGGCGTAATCCCAGCGCAGGGGCAATTCCTGCAAATCTATCCGGTTGGGAGCGTCTCCATAAACCTTATTGGTCGACATGTGAACGAAGGGGGATTCCGGACAAGCCTGACGTGCCGCTTCCAGCAGGTTTAGTGTCCCCACCGCATTGGTGTCAAAATCGTCGAATGGGATCGCAGCCGCCCGATCGTGACTCGGTTGCGCCGCAGTATGGACAATGACGGAAGGCCGGAGCTCCTTGAGGAGGTCGTGGACACCTGCGCGGTCTCGCACGTCCAGTTCATGATGAATGAAGCTGGGAATTTCCTTCAACAGCCGCTGCTGATTCCATCGCGTGTCGCCCTGTGGGCCGAAAGAGACGGCGCGCTGATTATTGTCCACGCCGTGGATATGATAGCCGGAGGCTTAGGCAAAAAAGGCGCACACTTCTGAACCGATAAGTCCGGACGGCCCGGTGACCAGTAGCGTTTTCATTTTATCCCACTCTTTTCCTTTTGCATGATCGGTTTGAGATGCAGGGCTCCCCGGTGGGGGAAAATAGAACGAAAAGTTGAAACATTCCCTCTTCCAAGGATTGCTCCCGATTATCCCACTCGTACCCGGTGCCAATCGCACAGTCTGTCCTAAGCACGCCAGCCTTTTTGGTCAATCAAAATGACCGGGGCGAGGCTGGAAATCTGGAGCGAGCTCGTCTTTGTTCATTTTGTATTGAACAAAATAATCTTTTGGTTATTCTTTGCCAAGTGGCTAAGGCATTGACCGCAAGGCTGGAGAAGGTTGGCAGGACAACCGGCTCCGTTTCACCCCTCGAACCGGTGGAAATCGAGGTGATCCAGCTCTTTGTCCAATTTTCCCGCGCGTTGGGACAACCCCGTTCCGTGGCCGAAATATACGGACTGCTTTTTGTTTCTCACCAACCCCTGGCGATGGATACCCTTATCGAATGCCTGAACTTGAGCAAAGGTTCCGCCAGCCAGGGCTTGAAATACCTGGAAGAACTCGGCGCCGTGCGGACGGTCTATGTGGCCGGAGAACGACGCCTTCACTACACCGCTGTCGCCGAATTGAGAAACCTGGCCGGACGTTTCCTGCGCCAGCAAATTTTGACTCATTTTGCGGATAGTGAAACCCGCTTGGCCCGGATCACCGCGGAGGTGCCAAAACTTTCAGGCGAACAACGCAAGCACGTCGGTGCGCGCGTCAAACTGCTGCGCAGTTGGGAACGCAACGGGCGACGGGTTGTGCCGTACGTGCTGAAAATGCTGGGTGGCGGAAGTTAGGAACATTGTTAGATTGAGGCCCACTTTGCCTCGGTGGAAAACAACATCGATTCGGCGAAAGGCTTCCTGCGAGATTTGCGGGAAAGCCTAGTGCGGCAGCTTGCCCTGAATAAAAAAGGGGGGAAGAGGCTTCTTTTGCCACTCGGGCTTTGGATTTGGAAGACAAAGATACTACTTTCACCAGCACGTCCAGCAATGTCGGATTTAATGTTTGCGCTGAAAAACCTTTGATTTTGAGCCCATGAGTATCAATACAACCGCTGCTTCCCCCGATAGCCGCGCCGACGAATTCGATCTGACCCTCGAAGCGGGACGGGCCGAGAAACACTATTGGCTCGATCTCTGGCGGTACAGGGAACTCTTTATCATTCTCTCCCAGCGCGACATCTCCGTCCGATACAAACAGACAGCGATCGGAGTTGTCTGGGCGCTACTTCAACCGTTTCTGAATATGGTCATTATGACCATCATTTTTGGGAAAGTGGCCGGTCTTCATTCCGAGGGGACCGCTCCCTATGCGATCATGGTCTTCGCCGCGATGCTTCCCTGGATGTTTTTTAGCTCGGCGCTCGGCTCCGCGAGCCAGAGCATGGTCGGCAACGCCAACTTGATCTCCAAGGTTTATTTTCCGCGCCTGATCATTCCAGCAAGCGCGGTCGTTACCTCGTTCGCTGATTTCCTCATCTCGTTCCTCATCCTCATCGGCATGATGATTTGGTACGGGTTTGCTCCCAGTTGGAACATCCTGGCCTTGCCCCTGTTTATCGGGATCGCGTTTCTCGCGGACCTCGGCCCGGGACTCTATATCACCGCCCTCAACGTCAAGTATCGGGATTTCCGCTACGTCATTCCTTTTCTGCTCCAATTCGGCCTTTACGCCTCACCGGTCGGATTCAGCAGCACGGTGATCCACGAAAGACTGGTCCAAAAACTGGGCGAGCAGCTTGGCGACAAACTCTTTCTCCTTTATTCGCTCAATCCGATGGTCGGCGTTATCGACGGATTCCGCTGGGCGATCCTGGGCAATAATTCGCCAATCTATCTGCCCGGCTTCTTTCTCTCCCTGCTGGTCGTGGGCCTGTTTCTGGTCTTGGGGATGTGGTATTTCCGGAAAACGGAAAAAGGCTTCGCCGATATTATCTAGAAAAGCTCCATAGCTTATGAGCAACGTCGTCATCTCGGTGGAAAATCTTGGTAAATGCTACCGGATTAGTCACCAGCAATCGGGACCACAAGAAGGTTTGCGACATCTCTTGAACCATTGGGCCACAGCGCCGCTGCGTGCGCTGAAGGCAGGAAGGCAAAAAGCTGGAGGGAGCGTTCATCCCCCGTCTGGTAGCGAGGATTTCTGGGCGTTACGCGATATTTCCTTCGAGATCAAGCAAGGCGAAGTGCTCGGCATCATCGGTCGCAACGGTGCTGGAAAAAGCACTCTGCTGAAAATTCTCAGCCGCATCACCGAGCCTACCGAAGGGCGTGTGCGGATCAAAGGCCGCGTGGCGAGTCTGCTGGAAGTTGGCACCGGCTTTCATCCCGAGTTGACCGGTCGTGAAAACATTTATCTCAACGGTGCCATCCTCGGCATGAGCCGGGCGGAAATCAAAAAGAAATTCGACGAAATTGTCGCGTTTGCCGAAGTGGAAAAGTTTCTGGATACCCCCGTAAAACGCTACAGCAGCGGAATGTATGTGCGCCTGGCGTTCGCTGTAGCCGCGCACTTGGAGCCGGAGATTTTAATTGTGGACGAAGTGTTGGCGGTGGGTGACGCGCAGTTTCAAAAAAAATGTCTCGGAAAAATGCAAGACGTCAGCAATGCCGGCCGTACGGTACTTTTTGTCAGTCATAACATTGCATCGGTCACGAGCTTAACGCAACAAGTAGCGCTCCTCCATGAGGGTCGCCTTCAGTTCAAAGGGCCAACGGAACAAGGGTTAGCGCGTTATTTGACCATCTCTAGCCCGAAAAAGGGTGAATACGATTCACCAAACACTACAAGTAGTGGACCATTTATTTCTAAGGTTAGGATCGCTTTCCACCAACAAAACTCGCATCATATCTCCGGAGATGCAATGGAGGTCACATTCGACATATGTCATATAAAGCTACCTAAAAGCGCCTGCTTTTCATTTCAAATTGTTAATCAGTATCAGCAACCGGTCCTGCACTGCTGGATTTATGATGTGGACACGCACATCTGCCGAATCGGGAGCACGACTCGACTCAAATGTCGATTGCCCCGTTTAGCATTAAACGTAGGTCGATACTCACTCACTACCTATCTATCGGAACCACCCGGAGGAGCCTTTTATGAAAGGCTTGAAAGTATCTGTGAATTTGATGTCGAAATCATAAAGAAACAGACTTTATTTGGTTGGCGGCCTGATGCCTGCGCGTATATTGAGAATTTTGAATGGACTATAAAATGAGTGAATCTGTCTTTATATCGCCAAATATACTTTCCGAAAAACTATCCAATGCCGAATATAATCGGGAGAGATTCGCTCCCGAATTTAAAGACAACTTCTACGTGCACCTGTCGGACGTTCGGATGTTTCTCGACTCTTATAAGGACGACACGTTCGAGCGGTTGCTGGATTTCGGCTGTGGCGGATCACCTTACCGTCCGTTGTTTAAGGCTAAGAGCTATATTCGCGCCGATCATGTTGACTGCGGCAACTTGGATTACATGATTACGGCGGAAGGTAAGATCGAAATGCCGGATAATTCATGTGATGTGGTTCTCTCAACGCAGGTTTTGGAGCACGTCATTGCGCCAAGTAAATACCTCTCCGAGGCTTTTCGCGTCCTGCGTCCCGGCGGAAAATTAATCCTCACGACCCACGGAATATGGGAAGACCACGGCGTGCCTTATGATTTTCGGCGGTGGACTTACGATGGTTTGAATCGAGAACTTGAAGAGGTCGGCTTTCAAGTAACCAAACTTGCCAGGTTAACTACCGGGCCAAGAGCGATTGTCTTTCTATTTGCTCCAATCATTTACCAGCTCACAGACCCCATTCTGAGCATCTCCGGGTGGGCATTTCGGCTGTTACGTCATTCGCGTTTTGTTGATTCGGAATCGAGGCATAAATGGATGGATCGTCTCTTCGCCAAAAATCGCATCGTATATGGAACGGAACCGGGACATGGAATCTATCTTGGACTAGGTATCGAAGGTCTAAAGCCGTAAGCGACACAAATCCTAGGCAGAATGTCTTGTCTTGCTTTGTGTCAGGGAATTCTTGATGGATACCAAACAGATATGAGGATTTTATTTGGCTACTTCGGCTCGCCAGATGACATCAGCGGAGTCGCTACATGGCTGATTCCCCTCATGGCACGGTTTGTGGAGGAAAAATGGGAAGTGCATTGCCTGGTCCAGCACTTCGGAAAGAATCCGAAGCAGAGCCAGATATTTCAGACCGCAGCGAGCCTGGGAGTTAAGGCTCATCTATTGCCCACGGGTTGTTACATGGAACGCGCGGTTCGGGAAACGGTCAGACACATTAAACGAATCAACCCCACGGTTTTTCTGCCGCAAGTTTTAGTGGGGCATTATCACGCGGCGATCCAGGCAAGGGCAGCTGGGCTTCCGTTCATCTATACGATGCATTCGGATGATCCGCTTTATTGGGGGATACTCGATGAGTTGCTTCAACGCGGTTCTCGAGCGCCGGTCGTATGCGTTTCAAATTACCTCAAAGAGCGCGTGCTTGCGCAATTTCCTGATCTGGACTGCCGAATGATCGCCTATGGAGTGCCCTGCGATAGCGCGCGCGCGCAGTATTCAACCAACCCCTTCCGCGTGGTTTATTGCGGTCGGCTCGTCGAGGAGCAGAAGCGGATTTCTGCGGTCGTTCGTTCCATGATTCGAATTTGCCGCCAGTTTGAATCTGTCGAATGTTGCATCATCGGTGACGGCGCGGAGCGCGCCGCAGTTGAGGCACAGATTGCTGCCGCTAAAATGTCAAAACGCATTCTGCTCTTGGGACGTCTTTCAAACGATGCTTCTCGCGAACAACTTTCCAAGTGTCAGGCTCTTCTACTTTTGTCTGAATATGAAGGTCTCCCGCTGGCGGTATTGGAGGCGATGTCTGTAGGGGTTGTCCCCATCTGTCGGCGTATTCCCAGTGGGATACCGGAATTGATTGCCAATGGCGAGACGGGGTTTCTGGTGGGTGATGGTGAAGATGAAGTGGAAAATATCATCGGCAGCCTGCTTTCCAAGCCGGAGGTTTGGGAGGCGGTCTCCCAAGCGGCAAGGCAATTGATTGAAACGCGCTACAGTCGGGAAAAATGCAATCAATCCTGGATTGATCTTGTGGTGGAAATCGCAAAGCAACGTACTAACACTTTGGATTGGAATGATAAAATTCCGGCCTTATTGCCACCCGTGAACCCTCAACTAAAAAATTATGATTTCCGGACACCGCCGATTCACAAGAGGATCTACCGCCGGGTGCGAAGATTCTTTGTTAAAGGCAAGGCACGCTAGGCCCCGCGCTAACACGCGCCACAAGTTACTATCAGCGACGATTCGATCACTATAGCCTGCAAAATGGACATTATTATCAAGCAACTTAAACCAAGGCTCGGCCGTATCTGTCGTTCAATCCTTGGTTTCATCGCTCGTTTAAGTCCTATCAAGACATCACGATTTGGTTATCCAGACAAAATCACCGAATCTGCCCCATGGCTTAAAAAGGGAGGGATTTTACCACATTATGTCAGCGCGGTTCATATCCTTCCAGAGAGAGAAATTAGACCCAATCGCCAGCCGGAGCGAGTCAAGGATACTGATCCACTCCTTTTGGCTTCAAACTATCTCTGGAAGCCGAAACAGCGGCATGTAGTTACACTTCAAAATGCGCGGGTTTGTCGGGCATTGGATATCGTCGGGCCAGATAACGCAATCTTGTGGGAGCTATCCATTCGATGGAACGCTTCACCCTCAAAACACCCGCTTCTTCGTTATCCAGTTTTGCCACCCAAATGCCACCTTGCGGGTAAGACTCTCTTTTTGTGCGTTGACTCAAGCGACAACTATTTTCACTGGATCTTGGATCTGTTGCCTAAACTCAAAGTCATGGAAGACTCGGGAATCGATATTCTCGGTTTTGACCACTATCTGGTCTATACCTTGCAAAAAGAATTTCAGCGAGAAACGCTGAAAAGTTGGGGGATTCCCTTGGAAAGAGTGGTGGAGACATTACGCCATCACAATATAGAGACGGAAACTTTAGTTGTTCCATCCTGGGCAGACCAAAGCGGTTTTTTTGACGAGAACGATGTCAAAAGAGTAAGAGAGGTTCTCCTGGCTACTGTCCCCGAAAAAACAAGCACTTTTCCAAAACGGATCTTTATGGGCCGGCGCAAGACAGCGGGAAGAAGAATAATCAATTGGCAGGAGATTTCTGATATCTTGGAAAGAAACGGCTTTACCGCCGTTGAATTAGAGTCCCTTTGCTTCCGTGATCAGATGCTCATTTTTCATCAGGCCCAAGCAGTGGTCGGCATACATGGAGCGGGACTTACAAACTTACTTTTTTGCAAGACAGGGACAAAGGTGTTGGAATTGGTGAATCCTAATTGGTCACATTGGATGTATTGGAATCTGGCATCGAGCTTGCACCTCGATTACCACTACTTGTTCGGAGAAGTGGAATTATTTGATAAAAATACATATAACGATACCGAGGCAAATCGGCGCATCCAGGATTTCAGAATTGACATTCAAGCCTTCGAAAGTGTTTTGAAGTCTTGGAATAAGCGCCTCTGCCAAACGACCCATTAATGAAACATTCGAGGAATCTTATTTTAGGAGCGGTGACCGGCTATCAACCTGAAACAATAGAGCCCTTTGTTACTAGCCTGAAGTGTAGCGGTTTTAAGGGAACAGCGGCGCTTTTCGTAGATAAGAGAAATATAATTCTTCGGCGATATCGTGATAAGAACGGTATTTTAGCTCTTCCATTGTCGAAAGCAAGGCATGCTAGGCATCTTTTCTTCACAAGAATTCTAAACCAGCATTGATATAATATGTGCAATACAATTTCTCTAAACATTCCACAATGGCAAACAATAACATGAATAATATAGAGAATTACGAGCAGAACAAGCAATACAACCAGATGGTAGGTTCGTCTGTTCTATTCAGAACTTTCAGGAGAACATTAAAAAAGTTTCCCTTATTATATAAATTGGCAAGATCAGCATACTATTGTGCCTTGATGGAACCGGAGATTGAGCCTTATGACTTAACTCCAGAAAAAATTCAAGAGCTTCTAAACAAACCGAATCCTACAATAATAGAAATTGGATGTCATGACGGGGAGACTACGCAATGGTTTATTGATAAATTTCAGAATCCTCAGATTCACTGCTTTGAACCCGATCCACGTGTAATCGAAAAGTTCCGCCGCCGTTTCTCGAATAATGTAAACATACACCTCCACCCATTTGCCTTGGGCGAGAGTACGGGGAGAATGCCATTCTACCAAAGCTTTGCCGCCGATCCTGAAGGTGATTGGGACGCCTCAGGATCTTTGCTGTGTCCAAAAAATGTTTTAAAAGAATTCAATCAGATAAAGTTTGGTTTGCCTATTGATGTTGAAGTAAAAACTCTCGACGCATTCTGTAAGAAGAACGCAATTAATGAAGTTGATCTCATATGGATGGATGTTCAAGGGGCGGAATTAAAAGTCATTACCGGCGGATTACATATATTCCATTTAGCACGATACATAGTGACTGAATACAGCAACAAGGAGTTATATGATGGCCAACCACACCTTAAAGCACTTCTTTCAGCACTGCCTAAACATCGTGTTGTTAAGCGATATCCAGATGACGTGTTGCTTCAGCGTTATGAGATTTTGTAGACATAAGTTTTATTTGAAGTTAGCGTTTTACGATAATAATTTTTTTGCGCGGCTAAATATATTATGATACACGTTTTGCCATAAAGAATGTTAGCAGTTATTTGCCAAAACATTAATGTGCTGTTACGATGGCCTTTTTTCTCTTTTACACATGATTTGCAACAGAGCATGCTTTCCCACAAACATTGCTGGCATTTATACAAACAGTTGAGGTGTGAGGTAATATTTACATTATTACCAACGACACATTATACATTTGAAATACTATTATGAAAAATAATAATATAAACCTAAGGCGCATCGTTAAACGAATCATACCAAGTTCTGTTTACAAATATTTCGCTCAACGGCACAAAATGCAGCGTCTGCGCCACCAATTTGAAATTTGGACCACAGAGGATGAAAAACGTATGGATTTCTATCGGCAATTCATCTCGCCCGGCGACCTTGTTTTCGATGTAGGTGCAAATGTGGGTAACCGTGCCAAAATATTTTACAAACTTAGGGCGGTTGTAGTTGCGGTAGAACCTCAGACATTCTGTGCGACATTTCTTGAATCTATGTTCAATCGCCAATCTAACTTTCACCTTGTCAAAAAAGCCCTTGGAGCTTCGGTGGGACAGGCTGAAATGATGGTTAGTGAAGTCAACGAGATTTCTTCATTTTCGTCCGACTGGATTCGCTCAGTAAAGAACAGCGGACGCTTCGCTGAATACGAGTGGAACAAAAGGGAAACTGTTTTGATTGATACGCTAGATAATCTTATTGCGAATTATGGATTACCCGTTTTCCTGAAAATCGACGTTGAAGGCTTTGAGGATCAAGTGCTTTCTGGTTTATCGATTCCAGTCCGAGCGCTATCCTTTGAATTCACGCCTGAATTCATTCAGAGCGCAATTAAGTGCATACAACATCTTTGCGCTATCGGAGAATTTGAGTTCCAGTTAAGCTACGGTGAATCCATGGAGTTTGCGATCAAACATTGGGTTTCTGCCGAAGAAATAAAGGGAATCATATCTCAGTGTCCGAGAGATGCATTTGGTGACTTATATGCCCGCTCTATTACCATTAAAGAACATTAGGCGGTATCGTATTGTTACACGACAGTAGGACAGGTGTTGCTTCAGGATCGCTAAAGTCTTTAAAAACTACTTTAAAGGGGCATATGTTTTCCGAAAACATTGTTTATGAAGCCTAAATATCTTGTCATATATTCTATTCCAGAGGGAATGGTGGCGGTCATCCGCAACACGATAAATGGCTTGTTACTGGCTGAACTAACCAACCGTATTCCGGTTATTTTATGGCAGAACAGGTTTATTTATCGCAATAGCGATACAGCGATAGATGAAAATAGCTTTATAAAGTACTTCAAAAGCAATGGTCTTACTGACCTTTCTCCAGTCCAGATAGGGCCAAAAACATTCGCTCCTACATGTTGGAATACTTCTAATATAGGCCAGGATAATCTGGTTGATTATAGGAGCAACGAAAATCGCGTTGGCATAAAACCTTTGTCGCCAGCAGACATTATATCTTCCAATGCACACGTAGTTGTATATACGCATTATCAGCACCTTGTAGATATTATTCCATTGATTCCAAATAATAATGAATACTATGGATTATGTGATAGGATATTATCCAGAAGGTTGTATAAAAAATATTTTACACTCACAGATAAAGTAATTGATATTGTCGATCGCAATAGGGAAATGTTTGTGGGAAGAGCACGCTCAATTGGAGTCCATATTCGTGGATCAGATAAAATATCCGAATATGCCCTAGTTACCCCTCGCGCCTTCAAGAAAGCTATTTCACGTTTCATGCACATATCAGACGTACTGTTTCTGGCCAGTGATTCAGATGCCGCGTATAAACAGTTTAAGAAATGGTACGGAGATAAAATGGTTGCCATTGATTGCCAGAGATCGCCTAACAACCGTGGAATCCATTTTTCAGCCGCGGATCGCGAACGTGCAGGTCGAGATTTCATTGTTGATGCCTATCTACTCAGCCAATGTGATTATCATTGTGGGAATCATGGGAGCCACATGAGCTACTTCGTGCAATCAATGGTTCGTACTCATGGTGAACCATATGATAACTTTTATAACATCAATGCAACTTTTGGCGCACGATTGTCTAGACTTATTACATATACCACTCCATTAATAGGACGTCGCATGGTAAAAAAACTTTTATTCGTTCGTAACAACCAATAGTGGCCTGGTCGGTGCTTTAGGGTGTGCATAATGACTAAAGAGATGAAATGTCGACTCGTGATGGCATGAAGGGATTTTCAGAATTCTACAGTTCGCGCAAGCTGGTGCTTATCGGCTATGACTTTCACAGCGAGGGTGGTGCGTGGCGATCAATTTACCGGTACTTTCGCCACGCGGAAGCGCTTGGGCAAACCGTCATGCTCATTGACCGTCTGAAGCAAGGAACCTTCCGGCAGTTGCTCGCTGCCCTTCTTTTCAGTCCGCGTATCCTTTTTAACGGCCTGGGGACGTTTCATCGGTGGGAAGGAATTATTTCGTGCCTGCTACGCAAGGACATCCTGATTTATCTCCATGACACAGCCTACATGATTGAGGCTTTTTCCGGGCAGCATCCACTGAAATACCGTTTGTTTGGTCACATTCTCAGGCGGAACACTATTTTGTGCGTCTCTGCACAGATGCAGGAATACTATCGGAAAGAGTTCGGCGTTAGCCGGAGCCAGGTGGTTCGAGAAGCCGTTGCGCTGCCAACTTCACCAACTTTTGAACAGGGTTTCCGTCATATTGTTATGGTTGGTTCCATAGATGAACGAAAGGGAACAAAACTTTTTTCAGAAGTAGCGGATCAGGCTGCGCACCAGGGTTTGCCTTGGAAATTTCATTGGGTGGGTGCATTGGCCAGCCAATCGATGGGACATCTTTCCAAAAGAATACACTGGTGGGGATGGCAAGATATACCGTCAGCATTTATTCGTGAGGCCGATTTGTTTTTCCTGTCATCCATGGATGATCCATTGCCATTGGCCTGCCTGGAAGCAATGGCGCTGGGCAAGAGATGCGTGGTCTATAGAAAAACTGGCATTGCTGAGATGCTGGCAGGCATTCGAGGGTGTGCGGTTTATGAAGAACATACAGTCGTTGCGGCGATGGCTGCCCTTCAACATGTGCTCGCAGAAGAGCCTGATAGCGCATCTCTTGCCCGCTTGATACAGGAAAATGCCTCGGTCACAGCATTGGTTTCCAAAATTGAGCAAATTGCTTTCGTCAAATGAAAGTTTTTATCGTTGAGGAAGCGTTGAAAGACCTTCACGGTCACTGGTTTCAATACATTAGTGATATAGTGAACGGAGGGGTGGAGGCTGGCCATCAAATCGAAGTGGCCGTGCATAAGGACGCCTGTCCGGAAATATTGAAGGCTTTACCGTGCCGTCCGATTCTTCGTTCGACGGTTTTTGAAAAAAAGGCAAATCCCGGAGGCAGGCAAAATGCGCTCTATCGCGTATTGACGCACAATTATTCGCTCTACAGCGATTTAAGTTCGTTCCTTGCCGCAGGGAACACTTATGATGTTGTAATCGCCACTACCACCCGCCTGGATCATCTGATGGGCTATTGGTTTCTCTACTGGCGATTCCGAAATCGCGGATTCAAACATCTCGTCCTGATATTTATCGATTCGATAGGAAGCTATGACCCAGATTACACGCGCCTTCACTTTTCGCCAAAATTACTTCCGTTAAAATACGTTCTGACGCTATCGAACCCCTGGCTAACAGGAGGGCGGCTTTCTCTGGTGGTCGAGTCAGAGGGGCACGCTCGACAGTATGAGCAATTGTGCGGGGTCAAGTTTTCCCTTGTGCCTCATGTGACATTAATGCCTTCCTTGGAACGATATTATGAAAAGTCTGGCAAGATGTCGATTCATAAGGGCAATTCCCTGTTCCTTGGCACCTTTGGTTTTTCGCGTTTTGATAAGGGCTTGGACATCTTGCAGAAAGCCATCAAAATCGTTCTGCAGCAACATAGAGATCTCGATGTACGATTTATTGTGCAATGGACAGGAGGCTATCGACTTCCCGACGGCGAGGAGGTGTTTAAAGATCCTTTTTTGGAGAGCCACCCCCGTGTTCAATACCTTTCTGCTTTCGACAAATCGGAAGAATATTATGATTGGATTGCCCAAACCGATGTCATGGTTCTCCCGTATCGAAAGAAGTTTTATTTTGACAAACTTTCACGGGTGGCGATTGATGCGGCTTTGGCTAGCATGCCTTTTGTCTACCCCTCTGAGACTTGGCTGGAGCCCTTTGCCAAAGAGTACGGTGCCGGGGTTCCATTTCGAGCTGAGGACCCTGCATCACTTGCCGGGGCAATCCACGAAGTTGTCGATAAATATGCAGAGTTAAAAGCCTTGGCAACGGCACGAAAGCAATTTGTTTCCGATGCATTTTCCAGCCGCACTTTTTTTGATATCATCGCCAAACTTCCCTACGCAAAGAAATGAATCGAATGGAGGCGAAGGAACAGCGACTGTCCGTGCTGATCTTTTGCCCTGCGGCTGTCGGGGGTATCGCCGAGTACACCGACTATCAGGCGAAGGCCCTTCAGCAATTGGGAGTAAATGTGGTCGTACTATGTAGCTCCGGTTATCTAGCCCGCCGCGCGGTCGCTTATCCCGTGAGGCATTGTTTGGCGGAAGATGGGGCGGCTTTACCCGGATCGCGCTTGCTTCGACGGGTGGTAAAGTCGGGGCGAATTATTTATAATCAGTGGCGTTTTGCCTGGGAGGTTTTACGCCGCCGCCCTTCCCTGGCTTTGGTTGCCTGTTACGCGGAATACCTCTCGCCGTTTTGGTTCTGGCCCCACCTCTTGCTCGCTCGCGGCCGGAACCAGCTTTATGGAGCCATTCTGCATGATCCAGTGCGGGATTATCAAGTCGGCCCCGCGTGGTGGCATCATCTCTCCGTCTGCCTGGCGTACCTGCCTTTGCGCTTTGGCACGGCGCACCAACGAATGCCTGCGCCATCGCCCATTCCTACACACGTCGAGGTGATTGAAACCCCCCACGGCGTTTTCGATTTAACGGAGTCTCTTGAAGATCCCCTTGAGATCCGTAGCCGGTGGCAGGTGCCTGCAGGAAAAAAGGTCTTTTTGGCTTTCGGTTTCATCCGCGATAATAAGAATCTTGACTTGGTCCTCCGCGCGCTCATTGATCATCCGGATGCGTTTCTGGTGGTCATGGGAAAGACGCAATCCGCCAAGGACCGACCCGTGGCATTTTACCTTAAGCTGGCGGAAGAATTAGGAGTAAGTGAGCGAACGCGATTTTTTGATGAATTTGTTCCCAATGAGAAATTGGCCATCTATTTTTCCGCCGCAGATTTTATCGTCTTAACCTACAGCGCCTCTTTCCGTTCCCAGAGCGGAGTACTGAACGTCGCCGCGCGGGCGCGCCGACCTGTGCTGGCCTCGGCTGGACCAAGCCCCATGGAGGATTCAGTCAAGAGGTTCTCTTTGGGAATATTTGTCGAGCCCGATTCCGTTTCGGCTCTTGCAGAGGGCATCGGGGTATTATTGCGAGACGGAATCGCGGAGCCCCGATGGGATGATTACGAAGCCTATGCCTCCTGGCAGGCAAATGCCAGGGGCCTGCTGGATGCGGTCGAGCGGTTGGGGAAGCGCCGAAAATGACTTTGTTACTTTCGGTCGGACCTCGCCCCTCACTGCGCCGACGATGGACACCGAGTTGAGTCCGGTTATTCTTACCTCCAACATGACCGCCAAATCCTTTGCTGGCAGCCTTCTGGCCCTTTGCTATAATCACGGGATTGGTTGCCTGCCATCCCGCACGTTGCGTTACGCTTTTTTGCGCTGTTGGTTTCGCCGATTTGGGCGCGGGTCAGAGGTGCAAATGGGCTGCCGATTTCTCAACGGTCGCAAGATCGATCTAGGGGAAAGAAATGTGATCAACTGGGGCTGCGTTCTGGATGGCCGAAAGTTTTTCATCCGCACGGGACATGACGTTTCGATCGGTCCCGAAGCGACGATTTTGACGCTGGGCCATGATCCGCAATCCCCGGATTTTGCCGATCTCGGCGGAGATGTGATCATTGGGGATCATGTCTGGATTGCCTACCGCGCCGTCATTTTGCCCGGGGTCACAATTGGTGAAGGTGCCGTCGTTGCGGCGGGCGCCGTGGTAACCCGGGATGTTGAGCCCTTCGCGATTGTGGCCGGCGTACCGGCAAAGAAAGTCGGGGAGCGCAATCGCAACATAGATTACCGACTGAATTTTCATCCCCTACTTGGCTGACACGCATCTCAACGAGTTTTGATATTAAACCGGTCGCCCTATCTTTAGTAGCGAATGGCCTCGACGGTGAAAACTGAGGCGTTTTCCAGTTCAACTCTTTTTTTCGCATGGCAACTCCTGCCCACCCTTGGTTCTGCGCGCAAATCGGCGCGCGTGAGCATTACGCCATTCCCCGTGCCTTGCATCAGACGGGCTGGCTGGCCGCCCTTTACACCGATTTCTGGGCCGGGCCACTGACCCGAAGCCTCCTGCCCGGTCATGGAGCGCTCGGGGTGCTGGCGTCGCGCTTCCACCCTGATTTGGCCTGCGCGCCGGTGCGGGCCTTCAACCTCCGCGCGCTCGCGTGGGAAGCCCGGCTGCGTCTCGGCTCCAACGAGGAGGGAGGGCCGTATCCCGGTTATTGCGACGTGGGACGGCGTTTTGCCTCCGCCGTTCGCGATCAGTTAAGTCGCCGGAACCTTCCGCCGGGAGCGATTTTCTTCGCCTACGACACGGGCGCGCTGGAAATTTTCGCCTCGCTCCGCCCGCGCGGTGTGCGCTGCGTGCTCAATCAAATGGACCCGAACCGGGTTGAAGTGGAACTGGTGCGCGAGGAAGAAAAGCGTTGGCCGGGCTGGGCCTTGCGTGCCATCGACGTGCCGGAGACCTATTTTCGCCGACGGGAACAGGAATGGTCGCTTGCGGACCGCGTCGTCGTCAACTCGGAGTTTTCCCGGCAGGCGTTAATCCGGCAGGGTGTGCCCGCGGACAAGCTGACCGTGATTGCGCTCTGTTATGAGGAGGGGTTCCCGCAGGATGACGACCGCCGCGAAGTTTCCCGTCGACCGCCGCTCAGGGTGTTGTTCCTCGGCCGGGTCATTCTGCGCAAAGGCATCCAATATCTGATGGAGGCGGCCAAAATATTGAAGGATGACCCCGTGCATTTCGATGTGGTCGGGCCGATCGGGATTTCAGATGACGCCATCAATTTGGCTCCGTCCAATATGACCTTCCATGGCCGGGCCAATCGGGACCAGGTCGGAGCATGGTATCGGAAGGCTGACATTTTCGTATTGCCAACGCTCTCCGATGGATTTGCCCTTACCCAAATTGAAGCGATGGCTCACGGTCTGCCGGTAATCGCCACGCCCAATTGCGGCGAGGTTGTCACGCATGGGGTGGATGGGTTTATCGTGCCGCCGCGCGATGCGATTTCCCTGGCGGAGGCGGTTCAGCGTTACCTGGTCGAATCGGAGCTTTTGGATGTGCAGCGAGTCGCCGCCCTGAAGAAGTCGGAGCAATTTAAGCTTGGTCATCTGGTCGAAAGAATTTTATCGTTGGAGGCTGAACTGAGGCGGCAAACCACCTGACCCAATCATCATGTATGAAACAATAGCAGTTTTGCCCTTCTCGTTTTGGTGCGTCATCATTCTGCTGGCCTCAGGTGGTTGGTGGGCAATCGGCCACCTGCGAGATGGAATGGGCCTGCCGGTACTGCTCGTTCTCGTCACGGTTGCAGCTTGGTATGTCTTCGACCCGCTTTACAACGATTACAAGGTCAATTTTGTTTTGGTCTTTACTCAGGATGCAATGGATGACGCATGGTGGGAGGTGGCGTTGTTTACAGCCGCGTTTCTATTTCTGGCCCCCTCCGTCCATCGATGGGCTAATGTGCGTGACCTCAACCGTTCGAGTCAGGTTTTGGGCCTATTGAAAATAGGCGTCAATCAGTCGCTATTTCAATCCCGGTTGTATCCGGTCCTTCGTGTTTCTGTGGTTATCTTAGTGATTCTCTCCATCGTGGCAGCCTTTCGAGTGGGAGACCAACTTCTCTATTATTTTTTTCCTTTTCTGGGTGAGAGGGCGAATCCGTGGAACCGCGGCCGCCTCGGCGCTGGATTTGATGCCGTGTGGACTCTTGCCGGTTATACCCAAATGTTTATCGCCGTAGCATTCGGTATCACGCTGGCCTTGATCCAAAATCCCAAACTGCGCGCCCTGGCCTTGGCCGGATGTTTGCTGACGTGGCCTTACTTTCTTTTTGACCGTACGCGCAACCCGATGCTTGTTGTCACCGTTCCTACCATTTTGGCCTGGGTCTTTCTGCGCTTGCGTATCGACATGGTGCGAAAAATCGTCCTGTTGGCGGGCTTTTATCTCTTGATCCACGCCTGGTTGGGATTTATCATCGCCAACCGTGCTGAGGTAGAAATTAGCCACGCCTTTAGCAATCAGGGATTTGATGTCCAGTCAAGTTCCAAGGTCCACCAAGCGGGCTTGAACATGTTTGAGGAACTGTGCTGGATCAACACTTTCATTGAGAAAGGCATCTACCAGCCGAATTGGGGACAGCGTTATTTTGCGGAATTAGTCAACCCGGTTCCGCGCGCCCTGTGGTCGGGCAAACCGATGATCGGAATCGACTACGCAATTCTGCGCGGGCAAGGTTATGATTCAGGGAACAGTGCCGATGCGGGAGTGGGGGCCACCATCTCAACAGGAATGATCGGCCAGGGGGTGGTCAACTTTGGGAGAGTCCTTGGCCCTGCCTTTGCCGCTTTCTTGATGAGCCTCTGGGTGAGCATCCTGATCCGCCTGGATTTGCATGGACAAGAGACGGGCCGGCTCTTGTTATATGGCTTGGGGCTTATCCTGACCTTCAACCTGGGGCGGGACATCACCCTGATCACTCTTTATACTTTTGTCTTTGGGGCGATGATCGTTTGGCTGGTTGATCGTTTCAGCCAAAAACCTCCGCCAAAAAAAAATGCCCAAGCGTCAACGGATGTCCCTGCCCGATTTTCAACAAACAATCAACCAAGACGTGCGCATTCGGAACTTAAATGAAAGCAGATGATCTCCCAATCGGTTCTCCTCATAGTCGGGCGAGTCAGCTAAGATGAAAATTCTTGTTATTATTCAGTGCACGAATTTGGGTGGTATGGAACAATGCGCCCTCCTGTTCATGGAGGAGTTGCAAAAGCTTGGGATTGAATCCGAATTAGTTTCCCTCAATCGGTTCGGCGAACTCAAGGCGCTCCTCGACGCGCGCGGCATTCCTGCCCGCGATCTGCCTTATCACGGCTATGGCGGCTGGCGTAGTTTCTGGCAAACGCGTCGGATGCTCCGGTCGATCCAGTTTGATGGCATGATCATGTTCGGGCACAATCTGATGGCCATTGCTGCCTTGGATGGACGGCATAAGAGCCGAAGCGTGCTCTCCATGCACTTTCACCATCGCGGCGTAAAAGCTAACTGGGCCTGGCACCTCATTTACTGGCTGGCCACCACCCGTTTTCGCGCAATCGTCTATGCCTCCCACTTCATTTGTGATGAGGCGACCGACATTGTCCCCGGTTTGCGGCACATATCACGCGTCATCAGCTTCCCCATTCCTCTTCCAACCTTGCCAACTGACGAAGCCCGGCGGGCGGCGCGTCAACGTCTCGGTATTCCGTCTGACATGCTGGCGGTTGGCAACGCTGGCTGGCTGATTCCCCGGAAGAGGTGGGATGTTTTCCTGGACGTGGCGGAAAACGTGGCGTCCCGCGTTCCCGAGGCCAGGTTTGTGATCGCCGGAGACGGCCCGGAGAGACAGGCTTTGGAAGCTCGGGCCCGGAAACAAAACATTCAAGATCGGATTTATTGGCTGGGATGGCAGAAGGACCTTACCGACTTTTATCATTCCCTCGACTTGATGCTCTTTAATTCGGATTGGGACGCGATGGGGCGCACCCCGCTGGAGGCCATGGGATTCGCCATTCCCACCGTGGCGTCGGTCACTCACGGAGGTTTAAGGGAAATGCTGAATGACCCTCGCTACGCCAGCTACTTTCCCACTCACGATATTGCACAGTTGGCGGATGCGGTTGTCAGATTGCTCCGCGACAAACCAGCGGCACAAGCTATGGGAATCGGAGGTCGGAAACGCATAGAACAGGTTGGCAGCCCGCTCTTGCACACCTTGCGTGTTTTGAGGGTCATGGGTTTCAATATTTCGGATATTCCCAACCAAACCCCAATCAGGTCCCTGAGCGAGTCTGACTTAAGCACTATATAACCCTTGAGCACAGATCCCCATCTCGTCGCGTTGCTTATCAACATGGTACCTTATCACCACGCCAGGTGGGACGCCTTTGCCGCCTTGGGAGGATTTCGCTGCACGGTTTTGGAACTGGCTGGTCGTGATGAGTTTCCAGTACTGGAACATATCGGAGGAATCGCTTCAAGTTACAGAAGGCAAACGCTTTTCCAGGAGGCCAGTGGCCGGAGTGTACCCGGCGCCCTGATTTCCGCAGCCGTAGGGCGAGCTCTCACCGAACTACAACCGGACATTCTCTGTGTGAATGGCTATTCCTCCATCACCAGCCTTGTTGCCCTGCAATGGGCGGCGAGCCATTCCGTCCCTGCGACAATTTGCAGCGAAAGCAACCGCTTCGACGCAGATCGAAATCCGATCAGGGAGTGGATCAAGCAAAGAGTCGTCGGTTTTAATTCCGCGGGGATCGCTGGTGGGACACCGCAAGCGGATTACCTGATCGAGTTGGGTCTGCCGGAGGAAGCCGTCTTTGTCGGCTATGATGCAGTTGATAACCGCCACTTCGCCACGGGTTCTGAAACGGCGCGGCGGCGGAATGATGAAATGCGAAAGGAATTGAAACTTCCATTAAATTATTTCATCGCCTGCAGCCGTTTTACCGAAAAGAAAAACATACCACGTTTGATCGAAGCCTTTGCGCTTTATCAAGGACAAAACCCGACAGGGAAAAAAAACTGGGATTTGGTGATTGTTGGAGAGGGTGAATTGCGTCCCCTCATTGATAATACCATTCGACAATTCAACGTTCGTCAGGCGGTACATCTCGTCGGAGCGAAGCCCTACGACGCTTTACCCGCCTATTATGCATTGGCTGGCGCGTTCATCCATGCCAGCACCACTGAACAATGGGGCCTGGTCGTCAATGAAGCCATGGCTTCAGGCCTTCCGGTCTTGGTTTCGAATCGCTGCGGCTGCGCCGCCGACCTGGTGCAGGAAAGTTGCAATGGCTTCACCTTTGATCCCACTGATGTCAAGGGCCTTGCGCAATTGATGAATAAAATTTCCGCTTTCGACTTCCCACTCCTGGCATTTGGCACCAAGAGCCGCGAGATTATCTCGCATTGGGGGCCTGAACGGTTCGCCACGGGCATGAAGGCCACTGTGGAATGTGCCCTTGGAACAGGGCCAAAGCGAGGCAACCTTCTTGACCGACTCTTGCTCAGGTCGCTGATCCGACGCTAGGGGCACAATGGCATGCGAACTTTCATCCACCTGACTTCATGGCTTTCCAGTGCCGGCGGAGGGATCCCGCCCGTGATCAGGGCATTAACCGCCGAATATCGGAAGCAGCAGTTGGATTGTGTCGTGGCCGGGATTGCCGACCCATCCGGTGCGCCACCCGAATTTCCGGCGGATTGGCCTGTACTGGCAGGTCGCATCACAGGCCCCGCTGCGTTCGGTTATTCACCGGATCTTGCGTGTCAATTGCGGCCGTACGTCAGCAAGGATTCCGTGATCCATGTGCATGGTTTATGGATGTATCCAGGCTGGCTGGCGCGGATGCTGGCCGGGGTGACTGGATCTGTCCGGATCATTTCGCCGCACGGCATGCTGGCACCTTGGGCGTTGCAGAACTCGCGCTGGAAGAAGCGCCTCGCCGCCTGCGCATTTGAAAGACAAAACCTTCGCACCGCTTTATGTCTCCACGCTCTCTGTGCTGCTGAAGCGGATAATATCCGGGACTGCGGATTGCAAAATCCTGTCGCGATTATTCCGAACGGCATAGACATTCCGACCAGCTCGAAAGACAAGGGCGAACAGCAGATGCCGGCGTGGGCGGTGCCTGGCGGGCAAGACCGGAAAATACTTCTTTACCTGGGACGCATTCATCCGAAAAAAGGGTTGGTGAACTTGCTGAAAGCTTGGAGAGAAGCCAAGACGGCGGAATGGGTTCTCGCCATTGCTGGCTGGCAGGAGGGTGGCCATCAAGACGATCTTCAAAAGCTGGCTGCTGAACTTGGGCTGCAGTCTTCCGTCATTTTTCCGGGGCCACAGTTTGGCGAGGCAAAATCCGCATGTTATCGTGAATGTGACGCTTTTATTCTGCCCTCCTTGAGCGAAGGGCTGCCCATGGTGGTTTTGGAGGCGTGGTCTCATGGGAAACCGGTTTTGATCACCCCCGAATGCAACCTCATGGAAGGATTTACCGCTCATGCCGCCCTGCGCATCGAACCCAAGGTGGTTAGCATCGCGGAAGGACTAAAGCGGCTTTTCGAGATGTCCGATATTGAACTACAAACGATGGGACAACGCGGACTTGCTCTTGTGAAGGATCGTTTTACCTGGCCGAAAATCGCCATCCAAATGCAAGCTGTCTATGCTTGGGCTCGCGGCGAGGGGCCGTCACCTGAATGTTTGTTAAAAAAAGGGGAGGTTTGATGGCCGGCAACGGTGGGGGCCTGCCGCGCCGCGGGAACTGGTGGTTGCTGGGCCTCCTACCCGCCTCCGCTGTGGTTGTGGGCGGGATTGCATTCATATTTCCGCACCAGTTACTCAACCTTGAGAGCGGAGACGTAAAGGCCGATGCGTTGATTGTTCTTGGGGGCGGGCCGGAGGAGCGACCGGCGCGCGCAGCGGAATTGTTCAAAGCCGGCGCAGCACCGATCATCCTCGTTAGCGGCTTCGGTGACTACCAGATAAGCGTGGAAATCCTGAAGAGGGATGGCGTTCCCGAGACAGCCATTTTCGGTGAGTCCCGGTCAATTTCGACGTTGGAAAACGCTAGGTTTTCCATTCCCCTGCTTCGTCAAATGGGCGCGCGCCGGGTGATCATCGTGACGTCGTGGTATCATTCGCGACGAGCCATGGCCTGCTTCCGGCATGCCGCCCCGGACATCGAGTTTTATTCACGGCCAGCCTATCTAACCTACCCCCGCTCGCAATGGGGTCGGCTAAACACGAGCAGCCACATCAGAACCGAGTATATCAAGTTGCTCGGATACTGGGTCTGCCATGGTGTGCCCCCGTTCTAGTTTGGGCGCCATCGACAGATTCGCCGTCTATCGACATACTCCGTCCAATTGAAGTGTTCCTGCAGACCTGCTAAAGCTGGAGCGCGACATGAAACATAAACGACCTGCGCTCCACCGGTGAAAGTTGACCTCTCCAGATATTCGGTTGCACACTTTGATCGCGGAGCCAGCGCGTGGCGGGAAGCGCTTTGGCTGCTCGTCAGCCTGCTTCTATTCCAGGCATGCCCGCTGAAATTGTCTTGGCTGAAATGTGCGGTCCTCCGGCTCTTCGGCGCGAAAATCGGCAGGGGTGTGTCCATCAAGCCGATGGTGAAAATCACGTTCCCCTGGAAGCTCACGCTGGGCAATCATATCTGGCTCGGAGAGGAATGCTGGCTCCTGAACCTTGAACACATCACGATTGCAGACAATGTTTGCCTCTCGCAACGCGCTTTCCTCTGCACGGGTAATCATAATTATAAATCGCCGGTATTCGACCTGATGGTGAAGCCCATTCATGTCGAGGAAGGCGCGTGGATCGGGGCCGGCGCGCTCGTCGGGCCTGGCGTCACGGTCGGATCGCACGCGGTTTTAACGGCAGGATCCGTCGCCACGGATGACCTGCAACCTTTTGGCATTTATCGGGGCAATCCCGCGACTCTTTTAAGACAACGCATCATTGGATCATCCGTCAACCCAAGTGCTTGATACGCCACCATCGCTTTCCCAAAACAATGATCATCCGTCCCATGCCGAATTTCGCCGTCCAAAATAACTGAGATGAGGTTCTTGTTGCTGAATCAGTTTGGTCCCGACTCGGGAGCGCCGACCGGACGTATTCTTGCGCAACTCGGCTCGGAACTTGAAAAACGAGGCCATGCGGTACATCTGCTTGCCACTGATTCAGGCTATGGAAAACCCCGCAGGGGCATCAGGCGCCTGTTGGAAGAAGGACGCTCCCACCTGCTTTTATTGGGGCGCAGTCTTTTTTGCCCGAAAGCGGATGCTGTAATTTCGCTCACTTCACCCGCGTGCCTGGCCGTTACCGCCGGGATCATCGCCAGGATTCATCGCGCCCGGCACTTTCACTGGGCCATGGATCTTTATCCGGACGTCGGCGAAAAACTGGGTGAATTGCCGAAAGGCTTTCCGGTGGGCCTTTGTAGCTTCCTGATGCGCCGCGCGTATCAAAGTGCCGACCAAGTCGTGGTTCTCGACGAGGATATGCGCGAATACCTGCAAAAGGTTTACGGCGTCGATTCAGGAGTGATAGAGCCCTTTCCGCCGGAGATCGCGTGGCCGGCTTCAGTGAAGAATTCCAATGCGACCAAGCAATGGCTCTACTCGGGAAATTTTGGCCGCGCCCATGAGATCCAGATTCTGCTTCAGATTCAGAAGAAGCTTGAAGATGACGGAATTCCGGCGGAACTGATTCTTCAGGGCCAGGGCCCTCAGTTTCTGTCGAGCCAGGACGCCGCGCATAATCTGGGCTTGCGCCAGGTTCAGTGGCGCGCCCCCGTCGCTCTCGAAAAGTTAGGCGAGTCCCTGCTTCAATCGGACGTACTCGTTGTGACCCGCAAGGCCGAGTTAAAGGGGCTTCTTTTGCCGAGCAAGCTCATGCTCGCCGAGCTTTCCGGTCGGTCCATACTTTGGATTGGCGACACAGATGGGAAAACCGCTTTAAGACTTTTCCGGGAGGGAAGGCACGGTGTATTTACCATTACTGACGCCCATGTAATCGCCCGGTGGCTTACGACTCTCTTTACACGGGCAGCTTCTCCAATGGAGATCAAACCAAGATCCACCAGTCTTGCTCGCCAACAAGCTGCTGAACGGTGGCAAGCTCTTTTGGTCAAGTCCGGGTTGCACTCCCGGCAAGCCGAATAACGGCTCCACCCTGAAGACGATGTCCCAGTTCGTTCTGGATCGGGTGACTATCTCCGGGTAGCCACCAATCTGGCGCGAGCAGGCATCGCGCCGCGCGTGGCCGCATCTACGCCAAAGATGTGATTGATTACAAAAGAGCCTTCGATTCTGAAAAAAAAACGCGATCACTGCCGATGGCATAATAACGCGGCCCAAGGCATGGCAACCTGTTACAATCTGATGTTTCAATGCAGCCAATAAGCCGCCGGTTGGGACAGAAATTCTTCCAAGGAAATGCCCTGGCCTCCCACGAGCAATTGGCGCTTGGGTTTGAATTGCCGGGCGAAGGCTTCCATACCGGGGAGTGATTCGCGGCGTCCTCCACTTTTGACTTCAATCGCCACGACCGTTTTCCCTTTTTTCAGAACAAAATCGACTTCATGGTTGCGCTCGCGCCAGTAGGTGACGCTAATGTCGGAGCCCAAGCTGGAATTAAACAAGTGTGCACCGATGCAGGATTCAACGATCCGCCCCCAATAATCGCCGTCCTGTCTGGCCTCCGTGATGGAACGTTGATCCTGCGCGCTCATCAAGGCGGTGTTCAACACTTGCAGCTTGGGGCTGGAACCACGCTGGCGCACCTGACCGTAGGAATACTTGGCCAGCCCGGCCAACATGCCCGCGCCTTGCAGCAGTTCCAGATAATGCGCGAGCGTCACGGTATTTCCGGCGTCCGTAAGCTGGCCGATCATCTTCTGATACGAGAGTATTTGACCGGAATAGGCGCAACCGAGATGGAACAAGCGGCGCAGCAGCGCCGGTTTATCCACGCGCGTCAATAGCAGGATGTCCCGTGAAATAGTTGTCTCAATCAGCGAATCCTGAATATACCGCCCCAAGCGTTCCGGAGAGTCGATTAACTCCGCCGCGCCAGGATAGGCGCCGTAGAAAATGTATTGTTCCAGATTCCAGCCGAAGGCTTCGCGTATTTCTGGAAACGACCAGTGAGGCACGGCGATTACTTCAAAACGGCCTGCCAAGCTCTCGGTCAAGCCGCTTTGGATGAGCAAGGGCGCAGAACCGAGCAAAACCACCTTCAGGTGAACGCCGGAATGAGTGTCTGCATCCCAAAGCAGTTTGATCACACCTGACCAGTCCGGGATTTTTTGAATCTCGTCCAATACCAATAACGCGCCGCCTTTGTCCTCTCCTGCTTTGAGCCGGGCGATGTTCCATTGTTGCTCAAGCCATGTGCGGTCGCGCAATGTCGGTTCGTCGGCGGAAGCGTAGTGGGCGGGTATCTTTGCCGCTTCCATGACCTGCCGGACAAGCGTCGTCTTGCCGACTTGCCGGGGGCCAGCCAACACCTGCAAGAACCGGCGCTTTTCCTTCAATCGTTTCAACAACTCATCATGGATGGCGTGTCGTATCATACAAATTACTCAATATAGTGAGCATAATTACTCAGGATAACGGTGAAAGCAAGCCGGAATTGAAAGCCAGCACTTATAAAGGCTTATCCGCCGTTTATCTCCCCCGCCAAACGGGAACTACGACCGGATCAAAACTCCCGAAAATGCCGCTGGCCTCATCACCCCGGCGGTCGAAGCCCAGCTTAACAAGCGTCAGAGGAGTATGGTCATTTGGAGGTAGCGCCGACTAATGTCCGCTCGCTCTGAAAGCTGCTCTTGGGTCAGGTTTTCCAGATTTCTGAGGCGGTTGACATTCCTGCCAAATTTAACGCCGTTGGGTTTGGACACGCTCCTAGGTTGCAAAGTTCAAAAGCAACTGAGAGCGAAGCATACTTCGCTTTACAATTGACGTGTGAAACCCACCTGACAATAAAACGGGCGAAATTATGGCCCCCTATCTTGGTGATGATGCATTCGCAGCGTTGCTGGAAGGCTGCAAAAAGGCGGTTGATGAAATCGTGACGGGCAAAAGCGACCTCGCCACCCAACGGCTCGCTGTGAAGCAACTTCTCGACAGGTTAGACTATCGGCCTGCGCTTGGTAAGGAAGGCACTATGGAAGACCTGCGGAGCCACGAACGTCTCAGCCTGATCCTGAACATGAATTCGGGGATAGTACAAGGCTATCGCCAGTGGCTGGAGGATCAATCTGTCGCTATCGCATTCCCGGCCAATGAACTGATTCGACTCGGGTATCGGAAAATTCAGCGCCCATGGATTCAGATTTGGAATGAAACTCGGAGTACGCTGGCGCAGACGACTGCAATGCACGCCGCATCGACGGGCCGCATGATCGCGATGAAAGACGATCCGATCTGGGTCGCGATCAGTGACTTTGGTCTACCGTGGTCGCCCTACAAGTACGGCTCCGGGATGGGAACGGTGGGCGTCGGCTATACAGAATGCCTCGATCTGGGATTGATACGCGAGGGAGAGCAGGGGTCACCTCACCCCGACATGCATCCTGATTTCGAGGCAATCTTGATTTCGGCACTCACAGTCTCCGAAACTGAAATTTGAGGGGGGGGGCGCGCATGCGCACGCGCACGCGAGAAAAGTACGGTGACGCACGAAGACGAAAAAAGACGCACTTGTTATGCAAACCCGTTATGCCTCAATAGCGCGTAAACCATAACTCTTTTATAATCAAAGAGACTGGGCAGAACAGGATTCGAACCTGTGAAGGCAAAGCCAGAAGATTTACAGTCTTCCCCCGTTGGCCACTTGGGTATCTGCCCGATAAACCGCGCGACGACGAACCGTCGCGAGTCATGAAGGCTATGCGAGTTGGTTGGGGATGAAAATGCTTTTTTGCGTAAAAAGGATCCTGCGGACGGCAGTTATTGAATCACTGGCCCGCCGTCACCACGGAAAAAGGCGTGGCGAAGAGAGTCGGACCAAACTCGGAGAGAAAGCGCACACTCAATCGGCTGATCGTTTCAGCTGAGCCAGTCAGGGCAAATACGGAGCTGCCGCTGCCGCTCATGAGTGAATCAAGAACCTCCGGTTGTTTCTGGAACCAACTCTTGACCGCTGGTAACCAGGGATATTTCGAGAAGGCGGGAGGCTCGAGATCATTGCGGAGCGTGAAGTCGGCGAAGGTGCGTCCTGGCTCACCCTGACTCGGATTCTGCGCATAGGTCTTGTAAGCCCAGGGGGTCGGGACACCAAAGCCGGGATGAACGAGCAGGCCCTGGTAATTCTCCTTGAACCGCTCCGGTTTGATGATTTCCCCGCGCCCCCGACAGACCGCCGGTGTGCGATAAATGAAAAAGGGAATGTCGCTGCCGAGCTTCGTCGCCAATTCGGCCAGCCTCCTGTCGGTGCAACCGATCCGGGTCAACTCACGTAAAGCAAGCAGGACTGCCGCTGCATCACTGCTGCCTCCACCAAGACCGGCCCCGACCGGCACGGCTTTTTCGAGATGGATGCGAACTCCGGTCGTGAGCTTGAATTCGTCGAGGAAGACGCGGGCCGCTTTCGTGGCGAGATTGTCCTTCGCGTCGGAGAGCGCGGGATCGGAGCAGGTAAACTCAACGCCGCCAGCGCCAGCGGGGATGAGGTCGATGTCGAGCGTGTCCCCGAGCGAAATCGGCGCCATGAGCGTGTCGAGTTCATGAAAGCCATCGGGGCGGCGTCCAAGAATATGGAGATAGAGATTGATTTTGGCGGGAGCGAACTGTTTCACTTCTTCCGAGACTAGCATTGGAATAACCATGACCGACAAACTGATTCTTGCCCTTGATGTGGATCGCGCGGACGAGGCGCTGGCGTTGGTGCGTCTGTTGAAGCCTTATTTGAGCCTGTTCAAAGTGGGCAATCAGCTCTTTACGCGCGAGGGCCCGGCCTTCGTGAAGGAGCTTCGCAAGCTCGACGTTGATATTTTCCTCGACCAGAAATGGCACGACATTCCGCAGACCGTCACGCATGCCGTCAAATCGGCGGTGGCGCTCGACGTGCGTTACGTCACGGTGCACGCCAGCGGCGGCCTCGAAATGTTGCAGGCCGCGCAGGAAGCGGTAAAGGGCAGCCGCACCGAAATCCTGGCCGTGACCGTGCTGACCAGCCTCGACGACGGCGCGTTGCGACAGATCGGCTTCGACCGGACGGCGGCGGAGCAGGTCGTGCGTCTTGCGCGGCTCGCCACGCTGGCGGGCGTACACGGATTGGTCTGTTCGCCGCACGAGATCGAGTTGATCCGGCAGCAGGTCCAGGAGCCGGTCAAGCTGGTGACGCCCGGTGTCCGCTCCGCGAAGGACGGCGCGCAGGACCAGCAGCGGACGCTCTCCGCCGCCGAGGCGCTCAAGCGCGGCGCGAATCACCTCGTCATCGGGCGACCTATCACCAAGGCAGCTGATCCTGTCGCCGCAACGCAGGCGCTGATGGCGGAATGCGGGCTATCTTAAAGATATGCAGCGCCAACCCATCGCCCTCGCCGCGCTCTTCATCATGTCGATGTCGACGTCTTACGCGACAACCTTGCCGCCCGAGCTGAAAGCCTACGATTTTGCCCGGGCCTATTACGTGGAGGACGGCGGAATCGTCATCGCGCCGCAGGAAGGCTTCTACTGCGTGGGAGGCGTGCAGACTCCCGAAGGCATCCGGATCATGCCAGGATACACTTTCATCCAATTCGATGAGGCGCACCTCGTCATGGAGGTCTACAAATTTGTGCGCCTTGATGCAGGTGAAAGACGCGCGCATTTTCATGAGCAACGCTACCACTACGAGGTGGTGAAAGACGCCCACGGCAAGAACCGCATCATCCCCGGCGTTTACATCGACAGCGACGACTTTTACCTCAGCCATTTCCGCCTGCTCGAGTGGTTCGACTTTGCGTTCCCTTACGTCGAAATCCATCCCGGCGAGCAGGGCTGGCGGACCCGTCCGTATTAGCCGGTGTGGCCCGAATCCAAATCCATTTTTTCTTAATTTTTCCTGACACTTTTTTCCAATGAAACGATTCCCCGCCATGAGATTGATATTGGGTGTATCGCTCACCGTTATTGGCGGCATTTTGGGATTTCATGCCGGGGCGGATGAAAGCGCCATTTCGAACCAGCCGCAACGCAAAGCAAAACTCACGCTGGCAGGCTTGCGAAGCGTCGATGTCATGAAATACACGAAAGACGTCATGGCCCATCAATTGAGCGACGAGCAAATCGACAATCTCGTTGTGACACTCAAGACCTTGAACATTAATTGCATCGCACTTTCCATTCCGATGGACTCGAGCGCGGATTATCCCGCAAACAACAAGCCGTCCCCGCGTGACGCCTATGTTTTGACCGGGAAATGGGCCGATACCGTTCACCAGCACGGGTTGCATGTCATTTGGCGGGGCACCTGGTCGGGCATCGAGGGAATCAGCGGCTTTGCCAGGCGTGTCGGTGCAAATCGTTTTCCAGCCGGTACGGCGGCTTCAGCGGCGACCGACGGCAGTTCAACATGGCTCGGCAAAACGTACCAATACATCGTCGGCCATCCGGAATTCTTTGTCCCAGGCGATGTCTGGGCTCCCCTGCCCGAACGCACTGAAAATATTTTTCAGGATGGCACCTCGTTCCTCCCTTATTCCAGAGACGGAATCAACGTCACTTACACGAATTTTTTTAACGACTTGAAAACGGTCTCGGAAACGGCTTTCGCCAAAATCGGCAAGGCCGTCATTACTGGCATGACAACCAATAATTACACCGAGGTGAAAAGCGGCTGGCTGCCGCAATCCTTTTTCGAAGCGCAGGGAATCACGGTCATCGATTATTATGGCGATAATCATACACCGGAGGAAATGGACAAGGATATCAGGCAGATGTACGCCATGCACAAGAAGCCCCTCTTTTTGCAGGAATGGAGCGATTACTGGAACGGCGGGTTGTCCGAGGCCGACCGCACGGATTATCTCAAACGCATCTATGCCGTGATGCAGAAGCTCATCGATGATGGCGTGCTCGTGGGCTTCAATTATTGGGGCGGCTGGAGTGACACGGCTGAAAGTGTGCTGACGCAGGACGGTTCCGGCTTCCATTTAAATTACCGTGGCCGGATTCTCCAAAATTTCTTCAAAGTAAATCCACGCTCCAGGCATGAATAACACGATCGCGAAAAGGCAGTCTCTCTAGTGTGAGGTGGCAGGCGCGGGTGTCGCGGTCGGTGTCGGTGTTAGAAGGCCATGTGCTTTCATCCATTCCAAGGCGCGCCCATACCAACTGGCGGAATTCCAGCCACCTTCGCCTGTGACGCCCCAGCCCTTGCCACCTCTCATCCCGTGGAGTCCGGCCTCGTAGATGTGGAGATCGGCTGGAACATGCGCATTGTGCATGGCGATATAGAAATTAACGATTCCCATAATGGGTACCACCTCGTCGTCTCCGGATTGGGTCAGAAAGGCCGGGGGCGTATCTTTCGTAACATTCAACTCGCCGGAATAGAATTTGGCCTTCTCGGGATCTGGCTTCGGCCCCAGGATTGCCGCGCTGCAACCGCCAAAGCCATTCGGGCCCATGCTGATAACCGGATAAATCAACATCATGAAATCGGGACGGGTATCCGGGTCATAGTGCGTTCCCGCCATGACCGCTACGTGGCCCCCCGCCGAAAAGCCCATGATCCCCACCCGGTGAGGATCGATCCCCAATTCCGTTGCATGCGCACGAACATAGCGGATGGCGGCCTTGGCATCTTCGAAAATGACTTCCGGAGGATTTCCATTTCTTCCAGGCAACCGGTATTTCAGCACGAACCCTGCTACACCCGCATCTCTATTAAGCCAATCGGCCACCTTTGCGCCCTCCATGTCCAGGCTGAGCATACCGTACCCGCCCCCCGGACAGATGATCATGGCGGTCCCATTCCTTTTATCCGGTGGGGGAAGATGAACGAACAGCGACGACTTATCCCCATTTGCTCCCTGTACCAGCGGAATCTCGTTCGGGTCTTCCGCGCAAATCGCTGTCTCACCAACGGCCAGAAAGTAAGATAAAAAAATGAAATGCGCGAGAATCAGATTTGTTTTCATAAAGTAGAACGAGCCATGCTTTAAGATGAGGACTATTATCGAGATGATTGAGGAGCGCACGGCAATGTCAAGTTGCGCTCAGCCATTTCCGCATGCTCGAATAGTTCGACTTTGCGTTTCCCTATATCGAAATCCATCCCGGCAGGCAGGGTTGGAGGACGAGGCCGCGACGAATTACGGCTTCAATTGCTGATAAGTTTTGGTTCCTGGATCGAATGTTGAAGGTACGAATTGGTCGATTGAGCCGTCCGGTTCCACGCGAAAATTCGGAGATCCCATCCATTGTGCGCGGTTGCTCTTGAAAGCGGCGACGATCCCGGGAAAGGGCAATTGCACGCCTGGGTCCCGCGTCGCGCCGGCACCGGGAGAATAGGTAACCGTGTAGCCCGTGGAAAAAACAACCGGCAGGTCGTTGGAAGAATCCGATGTCACACCGGAAGTCGCATCGAAGCAGACGCTTTCCGCCGTCAGTTTATCGGACGCCGGCTTGGTCTTGCCGGCCATATCAAAATAGAACACCGTCGGATCCGTAACGTATTTCTCATCGAGCAGCTTCTGGAAAACTTCGGTCGAGGTCTTGCCGTCGGGATAGGCGCCGTTGTGATCGCTGGCGTAAGCGAACATCGCAATATCAATCTGACGGGCCTGCTGCATCGTCATGTTTTCCTTCGCCTTATTGATTCCGTTGGTGATCGGGCCCAACGCAACGCCAGCCAGACAAGCAATGACAGGAATACTCATAAACACAATTACGCCGACAATGATCGCGGCCAATAGGCATCCGTGCATTCCCTTTTTTGCAGGGACCGGAGATGGCGGAGTAAAAGCGGGAGGGGTGACCTCGGCGCGGAAGGCGGCCAGCACCTTGGCCAGCATGACCCAGTCTTTCGAGCCTTCATACCATGCCAGCGTCTGGGCGGACACCTTGCCCTCGGTTAACATCTGGCGAACTTGATCGAGTTGATAGGGCCCCGTCTGCTGGCCTTCGACATGAAGATAAATATCAGGCATTTCGTTGATTACTCGAAAGCCAGTTAAGCGACAATCTATTTAGGATGCGCGCTAATGTGTGACGACGTCTCCCAACTCCACCACTTCCAAATCTTTTCCCTTCACGCGGGCGAGTTGGTGGAGAATGTCATCATTCCAATGGTCGTCGGGTGCGCCGCTGATATACCAGTCGCTGCCATTATCGGCCAGGATCAGGCCGTAAGTCTTGAGCGCGGTCAAAATAACCTGGACGTCCGGGTCGAAGGAACTGATGTCAAAATCGTGCCGCAATCGCACCCGCGCGCCCATCGGCAGCAGATTGGGATTGTTCGAACTACTCGCCCAATGCGAGGCCGGGAAGACATAAGCGCGCCGCGTTCGTTGCACTGTAAAGCGCAGCGCGTGGGCGATGAGCCGCTTCTCGTGCACCTCGTCATACCGCACCAGGCCGGGGAAAATGGGCAACCCGGCGGCATCGGCAGAGGTCCAGCCCTTGGGCCGCATGGCGTTGGTTTTCAAGTCCCAGATCGCACCGCTGCCCGCATGCCAGTTTCCGTCCGGCTGTTTGACGCCCTGCCAAAGCTCGTAAAGCATCCAGTCCTGCGGGTCGATCATCAAAATGTGACGGTCTCCTTCCGTCGCGCCGGGAGGGCCTTCGATCAGCGGATGGGCCGGAATCGGATAAGGCCCCTTGTCGCTTTCGTCGGCATAATCAAACGCAACCGATGTACGCGGCGCCTGGTGATCGACGAACTGAAACGGAATGCCGTAGATGGTCCCGAAATCGGGATGCAGCGGTTTGTTCGCGCCAATCGCGGCGATGTACGCGTTCGACTTCGGATCAACCGGCAGCTTGGAAATATCGGCGTTCCACGGATTGTCTTTGGGGAAGACCGCATGGCTCGCCAAAATCGTGCTGGCTGAAGTCGGAGACGCGGGTGTGGTGTCATCTGCGAAAGAGAGGCCGCTAAGGCCCAGAATTGCGCTCATTATCACGAGGCCACCTATCCTCGCACCTCGTTCCCAAGTTGCACTTGGGAACGTTTCTTGTTCCTCGCGAAATTCCATTTCGCGCCGACCAACCTTGCCTTTATCTGGACGAGATCGGCAACAGAGTTGCCTCAGCAAGTGCGTTCCCAAGTACAACTTGGGAACGAGGAAAGACCGTGGTGAAGTCATGACTTACTTCTTTTCACTTCCCTGATCATAGGATGCGCTTTGCACCCGGTGGAAGACTATCCACTTTTATAAGCAGTAAATTACCTTGTTGAATATAGATTTCTTTGGGGTCAATAGGCTCGGAATAATTAAGCTGTGTATCTTTAAGAATTATTGTCCTAGTGAACTGAGATAATCGCAATATGGCCAGAGGCCCTCCGTAATGACGCCAATCGAATGGTTGTTCATTAAGTCCTTTGGTATTTAGACTGACGATATCCCCAACTTCAAACGTCCGATCACGGCAGTCGGGATCAATCGACCAAATAGGATGGAAGGGAGCATGTGCAAATGCGTTACGGATAAGCCGGGAAATTTGATAAGCAGAACTTACTTTAATTTCGGTATGGTTCTTAGGATCATGCACTGCTGCTCGGATCGCATCTTTGACCGCAACTGCAATAAGAAATGTGCATGAGCGTTGCAGAAAAAAACGCTGCATAATCGGCATCTTCAGGCGACAATCCGATTTCATTGTTCTGCACAACATGCTTGCCGTGACTCCACTGAGTAGGCACATCAAGCGGTTGGTTATTAGTTGTAGTGGCTAAGCGAACGGCTGATGCAAGGCGGAACTGCATTTCAGCTATTCTTAAATTGGAAATGTGTTCTTCCAGTTTTGACACAGAATTTTCCATTTTCCTACGGCGCTTCATAAACACACTTGCCGCGATGGTACGTGGCAAGAAGATAGGGCGTCTTTTCGGGCGAGAGGAGGCAGAAGTCGGCGGAGTTGCCTTCGACCAGGCCGTGCTTGAGGCCGAGCAGCGACGCGGGCCGGATCGAGAAAGCGGCCCAGGCATCCTCCAGGAAAATGCCCGCCATGCGCTCGGCGAGAAATGCGCCTTGGAACGGCGTCAGCGTGGAACCGGCAAGTCTGCCTGAGCCGGGCAATCGCGCCGAGCCATCCGCGCCGACTTCGACTTGGACATCGCCTAACGTATAGGCACCTGATTTTCCCGCCGCTGCCCCGGCCATGGCGTCGGTGGTCAGCAGGAGCCTCGGATAATGATGGCCCTTTTCCAGCGCGCGCGCCAGGACGCGAAAGGCGTGCGGCGGGAGATGCTGTCCGTCCGGGATGATCGACGCCATAAGCCCCGGCTGCGCCAGCGCATGGAGAATCACGTTCTCGAACTTCGGCACGGTGGCCGGCACGGCGTTGCCGAGATGGGTCCAACCGACCGCGCCGGCTTCGATTGCGGCGACCAGCGTTTCGCCCATGGCGCCGGAATGTCCGAGGAAAAACTGAATCTTTTTCTCCACGCCCGCGCGAATGACCTGCGCGCTCGCTTCCGGATCGATCTCCGGCGCAATCGTGATGAGCTTCAGCAGCGAGTCCGCGATGGCCCACCATTCGTCCAGCAGGCGCAGGCTCGGCTTTTGCATCCACTCCGCCCGATGAGCGCCGCGATAGCCGGGATCGGGATTCAGCCACGGGCCTTCCATGTGAAAGCCGAGGCAGTTGCGCGGATCGAGGTTGATGCGTCCGGTCAGGTCGGTCAGGAGCTTGCGATAGCCCTCCTCCGCGTTCGTGATGAGCGTGGCAAGAAAACCGGTGCAGCCGTGAGCGTAAAGCTGTTTCGTGGCGTGGTGCCAGGCATCGTCCGATTCGATGGCGCGGTTGAAGTCGACGCCCGCGAAGCCGTTGACCTGGATGTCGATGAGGCCCGGCGCGATCCAGGGCAGATCGAGGAGGTCTCCCTTTTCCGGCGTGATCTTTTTGAAGACATGGTCCTCGACGTGCATGTGGCAAATCTGGCCGTGAAGAGTGCGCGCGGTGATTTTCATGGGGAGGGAAGCAGGACCAAATTACCAAATTTTCAAAATTAACGGAATTTTAAGGAGAAAAGACAGGGGAGAAATTGGCGGAATCATACTTCCACCTTGAGGGGTTCGCGGGTGAAGCGGATGAGAACGCACCAGAGCGCCGCGCCGGCCATCAGCACAACGGGAAGAATCAGGACGCCTTTTTGCAGATCGTCCTTAAAATGGGTGGAAAGATTTCCCACAATGGTTGGCGAACCGAAATCGCCGAAGAGATGGATGACGAAGGTGCAGACCGCCATCGCGCTCGCGCGCAGATGGACCGGCACGATTTCAAACATTTCACTGGCGATGGGACCCGTGGGCAGAAAAAGAAAAAACATGCTCGTTCCAAGACCGATCAGGGAAAGTGTGGCATTTCCGACCATGAGGGCAAAGAAACAAACCGGCGTGGCGGCGATGAGCGACAGGGCCATAATCCATACATACCCGGCTGGCATCCGCTTGCGAAGGGCGTTGGCCAGAAAGCCGCCGAACAGCGTAGCGACGAGACCGGTTCCGGCGAGCATGGCCCCAAAAATCGTCGAGGACTCGCCCAACGGCAAACCATGAATACGGTGGAGAAATGTCGGGCCCCACACCCCGAACGCGCCGATGGAGAAGGTCTGCGCCGCATAACCCCAGACGAGCAGGTTATAGCGGCGATTCAGGAATAGTCCGGCGACTTCGCCCACCCGGGCCTTGGGAACGACTTCTCCCTCGATGCCGTCCGACTGGCCCCGGCGCGGTTCCTGGAGTAGAAGCAGGCTGAGCGCGAGCAGGACGCCGGGCAATCCGGCGTAGATGAAAGCGCCGCGCCAATCGCCCTGCTCCGCAAACCAGCCGCCGATGGTGAAGCCGATGGCCGAACCGAAAGGGATCGCCACGTAGAAAAGAGTCAAGGCCGTGTTGCGTCGCGTCGCGGCGAAGATGTCGGAGATCCAGCTCGGCCCCATCGTGACGAAGGCGGCTTCGCCCACGCCGACGACCATGCGAATGCAGAAGAGATGGGCGAAGCTATGCGCCAGTCCGCTGCCCGCCGTGGCAAGACTCCAAATCAACACGCCACCCAGCATGAGATATTTTCGCGGGAACCGGTCGCCCAGGTAGCCGAAAACGGGCGCTAAGAGAAAATAGCCAAGCATGAAGGCCGAGGCCGCCCAACCCGCATCGCCATCGCTCAAGCGCAGCTCCTTTTGCATGGGCGTCAGCACCGCCGACATGACGTAGCGGTCGAGGTAGTTGAACATGTTCAACCCGGAGAGGATCGCCAGGGTGCACCAGGCCGCGGCGGGGCTGCCCAAGGGGAGCGGTGACGGGGAACGCATGTGGTGGAAAGTGTGCGGCAGAAGAAGCAACGGCGCAACTTCACAGCCGTCATTCAGCGCGAAAAGCGACAACGCGCCACGCAAATAGGAAGCATCTTGACGCCGCGTAGAGTTTTCCACGAGATGGGCCGGGTCCTTCGGCTGCGGCTCGGCGGAATCCTTTGGTCAGACGCATCTCCCGCTCGCCTTCGCTCAGGATGACGGAGCTTAAAAATCAAACGCTATTATGGTGAGCCGATAAAACTTTACTTGCGCACCGCCAAACAGCGCGTATCGGTTGCTGGAACTTCTCAACTCAAACGAAAGACCTTCTATGAAACTCGCCGGCAAAGTCGCACTCGTCACAGGCAGCAGTCAGGGCATCGGTCTGGCCATTGCCATCCGTCTCGCCGAGGAGGGTGCCGACATTGTGTTGAATCACTTCAAGCAGCCCACCCAGGCCGAGGCGGTCAAGGCGACAATCGAAAGCTTGGGGCGTCGCGCCGTGGCCATCGAGACCAATGTTGGAGTGCCTGCGGAAGACGTCGGGCTCATCAGCCAGGGCGTGGCCGCCCTCGGCCAGATCGACATTCTGGTCAACAATGCCGGGGTTGAACGCAACGCCCCTTTTTGGGAAGTAACCGAAGCTGACTACGATTTTGTTCTCAACACCAACCTCAAGGGCGCCTTCTTTACCACGCAGGCTTTCGTGAAGTACCTCCGGGAACGCAAGACCGGCGGCAAGATCATCAATATCAGCTCCGTCCATGAGGACCTCCCCTTCCCGCACTTTACCGCGTATTGCGCCAGCAAAGGCGGCCTGAAAATGTTGATGCGCAACTTGTCCATCGAGCTCGCGCCGCTCGGGATCACGATCAACAACATCGCGCCCGGCGCCATCGAAACGCCGATCAACTCGGCCCTGCTCCATGACCCGGCGAAACTCAGCGCGCTGCTCCAGAACATTCCGCTCAACCGCCTGGGCAAACCGGCCGATGTCTCCTCCGCCGTCGCGTTCCTCGCCTCCTCCGATGCCGATTACATCACCGGCACGACGCTGGTCATCGATGGCGGCCTGACCTGGAATTACTCGGAGCAGTAAGTCCTGCGGACGGCACTATGCAGTGGGATATTGAGGGGAGGATTCATTCAGTTCGCTCGTTAATTAAGCCTCTCCTTTTCTCTCATCGATGGTCCATGGGGATGAAATGAGCTTCATGGCTGATCTTCACGTCCCGCTCGCTTCCCGGGACTGACCCCATCGCCCCCGGATAGACAGGTGACTCCGCTTCATGCGGCATGGCTGTGATGTTCAATTCCCATTTTTGATCGCGATTGGAGGAAGGCACGGACAGGCGCCACGCCTGCCACGAAGTCGGTAAAGTTTCCTCGTGAACAACCGGCGTACACGCAATCGTCTTGCCTGCCAACTTGCCTTTGGCCGCAAAGTATTTTCCTGCATTATGCATCGACAAGGCCTTAGTTCCGTTGCGTACGTTCGCCGTCACCACCAGCGTGGCATCGCTTCGGCAAGCGGGGACGGTTCCTGATAACCGAAAGACTCGCTTGCGGGGCAATGGCGTTTCGTCAGCCTTGCGGGGCACATCCTCGATCGGTAGCCGCGCGCCTTTGGCCTCCGCCAGCCGGGAAATGGAAATCGGTAGTTGGCGGCTCGGTTCGCCGAAAGACTCCATCATCTGGACTGGCCGAAAATTGCGCCTTAGCGAGGGGGCTTGCCCCGCTGGCACCACCTCTAATAATACCACGTCAAAGGGGCGCAAAATGATCCGCGCTTGTTCATCAAAAGACCCGTCGCTGTTGGTCAATCGTCCGGGGTTCGGATACCAACGATAGATATCCCATTTCTGTCCCGCAGGCAGGCCCCACGCAGGGTTCAATTCCAACGGCAAAACGGTGTCTGACCATGTGAAGTTGTTGATCGCCAGAAACGCGCGGGTCCCATCCGTGCAACAGTAACCGTAGGGTTCATCACGCCATGGGTTGCCCAGAATGAACCGAGGATTAGCGAAGCATCCGGGTTGCGCCTTCAACAACGCGATGAACTCTGCCATTTGTTTACGTCCAGTGGGAGAAAGCCAGGGGCCGTCACTCCACGGCTGCGCCAGCAAACTCCCCCGACAAAGGTCCATGACGAAAGCTTCCTGCCAGCGTTCGGTGCCCATCGAGCTGTTCCAACCCCAATCCGATAGCCAGACACCCAGGGAATCCTTTCCCAAGGTCGGTACGTCCGAGCACCACCATTGGGCCTGATCCAAACCCTGCGTGACACCGTCGCGCACGTACATCGATGGAGAGATGCCCGGATGCGCCGCCTCAACCCAAATTCCCGGCTCAAAAAGAGTGTCGGCATGCAGCAACCACCAGGGAGAGCGATAGCCCCAATAGAGCATCAGAAACACATCAGGACATTCCCGATCCAGATCCTGCAACATCTTGATCACGCCATTGTAAATTGCCTCGGTTGAATACAAACCCGGCAGATGGTCGTGGCTCGGGTTGTAGCAGACTGAACGCAGGTCATCGAATTTGAACAACCGCGCGCCATGTTCGCGGATATGGTGCCGCAACCCCGTCGAAAATAACGCATTGATCGGATCGGTCGCCCGGCAAAACGCCTGTTGGCCGGTAATATAGCCCGGCGCGTCGGTCATCGACAAGCCGGTCACTGGATTATCGCTGATCGTCCAATCGATTCTTGTACTATTGATCCACAGGGCCAGGCTGGTACCGAGTTTGGCCAATTCGCGACAAATAGTTTTAAACCCGTTCGGGAACCGCTCCGTGTGCGGATAGGTCAGGTCGCCGCGAGGATCAATCCAGAACTCGATATCATAGGAATCAAAGTGACAGCCCGTTTGTTTTTGTCCCTGCGCCACCCGACGGATATGCTGAAGGAAAAACTGTTCCGTTGGTTCCAGGTCAAAGAACTTGTTTGACTCACTTGTTTTCCAGGAGCCGAACGAGCACATGATGGCCAGCGACTTGTCATGTCCGCGGACCACACGGCGCATCCGGGCGCGTACCTGGGCAAGGAAATTCTTGCGTGCCTCGCCTGGAGATGCCACGCCCAGCACCGTTTCCATGCACTGAAAGGCTTCGCCGGAAGCCAACATTTTTCCGGGAAACTGCTGGAGCCGCACCTCACCAGCCTGGCCCATCGCCCACCCCGATGGATGCGCGAGGCTTAAAAAATATTGGTCATCAAGATAGACCGGGAAACCATATTCGCCATCCGAGGCGCGCGCGGAAGTGCAATAGCTGCCCAACCGTACATTCATCAGCCGAACCGGTCGTTCCGAGGCATTCGTGATCGTGACAAACTTATGCAGCGTCGGTTCACCGTCTCGCCAACGATAAGTGACCTTCGCCGTCAGATGATGCTCCTTCTCGACCAGGTCAAAGACCACTTCACGGGCATCTTCCTTCCGTTCTTCCCGGCATCCCGCCACGTTCCAACTCGTCATGTGTAGCGGTTTGCCCACCACAAAATATTGTTCGAACTGCGCCGGCCAGATGGCTGGCCACGGCAGCTTACGTCCCTGCTGGGGATCGAGTTCGTCCAGCCCTTTGCTCCGCGCAACGAGTTGTCTCAATTGCAACGCGATCACATTGTCCTGCCCAAATCGCAGATGGCGATAGAATCGGCTCGTGGGCGCAAGGGCAAAAGATTTCGGCTCATTCCATCGGGCCTTGGCATGCCGCACCCCGATTTCGTGACCGTTCACGAAGACCCGCATGTAGCGAAAGTCATAGATTCCGACTCCACCCAGCACCAAAGTCAGGTCCTTGCCCTCACAATCTGCCGGCAAAAACACATGAGTTCGCGTCCAAAAGTACTGTCCGAGGTCGCGATCAGCGATAAACCCGGGACTCGGAATCGGCGTCCATGTGGTATCGTCGAACCGGGGCCGAAAGTACCCATTGCGATACCCTTGGTCCGCATTGGGCGCGGGTCGGCCCGGCGGCTGCCATGGACTCTTTCGCCAGCCGGCGATCCCGATTCGCCGTTCGGATGCGTCGAGGTCCACTTCAAATTCCGCTCCATTTCCGAGGAACAGTTTTTGTCCGCTCAGCCGATTCTCCCACGACAGGGCGCGCAGTCCGTTTGCCGTGTCCAGGCTGAAGCTAAATTTCGTGGCGGTGAGTTTGACGGAGCTCTTCGTATGGCCCATACGGTCCCCGTTTTTTTTTATTGATGACATATTGACGTAGATTTACTGATTTACTATGTGCCAACGGTTGATGTTATTACGGTTTCGTCCCGATCTCCGTAGGTTTTGGCGCTACAGAGACAATATCCCTCGTTACTGATTTAAATTCGCAAAAAAAGCACGTCAGATTACTTCTTGGTTCTGCCCTTTGAGCGGGCAAGGCCGAAGACGTTCCGAATCGCCCGCAGGTAAGCATCGCCGTAACGTTTTTCCGGCAGCAGATAGCTGCCCTCCGTCCATTCGTTCCACGCGTTGATCATCACGACATCCATGCCTTTGTTGGCTTGGGCAAGATGCTCCACAGCGTCATGGCATAATTGCTCGAACCGCTTCGGCGTATTTCCGACTACCACATGCGTGTAGGGATATTCCTGATGCTTGATGTAAGGAAACGGAACCTCTTTCAGGCAGCGCGGCGTCACATCCCAACCCATTGTCACCACCGGAAAATACGGAAGCGGTCCCTGGTCAAACGCCTTCCAATTCCGATGATGCGCCTTGATCAATTCCGAGTACTGCTGCACACCCTTGTCTTCCTTGCGGCTGGTTCCCGCGTCGAGGACAATGTAGCTCGTCGAGCTATGAAATCCGGCCGCTGCGAACTCCTCCGTCTTGCCCGCATTGTTCGTCATCCCGTTCCAGTGAATCGACGGCAAACCGCGCGCGTGCATGCGGCGATCTATCTTGCGCAAAAGCTGCCGCGTCTTCTCCGGACCGCCCATCACCCCGATAAACCAGTCCGGGTTAGAAATGCTGTAGAAAAGCGACCCGTCCTTGGTCTTCCAGTAATTAGGCTGGCCGAAATAGTGCTCCGCGCAATAATCGATCATCCGGATTAAATCCGGCGGCGAGTACCGGCTTGGCAGCCATTGATTCCACTCACTCGCCGTCTTGGGTGGCGCGGGAAAATAATCGGCCCAGTTGTAATTGACGCCCATCAATGTGAACTTAAGCCGCTTCCGGTTCGGCGCCTTCAGGAACGCGCGCTCCAGCGCTTCTTCCATGATTTTCACGCCGCTGTACCAGTACCAATCGAAAAGGAAAACATCGATGCCATTATCGGCGGCGAGATCGATCTCCTTCGCCGCCCATTTCGGGTCCGACTCATCGAAGCAGCCCCACGTCGGCTTCAGCGGCTGGTAATGACCGGGGAAGCGGGGCGTGCCGCCCTTCAGCAATTCCCACTCGTTCCATCCTTCTCCTTTCCACGAGTCCATGTGGTCATAGCGATGCCACAGCGGACAATAGATGGCCATCACGGTGGGACGAGGGCGGACGGCTTTGTTGAGAGGAGTGTGTGATAATTTTTTCATGCTTTCTTTTCGCTTTATTTTATATTGATTAGCTTAAGAGGAGGGCTGGTTATTGCCGCAAATGCCGGAGACCGTCACTGGCACGACGCTGGTCATCGACGGCGGGTTGACGTGGAATTATTCAGAGCAGTAAGTCCATCGCCTTGCGACGACGACAAGAACCCTAACCGTAAGGGCCGGAGGGGTGTTTACCCAGGACGCGCAGCAGTCGTTCGCCGGCGCCTTCGAGTACATGGTCGGGCATGCAGTAATTGAGAAACGGGTAGAAGCGCTGGGCGATCATGCGCGATGCGTAGCTTTACTGCAGCAGATAGCGGGTACTGTCGCTGGTATTGGGTGCCCCGCGGTGCCAAACCTGTCCGTGCTGGAAGTAGATGTCGCCCGCTTTGCAGAAAACGGACACGCCACGCCGACCCTCCCAGACCGGATCGAACAGGTCGTTGGGTGCCCGTCCGGAGAAATGGCTCTCAGGGACATATTGCGTCGGGCCATATTCTTCGGCTTTGATATCGGTCAGCGGTATCTGCACGTTGACGAGATGCATCGGAAACGTCACGCGCGGGTCGTGGCGGGGGATACCCTCCGGCAATGGATACATGAGGCGTTCATCGACGTGGTAGATGCTGATGGCTTCTCCCGGCCTGTTTCTCACGACGTTATTGGCGATCAAATGACAGTCCGCACCGAAGATGGCTTCCATCAGGCTGATGATCGGCTCACGAACAAGCGAGTCCCGAAACAGGTTGTCCCACTCAAAAAGCCTCACAGCGACGTATTCACCGGTAAAGGTATTGGTCTCTTTTGCCCGTGGGTTCTCGAAGACCCGGTCAATGGCCGCCTTGAAGGCTGCGACCTCGTCGGCGGTAAAGATGTCGGGGATCAGGACGCAGCCTTCGCGGTTGTAGACGTCGAGAATATCCCTGCTTTTTTCCGGGGAAAACGGCTCTTTCGCGTACGGCGCAGGATTCTCGACGGTGAAATTCGAAGAGATCGTTTGCATGACGTGACGCTACGGTCTGCGCCCCGGATGCTCCATGTAATTAGGGTTGCCAAAGAGGGGATTGAGGTGGCTAAAATCGATCTGATTTGAGAACCACACGCTCCACCCAGCGTTACCTGTCGCTCGACGAGCTGTCACCGGTGGTCGATCTGGCCAGTTGCTGGCATTTCGAAGATGACCAATGGCATGAATACCGGATCCCGTCGTTTCATTTCATGCTCGTGGAGTCAGGACGCCTTATCAATCTCACTCCGCCGCGCCGCTTCGAGGCTGGGCCGGGCGACTTGATTTGCCTTCCCCCGACGGAATACAACGAATACGGCAACCGGGAACCGACGGTCTATTATCAGGCGCATATCGCCTTTGCGCCGCCGCCACGTCACCGGCTTGGCCCGTGGCTGGATGGAATTGGCGCGCTTCCTCTCCACCTTCCTTTGCGTGACGCCTTCCCGGCCATGCGCCGGGTCTTTGAAACGCTTTGCCTTGAACTGGACCAGGCCGGTCCGGCGCATCAACTTCGCGTGCGGGCGGCAGTGCACGAAATGCTGGCGATCATCATCGACGTGAGCAGACAGCGCGGCCCGGGAATCCGCCATCTTGACGAGTGGCAGCGCGCGCGCCAACGGCTCGATTCGGAATGGGGGTCCAGGCTCAGGATCGAGCAGCTTGCCGTCCAGATGGGCATGAGCGCCGACCATTTCATCCGCCGGTTCAAGCAACGCTTCGGCATGAGTCCGAAGGTTTATCAGACCAACGCCCGGCTGCGCGAAGCGGTGAGGTTATTGCGGAGCACGGAAAAGTCAGCCAAGACGATTGCGTATGAATTGGGATTTGCGGACCCGAAATCGTTCTTTCGGATTTTCAAGAAGCACCTCGGCGTGGTGCCATCCGATTTGCGGCTATCCGGAAATCCGATACCGAAATTAAAGCCCGGGCGGAACAAATCCCTGTTTCCGATCAATCATCAGGTTCTGCCGCCTCATGCGGGCCCCCAATTCGAAACCCAATGGCGGGTCAGGAAGAAACAGCGCCGCGTCGCGCCTTCGCGGAGCCCGGGAAACACACGGCCTCGTAAAGCAGCCCGAGCCATCCGAAAAGCTCCGTAATGACGAAGCTGTAATGAGGGGATGCGGAAAAGAATGGCTTCCGCGTCAGGTCACGCTATTTTCGAGACTTATGTTGGTTTCCTTAAAAGATACGCTGCTTTTTTCCTGGTACGTAATGGCCCCCCTGATGATCTGCAGCATCATCTCCCTCGCCATTATTTTTGAGCGCATTCTCTCGCTCCGATCCGACGCCGTGATCAAACCGTCGCTCGCCCGAGCGATTCACGATCTGGGTTACGGCGGCAAAACAACGCTGGTCGAACAGGAATCGGCTGACGAAGAGACCGCCCTTTCGCGCCTCGTCCGGGCTTGCCTCATGTACACGAGCTGGCCCAAGGACGAAAACGCGGACGCCGTCCAGGCTTACGCGCGCCGGGAAATCGTGCGGCTGGAGCGCGGGCTGGTTTTTCTCGAAGTGGTCACCGGACTCGGCCCGCTACTCGGATTACTCGGCACGATCCTCGGTCTGATCCGCATCTTTGGTTCCGCAGGCGCCGCCGACCCAACGCAGATCGCGGCAGGCATTGCCGAGGCGATGTACTGCACCGTGGCCGGCTTGATCGTGGCCATCCCGGCGCTGATCGCGCACAGCCTTTTCTCGCGGCACATCGAGGCCCTCACGATCGACCTCGAAACGCTCTGCTCCGAGCTGCTTGGCAAGCTCTACACCCAGTCCGAAACGACCTAAGGCAAGACAGGTTTTCATTCCATGCAATTTCCACGGAAAGTACGCCGTACGCCGGCCATCAATATCATCAATTTGATCGACATCCTGGTCGTCCTGCTGATCTTTTACATCGCCACCACCGTCTTCAAAAAAAGCGAGCCAAAGATCATTATCAAGGTGCCCGATTCGACCACGGCCAGGTCGACGGACTCAACCCTGCCGTCGATTATTTACGTGACGGCGGACAGTAAAATTTTTCTCGATGACGCTCCCGTCGAGCCGGACCAATTGGGCGAGTTATTGAAGAGTAAAATCGCGGCCAATTCCGCCTTCAAGGTGGCCATGAAGGCTGATACCAAGGCGCCCTTCGGCGTGATTACCAAGGTGATGGACGCGGCCCATATCGCGGGGATCGGCGATCTGCCCACCTTTATGGAAACACCCAAGGCCCCGGGAGATTCAGGGCAATGATCCGGGAAAGCAAAACAGCACCTTTGTACGTTTTACGCCTTATCACGGAATAACGTGAATTTTCGTGGATTTACCTCTGTTACGGAAAAAATCCAAAACGGCAAATCCTGTAATTTTGAGGCAGAGCGAGGCACGGATTTTTTTTGCCGTTGTCCTTAATTGTGTACTTAAAAAAATTACACGTAAAACGATAAGAAATTAGCTCACGTTCACCAGAGCTTGCGTACACCGGCCATGGAAGCTGGCGTTGCCGATCACGTTTGGAGCTTGGAAGAAGTAATTGCGCTGTTAGATTAGAATGCGTGAGAAACGTTACAAGGAAGCTGGTTTTCTCCTACCTTATCACGGTCATAGGTTTTGGCGGCGGATTGGTTGCCGCGCCTCCTGGTGATCCAACGAGGGTTCTGCAAGATCCAAAATCCAAAGTAGTCTATTATTTGGAGTCAGATCAGCGCCATATCGCGGCAGTCAGTCCTGACGGGAAGCTCTTATGGTGCCGGGCAGTTGCCAATGGAAAGACAGGAGACCGCATTGTGAGTTTCAGTTTTTGGAAGCCCGGAAACTGGCCGCCTCGTACAATGAAGCGCGAGGACTGTATCGCGGTAATTATTGGCGGTTCAGGTAACACCGAGGTAGGTAACGTCAACAAGATCACTGGTACTTTCGAGCCGGGGGACGTCCTGTAGCCGTAACAGAGATTCAAACTGGCCACTACCCAAAATCTGGCTTGATTGACCCTTCCCTGATAACTTGATGCGGTACTTACTTGTGTCAGGTCTCGACATACTTTAACGTCTGCTATGGCAATAAAGTAGACTGCGACTATTCCGTAGTATATTTTCGCTTACGCTAAGATGTCGTCTAGTTTGCCTGCTTCATTGGCCATGTTCATAATTGTCCTCAAAGTTGTCCATAATAATCTTTTTCAGAGGAGAAGTGCATGATCCGGGAAATCGTTCATTACGACGCACCCGTGCTCCGGGCCAAGGGCCGGGAAATCGGCGCCATCACCCCCGAAATAAAGGCCCTCGTTGAGGACCTTCTCGACACCATGCGCGCCGCGCACGGGGTGGGCCTGGCCGCCCAGCAGATCGGCGAAGCGGTGCAGTTGGCAGTCATCGACGTCTCCGGCATCAAGGAGCGCCCGAGCCGAATGTGGATTAAAGGTAACCCGGTCGATCCGGAAATCTACATGCCGCTGATCCTGATCAACCCGGTGCTCAAACCGACCAAGACCAAGATCGTCGGCCATGAAGGCTGCCTCAGTTTTCCCGGCTTGACGCTCGATATTGCCCGCGCTCAACGCGTCGCGGTCAAGACGCGTACACTGGACGGAGACCTGTTCGAATTCGATGCGGGCGGCCTGTTGGCCCGCGCCGTCCTGCACGAGGTCGACCATCTCCACGGGAAGCTTTTTATCGATATGCTTGGCACCGAAGAACGGCGCGCTATCCGGGAAGACCTGGCATATATCAAGCGCGGCGAACCGATTCCGGCGCATCCGGATGAGATTGATTCTTAATTCTTTGTTCACGGTGCCTATAAAATAAATAACCGCATGGGCCCTGAAGACAGCAAGAGCTATCAACTTCGCGTCCGCGGTACCGCCGGGGAACGCGATCTCCCGGGAAAACGGTATGCCGGGCGAAATTGCGGAGAAACCATCTCCAGCCTCGTCCATGAGGCGATGGAAAAACAAGCGCGCACAATCTAAACGTCCAAGCCAAGGTGGATCGCCTGGCCATTCCGCTGAAACGGAAACCCCGGCAGGTCAAGGAAGCCTGCGTCGAGGGCATTCTCGACCTGATCGAACGCAAGTGCGAAGTGCCCCGGATCGTGATCGAGCGCCATCTTCACTTGAAGTCTAGGAGCAAGGACGACAAGACCGATCTCCCCTGGATCCCTCCCACTCATGCAAAACAGGAACCAACCGGGTCCCTGCAAGATCACCTCCGGTAAATCACGCCAAGAATATCTCCGAAGCGCACGGTTTTCGTGGATCGAAAAGCAAGCCTGGTCCCTGTCGCCGTTTGGAATGGTTCCGACAATACCTCGTTGCCGCCTTTCAAACGCGGCACCCAGCAAACGCGTATTTCCCTTACCCGATCATCGGCGAAAAGTTCCGCCACCTTTCGCGCGGAAGGAATTTTCCCTGATCTGCCCGAGAGGAAAGCCCGGGCCTTGGGTGGCAGCGTCCGGATCGGCCAGCGCGCGCCGTCCCAGGTGAGGGCAAGTGCGATCACGGAGTCCTTGCCCGCCGTCTTGCCGGGACGATTCATAAAATCAGCATCGCGTCGCCGTAACTGAAAAAACGGTATTTCAGTCCCACGGCTTCGCGATAAAGCTCCAGCAGTTTTTCCCGTCCGACCATCGCGCTGACCAGCATGAGCAGGGTCGAGTGAGGCAAATGAAAATTGGTCAGCAAGGCATCGACCCGTTTGAACTCGTAGGGTGGATGAATGAAAATGCGCGTCCGTCCCTTGCAGCGATGCAGGTTCGGCGCGGCCTCCAGAACGCGCGCGGAGGTGGTCCCCACCGCAATCACGCGATTGGCCGTCTCGTAGGCCGCCTCGAAGCCGTCCGGAATGGAATAGAACTCCTCATGCATCTCGTGATCGGCCAGGAACTCGGTCTTCACCGGACGGAAAGTGCCCAGCCCCACATGCAGCGTGACAAAGGCGTGATGAAATCGCGCCAACAATTCCGGCGTGAAATGCAATCCCGCTGTCGGGGCCGCGACCGATCCCGCGTGTTGCGCATAAACGGTCTGGTACCGCTCGAAATCCTCGGGTGTGTGCTCGCTCTCGCCAAGGGTCACGCGTCGCTTGCGGATGTAGGGCGGCAGAGGCATTTCGCCCATCGTTTCAATATCAAGCGGCGCGAAAAAGCGAAGGACACGCTCGCCTCCGGGCAGCGTCTTCAAAACCTCCGCTTCGATCTGCTTCCCGGCTTCGGGTCCGCCCGGAAAGAACAGGCGCATGCCCGGCTTGGCCCGCGCGCCCGGCTTCACCAGCGCCACCCAATGCTGCGGACTGGTTTCCTCCAACAGCAATACTTCGAGCCGTCCGTCGCTCGTGGCCAAGGCCGCCGGACGCACCTTCGAGTCGTTCAGCACGAGCAGATCGTCCGGGCCGAGATATTCCGGGAGATCGTAAAAATGGCGATGCTCCACCCAGCCATCCGCGCGATGGTAAACGAGCAGGCGTGATTCCTCGCGCCGCGACGCGGGATGGGTCGCGATCAACTCCGGCGGCAACTCGTATTCGTAATCCGATGCGCGTGCTCCCGGCTGCTGCCGGTCTTGAAACGATCGGGCCATGCCGATTACACCAGCCCGAGGGAAGGATAGCGCGTGGCCAACAGTATTTTGGACGTGACGAAGACCGCCTGGGCCTGATCGATCTTGTCCTGATACTCACCCGACGGATAGGTGCCCTTCTCGATATGCATAAGAAGCCCTCCCACTTCGGTAAAGCCAAAGTTAAGCAGGCAACCCCGCAACCCATGGGCCAACGACGAGATGGATTTACGATCCGTTTCGGCATTCTTCAACTTCAGTTCCTGGAACTGCACGTCCGCCCCCTCGACCAATTCCCGCACAATCGCCGCCATGTCCGCTTCCACCGCATTCGGGTCATCGCCCAAAAGCGAAGCGGCTTGTGACCAGTCGAAGGCAGGTTCTTGGGTCTCGCTCATGTCTAGTGCTTATACCAACCATTGATTTAAAATCAATGGTATCTAAAGCGAACTCTTCATCCGGGTCTCAAAACGGAATATCGTCGTCGGAGGGCGGAGGAGGAGTATCCTCGGAAACGGTGGACGTAGGCTTCGCAGCGGTCCGCCCTGTGTCGCCGGAAGAAGAGGAACGCTGGTCCCCTCCCCCGCCGGTACGCCCGGGACCTCCGCCGAGAAATTGCACGCGGTCGGCGCGGACTTTCATCCGGCTCTTTTTTTCACCCTGAGGCGTTTCCCATTGATCGAGACGAAGCTGTCCCTCGACAAAGACCGGACGGCCCTTGGTCAGGTACTGCTTGCAGTTCTCGGCCGTGCGGCCCCATACCTCGACATCGACGTAGGTAACAGTCTCCTTGATCGTGCCGTCCTGCGCTTTATAGCTATCGTTGATGGCAATGCCCAAGTCGCAGACCGCCGTGCCCTTCGGAGTGTATTTCACCTCCGGGTCGCGGGTCAGGTTTCCCATCAGGAGAACTTTATTAAGACTGGCAGCCATGGGCAACACCACGCGGTTTTAGGCCGCGACAGTCTCCTGTTTCAGGTAAAATTGGCGATAGACCACTTCGTTCAGGGTTAACTTGACGCGCAATGGCTCAAGTTTGTCCGGATCGACGCTGAACTGCACGTTCACGTAAAAACCGCTGTCTAGATCGCCCTTCAGGCGCTCGAAGCGCTTGCGGTCCATCTTCTGCGTTCCATTGATTTTGCCGCCGAAACCCTCGATTTCTTTTTCGATGGATTCGATGGCTTCCTTAAGGCCTTCATCCTTGCCCTGAATGTTCAGGATGAAGAGGCCGTCGTAGTTAGTCATTTATTTCTCCTTCTGATCACTTATCTTGGTTTGAATCAACGGGATTTAAGCCGTTGAACCGATTCATCGCTACCGCAATTCCTTCGCTCTGGCAACATTCAATCGCCATCCGGGCCGTGCGGATCATCCGCCCGAGCGCATCTTCTTCCTCCGGACGGAAACGGGAAAGCACCCAGCGTTCCAACGCCCAGCCCGGAGGCACTACATCCACCCCGCACCGCAATCGCGCATAGCGATCCGTGCCCAGGTGGCTCTCAATCGATTTCAGTCCGTTGTGTCCGCCATCGGAGCCTTCCGGCCTTAACCGGACCTGCCCCATCGGCAGCGCCACATCGTCCACTATCACCAGCAAATCAGCCACGGTCAATTTCAACCACTCCAGCCATGCCGCAACGGCCTTGCCGCTCTCGTTCATGTAGGTCATGGGCTTCACCAACCGCTCTCCCGACTCCAAGGCAACAAACTTTGAATGCCGGGCGCGCTCGTCGTGAAACGCTTCGCCCTCTTCATCCGCCCAGGCGTCCAACACCAGAAAACCGACGTTATGCCGGGTAAAAAGATATTGCGGCCCGGGGTTGCCCAGACCGACGATAAGCTTGTAAGTCGGCGCAGGCACTTGTTCTTGGGAACTAGTCGCACCGGTTGCTCACTCGACCGACTATTTCTTGCCCTCGGGCTTGGCCGCTGCCTTCGCGTCAGGTTTGGCGGCTGCCTTCGCATCGGGTTTGGCGCCCTTGCCACCAGGAGCAGGGGCTGCTTCGCCCTCCACCTTCTTTTCCATGATGACTTCGGGTTGCACGACCTCGGTGCTCGGAGTCTCAACGACCTCCTCCTTCGGAGCGAAGACGCTGAATACGGGCAGTTCCGGCGGATTCGAGATAGTCACACCTGCCGGCAGGACCAGTTCGCGCACATGCACGGAATGTCCGATTTCCAGATGGCTGACGTCGACAGTAAACAATTCGGGCAGATCGCGGGGCAAACAGGCCACGCGGATCGTGCGCAGCATGGTTTCAAGCAGACCACCGCCGCTCTTGACGCCAACCGGCTCGCCAACGCTGGTGACGGGCACTTCGGCATGGAGAATTTCATCCTGCGCGATTTCGTGCAGATCAATATGGATGATGTAGTCCTTGATCGGGTGATGCTGGACGTCGACGAGAAGGGCCAGATGCTGGTCGACTTTCTTGCCGGACGGATCGGTCAACTCAACATCGACCAGGACGTTTTCACTGGTCGAGGACTGAAGCATGGAGGCCAGCTTGCGGGCGTCGATTTCAATCGGGCGGGAACGAACGGTCTTGTCCTTGGCCTTGCCGTAGAGCACGCCGGGAACGCGGCCCGTCTTGCGCACGGCTTTGAGGGCGGTACGTCCGATGCCGGAACGCTGAGATACTTGGAGAGAGACAGTCTTGGCCATAAAACGATGAAATCTTGGGTTAAGTTGAGCCGAGCATTAAAGCGCGTCATCCCGAGGGGGTCAAGGGGGAAATAATGGCCCATCATCCTGAAGCCACCTTTCCGCTCCTATTCCCATTTTCCCGCAATCTGAGTCGGGATTAACGCAACGGCCTTGGAATCCTACAGTTGAAACATGACAACAAGCCAAGTCATCCATGAGATGGAAGCTCTGCCGCCCGATGAATAGGCTGAGGTGATCCGTTTTGCGTATCGTCTGGATGCGGGGAGGCAACTGACCGGCCCGGAACTTTCCTCTTTGGCTGAGAAGATGGTTCACACATCCGATCTTGCCGAAGCCACGCTGGTGCGTGACGCCATTGTTCGCGGTTTCTACGGCGCCAATAGCCACGCCTGATGCCTCAGGTTCGCCGCGCCCATCTTCCTCGCGCGCTGCTTGAGCATCTGCTTGACCGTATCCGGCAATATTCCATGATTCAGGCAAGGTTGTGATGATTGATGGAGTGCGTGTTATCGATAGCTTGAAATTGGCTTAAGCTTGTAATCTTTTGGCATTCCTAAAGATACTGCTTGCCCTCTAGGCTTCTTCATACACTCTGCTCTGGTGAAAATGTTAAACGTCATTCTCGCCGCCGTTTGTTATTATCTCTTTGTCGGCTCGGCATCGGCCCAGGTAACAGGTTTTTATTTGGAGTATTACACCCAGTACGATCAGAACACGAGTGCGCTGCAGACCGCCGAATTTGAAACTGAATTATATACCGAACACCCCAACGACCTTACTGGAGTAAGCTTGAAAACTCCATCAGGCTTGCAGGACCAACTTCAATACCTTCAGGGCTATTTTTGGTATTTCACCCATATAAACTCGACTCTGATCAACTTGACGTTTCTCTTCCCGAATGGCACTTACACCCTCAACACAACAGGGGGTTCTGTTGGGGCACAAACGTTCACACTCTCCGCAAACGGAACACTTCCGAGTGAACAGACCTTTACCAACCTTCAGTCGTTGGCCAATGACAGCCCAAGCAATCCAATCACTATCACATTTCAACCGTTTGTTGCAGACGCCAATGCCAGTAAGACAGCGCTGACCTTGGATATCGATGGCTCGAACGGCACGAGCTATTCGTATCAAGTTTCATCTTCGGCCACCCAGTTCACGCTGCCTGGTGGCACGTTGGCGGCAAACACTTCGTACAATCTATCGCTACGCGAAGAGAATGAATATCTCGTGACGCCGCCAGCAGGCGATTCCAACTTTTCCACCTCTTATAACGTATACGAGTCGAATACCGAAGCGACATTCAAAACTACTTTCCTCGTGCCGGAACCGGCTTCTTGGGCAGAATTAGTGTTAGGAATAGGTGTCTTGGTCGTTGCGGCCCGCTTCGCTCAATGCCTACGGTGAGGTGTACGCCCTGCGGTTTCCCATGCGCCCACAATGCTGGGCTCAGTAAGCCCAGACAATACAGGTGCGCCTGTTGTGACTAGACAACCGAGGCAATATCGTCCCGCAGAGCGGGACGGTTACCCATAGGTAGGCCCAGCCTCAAAGCAAATTTATTGGAAGGTCACCCCATCTTCGGCAGCGCGGCAAAGAAGTCGCAGGCGATTTTTTCGTGGCGAAGATCATCCTTGGTCTTGCGCAGGACCCAGTGCTCGACGTGCTCGCGAGTCGCGCCGGGAGCCAGGGGCGCGTCCGGGGCAAGCGATTCAAGTTCGAGGATCGCATCGTTGGTGAATAACTCGAAGTTCACACCCTTGTCCGGGTAGGACAAGGACGGGTCGTAGGCGAAATGCTTGGCGAAAATAAAATCGCCGTTCTGGTAGGCGACCCAGCCGGTCGGAAGTTTCAGCCCGATCTTCGTCGAGAGCGTTCCCGGTTTTTGCGACACCCGCAGAAAATGCTCGCTGAAGGTGTAGCGTCCGTCGGCAAGATTGGTAAATGGCCATAGGATCAATTCACGATTCGGCAGGTAATCGTGCGGCTTGACCTCGCGGCCTTCGGCAAATTCAGAGGGATGGGAATCCAGGCGAGGCTGGGGGATAAGGGCCGTGCCGCCCGCCGCCATGACTGAAAGCGCCCACGGCGTGACTTCCAGCGGCTTGTTGCCGGTGTTCTTCAGGGAATGCACAACGCGCACGACCTCGTCCTTCCGCAGTTCCACGCGCAAGGTTTTCTGAAAGCCGAACGGACTGGGCGGTTGAGTAATTTCCACCGCGGCCTCCCCGATCTTTTTCCACGGGACCGGCACGTTGTCCAATTCGTAGGTGTGGTCCGCTTCGGGCGCGGTCCAGAAACGGTGCCCGCCGCGAATCATCCATTTCTTTTCACCCGAACCGCCGAATTGATCCGGCATTTCGACGAAAACATTGCGCGCATCGTGAAAGGCATAGCGGAGGATGCGCGGGCCCACCTCGGTGGTGATAATCAATTCAGTGGTTGGGCCTTGGATGCGCAAATTGCGCTTCCAACCGGCGAAGGGAAGTTCCTGGATCATGGTGTTTTTTTGGGTGTGATTGAGTTGAGTAGGGGTTCGTAGTATTTGCTATAGACAACGGTCGGATCAAACAAGCGCCGGCATCGGCGTTGTTGCCGGAACGGCGACTGGGCTTCCAGCCAATTGACCGCTTCGGGAAGTTTCGCCAGGTCGTTCAGCAAAAAGGAGCCCGACCCTTCCAGCGCGCGGAAAGCAGGAATGTCTCCGCACCAGACCGGCATCCGGTGCAGGGCGGCCTCCAGGATCGGTAGGCCAAAGCCTTCCTGCTTCGATGGGAAAAGGAGACAATCTGACAAGAGATAAAGGTCGCGCAGGGTGTCGTCATGGACGAGAAAATAATCGCTGAGGAAAATCACATGGCCGTGCAAATCCTCCGGCAGCGACTGGCGCAAAAACGCGCCGTAATGTTCCGAGGCGGGGCTGTCGGCGACCTTCGCGCCGGTGATCAGCAGCAACGGATTGCGGCCCTGTTCGCGGAGTTTCTTCACCACCTCGATGGCGAAATCGATGTTCTTGCGCACCATGACGCGGGCCGGAAGCAGGAAAACAAAATCGCGCCACGGAATCTCCAGAGCCAGGAGCGCCTTCCGCATTTCCGGCGAGAGGCCAAAAAGGCGCAGCGGATCGACCATATTGGGAATGACCCTGGGTTCGACGGCGGGCTTGAGTTGGGCCTTGATCTCGGCGGCGCGCAAATCAGAGGTGGCGACGTAAGTCACTCCCGGCGCGCTCGTGCGCATCAGGTTCCACGGCGGCTGGGTCGGGTTGGGCAGCGCGAAATCGGAATTTGTGGCCGTAAGATCGTGCGTCCACGCGATCATTTTGTGCCGGGGGACGAGGTCATGCAGCGCCCGGGTGCAGGCGAGGTTATAATGCATGGTGAAGATATTGTGGACGATCGTGAGGTCCACGCCAGCCAGCGTCGCTTCCAACGCTTCCACCAACATCGAGCGGTATTGGCTGAAATTCTGGTCCGACTGGCCGCGATCAAGCACGGCGCGCACGCTTTTGTTCAAGGGGAAATCGGGCGCAAGCTGGGGTACCAGGACGAACTTGTAGCCTTCGCTGATATCGAGGCCGACGCCCGTCAGCACCTTCACTTCATGCCCGGCGTTCACCAGCATATTCGCCTGATCGCGAACCACGTTTTCCACTCCGCCCATCTCCGGCCAGGCGGAGTAATGGAGCAAGGCGATTTTCATCAGTGCCCAACCTTAAGCCGGGCCGCGCAGGCCAAAAGCATTTTTTTGGTAGCCGTCGCGTTTCGCCCAATAAACTTTAGGTCAGCGCTCGAAGGCTAACCTTATCACCTTCATGCTTGCCTTATCAATTTCCACGTCAAATTCCGGAAATCTACCGCTGCTTCCAAAATATTGCGTCGCTTGAATCCGCCCATCAGGCATAATTTTGCGCGTATCCACTGGACGCAACGGGTCTAGAAAGAGGACGTAATATGATCCATCTTCCTCACTCACTGAAATCTGGTACTTATCGGGCTTCAAATTCTGCTTTTTCAGTTCGGGCATCGCCGCTTGGATGATCAAAAAGCTCTTTCCGGAGATAGTTCCCAAGTCAACTTTCGCCTTTTGCGGTGGATTTTTATCAACTTCATTCGCTAACAGGAATGCGACGCCAGCAAGATTTACAAGTATGAGCAGCATTATTGTTTTCATGGTAGGTATTGAGCGGACTTAGGATGGCAGATGGCGGTCCGTCCTCAAATCCGAAAGATCGCGGGTTATCGTGAAGGATTCTTCTTGCCGCCGCGCCGTGGACTGATTCCTATTGAGCGCAACATGACTCCGAACGCATGGCAATGGCTCTGGCCGGCTTTTTTCTACCTGGTGGGCTCGATGCCCACCGGCTATCTGCTGGGCCGGTCGCGCGGCCTCGACATCCGCCAGCACGGCAGCGGCAACATCGGCGCCACCAACGTCTGGCGGGTCATGGGCCGCAACTGGGGCCTGGTCGCCTTCACCTCTGATTTTCTCAAAGGCTTTCTGCCCCTCTACCTGTTGCGGACGCTCAGCTTATCCGAAGTCGGTTCCTGGTCCGTCTCCCTCCTGCTGGTATTCTGCGGGCTGGCCGCGATCCTCGGCCATAATTACACGCCTTGGCTCGGGTTCAAGGGCGGCAAAGGCATCGCCACTTCCGCGGGCGTGCTGGCCGCGCTGATTCCCCTGGTGTTCGCCCTTTCGCTGACGACCTGGATCATCACGACGCTGGCCACCCGCACGGTTTCCATCGGCTCCCTGCTGGCCGCAGTCGTCCTGCCACCCGCGGCGGCCTGGTTTTATCCGGGCGAATGGGTTTACTTTGGATTGGCAACTCTTGCCGGAGGGCTTGCCGTCTGGCGCCATCGCTCCAATATCCAAAGATTGCTGGCTGGCACGGAATCACGAATCAAATTTTCCTCCAAGAAAAAGAGCGCGCCATGAACATTTTTATTTTGGGACACGGCGCTTGGGGCCGGGCCGTCGGCGGAGTCGTCGAGCGCCTGGGCCACCAGGTGACTATTGTCGCGCACACGGACCAGGCATGGCCCGCCGTCAAACCTGATTACATCCTGGTGGCGTTGCCGGTACAGAATGTCCGCGAAACGCTGGCGCATTTCCCGCCGCTCGGCGTACCGGTATTGAGCCTGAGCAAGGGCCTCGAAATCGAGACCGGCGAGCGCGTCAGCCAGATCATCACGGAAGCCTGGAAAGAGCCTCGTGTGGCCGCTCTTTCCGGGCCGACGTTCGCCACCGAAATCGCGGCCGGTCTTCCCGCCATCTGCACCATCGCGGCGCAGGACGAACAACTGGCCAGGGAATTTCAGGCCATTCTCCACCAACCGAGTTTCCGCACCTACACCTCGGGCGATCTCATCGGCGTGGAACTGGGCGGTGCGCTGAAAAATATTTATGCCATCGCAGGCGGCGCATGCCACGGGCTCAAGCTCGGGCAAAATTCACTGGCCGGACTGCTCACCCGCTGCCTGGCCGAAATGACGCGCATCGGGGTCAACGCAGGTGCGAAGGCCGAGACGTTCGCCGGACTCAGCGGCATCGGCGATCTCATGCTGACCGCCACCAGCGAACAAAGCCGCAATTTCCGCTTCGGGAATCTGCTGGCGCAGGGCCTGATGGTAGAGGAAATTTTGCCGCAACTCGGCGGCGTCTGCGAGGGATTTCCCACCACGCGCTCGGTGCATCTCAACAATGCGATCCCCGCCGACTCCAAGCCGATCGTGACCCAGCTTCACGCCGTGCTCTACGAAGGCGTTTCACCCGGCAAGGCGGTGAAAAATCTCCTCGGCCGCGCCGCTCGCGACGAGTAACGGAATTTTGACATGAGCAACAGGAAGGCCGGGGCCTTCAGGTCTTATACTTGAAGCGCACTGTTGATTTTTCGCCGCGTAACCTTGACTTGTTAAGCCTGCAAATGCCTAAATCGGAGCAGGGATAAACAAGGAACTCTATGACTTTTAATTACGGACAATTTTCCAAGGATGGACGCGAATATATCATCAATACACCGAATACGCCGCGTCCGTGGATCAACTATTTGACCAACGGCGATTACTGCGCGTTGTGTTCGAACGTCGGCGGAGGATTCAGCTTTTATCGCGATCATCGTTTCAATGGAGTGCTCAAGCGGGGACTCCAGCAGTCGCAAGACGACCTCGCGGGGCGCTTTGTGTACGTGAAGGACGAGGAGACCGGAGAGGTCTGGACGGCGAACGCCCATCCGGTTGGCAAATTTGACACCTTCGAGGCCAGGCACGGGATCGGCTACACACTGATTAAGAGCAGCTATAAGGGAATCTCGGCTGATCTGCGCTATTTCGTCGGTCCCGGGATTGATGCGGAATTATGGACCGTTCGTTTGGACAACCGCAGCGACAAAACGCGCCGCCTGTCCGTTTACAGCGTGGCTGAATTTTCGCTCGGACATATCTCGATCTATGAGGGTGATGCAAATTTTCACGGCTTTTTTTACGATCTAAAAACGGACGAGCGTGGGTTTGTCGTCGGACATAACCTGTGGTACCCGGAATCTGGCTGGTCGGAAGATAGTCATCCATGGGAGCACCGCGTCTTTTTGACCACGACGCGGAAGCCGGACAGGATGAGCACCGATCGCAACAGTTTTTTCGGACCTTTCCGCACCCTGGCCAATCCCATGGGAGTTGAAGGTGAATATCTCCCTGAAGGAGACGGCGCCTGCTCCGGGTTGGCCGGCGTTTGCCAGTGGCGAATTCAGCTTGCGCCCGGCGAATCGTGGTCGGTGAACGAGGCCATCGGAATGTTTCACGCCAGCTCCGGACTGGAGCCACAGCAAGTCGTCGAGAAACTACAGTTGGCGGCTGCCTATGAGGATGCCTGGAAAGCCCACAACGAGTATTGGACGCGGCTGTTGAGTCCGATTGAAGTCGAAACGCCCGACCCGACCATCAACATCATGATGAACGTCTGGAACAAGTGGCAATTGTTCATCAACTTCTATTTCGGCCGAGGGCCTAGCTACTTCCATAAAGGCCAGTATCCGGCCATGCGCGATTGTTGCCAGGATGCGTTTGGCGTCATCCCTTTGTCGCCGGAGTTGGCGAAAGTCAATTTGCGCCGCATCGGCTCTTTCTTTTTTCGTGATGGACAGGCTGCGGGTGGCTGCAACCGGATCGGATTGAAGGAAGGCCCGTCGGTCAAGGTCGACTTGCCTCTATGGTTTGTCCTCGCCGTGACCGATTACCTGCGCGAAACGGGCGACACGGGCTTCCTCGACGAATCCCTCCCGCTCGTCGATGGAGGCGCGTCAACCGTTTACGAGAAGATGATCACGGGCATCGAGCGCATGGTACGCCAACGCGGACCCCACGGTCTGCCGTTGATTGGCAAAGGGGATTGGAACGACGCAGCCAATGGCTTGGGAACAAAGGGAAAGGGCGAGAGCGTATGGCTGGCGCAATTCCTGTGCTACGTCATCGGTGAAATCGCGCCTCTGATGCGCCAGAAGGACGACCACGCGAGACTGGCATCCTATGAAGAACGCGCCGGTGAACTGAAGGAAATTATAAACGCCCGATGCTGGGATGGAGAATGGTTCGTTCGTGCCTTCCGGGACGACGGACGGCCCCTTGGCGTCAAAGGCGAAAAGGAAGGCTATATTTGGATCAACTCCCAGACTTGGGCCGTCATCGCCGATATCGCCGATCCCAAGCGACTGAACACCTGCCTCGACTCCGTGGAAAAACACATGGGCACGCCCTACGGGTTGACCAACCTGGCGCCGGCTTACACAAAATATGATCCCACCATCGGCCTGATAACCGGCTTTCGCGCCGGGTGGAAGGAGAATGGGGCTGTTTTCTCCCACGCAAGTTCCTTCAATGTCGTCGCGCGCGCGCTTATGGGACGCGGACGTGATGCCGTTGACCTCTTCCGGCGGATTCTGCCGTCAAACAAGGCGGACAATTATCTGGTTGAACCTTACGTTTATTCACAGTTTTGCGCGGGGCCGGATGCAGGAGCGGCGTACGGCCTGGGGGCCTATCACTGGCTGACGGGCACCGCCGCGTGGATGTTCCGGGCGATGACCGACTATATTATTGGCGTCCGTCCCGAACTCCAGGGACTCCGGATCCGACCGGTGGTTGATTCGGGTTGGAAATCGTTCACCATGAAACGCGTCTTTCGAGGCGCAACCTACCGGTTTTCATTCGAGAACCCCAACGGCGTCGAAACCGGAGTGCGGCAAATCTATCTCGATGGCAAGCTCATTGAGGGCACGTTGTTGCCCCTGCCAACCCAAAAGCAGCATCAGGTTCGGGTCGTGATGGGCTAGATCATTTTATAGTGCACACATTTCGGGTGGCCCGGACAACTTGTTGTCCGGGTGCGCGAGCGCGGTCCCGCCGCGGCGGGACGAGCGCACAGGAGGTCACCGGAATCTGGACGTTGCCTGCCAACCTCCTGTTCGCGTAAAATCCGCGCGCCGATCTCGTAGCCACGCCCGCAAAGGCATGGTCCCCCGCCTTACGGCAGCGGGGGAACCGTCGCCCGGAGGTCGACGGCTACCGGACCAAATTGGCGGCGATGTAGTCGAAGCTGATTTTCAGGGAGTCAAAAGGATCGCCCGGGCAAGTGTCCTGCTCGATGATGAACCACTCGCACCCGGACGCTTCAGATGCCGAGATAATCTCCGGCCAGTTAAGATTGCCCCGGCCGATTTCCGCAAAGTCAGGCTTATTCTGCGTCGTAAAACCATAATCTTTCAGGTGCAAAAGCGGAAGCCGTCCCTTTAGTTTCCGGCACCAAGCCGCTGGATCGCCACCGCCATATTGGACCCAATAGGTATCGATTTCGCCGAGAAGATTCCTGGGATCGGTCTTGGTGTAGATGTAGTCGAGGGCGGTGGCGCCTGCGACCGGAATAAACTCGATCGCATGGTTGTGGTAGGTCAAAACCTGGCCGGCCTGCCGCAGCGCCGCTCCAGCCCGGTCGAGATCGGCGATCAACTGGTCAATGTCTTCCTGCTTCGACCAATCAACGCCGGCCGGATATGGGTACGCGGTATAGCGGCAATTGAGTTTCTTGAGCCGTTCAACGATCTTTTCAGGTTGCTTGCGGATCAGGTCGCTTGGCTCATGGGTCGCGCAACAAACGAGACCTTCGCCTTTCAGAATGGTGTTCAGTTCGGCTTCGGGGATCGGTCCCATCCCGCTGACCTGCACCGCCCGGTAGCCTATGGCGGCAACTTTTTTGAGCGACTTGGCGATGTCAGCGGGAGTCTTGAGATGATCACGCAGGGTGTAGAGTTGGGCGGCAACTTGGGAGAGTTTCATAAGATAATGGGGTCAGGGGGTTTTCTTCGAGCGGGGGGATTCGGCTATTTTTTGCAGAAGCAATTTTTCGTAGATATGCCCGTCGAATGGCAAATCCACGGTCCGGTTTTGGAAAGAGGAGAGGATCATGGCGTTGGCCAATTCGACCGAGTGGATTCCTTCCTCGGCAGGAGCGAGGAGCGGTTTGCCGTCAAGGATGGCCTCGGTGAAGTTTTGCATAATGGCCAGGTGCTGGCCGCCATGGCCATCGACAGGGATGACCCGCTCAGTCGATTTTGGCTTGGCAAATCGCTCAATGGTCGTGCGGCAGAATTCGCTCGTCGACACTTCATTTTCGGTAAAGACCAACCGGTCATTTTCCATGATCAGCTTTCCGTTTTCACCGGCGACTTCAAGCCGGTTGGTTCCGGGTGCCTCGCCAGTGGAGGCAATAAAGACGCCGGTCACGCCACCCTCGTATTCGAGGTAGGCGGTCACGTCGTCCTCCACCTCAATGTCGTGGTACCGGCCAATGCTGCAAAACGCGCGCACGCGCTTGGGTTGGCCGAAGAGCCAGTACATCAGGTCCAGGTTGTGCGGGCACTGGTTGAGAAGAACGCCGCCACCCTCACCCTGCCAGGTGGCTCGCCAGCCGCCCGAAGCATAGTACGCGTTCGGTCGAAACCAGTCGGTCACGGTCCAGTTGATCCGCCGCACCGTTCCCAGCGTTCCGTCTTGGATCATCTGCCGGATTGTCGCGTAATAGGGGTCGGTTCGTTGATTGAACATCGCGGCGAAAACCACTCGCTTGTCGGTATGGGCCGCAATGAGCTTCTCCGCGTCTGCTTTATGAACCGAAATCGGCTTTTCGACGAGGACATGAATGCCCGCCTTAAGCGCGGCGGCACCGATGGTCGTGTGCGAGAAATGGGGCGTGACGATGAGGATGGCATCGATCAGGCCCGAAGAAATCATCGCATCCGGGGTCGAAAAGAAGGGAACGTCGGGGAAGTTCGCGGCCTGCGCGGCAACGACGTCGGTTGCCGCTGTAAGTTGCAGGCGGGGAATTTTACCTTCCATGATGGAGCGGGCGTGGCCGCATCCCATGCTGCCGAGGCCTGCAATGCCGATTCGAATGTTCTTGTTCATAAAGTGGTGGGAAGAGTCGCGACCATCAAAGCCGTGACAACCTTCGACGGCCGATACCCGCACCATAGCGGGCAGCTCTAGTGCGGAATACCCGGTCCGGGATTTGGCGTAATATCCGGCGCAGGCCCTGGTCCGGCGCTTGGCGTAACTTCAGGCGCGGGCGCTGGCCCCTGCCCGATATTTGGCGCATCCGGTCTTTTCTCGATCTGACCACTGATTTTTTTCTGACCGTCGGAAAGATTTTCGCGCGGGATGTTCGGGTTTTCTTCCATGCCGCCAACGACAATGATATTGCCGTCTTCCAATTTGGCCAGACGCGGCCGGATGGCCTGGAATGTCTTGAAAACACCCTGGTGCAGAATTTTCCCGCTCGGATCGGCCCGGGTATAGAGGTACGTGCTCATGGCGATGGGTTGAATGACGTGGAGGTTACCCTGAGGATCAAAAAATACTTCGGGGTCGATATAGGCGACGACTTCACCGAGGGAGAGATTGGCATAGACAACATTTTCGGAGGGATCTTCCACCCGCAGGTAAAGATTGGTCCTGTCGGGCTGAGGCGAAAATCGGATGAGGGAATAAACGCGATGGGAACCCTCCACCGGACGGGTCTGACTCCAGACCTCACGACCCCGGAGGACGGTGAAGGGAACGCTGTCCGAGATGATCTGGCCCTCTCCAGGCAGGTCGATGACGGCGGAAGCCTTGTAATCGCCTTCTTCGCGGAAGGAGAAAAGCGGGGTGAGATTGATCCGGAGCGTTTTGGTTTCACCAACTCTCAGCGAGACCGGTTTAAAAGTGCCCCGGCGTTCCGGACGCACGGGAAGGCGATTGTGTTTGGAGACGAGGAAGGAGAGCCACGGGTGCCCCTCCTCATTATTAAGGACGAGATCGCTTGCGCCGGCGTTCGCCACGGTAACGATCAGGTCAACCCGCTCGTAGAGAAGAAAATTGCTCCGTTCGGTTTGGGCGGAGACTTGAACCTGGGCCGAAGCGAAGGAACCGGAGATCAGAAAACAGAGCGCGCCGATGGCGGCCAGATGTCTCATACTTTCGGTGACGTTAGGGTATCACCTGAGGAAAACAAGTTGGAATTTACGGTTTAGACGTGAAATCCCGGAAGCAACGGGCATCCTCAAATCCATGTCGCCCGAAATTCGCGCACCCAAACTGACGGTAACCGTCCTCGGCTCGGGCACATCCCAGGGCGTGCCGATGATCGGGTGTCGCTGCGCGGTCTGCCAATCGGCCGATCCGCGGGACAAGCGAACACGTTCCTCCATTTTCCTGGCAACGCCGCAGGCAAAAATTCTGGTCGATACGACGCCCGATTTACGGCACCAGGCTTTGCGGGAAAATCTCGATCATCTCGACGCGGTGCTCTTCACGCACCCCCATGCCGATCACATCATGGGCTTTGATGACCTGCGCCGCTTTTGCGAGATTCAAGGTGGCCCCCTGCCCATATACGGATCGGCGGAAACACTGGCGCAGGTGGAACGCATTTTTTTCTATGCGTTTAATCCCGGGAACAAGGTGCCCGGTTATGTGCATGTCGTACCTCACGTCATCACCGGACCGTTCGAGTTGGGTGGGATCGAAATCACCCCGTTGCCCGTGCCGCATGGGGCCGTCTCCACGCTCGGTTTTCTCTTTTCGCAGGCGGGACGCAAGCTTCTCGCCTACCTCAGCGATTGCGCCTCGGTGCCGGAGCCGGTTCGGTCGCTAGTCGCGGGAGTCGAAGTGCTGATCATCGACGGGTTGCGTGACAGGCCGCATCCGACCCACCTGACCGTCGGCGGCGCCGTGGAGGTCGCCCTCGCCACCGGAGCGCAACGCTCCTTCCTCACGCATCAGACCCATGAGAAACGCCACGTCGACCGCCTGCGTGACCTGCCCGCCGGCATCGAGGTCGCTTGCGACGGCATGAAACTCGAGTTTGATCTGGCGCCTCCGGGGTAGCCATTGGCAGCTGGACCATTTTCGGAGGCTTGGCTTAAAAAGCCTGCGTGGCTTATAATTTTAAGCGATTTTGCCGATATAGGGCATTTAAGACAGCTGCAACGGGATTTGCTTGCGCAGCTTTGAGACATCTCTAAAATGGTTTACCCTTCCCCCACCCCAACAAGAGAAGGGGGTTACTTCGCGCCATGCGAAAGGAATAATTTTACCACGTTTGAATACTCAGATGGTCGAAGAGGCCCTCCGCCGCCTCGACGAGAATATGCTTCTCTGAGGAGCCCAAGGGGTGTTGTTCCCTTATCGTCCATCGCGTTGACGTCCGCATAGTGATCTAAAAGTAGTTGAACCGCTTGGGGGTCACATTGTTGGGCTGCATAATGAAGCGGCGTCAGGCCATGCTGATCTTTTGAATTAATCTCGGCTTGATGATCCAGCAGCCACTGAACCGCCTGCTCCAGCCGTGAGACGACGGCAACATGTAGCGGCGTTTTCCCGTCATTATCTTTACCGTTGACGGAACACCCGGCGGCCAGGAGTTGGTCGGCGACGGCGGGATTTGCTTTGCTGTTCCACGATTTGCTTGCCCAGAGATGGAATAAATTCCCTCCATCGGCCGCGTATGTCTCCGTCTGAAGACTGGCCCCATTGGCGATCAGGAGACGGACCGATTCCCGGGAATCTCCTCCCACGGCATAGACTAGTGGCGTTTGCTTTTCACTGCTTATTCGGGCATCGATCTTCGCGCCATGAGCCAGCAGCTCGTTGATTATTTCGGTATTCCCGGCGATTGCGGCGAAATGCAGCGGAGTAGCCGCATACCCGTTCGTTGAATTGATATTGGCACCATTGGCAATCAGCCTGACCGCAATGGGGGTGAACCCTTGCTGAATGGCGAAATCGAGAGGGGAGTTCCAGTCCGAAATCACGGGAGTACTTAGTTGGCCGCCGACGAGATTCATGTTTGCCCGGTGACGCAGGAGCACCTCGACAACCTTGTCGTATCCGAGATATGCGGCCCAGCACAACGCGGTGTGGCCGAGTTCGTCCTGTGCATCGAAATTGGCCTGGTTCGACAGCAGGATTTCAGCTACGAGGGGTTGGTTCGCCATCGCTGCCAGGTGCAAAGGTGTCCAGCCAAAATCGTTCCGTTTGTTTACGGTATCCGGGTGCGCAGCCAAGTGAGAGCGAACGGCGGCGACATCGCCCGTCGCTGAGGCCTTATGGAGAGGGCTGGTTTCAAGACTCAAACATGATGAAACTATGGCTGACGCCATTTTTGGACGATTATTATCCATCGCCTCGCCGAGAACCTTTACCAGAAGTGATCGGGCCGCCGAATTTTGGAAATGCGCATAGTAAGGCACGAGTAACTTCATCGCTTCGGTATCGCCTCGACCAAGCGCCAGTCCTTCCAGGCAACCAGGTCCGCTGACGGTAACATTAACGCCGTTGTCGAGCAGCAACTGAAGCACTCCGGGGCCAGCGACGCCGGGATTCTCGATGACTTGCGAAAAGGCGGTGTTAGCTCCGTTACGGCCAAGAGCATTGATGTCCGCGCCATGCGCCAAAAGCAGCCTCATCACCCCGGCGCTCCTGATTGCATCCATAAACGGCGTGAAGCCGTTATCGTCCCGTGCGTTGACCTCCGCCTTATTTTCCAACAAGAATTCAACCATCTTTACATCGCTTTTTTGCGCAGCCAAATGAAGCGCTGTCTTGCCCCAGCGCGAATGAACATGGGCGTTGACGTCGGCATGATCGTTAACCAACAACTTGACCATTTCATATTTGCCTTCTACAGCCGCTTCAGCCAGAGGAGGCATATCGAATAAATTATTTTGGTCAACGAGCTTGGGATCTCGCTGAAGTAGTTGCCTAACCTCTTCGACATTTCCGCTTCCGAGCGCATGGAGGAACTCAACCGGTTCATTATGCTTATGCGACCGGCCAAGCCATAAAATCCAAATAACTGCGAAGAACCCGAAAACTAAAACAAAGATTGTTGCTTTGGACTTCATAAATCAGTTAGCGATTATATTTCCATGATGCCGGACACCGCCGAGACGTGAAGTCGAGGATCCATTGCTCCCCTCTCAATGGCCACCCCGTTTGCTGGAATTTATATTAACCAATTGCAGGAATGCGTTCAGTGAAATGTTCATCCGTTTCTAAATATCCGTCCAGATCAAATAAAGTCACCCATGGGAAAACCGCCAAGGGTCAGTTTTTCGTATAGAGTGGAGACCCTTTTATAAACTTTAATCCGTTGAAAGAAGTTTTCGATTTTGTGGCGCTGGCGATAAAAGCCCCGGTGATATCATGCTGGAGAACGTCAACCTGAAAGGAAAACACCGTCGCACGGAGTACGACGGCTACGTTAGGAGCCTTTTGGCAAGATGTTTGAGGCCAAAGGGAACTGCTCCGAGTAAATCCGTTTTTGGTATCAGTGACACCAGATTCGACACCATGGGGACTGGCTTGGGCCAACTGGCGAAAATTCAGACTAACTGTCCGAACGCTCGTTAACGGGCGGTGTCGAAGACATCCTATCCTCTGAAGCATGGAGATAGACCATGCACAATCGTTATCGGATGTACCGCCGTGGACGGGGTATGTTTTACGCCAAGGATCGCATGACGGGAAAGGCCGAGACTCTCGGCACGGCTGACCGAGTGCACGCACAGCAATTGTTGGCGGCCAAGAATCAAGCTGCTGTCCAGCCGCAGTTGAACCGGGCCATGGCACGCACTTATCTCTTGGCGAAGTCGCCTGAATTGGTGACGCGCACTTGGGCAGAGGTGATGGAGCATTACACGGCATCCGGTGTTGAATCGACGCGCCGACGCAAGACAACGGCTTTTCGCAGCCAGCCTTTTCTTATCCTGCGAGCCCTGGCCTTGATGGATACGGAAGCCGGCCATTTGCTGGCCGTGTTACAGCATAGACGAGCGGGAAACTCGACTCATCATTATCTGCGCCGACTGCATAAATACGCCCTGCACCTGGGTTGGTTGCTGACCCCGGTGATGGCGGAAGCGGCGTGGCCGGAGATTCGGAGCAAGAAGTTTACGGCCATCACCGAGGAGGAACATCGCCGGATCGTGGAGAGGGAGCCGAATCTCGAGAGAAAGCTTTACTACGAAATGCTGTGGGAAACGGGTGGTTCCCAAGGCGACATCGCCTGCCTGCATTGGGACCAGATTGACCTCCCCAACGAGACGATCCGGTTTGTCCGCCGCAAGCTTGCAGGCAAAGACAACAAGGGAGAAAGCCTCCTGCGGATCGGGCCGAGCTTGAAAAGGTTGCTGAGCCAGCTTCCGCAGAGCGGCTATCTGTTCCCGAAAATGAATGCGTGGGCGTCGGAGAATCGCTCCAGTGAGTTCAGCCGACGCTGCAAGAGCTTGGGCATCGCAGGCCGCAGCCTGCACTCGTATCGCTACGCGTGGGCGCAGCGGGCGCGGGCGGCGGGGATGCCGGAACGCGAAGCCATGAACCATCTCGGGCATGAATCTCGCGCAATTCATGCGGCCTATGCCGGTGGTGCTCAGGTCGCGGTGTTGCCGTTGGAATATTATGAGGAGCAACGAGCAAGTAAGATCATTGAGTTTGCCGAAGGGCAGCGAAGTCTGGAGTCCCATTCAAACAAAACCACGGCTTCTCTGGCCCATCAATAGTCGCCACCGGAGCCACGCCGCCGACCCGGGCGACCAACGGGAGCCATCGTCCCTCGCGTTTTGTTTCCCGGCCCCCGCCTCCCTCGGACCGGGAACAAGACGCGACATGCCAAATCAGCCGCAGCCAAGCAGCCGTCCGTGACAGGGCAGGTGCCCTGGCGCGGTCGGGTGCACTCGGCGCAGGGAGCTTGCGCGTAATAATTGACGCGATGGTTTATCCGGCCCGATAGGCTTTACCAGCTTACCACGCGCATGTGGCGCGAAAGGTTGACCGGGTGCACTTGGTGCGAAATTCCTATCGCGCTTACTGCGCTTCCAAGACCTTGGAGGTGGCGTGTCCTGCTTTTATTACACTGATCCTAAGTAATGCGCTCAAGCCGTGAATTGGCTTCTTTGTGCACCATTTCGCATTCAAATGAGTCCTCTGCCAAATGCCGGATACGGTGTAGAGCTTCTGAAGATTCCAAGGGCGCAAACTTAGCGCCGAGTTCCCGAGTCCCTTCTTCGCAATCCCAAAGACATTCGAGGGCCAGTGTCTTGGCGAAAAGCTCTGGAGACGTTATCTGGATGGCCTCTGCTGCGTAGGATCTGCCCATCGAGAAACGGAAATGATAATAAATGTCGATCAACTCCTGAATGGTTCCCACGTTTGGGAGGTTGTAAAACGCTTGGATCATGAAGCAACCCCACTCCGCTTCTTCGTCGGTCAGCATCAGTCGTAGCGAAGCGCGTAAGAGGGGAATGTCGTCAGGGGTCGCGTAGGATCGTAAAATCTTCTCGGCCAAATCTCGTTTTCGGAAATGCTTTTCGCTGAGCCAACCTCGGGCCAACGGAAGCGTTGCCGCCGGTGCCAGGGCAAGTATGGATCGCGAGACGGCCTGTCTTAGAGCAACGAAGCCGTGGTTTCGACTGAGAGTTTCCTCACTTGACTCAGGAATTGTTAACCAAAATTCCGAGAGCCATCCGGAGAGAGATGCAGGGGCGAGCTTTGTTAATCCGGCCAGTGCGACATACGTGACGAATGGCTTTTCTAGGGAAACGTTGGAAACCAGCAAAACAACGTCGGTTGGGCCAACAACGTCCGCAATAGCTTTTCCTAGAGATCGATAGTTCTTCTGATCCGCCATGACTAGGAGTTCTCGGGGCGAGAGCGAAGTTAGGTCAGGGAAAATATCCTGAGTCGTTTTCGTCGATACTTTCGAAATCGAGACACCTATCCTTGAGCTAAAGCGTGATAGATTAACGAATTGTTCGGTGGGCCAGGTCCGCATGGCCTCATCAAGAGCATCATCTGTGGGAAAATGTTCTTCGATGGCGTGTGCGATTCGTTGGGTGAGTTTGTCCCCGGGAAGGCTGAGAAGATCGTCAAGCGGCCAGTTCCACCATTGGCCCCATTTTATGTAGTCGCAGAGGATTTCCTCAGCGTTCCGATAACTCCGCTTCGCGAGCTCGGTCAATGTAGTGACGGTCAACGGAGTTGCCCAAGAGCCTTGGCTTGGATCGTCGTTCTGTCGCAGATAGTCCGCGAGCGGTTCGAGAGGCAACTCGATGTCGATTGCAATAGAGGCGTAATAGTCGTCCCGAGATTCGACTTGGGAGTCTATTCGCGGATCGCGAGTGATGCACTGTATTAAAAGTCCATGAGACTCGTTCCTGGGGGTGGTGAGAACGCGCCGATAGCCTTCCCCACGCCCGCGCTGAAGCAGGCCTAGGAGCGAGTCAGGAGCGGCGATATATTCCGGCGCGGGCATTAACCAATGGTGACTCGTGACACCAAAATTGACACCGAAAAGTTAGGCTTTGGAGTTGCCTGTTAGACTCAATTTTCTTGAGTTTCAGAGGTAAATCGAACACCCTGATTTTAGCTTCAGAGGTAGGATTCGTTCGACGGCTACCACGGGAACCGATGGCGGACGCAGACCGCTGCAACCGCTGCCGACCGCAGGTCCGACGGCTACCTTCAATACCCCGCTGCGGTGTGCAGGATTCGCTTTCTGATAAAAAATAAGCGAATCAGGCGTATGGGGGCATGGAATAAGTGAAATAACCGAATGGCGAAAGCGGGTCATGCAGAACCCCGGAAAATCGAGATGAAGTTCTAGGGCGTGTCTTCAAAATAGGACAAGGTCGCGCCAGAAGGCAAAAGAACCCCGGCCCTTCGGGTTGCGGCGCTTTTGGACGGCACCTTCGTTGCTCGTCGGTTACAGACCTTCGGGTATGCTCTCTCCTCGCGCCTCGGTGCAGTCCAAAATCGACTCGCAACGCGGCCTTGCCCTATTTTGAAGACACGCCCTAGGAAGCGATTGAAACCATAGGGGGCGGGGGGCATGGAGATATTCCGTAATGGGGTGGGATGAGGTGGTATGAGGTCGTATGGCGAGGACATTTCGATAGAATTCCGTCCGGGCGGGGGTGAAGAGCGGGTGGGCGGGTTTTCGGGTCGCAAGGCGGCTTTGAGTTGCCGGAAAGCGAATGCGGCTCCCCGATCCCGATGCCCTCTAAGTCCACCTGAATCGAGAAAGATCATGAGTTAATCGAGATAGGGCTGGTCCTCCGTCCCGGGCGCGTGCCGCAGCCGGTACAAGAGGGAATCCAAACGGGAAGGGAGAGGGGGGAGATTCAGAGCTAAGATGTTTCATGGATGCGATCCTAACGCATCCGGAAATATAGCGGTAGCGCTACAAATCCTATATGGCTTATATAGAGCATATTAAAGTATTGTGCACATGACGGCAATGAGGTATGCTCTGGGTCCATGCGAGCTTATTCCTTGGATTTACGCCAGCGAGTGTTGAAGGCTTACGACGAGAACAAGTGGA
>Ga0182030_10000273_pt1 | contig 91500 bp, 93 predicted proteins | sample 812S3MmetaG_FD_121299 | JGI IMG/M metagenome (GOLD analysis project Ga0182030, IMG submission 121299) | Permafrost microbial communities from Stordalen Mire, Sweden - 812S3M metaG (Illumina Assembly) | ecosystem: Environmental > Terrestrial > Soil > Wetlands > Permafrost | place: Sweden...
AGCACGGATCTTTTCGCGGCGCGCTTTGTTTTTACAGCGCGCCGTTGATTTTTTGGGCGGCCGGGACTAGTCCTCGCGCGGAACCGGAGCCTGTCAAGCTCCAGTTTTGGTCAAGCAGTCATGGAAAGCGAAATTCATGTCATTCCATCTGATGCAACCGCGGTCCGCCCTACTCAAGTCGGCGGTTTTTGCTGTCGGGCTCTCGCTCGTCGCATCGCAGGGAGTCGCGCAGCGCGCCGAAGGCCCTTTCTTCGGACTTTCAGGCTATTGGTCGGGCGGCGGCACGATCGCCATGACAAATGGTTCGACCGAACGGATTCGCTGCAAGGCGACCTATGCGGTCAATGCGACCGGCCGGGCCCTTAATCAGAGCCTGCGCTGCGCGAGCGACAGCTACAGGCTGGAAATCAGCAGCAATGTTATTTTCGAAGGCGGCGCTATTTCGGGCACTTGGAGCGAGGCGACGCATAATGTTTCGGGAAGCGTCTCGGGCCACGCCAGCAGCACGGAGATCCATGCGGGCGTCGCCGGCACCGGATTTACGGCCAGCCTCTCCGTGCGGACGCACGGCAATCGGCAGACTGTCGCGATCACGCCGCATGGGGGCGCGGACGTCGCCTCCGTGTCGATCACCTTGAGCAAAGGGTGAGACTTTAGGCCCCTCGCCTTTCGGCGGCGCGCAGATTATTCCACCACGCGCCGGCTCGACGCTCCAGCCGGCGCAGAAACATGGCCGTCGGCCGCAGAATTAGAAGATCGGCGGCGAGGGCGGCAATCATCGCAAATGCGCTCAGCCAGCCGAACAGGCGCAACGACGGCAGGTCCGAAAAGACGGTTACCGCCAGTCCGCAAGCAAGCACCACAGACGTCAAGATGAGGGCCGGCCCGACGAGAACCGTTGCGCGCTCCACCGCGACGCTCGGATCCTTGTCAGGGTCATCCTCGATCCGCAACCGATTGAGGAAATGGATCGTTGCGCTGAGGCCCAACCCGAATGAGACGGTCAGGGCCACGATGCTCGCAAATTGCAACCCTTGCCCCATCGCATGAAGCGCGGCTCCAGAGGCCACGACGGGGAAGATTCCGGGCAGGATGCTCGCGAGCATGACGGTGACGGAGCGGAAGGCGGCGCCGATGAAAGCGGCGACGAACAGAAATTCCAGCGTCAAGCCGCGGTTCAGTTTTCCGATCATATTGGCGCTATTGCGCGCAGCAATCGCTGAGAGCCCAGTAACCGATATGCTATAGCCCGGATGCGCCGCGCGAAGCCCCGCGAGAGACGCATTGAGCGCGTCGACGACCGGCAGCAACTTGCTCGCGTCCGCGTCCGGTATCCGGCCGGAAATGACCACGGCGTCTTGCTCGGCGGATATGAAGCGCCGCGTCAAATGCTCCGGCAGCAAATCGACATATTGCTTTACGGTTGCAACGTCCGACGTCCCGGCCTTTTCCGCGAGCCAGCGGCGCAGGGTCTCGAGCGACCAGACATTGCCGACGCCTGCCTGTTGTTCAAGTATGGCATGCGCCTTGGCGATCACATCGAGGGTTTCCGGCGCATAGAGCGATGCTCCCTTCGGGAATTCGATCAACAGATCGATCGGATTGGCGCCGGCGAGCTTGGCGTCGAGGCGGCCACTGGCCGCAACCGCCTGCTGCTTGTCCGGCACTTGGTCGGCGAGGCGGTATCTCGGCTCGAGCGTGGCGTAGGCGAAGCTGAGGCCACCGACGACGATGAGGCCGATCAGGCTATAGAGCCCGGGACGGCTGACCATGCGGGCGGCGATGAAGGCGCAAAAGCGGCGCAGCGCCTCGACCCCGAAATCGCCGGCGCCGACCTTCTCGGCAAAGGCCGCTTCGTTGCGCAGGAGCAGAACGCCGAGCAGCGGCATCAACACAAGAACCGCGACCAGCGCGATGAGGGTCGCAATAAGGCCGGCTTCGCCAAAGGTGCGGATCAAATCCGAGTTGGAGAACAAAAGAGCCAAGAAAGACAGAGCCGCGGTCGCGTGGGTCAGGACGCAAGCCGGCCCCACAACCAGGACCGCATTGCGCAAGGCCTCGATCATGGTCTGACCCGCCAACAAGCGATCCCGCGCGGCGAAGGTGAGCTGCATGCTGTCGGAGAAACTGATGACCATGATGAGCGGCGTCATCACGTTGAGAAACATGTTGAGCCGAAAATCGAGCCAGCCGAGCGCGCCGAGCGCCAGCAATATGGCGATCAGCGGCGGCCCGGCGGCGATGATCATGAAAGACACGCGGCGGAAAAAGAAGATTGCAATGAGGCAGCCGGCGGCGAAGCCGATGGCGTTATAGACGATCCTATCCCGTTCGACGGCATTGCGGATCTCGAGCTGCATCACCGGAACGCCCGAAAGCTCAGCCTTTAGCCCCGAACCTTCGAGATCCTGCGCCATCGCTTTGCGAATTTCGCCGACGACATCACGCAAGCCATTGCTCGCGACGATCTCCTGGTCGAGAGCGAGGACGATCAAGGCAAGTTCGCCGTCCTCCGACAAAAGCTTGCCGCGAATAATCTCATTGGTTCTCACGCGGCGGATCAACTCGTCATAGGCGTCGCCTTCAGGCAAAGGATCCGGAAACAGCCGCGCGGGAATTCCTCCATTCGTGGGCGGCTGACGCGCCGAGAACATCGAGATGAGGCCGCGCACCCCGTCGACCAGTTGGAGATCGGTGACGAGATCGCGCAGCTTGTCGAGCGAATCCCTTTCGAGCAGCGCCTCGCCCTCCATGACGACAAGCACATCGAATTCGCTCGACGGGAAACGTCGCGTCGCGTCTTCATATTGCTTGAACTCCAGCGTGTCGGACCGGAACAATTGGCTGAGCGAATCATCGACCTTGATGCGCGCGACGCCAAGGCCAGCGGCGATCGCAAGCGCGATCGCGACAAGGGCGACGGCCAAGGGAAAGCGCAAGGACAGAAGTCCGATGCGCTCAAAGCCGAAAGCGATCGCGTGTTGTTTTCCTAGGCGCGGCTTCCGCTCCGCGCGCAATAAGCTTACCGCTCGCTTCACTTGTCTGCCCCTTCGATCGACAACAGCGACTTCGAATCATTCAACGCCGAGACCTTTCAATATGACCTCAATTATTACTTTACAAAAGCTAAGCTTTGATTTTCTTGCACTCAACTTACAACCAGCACGCGAGGCAGGATAACCTGACAGTATCTCCGATTTAAGTCTCCGCAAACCTTTCCGACCTTCAAATCAAAGCGAGCAAGTTCCGGGCGCGGCGGTTTAGCGCGCCAAAAGCTCCGCCTTGAGCATCCTCCGCAGTAATCTGTAAAGTTTTCGGATAAGTTCATGCGTTAAAACGCACAAAACGATGAGCCTTGTCGTTTCGACGTGAGACAAGCAGGCTGCGGGAGAAGGAGCCATGCGATCAGCCGAGGGCGAGACCAATATTTCCTTCGCTTGGAACGATCCGTTCGACCTCGACAGTCAGCTCAGCGAAGATGAAAGGCTTGTGCGCGATTCCGTTCGCGCCTTCGCGCAAGGGGTCCTGCTGCCGCGCGTGACCGACGATTATCTCGAAGAGCGGTTCGATCGCGAGATCATGAAACAAATGGGCGCGCTCGGTCTCCTCGGCCCGACGATTCCCCAGGCTTACGGCGGCGGAGGGCTCGGTTATGTCGCCTATGGGCTCGCCGCCCGCGAGGTGGAGCGCGTCGATAGCGGCTATCGCTCGGCGATGAGCGTGCAATCGTCGTTGGTCATGCACCCGATCTTCGCCTATGGCGACGAGTCTCAACGGCGCAAATATTTGCCGAGGCTTGCAACCGGAGAATGGATCGGCTGTTTCGGCCTTACTGAGCCCGAGGCCGGGTCAGACCCGCAAGGCATGCGAACGCAGGCCGAAAAAACCTCGGCCGGATATCGCCTCACCGGCGCCAAGACCTGGATCACCAATAGTCCTTTGGCCGATGTCTTCATCGTCTGGGCGAAATCGCCAGCGCATGAGAATGCGATCCGCGGCTTCATTCTCGAACGCGGAACGCCAGGGCTCGCGACGCCAGCGATCAGGCAAAAATTATCGCTCCGCGCCTCCGCTACCGGCGAAATCGTCATGGACGGAGTCGAGGTCCCCGAGGCCAATCTTTTGCCGAACGTATCGGGCCTCAAGGGGCCCTTCGGCTGCCTCAACCGCGCGCGCTATGGCATTGCCTGGGGAACGATGGGAGCGGCGGAGGCCTGTTTCGAGGCAGCAAGACGCTACGCCCTGGAGCGGCGGCAATTCGGCCGCCCGCTTGCCGCCAATCAGCTGATCCAAAAGAAGCTCGCCGATATGGAAACCGAGATCGCGATCGGCCTTCAGGCGGCGCTGCGCATCGGCCGCCTTTTCGATGAGGGCCGGCTCGCACCCGAGGCCATCTCCCTCGTCAAGCGCAACAATAGCGGGAAGGCTCTAGACATCGCCCGAATGGCGCGCGACATGCACGGCGGCAATGGCATCTCAGCCGCCTTTCACGTCATGCGCCACCTCGCCAATCTGGAGACCGTGAACACCTACGAGGGAACGCACGACATTCACGCGCTTATTCTCGGCCGCGCGATCACCGGGTTGCAAGCGTTTTTTTGAAATCCCTACTGATTGATGCTCAGGTAGAACGATGAGTTTTTTCTCTGGGATTTCGGCAGACGCCAAATAACGAGCTTCGCCTTATTCGAGGCCGCGAATTCGAAACCACATCCCCGGGCCGATGCTAGAGCGCTTCCCGATCAGATGGAATCATCTGATCGAAAAGGAACCGCTCAAATTCAAAGAGTTGGAGCATGTTCTGATCGAAAAAGTCGATCAACTTTTTCGGAACATGCTCTAGTTTGGCTTTTTGCCCACCATATAAATATCTGAGCATAGGGATGGCATAAGCCTTAATGGATAATCCGTTAATTTCGTCAAGTTTCTTATTGTAGGACTATGAGAATAATAGCCTAACCAATTACGGCCGAATATTTTTATGTCTCGAAGCTCCATATCATTCGCAATATATATTAAATCCCCAACAATCGGCTCTCTGACATGGCCCCGAAATACCGGCTGCTCATACCAATCTTGCATGGCGCTCCAGTTTCCCTTGCCGAGAGGGACAGTTATTCGCTTCCTCAAATTGACGCTATTTGGCACACCCAAGATAAAAACGCCGCCTGGTCTTAGTTTCGCGATCACTTCTTTAAACAAACTCTTCGGGGAATTGTGCCAATGCTCCATGCTGTCGAAGGTGGTGATGACATCAAAATCCCCCTCGATATCGCTAATCCCTTCGGCTATTACGTCGCGCGAAACAACCTCGACGCCGCTGTCTCGATGTATCTCCAGCACTGATTGGCCGCATCCTACCCCATCATTTATGAAGTCGTTGAAATCATCAACCAATACGGTTCGCTTAAAGCCAAATGCGGCGCAGCCGATCGAGAACAATCCTACGCCGCCGCCCAGATCGCATATTTCCAGCTCGCCCGGCGTCTTTCGCTCCATGGCATTCATGCCAATAGTAATATTATAAGCTATGCGCGGGATGTCCTGTATCTGTCTACTAACCATCTCCGGCGGATAACGATTGGCGACTTTTTCTAAAATATCAGATAAATTAGTATACATTTCCTTCCCCACCTACAAATGCAGCAGAGTGCTAAACAACAGAAAATAGATATATTTTTTTATTATATCTTTACTGTAGCACAACGGTAATGATTATGTCAATTCGTCAAATCGCATCAACAATTTTCGAGGCCAGCGCTTGACCTGGGCATGTCGGTTTGGGCTGGAGCTCCGCCGACCCGACGCCGCCCGCTGGCACGCACCCTGCTCCCTCGCTCAAGACGAACACGCCTCCAGCCGAATCCGCGCCAATTTAGGCCGGCGGCGACTTGAGGCGCTTCGAATCGGGACACTGAGGCCAAAATGAGACAAAAAGGAACGCGCGATCTGTTCGCATATTGGAATGGCCTGCGGCGCAGCCGCGCAGCGCCGGATCGCGCCGAAATCGATCCGGCCGCGATCCGCCATGTTCTCGCCGACACTTTCATGCTCGAAGCGGACGCCTTGGAAAGATTCCCGTTCCGTCTATCGGGAACGCGGATCAACGCCCTCTTCGACGCCGAGTTGAAAGGCCGCTCCTTCATTGATCTCTGGCGCGCCCAGGACTCCAAAAACATGGCGGCCCTCCTCGTCAATGTAATCGAGTCCGCCTGCCCGATCTTCGCCGCCGTCGCCGCTGCGCCTGAAGGATATTCGCCGGCCGAGCTCGAACTCTTGCTCTTGCCCCTGCGCCATCGCGGAAAGACGCAGGGACGCATTCTCGGCCTCATGGCCTGCGTCGAGCAGCCGACCTGGCTCGGCCTGCTTCCGGCCCAACATCTGGTCTTGCGCACGCTGCGGATTGTTCACGATGACAATGCGGCGCCCATTGGGTCCAAAGCCCAATCCAAATATGCCGAGCCAGCAATCCCGCGAGCGGCCGCCATGGCGAGCCTGTTCGAACAGCGCGGCCATTTGCGGATCTATCCGGGCGGTCGCAGGGACGAGCCGATCGCGACCTGAAGCCTCTACCCCGCCAAAGCGACAAGGCCCTTGGCGAACCTGCGCCAATTGGCGACGTAATGCGCAGCGCTTTCGCGCAGACGCAGCGCCGCAGCTTCATCAAGCGTGCGCACGAGGCGAGCCGGGCTTCCCACGATCAGCGAATAATCGGGAAACGCCTTGCCTTCCGTGACCAAGGCGTTGGCCCCAACAAGACAATTGCGGCCAATGCTCGCCCCATTCAGAATCGTCGCTCCCATTCCGACGAGACTGTTTTCGGCGATTGTACAGCCATGCAGGATCGCGCGATGGCCGATCGTGCAATCCGGGCCTATGGTCAAAGGAAAGCCCATGTCGGTATGCAGCAGCGAACCGTCCTGGATGTTCGAGCGCGCGCCGATGGAGATCTCTTCATTGTCGCCGCGCAGAACCGATCCGAACCAGATCGAGACATCCGCCCCGAGCCGCACCTTACCGATCACCTGCGCGTCCGGCGCGATCCAGAAGCGATCAGCCTCCGGCAGAATGGGCGCAATTCCATCGAGCGCGTAAAGCGGCATGCTATCGCCTCATCAAAAGGCGTCGAGATCAAAATCGAGGATTGCGATCTGCAAGGTAAAGCTTTTGCCTTTCGGATCGTCCGCCGAGATCACGCCAAGAAAATCATCGCCATTGTTCAATTCAACCGAATCGCTCTTCTTGCCGCGCGGAACGATCTTCAGCTTGTCGGTCTCGAAAAGCCGGCGCAAATAGTCTTGCAGGATCGGCCGTTCGACCGGAATTTTCATCTCGAAGGCGAAGGAGCGGTCGCCGTCCTCGTCATCGACCGTGATCGCGCCGATCTGACGCTCTCCCAAATGCACTTCGGCGTCGTCCGGGTTGCGTTTCGCTGGCGCAACCTTGATCGCTTCATTGGCGAGCGCTTGGCGCAGGAAACCCTGCAATTTTTTCAGTTCCGCCTTGTCCAAAGGGTTCTCCACAACCGGCCTGGAGCGAGCCTTTGCCAGAAAAAATGCCTCCCGGCAACCTTGCCGCCGCGCAATCGCGTCTAGCTCTCGGCGCGCGCAATGGCGAGGATCTGATCCATGAATCGCGACGGCTCGGCGCAACTCGCTTCGCCGACGACCCTGGCGGGAACCCCCGCCGCGATCTTATGATCAGGAACGGCGTGCAGCACCACGGAGCCCGCGGCGATATGGGAGCAGCGGCCGATCTCGATATTGCCGAGGATCTGCGCGCTGGCGCCGATCAGAACGCCGCGCCTGATCTTCGGGTGACGGTCGCCCGTCTCCTTGCCGGTCCCTCCCAAGGTCACATCCTGCAACAACGAGACGTCGTCCTCGACGACGGCCGTCGCCCCGATGACGACGCCGGTGCCGTGATCAAGGAAAACGCCCTTGCCGATCCGCGCCGCGGGATGGATGTCGGTCTGGAAAACTTCCGAAGCCCGGCTCTGAAGATAAAGCGCGAAGTCGCGGCGGCCGGCGGTCCAGAGCGCATGCCCGAGGCGATGCGTCTGAATTGCATGAAAGCCCTTGAAATAGAACACAGGATCAAGGACCCGCGCGCAGGCCGGATCGCGATCGACAAAGGCGGCGATGTCGGCCCGGAACGCCTCCCCGAGCGACAGGTCCTGCGCGATAATGTCGGAGTAGGTTTGGCGAATAAGCTCGCCGGGCAGGATCTGATGCGCGAGCTTTGTCGCGATGCGATGGATGATCGCCGCCTCGAGGCTCGTCTGATTGAGAACGGTCAGGAACATGAGCCCCGCGACTTCCGGATCGCGGCGAACCGTCTCCTCCGCCTCAATGCGCAGGCGCGCAAAAATCGGATCGACAGGGTCGAGGCCGATGGCTCTCGCCGCGCCGCGAAGGGCGGTCACAGGATGGCTCCAAAACGGCTCTGTCCATTCATGACCGAGGCATTCCGCCCGCGAGCATTTTCGTGGATCAGCCATATCATGGGGAACAGGCCGCCGCGAGCCCAGGTTTCGAACGCTTTGCCGATGCAATAGGCGCTCAAACCCGAAGCATCAGGGGCGATTTTCCAAAAATTCAAGAACAGCGTTTTTATAGACTATATCCCCTACGGCCCGATTATGATCGCGGCCCGGAATATCCAGCGCCTGCGCCGCAGGAAACATGGCCGCGAGCCTGTGGCCGTCGCCCGCGATGTCGTCCAAGGTTCCCGTCGCGACGAGGGTCGGGAGAGCGATCCCGCCGAGCTCCGCCTCGCTTAACCTTTGGCGCGCGCCGCGCATGCAGGCGGCGAGCGCCTTGAGATCGCTTTTGGTTGCTTCGGCAAAGCTGCGAAATTGCCTTTCTATCGGATCGGCAAGGTCTTCGAGCGAGGGCGCCTCCAGGGCGTCGGCGATGCCGAGCGAGAGCCCCGCACCTTCGACAAGATGATGGCCGGCGCCGCCAAGGATCGCCGAGCGCACGCGATCCGGATGGGCCATCGCCAGGAAAGCCGTGATCCGCGCGCCCATGGAATAGCCCATGACATCCGCGGCCTCGATTTCGAGATGGTCGAGCAAAGCCCGCGCGTCCTCGGCCATCTTCGGCATCGCGTAGGCGGAGGGATCATAAAATTTCTCGCTGCGGCCATGCCCGCGATTATCAAACGCGACGACGCGCCGGCCCGCCTCGGTCAAGGTCTTGACCCATTGCGGGAAATACCAGTTCACGGCATGGTTCGACGCAAATCCATGAATGAGAAGGATAGGCTCGCCGCGATCGAACCCCAAGGGCGGTTCGTCGACGAAGGCCAAGCGGGCTCCCTGGCCATAAAACTCGAGCATGGCGCCTCCCAGCTGCGCGACAAGTTTGCTGGTCCGATCGCTTATCAGCTTCCGTCGTCGCGAGAAACGTCGCCGTCTTGGACCTTTGCCGAAAGCGGCGCAGCTTGCTCGGCGAGGCGGCGAATGTTCGACGCCAAATGCGACTGGCGCGGGAGATTTGCCTGAAAGAGTGGCATATCTGGCGAAACTGGATTATCCTCCTGTCAAACTTCCTGCCATTGAGCTCGCTTTGATGAACCGCTATGAACGCCGACCGATTTCCGCCGGGGAAGCCGAAGTCGAATATCTCGATGGCGAATTTCGCATCTTACGCCCGGGGGCCTATGTGCGCTGCGCCGTGACCGCAGTCGCGATCAGGCTTGAGGATCTGCGCTATTGGAACGTTGATCTGCAGGAACCTTACGCGAGCCCGGAAGCCAAGCTGCAAAGGCTTGACTTGAAGCCGAAGGAATAAGGCGACGAGCGGAGCAGCCGCTAGGAATATCGCTCGCTTTCCGGCGGCAGCCGCCGGATGCGCTTACTTCGGGATCCCTGTTTCTACGCCATTGCACGAGACCATCATCTGGGCGATATAGGGCTCGATCGCCTGCATGATCTTGTTTGAAGCGCCGCTGAGCCGCTCCATCGCATCGGCGGCGGCGCGGGCCATCGCCCTCTGCTCGCCGGAGTCGAAGAGAAGCAGGGCCAGTTCGCTGGCGAGACTTTCCGCGTCGAACACGGTCGCTGCCCCGCCCGCCGCGTCGAGCGCAGCATAGGCCTCCTCGAAATCTCCGACCTCGGGACCATGCAGGATCGCGCAGCCGAGCTTTGCCGGCGGAATCGGATTTTCCCCGCCCTCGCGGCAAAGCGACTTGCCCAGAAAGACCACGCCAGCGGCGCGATAGAACAAGCCCGCCTCGCCGATCGTCGCGGCGATGTAGATATCGGGCAAAGGCTCGGTCTCACGGTCTCCCGCGCGACGTCGCGCCGTCAATCCAAGCTTCACGGCGCGAAGCGCCAAATCGAAGCCGCGCTTGGCGCGGCGCGGCGCGATAATGGTGAGAAGACTGGGAAAATGGCGCGCCACGCGGCGATGGACCTCCAACGCGATCTCTTCCTCGCCGGGATAGGTCGCCGCCGCGACCCATGCCGGACGCGCCCCGATCCGCGCGGCGAGGCGGGCCAAGGCGGCCGCATCGGCTGGCGGGGGCGTCAAGTCATAGATGGCGTTGCCGACCGCCTGCACCCTCTGTGCGCCGAAGGCCTCGAAACGCGCCGCATCGGCGTCGGTTTGCGCCAGACATAGGTCGATGCGTCGCATGAGCGCGCGAATGAGGCCAGGCGCTTTGCGCCAAAGAAGGAAAGACCGAGCCGAAAGCTTGGCGTTGACCAGGGCCAAGGGCGTCTCGCGGCGGCGTGCTTCAACGATCAGATTTGGCCAAATCTCGGACTCGGCGACAAGGACGATGTCCGGCCGCCAATAATCAAGAAAACGCGCCATGAATTTCGGGACGTCGAGCGGCGCAAGTTGGTGCAAGGATCTCGGCGGCAGCCGCAGCATGGCGAGAGAGACCGGGGTCGCGCTTCGGGTTGTCACAAGCACGGTCAAGCCGGCCGAACCGAGTCTTTCGACAAGCGGCGCCAGCGCCATGACCTTCGCTGCGCTCGCGCCATGAAGCCAAGCAAGCCTGCCCTCGGGCCGCGCCAGGCTCGGCCGGCCGAGCCGCTCGCCGATGCGGGCGCGAGGCTCGCGGCCAACATTCGCCCGCCAGTGCAAGAACAACGGGCTGACCAGCCCAAAACAGGCGCTCGCCGCTCGATAGAGAGGCAAAAGCAGTGAGCCTTTCACGACCGGCTCAGACGCCGCGCAGCTCTGCCCGCTCCGAAAGCTCCGCCCATCTCCCAAGCCAAGAAAGACGCCGCGACGCTCACCTTTCGCCTTTCGCCGGATCAAGCAGGCGATGCAAATGAGCCACGAAATAACGCATATGGGCGTTGTCCACGGTCGCTTGAGCCTTGCTGCGCCAAGCCTTTTCCGCCGAAGCGTAGTCGGGAAAAATGCCGACGATGTCGAGCTTGGACAGATCGCGAAATTCGGTCCCATTCAGGTCCTTGAGCTCGCCGCCGAACACGAAGTGGAGAAGCTGCTTGTCTGAGTCGGTGGTCATAAGCTCTCGATCCGAAGATTTGCGGTCGTCATCGGGTTTGCCACGCGCGTGAAGCGCCGCCTGTCGTCAACCCGCGATCGCGCCCCTTGCGCGCCGGGCGGCGGCATTCACCTCGGCGTGGATTTGCGCCGGGGCCGCAGTCAGCACGCCGTGGCGCGTTTCGCTGCGATTGTAGACAATCGCGCATCCGTCGAGACTTGCCAAGCGTCCTCCTGCCTCGTCAAGGATGAGATCGGCTGCGGCAATATCCCAATCATTGGAGTTTTCCGACGCGAAGCCCGCATCGAGCGCGCCCGAAGCGACAGCGGCGATCCGCATGGCGAGCGAGGGAATCCGCGGCTGCAGCTCGAACTGGAGCCCGGCCCGGCGCAGATCGGCCGCGAGCGTCGCCGGCGCGGCGATTCGCCCCCCCGCCTTGAGCGTGCGCAGCTTCGAGACTTCTATGATCTTGCCATTGAGGCGCGCGCCGCCGCCCTTGACCGCGACATAGGTTTCCGCCAGCGCCGGCGCATGGACAATCCCGAGGAGAGGCCGGCCATCCCGCACCAGGGCCACGGCGACCGCCCAGGCGAGGTCGCCGCGCGCGAAGCCGCGTGTGCCGTCGATCGGATCGACCACGAGGACGAGCTCTTTCGAAAGCCGCGCTGAGGAATCCTCGGTTTCTTCGGAAAGCCAGCCAGCCTCCGGCACCAAGGCGCTAAGCCGCTCTTTCAGGAAGCGATCGACGAGCAGATCGGCTTCTGTGACGGGAGAGCCTCCCGCCTTATGCGAAACTTCAGCGCTAGTCCGGCCGCCAGGTCGAAAAAAGCCAAGCGCCAGATCGCCCGCGCTCCGGGCGGCTTCCGCAAAGGAGGCGACCAGGGCGTCCGCATGCGAGATCGAGGACAAATCAACGTGCCGGAAAATGAGAGAAAGTAAGGCTTGCCTTATCCTTTTGCGGCGCCGCGAACAAGTCTATCCTCGCCCGCCGCGGCAAACCGCTTGAAGCCGATTTTCACAGGGCGACCCCTCGTCTTCGCGCGAGACAGAACCTGGCCGCCTGAACGCTGTCGGCTGCTTTTAGGCAGATGGCGTCGCCTTTGGCCTGGCGCAAGGCTGAGGTCAGGCGAGCATGAGACAAATCTGTAAAATTTGAACCTTTGCGCCAATCGAGCGGCAGCCATAGGCAAAAAAACAAATTGGTTATCGTGCGCCAAATACGGCTCGCCTGGGTCCGCGGATCGACCATATCCACTTGAATCTATTTAATTTTGATCCCAACTATTTGGAGGGCGCCTCCAAACCGGTCAAAAGACGCGGACGATTTTACGGTTCGTTCACCAGAGAATTTAGCGAAATCGATGGCGTCTCGGCAGAGACTAAGGTCCATCTCGAAGCCACAGATCAGGCGGATAAAATGCAGCAGGCCATGTTCAATGTCGGGACCGGAGACGAAATCGCAGCGCGGGTCGCCGATGATGCGCGCGCCGACGGCGGGCGCCGCATGATCCTGCTCGATCCCCGCTATGTCACGATCAAGCGGCGGGTGGGGGGCATGAAGATGCATTTGTCCGTGCCTATTGAAAACTATCTCGGCGTCGTGATCGCCTGCGAGAATCAGCGCGAAGGCGCCCTCTATCGAATCAGCCTCGCGCATCGCGATCCCGAACTCTGCGTGACATTGAAAGAGACGCGCGACCGGCCTCGAATTCTCGACGCTTGGCGGCGCTGGGCCGCGTTTTTCGCCATGCCGAGGCTCGTCGAATGCGGCGCCGGCGAATGGGAAACCGTCGCCCTTGCGCCACTCGGCGCAAAAGCCAGCGCTTCCGCCCTACCGCGCCGTCGCACGGCCTTGGCGAAGCGACGACCGCGCCGATGCTCACGTTGCAAATCCGCCATCCTCGCCTCGCGCCCGAGCGTCTTTCGGGGCGAGCGCGAAATCATTTGCTACGAATGAGCCGGCTGTAATCGCCGGCTCGCCCAAGCAGTCAGCCAAGCGCCAAGCCGGTAATTCTCGATCCAAGCGATTCAGCGTTTTATAGGCGCCTTCCTTGCCTCGCCCCGCATTTCCATCCAAGGATATGCAATCCACGCGAAATCAAGAGGAGACGACATGGACCTCGGCATCGATCCGCTGGTGGCGGCCGCCGTTTTGGCCTGCACAGCCATTACCGATGCAGCCTATGTGCTTTTCACTGCGGCGGTCGCCGCCAGGCGTCGGATCGGGGCGGCGAACTGGAGCGGAATCTGGTACCTGCTCTCCGCCTTCGCGGTCATCAGCTATACGCAACACGCTGTCTATGTGTTGTTCGCGGCCGCAGGCTCTTGGCTCGGCGCTTTCGCCTCCGTCACCTGGCTCAGGCGTAGCCCCTGAACTAGGCTTGCTTGATGCAAGTCGGGCTTGTCATCGCGCAAAGGCGGATTACGGCGGAATCATTCTGACCGCGGATATCTACTGTTTGCGCGGAAGGCGATCGACTGACGGCGCTCCACAAGGCCTCAACAGTTCCGCCGGCTTTAGTCCTCAACAGGGCTTTGAACCTGACGAAGACCTGCTCGATCCGATTGATGCCGGGGCAGATCCTCTCCCGCCTTTTCAAGCTCGGATAGACAATAACGACGAGATCGGACATTGTAGGCAAGTTGTTCGTCTATGAGCCGGATAGGCGAGGCGGAATGCGCCGCCATTCGCGTTTCCTACTACCGCAAAAGCCTTGGAACGTAAGACACTCAAGGATAGGTCATGGACAATACCGTCATTCGCATCGCCTCCGCGCTGATCATCGCTTTTATTGTTATCGGCTCGTTATATTTCGTCGGCTCTGTGTTCGAACCGGTCGCCTTCGCGCTCTTCGCGATCATCATAGTCTGGCCGCTCCAGAAAGCGCTGGAGACCCGGATGCCGCGTGGCTTGGCGCTGCTCATCACCGTTCTTCTGACTCTCGGCGTCGTCATTAAGCTCGCCTCCATGGTTGCGTGGGGCGGCGGCCAGATCGCCCAATGGGTCGTCGAGAACTTCGACCGTTTGCAAAACCATTACGTTTCAGGAACGAAATGGCTCGAGGAGCATGACATTTTCATCGTCTCGACCGTCGCCGAGCATTTCAACGCATCCTCCTTGATCAGCGTCTTTCAGGAAATCGCCACAAGGCTGAATAGCCTCTTCGGCTTCTCCCTCCTTGTTTTCCTATTCATGGCGATGGGGCTTCTCGAAACCGACGAGTTCAAGGCCAATCTTGAATCGCTCGGAAGTCAAACCCATAGCGCCAGGCTGATGGCCGCCGGCGCGAGAATCGGCAAGAAATTCCGTCAGTATATGCTGGTGCGCACCCTTGCGAGCGTCTTGACTGGGCTCTTGGTTTGGGGCTTTTCCCTCGTCGTCGGCCTGGAGCTCGCCGCCGCATGGGGCGTCATCGCCTATGCGCTGAACTACATCCCATTGATCGGAACGCTGGTCGCCACGGTCCTGCCGACCATATTCGCGTTCGCTCAAACGGGATCGTGGGAATTGCCTGCTCTCGTCCTGGCGACCCTGGCGATTATCCAGTTCCTCATCGGCAGCTATTTCGAACCTTTATTTACCGCCAAGACCCTCGCCATTTCACCTTTCGTCGTGATGTTCGCAGTATTTTTCTGGGGCTTCATCTGGGGTCTGCCGGGCACGTTCATCGGGGTTCCGATCCTGATCGCAGTTCTCACCATTTGCGAACAGTACCCATCCTGCCGTTGGGTCGCGGTTCTCCTATCCGGGCGAGCGCCTGACGCCAAATCGGGCGCGGCCTGAGGGAGATTAGGCGCGCCGCACGGCGTCTGTCCGCAAGATCTGGACTTGTCAGCCGACGCGCTCCAACAAATGCCAGAGCAAACATCTAGCTCCGAGGGGATGAAACCATTTGCCGCTCGTCAAGAGCCGAGGTCTTGATCAAGGCAAAGACGTGAACGCCGCAATCGAGGCCAAGCTCATCGAGAGCATGGCGCGTCGCCGTCGCAAACAGACGCCCCTCCCCGTCGAGCGCGATTGCGACCATCGCAAGCGGACCTTCTTTCTCGATCCCCTCGATCGTGCCGGAAAGAACGCTGCGAATGCTGAGATCATGCGGCGGCCTCGTCGAGAGCGTGACATCGGTCGCTTTCACGATGATCCGGGTAACGCCTCCGATGGGTCCTGCTGGACCGGCAAGCCAGACAGTCCCGGAGGAATGCTTCAACTCGGTCAAGCCATAGGCGGCATTCGCGCCGGAGACTCTCATCGTCAAGACGGACGCGCGATCGAAACGCTCCTCCGCCGCATGCGCCGCCACCTGACCGAAAACCTCGCCGGGACTGCCAACCGCCCTGACCCGGCCGGCGTCGATCACGACAATCGTCGTCGCGAGCCGGACCACTTCCTCGATCGCATGCGAAACATATACGATCGGCACTCTGAATTCGTCGCGCACTTGCTCGATCAACGGCAAGATCTCGAGCTTGCGCTGCATGTCGAGCGCAGCCAAAGGCTCGTCAAAGAGAAGAAGCTTCGGACACGAAAGAAGCGCCCGGCCGATCGCGACCCTCTGCTTTTCGCCGCCCGATAAACCCACCGGGCGACGCGCGAAAAGCTTTCCAATTCCCAAGGTCTCGATCACTTTGTCAAAATCGATCTCACGCTCGCGGCGCGGCGCGAACCAACGCCCGAACAGGAGATTTTGCTTCACGCTCAGATGCGGGAAAAGATTCGAATCCTGGAACACGAGGCCGATGCGGCGGCGATGCATCGGAACAAAAACGCCGCGCTCCACATCGACAAGAACCTTGCCATCCAAAGTGATGCGGCCTCTATCCGGCCGCATCAATCCCGCGATGAGACTGAGCGTCAGCGATTTGCCTGAACCCGATTGGCCAAACAACGCAATGACTCCCCCGCCATTGCCGAAAGCCACCTCAAGGTCGAAAGCTCCAAGTTTCAGTCCAACATCGACCTCGATCATTCGAAGCTCGCCAGTCGTTTCTCAGCCTGCCGCTGAATGATTTCAGAAGCGATGAGCGCGACGAGAGAAATCACGATGGCGACGACCGTCAAACGCATGGCGCTTTCATCGCCGCCCGGCGCCTGCGTATAAGTATAGATGGCCGCCGAGATCGTCTGCGTCTCGCCCGGAATATTAGAGACGAATGTAATCGTGGCGCCGAACTCGCCAAGCGCCTTTGCGAAGGCGAGAATCGCGCCGACGACAATGCCAGGAATCGCAAGCGGCAGGCTGACGAGAGAGAATGTCCAGATGCGGCTGGCGCCCAACGTTCCCGCCGCGAGCTCGAGACGCCTGTCGATGGATTCGAAAGACAGGCGCATGGCGCGGACCATGAGCGGGAAGCCCATCACCGCGCAAGCCACCGCCGCGCCTGTCCAGCGAAAGGACAAGACAATGCCGATGTCAGCGAGATAGGGCCCGAAGACGCCTTTGCGCCCCAACAGAATAAGCAGGATGAAGCCAGTGACGACCGGCGGCAAGACCAAAGGCAGATGAACCAGGCCGTTGATCAATGTCTTGCCCGGGAAACGCCAACGCGCAAGCGCATAAGCGGTGAATATGCCAAATGGCAGGCTGATGATCATCGCAACGACAGCGATACGTAAGGAGAGAAAGATCGCCGTCCATTCGGCGGGCGATAAATCAAACAAGCCGGCGCTCCTTACGCTTTCTCGGTGAAGGCGTTGGTTGCAAGAGATGCGGCGAAGCCGCCCGATGGATTTTTCAATCCGACGCGAGGACGCGGCGCTTCATTTCGACAAGATTGTGAAACCTTGGCCGATCAAGATCTTGGTCGCCGCTTGCGACGACAAATAAGCAAGGAAACGCGCCGCATCAGGATTTTTCGACGCTTCGACAAGGGCGACCGGATAGACGATCGGGCTATGCGTCGCTTCGGGGAAAACGCCAACCACTTTCACCGAGGGATCGGCTTTGGCGTCCGTCGCATAGACGATCCCGAACCTCGCTTCGCCGCGCGAGACGAGCATAAGCGCGTTGCGGATATTATCCGCTTGCGCGAGCTTGGGTTCGACATTCGCCCAAACCCCGAGCTTTTCCAGCGCTTCCTTGGCGTAAATTCCGCCTGGACACGAAGCGATGGTGCAAACCGCGACTTTGCCATCGCCTGTCGCGCCGGCGAGATCAAAGCCGGGCGCAATCTTGAGATCGACGTTCACATCCGCAGGCTCGATGAGGACGAGCGCATTGCCAAGCAAATTGCGCCGCGTTCCCGAACGAATGAGCTTGGCCTTGTCGAGATAATCCATCCAAGTCAGGTCGGCTGAGATGAAAATATCGGCGGGCGCGGCCTGCTCGATCTGTTTCGCAAGGACGGCGGAGGAGGCGTAGACGATCGACGGGGACTTGCCGGTGTCGGCCGTCCACGCCGCCGCGACCGCGTCGAGCGCCGTCTTCATGCTAGCCGCAGCAAAGACGACTGGCCCCTTCGATGTCGCCTTTGGAGCCGCCGGCTGCTGGGCGAACCCGGACCGGGGAAGAGCCGCGGCCGCGATCGCGAAGGCCAGGAAGAGAGCATTGAACCTGCGGCGCGTGAATCCAATCATGCAACTCTCCTTATCCAAGCCGTTCTGCTGCCGACATGTTCGCTCCAAGGAATCGCGCATCGGAACCGGCATCGCCTTTCGCCAAGTCTCTATTTGTCAGCAAATCTCTCACCGCCGCCTATGTTATGCAGCGCGAACCCAGGATTCCAATATTCCATTTTATATAGATCCCGCAAGCGGGAGACGCTGGCTCAGGCGTCAGAGCCTTCGCGGCCACGCCATTTTCGCGCCGAAAACCTCCGTCGGAGCCCCCTCGCGTCACCCTTAACCAAATCATTAAGTCAATAGTCTTGTTCTTAATCAAATGCCTTAGAATGGGGTCCAGGAGAGCATCTTCAGATTGAATGATCATACGAAGACGCGTCTCCATTCTTGCCTTGTGACATTTTCTCAAGCTGGAGCCCGCATTTGCTCGGCTTGGAATTCGCCCTGCTGCGAGCTTGACCATTGCGCCTTCCTTTACCCCAAAAGCAAGTTATCGGCGGTCGGCTGCACGAAGCCGTCAAGATCGGCCGTCTCGACCGGAACGACTTGCGCCACGAATTCGCCTATTGCGTCACCGAGACGAAAGAGAGCGACGACAGACGGTCGATGCGCCGCCGCCGCACGCGTTTGCGGTCGGGCAAGATCCTTGATATCCGCAATGTGTTTCTGATCGAATGCCAGATTTACGACCGATCCGACACAGGCGCGCGGCTGCGGCTTGTCGGCGACATCTCCCTGCCAAGCAGAATTCGTCTCTATGAGGATGCTTCGGAGCGATTGTTCGACGCCGCCATCGCCTGGCGCAAGGGTCGCGTGATCGGGATTTGTCACACGGTCGACAATCAAGCGCGCCCAATCACCAGGCCGCAGCTGGCTTACCTGAGAAGCCAATATTATGCCGCGGGACGCTGAGTTGAACACCCTGTCCTAAAATACAGCCTCCGTGATCATTCCTTTCGCCGTCACGACGACCCATCTATTTCCCCGTTTCTCGACGGAAAGCACGCGTCCGGCGTCCGGCAGGGTGACGCCAGGCGCCACAGCAAAAGAGCCTTGCCGGCCCTGCACAATGGCTAAGCCTTTGTGGACGAAGCGCACGACATAGCCATCGAGGACCATGTCGCGCCGAGGGACCATGTCGTGCCGAGGGACCTGGATCTTGCCGTCGGCCGAAGCGATGGCCGTCTCGCCTTTGCTTTCGACCACGGTGGCGGCGGCTAGACCGCCGTGGCGAATTGAACCAGTTGCATTGTAATCGACCTGCCGCCCTCCGGCGCGACCCGCGCCGATTGGCGTGCCGCGCCATCCTGAGTTGAGCGGCTGCGCGAACAGTTTCAGATGCTCCGCTCCGCCGAAAGCCGGACGGCTATTGTCGTGCGTCATCATATAGCCCGCGAAGACCGCTGAACCGATTGCCGCCGCAACCCCTACGGCGGCCAGTCCATGGTCGACCGTTGGCGCCAGCACATGCACGGGAATGGCAAAAGAGTTTTCGAACGACTCCTTTTGCGACACGCTGCTCTTTCCCAGGCCAAGAAAGAGACTCTTCAGCCCTCGCCTGGCAAATCCCGCGGAGCTATGCAAGGAGGCATTGACGGCGGCGCCTGTAAGCCCCCGCATCCTGTTTGAATTCATCTTCATGCGTCCTTCCCAGCCATTGCACGGGGACGTCGACGAGGCGCTCGCGAATTTTCACCTTCGCCGCAAACCACAAGCGATGATCAAGCTATGAACTCCTGCGCCTCTTGAAGCGAAGGGAAGCGCCGTCGCCCCAACATTGTCTCCACTTCGACGCTCCCATCGTTGAAAAGAACATAGGCGCGATCCTTGACCCAGCCGCGTTCGATGATCTTTCTCTGATGAGCTAATTGCGGAGCCTCGGCTTTGGTAGCTGGTTGCGCGGTTCGCACAAGCACGGCCTGAAAAAACCTGTTCAAGGCGCCGAACCCTGTCTGCAACGTTCCGAGGATCGCAATCCCAAATCCGCTAAGGATCCCGCATTGGGCAATGCCTGCGACATTGAGCGAAACGCCGCCTGTTGGCCGCGCCGACACGCTCGTTGCAACGTCGGCGAGTTGCGTCGAGGAAAACAGAAGAGCCCAGCCCAGGGCCACAACGGTGAGACCCGCCCAAGTAAGTCTGTCGAAACTCATCAGATCGACCTTTCTTCGTTCAAAAAGCCCGACGCTCGCGAACACGCGCGGCCAAGGGCTTCGCATTATCAAGGCGCGAGAGGCGCTCTCTGATCGAGCATCCGAGGCGCTGGCCACGAGCGCGCGTCTCTCATGCAAGGCCGACAACTCTCGTCTCGCTCGCTGAAGCGGCCTCGATCTGAGTTGTCGCCTCTATTTCGAAATGTCGCGCTTGGGCACGTAGTTGAACTCTTCCACCAACACATCTTTGACAATGTCCCCACCGAGCCGTTGATTGACCTTCCTGACCAGTTCCTGCGTCAGCGCCGGCACGTCGTATTTTTCGAGATGGTTGAAATCCATCTGATCGGAATAAAGGGTTCGAAACGCTTCATCGGCGATGAACGCCTCCGGCGGCACGGACAATTGCTTCGCGTTCTTGGAGTCGATGAGGTAAACAAATTGTGCAACGACATAGCCCTCGATATTCCCATTGACGATCATCGGAACATTGATCGGCGCAGTTTTCTTGTGCTCAAGCCCCTCCAAACGATTGTTCGCCTCCGTGGCCTCAGTCCGCCCGAGCTTGAGCGTGCCGCCCGCGTAGATCGAGGCCGCGGTGACGATGCAAATCCAGACGCAACTCGCGACGAGCCGCATCATCGTGCACGTCCGCTTCGATTCAACATAGTCGTATATGTGCCGTCCGATTCGTGGTCCTGAATTGTACGCGCGATAATCGCTGCAATCTCACTGACCGCAGTTAGATGCGTTTGAAGAATCGCGAGATTGCCTTCAAGCTTCAGGCGCAGCCTGGCCAGCGGCTCCTTTGCGGCGTATTCGAATGCATGCGGGTCAAGGGCGCGTATTGCGGTCAAGGTGCGGTTGAGCTCTAGGAGCGCGTGGCTCTTCTCATGATTGAAATCGTGCAGCGCGATCGGCTGATGGTGTCTCAACATCTCGGTCTCGCGATCGAGGGTCCGCTCAAGCCGTTCGACCGCGCCGACAAACGCCTCCAGCATGACTGTGGATCGACCCTTCTTGGCGATGTTGCTTGGCTCCATGAGGCCGTCGGCCTTAAGCAAATCACTTGGATTCACGAATGGGCCCTTCGAGGTTTTAAGCATCGATTTCTCATAAGCGTCAGGCGCGGCCGACGCGGCGTCGTTCAATTGGGTTTGAAATTCAGCGTCCATCGCGGTCAGGTTTGCCGATCAGGGAAAGATGCGCCGGACCTGTGCGAACGAGCGCCATGGCTGGGCTGCGCTGCAGCTACAACAGGGCTAAAGCCGGATGATCCAGCTCTGAAGAGGCCGAGATCGACGGATTTTCCGATTTGCGACGCCAATTGGTCCGCCAACATCGATCGCCAGATGTCGCCGGCGGAGCCATGACCAAAGACCTCGCCGGCATCCTTTGGAAGCATGGTCTCGACCAGGCTTTGCAAAACGAGTTGCTCCAAGCCCTTATATGCTTTTGTCCGCGCATCAACCGGGGCAAGCGTTCGAGCAAATCCTGCGCCGAAGTGCGACATTTGACCGAGCAGATCGGCTTGCGCGGCTTTTGTTTCTACCGAACCATTCGCCGCCCCCAAGGCATTCGAAAAGCCGCTGTCGAGCGCCTCATCCGAAGCTTGGAGACGCGCCAATTTTTCCGTGACCGCCAGAGACTTGACCGGGTCAGCGGCTTTAGCCACGTCGAGAACGATATCCGAAACCGGTTTGATCGACATGCGCTGGTCTCGCTTACAAGGAACGCCATGCCACAGTGACTGATCAAACTTGCCGGAGGCTTATGCCCGACCATTGACCGCGCGTTCGACGACTTCGGCCAATCGCCGCGCCTCCTCTGTTCGCCTCGCTTGGTCGTCAAGCGCATCAACGATCCGCTCGGCGCGCCGCATTCGGCTACGCTCTTCGAGATGCAGGCTTGCTTGCGCTTCCCTTTCGGCGATGAGAGCCACGCGCAGATCTTCAAGGCTCTGCATCCGGCGCATCAACGTTGCTGCGAAAAGTCCCGCAAAGGCCGATTCGCTATCGAGAAACCGTATGAGATCGCGGCGACTCTCCTGCAGAGCAAGCTCTTGGCGCTCGAGGTCTCTCAATCTCCAATCCGCCAGCCGGTCGAGTAGAGTCTGCACGGCGAGAACCCGCCGAGCCTTGCGAAGCCGTTCATTCATAGCCAAGCGCCCCCATGAGCGCGGCGAATGCGCCGCGGCGTCTCGGGATCGCAATCAACCAACCGCATCATTGAGCTCAACCCGTCGACAGCCACGCCGAGAAGCCCGCGGTGAATAGCTCAAGGAACTGCTTGCAGGTTGCGTAGAGCAGAAACAAACCTCCCGCGATCACGCCCGGGGCCGTGATAAAATAAATTGGTATTTGAGGCGTCAACTTGGCCGCTAGTCCAACCGCCAGATTGACGATCAGCGAATAGACAATGAAGGGGCTGCTAATTCGAAGCGCGAGGAAGAATGACTTGGATAGGCAGTCGCTCACCTGCACAAGGCTGAATTGCGCGTTGAATTCTCCCGATACGGGCATTGCAGCATAGGAGTCTATTAGGCCGCGCAGGACCTCCCAATGGAGGTCGGTCAGGAAGAAAAGCATTGTCGCGCCAAGGGTGATCAGGGCGGTGATCGCCGGCAACGGCTCACTTTCATCTGTTGACGTCGAGAGCGGACTCGCAAGGCCGATCGCCGTTGCAATTGCAGACCCGAGCGTTTCGAGCGCGCCGAAAAAGATCCGACCCAGGAACCCGATCAGCGCGCCGATCACCAATTCCGTGAAGAGAATCAAGACTAAGGCGGTCGGCGCTGCGTCGTTCAATCGCTTCTCAATCACGCCGGAAAAGAGGGGCGTCAAAGCCAATGTGATGGCGAAAGCGATGAACAGCCTGACATTCGCGGGAATTCGCGGACTTGAAATTCCCGGCATCAGCATCAGGCAGGCGCCGATTCGGCAGAACATGACGAAGGCGGCGAGAACCGCATTCGTTCCGATCGCGGTCATGAAATCGTTCCGAGCGACTTAATCTCGACGCCGCGCGCGATCTCGAGATGCGATAAGACCGGCAAAGTCGCAAATAGACGTTCGATGACCATACGAACATAAGGCCGCGCTTCAGGCGTCGCAACGAGCGCGAAATGGTGGCCCTGATCCATGCGTTCTCGGATCGCGGCGGACGCGGCGTTGCTGAATTCCTCGACCATCGCCGGATCGAGATCGAATTCCACGACCTCCCCTTTGGCGTCGCGTTTCAGGCTTTGATGGAAAGCCAAGTCCCACTTATTGCCGAGGCGCAGCAACTTGACGACGCCGCCATCAGCCAGATCGCCGCAGATCTGTTGCGCCATGCGCATGCGCACATGCTCGGCGACCTGCTCCGCCCTACGCACGTGTGGCGCAATTTCCGCAATCGCTTCGAGGATGAGATGGAGGTTGCGGATCGAGACCCGTTCCGCGAGCAGAAGCTTCAAGACCGCCTGCAATCCGGAGTAGGAAATCTGGGACGGACAAATGTCATCGATCAGACGCTTGTAGTCTGGCCCCAGCCGATCGAACAAGGCGCGCATATCCTTGTAGGAAAGAAGTTGGGCAAGATTGTTGCGAATTACTTCGCTCAAATGCGTGAGCAGCACCGAAATATTGTCAATGGGGTTGAAGCCTTCCCGCTTCAACTCGCTTGCGAAAGCCTGGGAGATCCAAACCGCTTTCATGCCGAAAGCGGGTTCACGGACTTCGTCGCCGGGCAAATCTGGCCTGCGCCCATCGCCCACGATGACGAGGAGGTCTCCAATGCGAAGTTCATGCGCTGCAACAGCGGTCCCATGAATTTTGATCTGATAACCCTTCGTCGGAATCGAAAGACTATCGGAAAGCTTGATGTCCGGCACGACGAAGCCATATTGCCGGGCGAATTTGCGCCGCATCTTTGCAACCCTGGCGGCCAGCTCATTATGTGAAACGAGCAGCTTTGTCGCGAGTTGCTTGCCGAGACAGAGCTCAATCTCAGCTGATTTGATGGATTCCTTGACCGAGTCCTTCGCCGCTCGTTGCGCGAGGCGCTCGGCTTCCGCGGCCTTCGCCTGCCCTTTTTCCTGCTCCTTGGCGAGGCGCTTTGGAACCGTGTAGGCGACAAAGGCGAATATCGCACCGAGGACAGCGAATGGGAAAAAAGGCAGCCCCGGCACGATCGCCATGGAGAACATAAGCAAGGCCGCTACGATCAAAGCCCGCGGATATTTGACGAGCTGATTGAGAACTGCCTGCTCGGTCGCGCCGCGCGTTCCGCCCTTGGAGACGAGAAGCGCGGCTGCAAGAGAAACAATGAGCGCGGGAATTTGCGAAACGAGACCGTCGCCGACGGATAGTTTCGTGAAAACGTCCGCGGCCTGGCCAAGCGGCATATTATGGCGGGTCGCGCCAATCACGATTCCGCCGAAAATATTGACCGCCAAGACGATGAGGCCGGCTATCGCGTCGCCACGAACGAACTTGGAGGCGCCGTCCATCGATCCGAAGAACGAACTTTCCTCCTCGAGCTCGCGCCGCCGGCGCTGCGCTTCCTTGTCGTCGATCAGCCCTGCGGACAAATCGGCATCGATCGCCATTTGCTTGCCTGGGATGGCGTCGAGCGTGAACCGCGCGCCGACCTCGGCGATGCGCGTGGCGCCCTTTGTGATCACCACGAAATTCACCGTGATGAGGATGGCGAAGACAATGAGGCCTATGACGAAGTCGCCGCTCATGACAAGCTTCGAGAAGCCGCCTATGATATAGCCGGCTGCGGTCAATCCTTCGGGACCGTTCGAGAGGATAAGCCTCGTGGTCGCAATGTTGAGCGCCAAGCGCAACAAGGTCGCCACAAGGAGCACCGTTGGAAATGCCGAGAAATCCAGCGGCCGTTGAATCCACAGCGCGACCATCAGAATCAGAACCGAAAGCGCAATCGAAAACGCCAGACCGATATCGATCAAGAATGCAGGAACCGGCAGAAAGAAGATCGATAGAATCGCAATAATACCCGCGGCGAAGCCAATGTCCCGCGTGCTTTTGCGTTCGACGCCGGCGGAGGCCGGCAAAATTAGGTCAGCCATGGATGCTCCTCGGCCCCGATGTTGTTTCCGAACCTGAACGGCCAACCTTGCGTGAATGTGGCGATGATTAAAGCGCAGCGAAACCTGGCTGAGCGCATCCCAAGCGGCGCACGTTTTCTCCGGCGCACACCCACGTTTAAAGTCACGGTCAGGCAAGCTGCGCTCTGCACGGCGCCGGAGCGCATCACGTCTCCGTCAAATCCGCGACGCTGGGATCAAAATCCTCTTTCGATCCGCGAGTATACGTGTTCGGTGAAAGCGTAGATCTGACCGCCGATGAAGGGCGCGCCAATTGTCAGCACAATGAAGATGACGATGATCTTCGGAACAAAGGTGAGCGTCATCTCTTGAATTTGGGTCAAGGCCTGCAGCAGGGCGACGATCAGTCCTACGGCCATCGCCGCTCCCACAGCCGGGCCCGAGCCGATGATAATGGTCCAGAGAGCTGAACGAATAAGCTCGAGCGCATCAGCCTCGTTCATTAGGAGCCGACCGTCACGCCGGAGCCAAGAACGACCGTCTTGCCATCGCTCAAAGTCGCAGTGGCGCCCCCATTTGAAGAGGTCTGAACCGAGGCGACGGTTCCGCTTATTGAACCGTCAGCAGACGTCACAGTCGAGCCGATAATGTTGTTGGCCTGCGCTGACAGCAAGGCGTCGAGGGTTGAGTTGGTCTGCACTTGCTGCTCGACGGACGAAAATGACGCCAGCTGGCTCATATATTGAGTCGGATCGGTTGGATTCGTTGGATCCTGATTCTGCAGCTCGGCAATAAGGAGTTGCAAAAATTGATTATAGTCAACCGTCGCCGAGGGCGCGGACGCGCTTGAAGTCGACGAAGAGGGGGCTGGGGACGTGGCGTTTGCTACCGCGCTTACATTGTTTACCGACATGGTGACACCTTATGAAAAGGCGGCTTTCAGGCCGCCTGCGTAGGCGAGGACGTCCTGCCACCCGCCAATATTTCCGCTTCAATAGGAAGCAGCATGCGGATCGCTTTTAACGCGTCAAAGACCCGATTTAAATCGATAAGCGCCTTGACGCTGCGTAGCCCGGCGAGGAGAGGCGGGTGTTCTGAAATATCAATGATCATGCGAACCGACTTTTCAAACATGTCATGCGCCGTCGCCGTGTCAGTCGGATTCATCAACATTATCTGCACGATAAAATAGAGCTGACGCAGAGGAGTAGTTGCATCCTCGACCTTCATCACATGGGCCTCGAGAAGGAACGTTGCGTCATTCAGGAGTTCAAGGGAGACCTTCCTATCAGCGCATAGGACGGCCCCGTTGATATAAATCTTCTCGCCGGCGCGGAGCGAAATATGCATTGCCCGCCTCACTTCAACCCATCGCGAATGATGGCGCAGACTTCGATAAGCCCAAGGAATCCCTCCGATCCTCCGATGCGGATCAAATCGACCTCCTTAAGGATCCAAACGCCGACCGAAACGAGATCCGCGCGCAACACGTCTGGGAGATCATTTTCCGGCGCAACAAGATCATCGAGGAGAGCGCGCCACAATGTGCTGACAAAGGACAGCGCCTCAGTCGCCGCGGGCGATCTGGCTCCCGCCGCCTGAGCCTTCTCGAGAAGCCCAATCGCATGTTCAAGCGCCCGCCGCTCGTGATCGCGGCACTCGCTGGGATTATCCATTAGGTTTTCAGCGTAACTGATTTGATACATGGTCGCCCATTGAATCTCATGACTGCGTTCAATCTTACAGATATTTCACCAAGCTTAGCTGCTGGAGCTGTGACGTCAAAGAATAGGATGTCTCGATCTGCGTTTGGAGATCAGTGATGCGCGTCGAAACCTCATATGTATTAGCGCTTTCGAGACCGCTCACTTGGGTTGACAATAGATTCATTTGTAATGACATTTGGTTTGTGGCGTTCGTAACGGTGGTCTGAACAACGCCCACGTTCTCCTGCAGGCTAGTGAGATTGCCGATCGCTGAAGTTAGCAGACCCTCTGCTGTGCTGACGACCGCTCCGTATGCGCCAGAGCTGAGATTTTGAGTGCCGAGATCGGCGACCATCACATAGGCTTGCGCCAGCTGTTGAAATGCGGGCGCGTTAGCGCTGACTGACGTATTTTCTGTCTGGGTCGGCGAGATCTGATTCGTCAACGTCTGGCTGGAAGCGGAGGACCAATTGCTCGTCCAGTTCGAGCCTTGGAACAGCGACGCGAACTGGTTGTCTATGAAACTCTGCATGGAGGCGCCGCTGATGCCCGAAACACCCGCGCTTGACTGCGACATGCCGAATGCGGCGGAAAAAGCGGCGTCAACAGCTTGCTTATTGCCCGACGACGCCCCGTAATAGTCCGTGATCGGCGCATTGCCGGTATTTTCGCCGGCGAAGATATACTCCCCGTTGAGCGACGAATTCAGACTGGAGATCATTGACTGGAGATTGCCAGTGGCGGTCGTCTGAACCGTGCTTTCATTCGACGTCGCGCCATTGGTCGCGATCAGAGAATTAAGCAGGTTCTGCGCCGAGCTTTGCAAGCTGCTCAAAACGTTCTGGGTCGTGCTAAGACGCGTGGACACCGTCGAGTTTGTGTCTGAGATCGTCTGTAGGAAAGAGCCTTCCGCTTGAAGCGACACGCTTTCGCCGGTCTGCGCGCCAAGAGTGAGCCCGATGTCGGCGTAATTACCGGTTGAAAGCTCTGTTTGGCTCGCCGCAAGCTCGGACTGCATCTTGAGGACGGACTGCCGCATCGAGGACGAGATCGATTGAGTCGATATGTAGGAGGTCATGCTGGGATGTTCTCGATATCGGACATAAGGGAGTGGAACATGCTGTCAATCGCGGTGATCAGTTTTGCGGAGGCTGAATAGGAATTCTCGAGATCGAGCATTTTGGACATCTGATCATCCAGATTGACGCCTGTCGCATTGGACATCGCCGTCGTTGCTGTGCTCAACAAAGTATCTTGATAGCTGCTTTGAGACGATGCCTGGGATCGCTCGGCTTCAAGCCAGCTGACCGAAGCGGACGCGTAGCTGCTCAGGCTTGCGCTGGTTGTTATGGCGCCGTTCGAACCAAAACTCTGCGTCGCCTGCAAATTGTTGAGCAACTGTGAGAGGCGGCTAGAGTAGCTTGCATCGCCGCTCGTATTATATGTATAGTTCGAGTTTGAGGTGTCCGAGATGCCGCCGTCGCGCAGGAGATTGGCGTTTCCCCCCTGGCTTGGGTCGACGCTTGCGTTCACCGTGATTTCGCTCGCAAGTCCAGCAACGCTGGTGGGAAGCGAGGTTGCCCCGGAGGTGGTGAACAAGCCGGGCAGGCTTGGTCCTGCGCCAACCTGATCGCTCTCCGAGAAATTGCTTATGAGAGCGCCGGCAATATTATCCAGTTGCGCCTGATATGTTACAGCGACGGTATCACGCAGCGTCGCGAGGCCGGCAAGCGTGCCGGATGTGATCGGCATGGCGGCCGAGCTGCCGGTAATTGGCACGCCATCAACATAAACAGCGTTGCCCACTGTCGCGGACGTATAAGTGTCGGTGGGCGTGAAAGTCACAGTTCTTGCTACACCGCCCTGGAACAGGGTGACGCCGCTATCCGTATAGATTGACATGTCATTGTTTGGGCCAGTCGTCGTGACTATGCCAATCTGTTGCGAAATCTGCGTTAGGATTTGATCGCGTTGATCCTGCGCATTGCTAATGTCGGCGCCGGTCGCAGATCCATTGGCGATTTGCGCGTTGACTGTCTGAAACTGGCTCAGAAGCGAGTTGATGCTTTGGACAGATGCGCTGATGCCGGTATCAGCCTGTTCGCGCACCTGTTGAACCGTGGCGGAGGCGCTGTTCAGTCCGCTTGCCAATGTATCCGCTGCGGAGACTGCACTGGCGGCGACGCTTGAATCGCTTGGCGAGGCCTCATAAGACTGGAGGGCGTTGGTGAAGTTGCTTAGCAAAGCGGCGGGCGAGCTCGCGCTCGATGTCCCCGACGCGCTGCTGGACACGTCTCCAATCGTCTGATTGAGTGAGTCGAGGCCCGATGAAATAGCGTCCTGAGTCGCTGAGGCCGCAGTCGATGACAAAACATTTTCAAACACGGCCTGATTTGATGCGCGCGTCACAGAAACAACCTGGGCGCCGTTCGAGGTCGTGGAGACATTCGCGACCTTTAGCGAGTATATCGCTGTGTCGCTGCTGCCGGAGATGTTCCGAGAGAGCACGGATGTTTCCGCCGCCACTGTGGCCAACCCGGATTGCGCAATGAGTGCGGCGCTCGAAAGGCTCATGATGCACGACCTGCTTGATTGGACCCAGCCAGCTTTATTTCACAAGATTGTTGAGCTCGCTCAGAAGAGTGGAGCCAACCTGAAAGGCCTGTGAATTCGATTCGTAAGAGCGTTGCGCTACGATCATATTTGTGAGCTGCGTCGCCAAGTCCACCGTAGACGATTCGAGCTCTGACGACTGGATCGAGCCGAGCCCGTTTTGCCCCGCATCTCCGACCACGATATCGCCGGATTGGCTGCTTTGTTGGTAAACGTCGCCAGAAAGAGACGTGAGATTGTCGGCGCTCGGCACGTTTGCAAGAGGTATGTCGTAGATGGCTGTCGTCGTGCCGTTGGCGTAGACCTCGGAGAGAGTGCCATTGGAGCTGACTTGAATGCTTTGAACGGCGCTCGGCGCATTGCCATTCGTCGTCGCCGTCGAGACCGCGAAAGATGAAGCCAATTGCGTCGTCCCCGAAATGTCGAGGTTGAGCGTCTGGCCGCCCGGGATCGCCAATGAGAGCGTTGTCGGACTCGTCAAACTGCCATTTGCCGCGCTGAAATTCAGGGTCTGCGTCGTCAAGGCCGCAGTGGAATAGGGAAACCCTCCACCCGAAGCAGCGTCAGCGGAGTTGTAGACCGACACCTGCCAAGTATTGGCGGCAGTCTTGCTGAAATAGACGTCGAGGGTGACCGCATTCCCGAGATTGTCATAGGTTACAAGCGACGATTTCGACGTATAGGTCGCAGGCGCCGTGTTGCCGCCAGGGAGGTTGCCGGTGTCGACTGCAGCGGCCGAATCAAGATTCGCCGTCAAAGTCCCCGTGGTTGATGGCGTCGCTGTAAGCGCATTGCCCGAAACATTCACGACCTGCAATGCGCTGACGCCATCAGCGGCGGTGTTTCCTGACGTGGCGCTGTAACCCATCAACTTATAGCCGGCGGCATTGACGAGATCGCCCGACGCATCTTGCGTGAACGATCCAGCACGCGTCAAATAGGTGTTTCCATCGGCTCCCTGTACGAGGAAGAAGCCATTGCCTTGAATGGCCAGGTCGGTCGGCGATGTCGTGCTGGTCAGGCTGCCTTGCTCGAGCACATTGTAGCGAACCAATGTTCCGGCGCCGCCCGCGTTATAGCTGGCGGAGGAGGAGCCCATTTGGTCGACCAGATCCTGGAATGCGGTCGAGGCCTGCTTGTAACCGGTTGTATTCGCGTTCGCGATGTTTTCCGAGATTGTAGCGAGGTTGCTGGCTTGCGCCGACATTCCGGACACGCTCGCGCTCAAGGCGCTGAATAGGCTCATCGAAGATTCTCCGCTTTGGATGAGGCTGAGTAAACCGAATAAAGCTTGCCTGGACCTTGCCGCGCTCTTTGCAAACTTCCGCAGCTTTCAACCGCTGGCGTCGTAGACAGATTGCAAGACAGGAAAGAGCGCATCCACGCGAGTCCCTGCAGGCAAGACTCTCCGCAACGCTCTCGTTGGGAGCTGAGAAAACCGCTTGCCCGCCGCAGGGATATTGGAGCTCAATTCAATAAGTTCAGACGCAATCGTCGAGACGATATCCAAGATAACGCACCGAATTGATTGGATCGTAGCCGAGCTGGCGGCGCAATTTCTTGCGCAGCTTGCTGATGTGGCTTTCGACGACATTCTCTTCGACATTCTCGTCGAAAATCCCGTAAATGGAATTGAAGATCTGCGCCTTGCTGACCCGTCGCCCACGGTTGTTGACCAGATATTCAAGGATTCTGCGCTCGCGTCGCGGCAGAGGCAAAACGGCCCCTTTGAGCTCCGGATCCCTACCATCGAAAAAGACGCGCAGTTCGCCCACGACCGCCGAATCTTGCTCGTGTTCGCGCCGCCGCTTGATCGCGCCGACCCGCGCGAGAATCTCGCGAACGTGAATCGGCTTGCGCACGACATCGTCGACGCCCGCAGCAAACAGATCGAGCGTCTGCTCCAGGGAAGGCGTTTCATTCATGGCGATCAGTGGGGCGCGAGAACGCTCCCGGATCATTTTCGGATAAATTTGCCGGTCCCTGCAATCGCCGAGCAAAAAGGCTTCAACGGCGCCGAGGTCGGCGTCGGCGACCGTCGTCACCCATTCGCGGAATTCGTCGGGACAAAATCCGGTTGAAGACACGCCTTCGCTGCCAAAGCGACAAGAGTAGCCAGATGTGACAATTTCACGTTCGTCAATTATCACAAACACTGAAAGCCCCCTGAATCAGTTCTCCGATCCCGCTAACAATAACGATCTATGGTAGATCGTCAAACATTTATTCACGTTTAAGTTGTATTTTTGCGCACGGGCGCCAGATTCTCGTCGAATGCGCAGACCTCCGCTTGATGGTGCGACGCAACGCAGCCAGCTCCATCTTCGATTGATCCGAGCCGACTCGCCTGCGATTCATTGACAGAATGCGCGGGCGTTCGCCGTCCATGCGCCGAGGCCGCTCGCCACCATGTTGGCGATCACCTGGCACACGTAACGTCTCTGCGCGGGATTATTGTTTGGCCCTGCGTGATAACGCGCGGCGGCCAGCGTCCAGCTGCCTTCCCTCGCCTTCAACAGCTTGAGAAAACGCGCGGCGTAATCGACGTTCTCGCGCGGGTCGAACATAGCCTCGAGGGAGCGGAATTGACTTGAATGAAAATGATGATTGATCTGCATGCAGCCAATATCGATCAGCTTTGCGCCGCCCCTGCGCGCCGCCTCAACCCGACGTATGGCGTCGTCCAGGTTCTCCGGAAAAATCGACGGCCCCTCGATATTGAGGGCGTAAGGGTGCAGCGAGCCCCGCCGGCCGGTTTCAACCATGCCGACCGCATAGAGCACAGCCAAAGGAATCTCATATTTCATAGCAGCGCGGGTCATCTCGCGCTCACACAGATTGGCGGGATCAGAGCCGGCGGCGGCTTCGCTCTCAAACGTAAAGATCGCCGCCAGCACCCCGGCCGCCAAGACCGGCCTGAACGTCGTCCAATGTCGAACCTTGCGGCTGTTCGTGGTCCCTTTGCGTCGATGAACGATCATTGGCGCTTCGCTCTCCGTATTGCGACGCGCCCGCGCTCGGCGCTTGCGGGCTTGCTTGAGAACTCGCTTGGCCCGCGGATTGATCGCTCCCGCCTTGACCGGCGCCAAAGCCGCTCTGCCCCATCGCGCCTGAACCATCGCCAGCCTTGATGACCAGCACATCCACTGAATAGCCCGCCGCATGAAGCTTTCCGACGAGCAGATCCTTGTCGTCGCCGATCATGCGCATCGTCTGTGGATTCGCCGCCGCGACCTGCAATTCGAGCCGCGCGCCAGAAAGCCGCAATTGAACCGTTACACGGCCCAAACTCTCCGGCTCGAGTTGCAAATCCAAGGTTTTGACGCTCGACCTCGCGGGTTGCGATCCGCCGGCGCCCGCCACGCTGGCGGCTCCGTTCGATTGCGCAGCCGCCGCCGTCTCGCTTGAAGAGACGGCGGCCAGACTGAAATCAGCGGCGATGCGATCAATGATTTGCTGAGTCGGCGAAAGGCTGGCGGCAGAAGGATAATGGGTCTGCTGATCGAGAACCGCGATCTTGACCGGCGCCGCATCGGAGAGATTCGAACCCGGGTCGCCCGATGCAACCGCCTGCCGGGCGGCAAATTCTTGTTCAAGAGTTTGGTCAGGTCCACTCGTCGTCAGGTTCAAAGTTTGAGGCAGGTCCGGATCCTGATTCGCGCCTCGGCCCGTTGCCAGATCGGCCGCCTGGCGCTGTGATGGGAAAGCGACTTGAACCGCCTCATCGGCAGCCTGCGCCGCTCCGGCGGTTGAAGAGATCGCCCCGGACGCCGCCGCCGATGGCAGGAAGGCTTCCTTCCCTGCGGGAGCGGCAGAAAGCGCTTCTGACGTAGTCGCCGCCGTTGCTTTGATCTCGTCGTCAAAACCCGGCGGGGTCGCTGAATTGTAAGTCGACGCTGGGGGGGATTGAACGGAGGATGCGCCAGGCGCAAAGGATGTAGCGGCCGAGGCCGGCTCCCCGGCGGAAGGCCCTTTCGTTGCGTCAATGGAAGTTGAGGCTGCTTGAGCGGCCCCGGAGCGCGGCGCTCCAACCAAGGTTCCGAGCGCCGGCGCCAACGCGCCGAAAATCGCGGCGCCGACAGGAAGCGGGCCGCTCGCTGAAGACTCCAATCCAGCGTGGCTGTTTTTTCGTGAGACGTCGCCCTTGGCGGAAGCCACATTGGACGTTTCGCTTCCGGACCCGAACGGTTTCGTCGATTCTGAAGTAAACGCCGAGTGGGATCGAACTGGCGCCGCTACGGAGGCAATGGCGGCGTCGGCGGAAGCCATCGCCGCAGGCGACGACGATGACGTCGCGTTAGCGGACGCCGAACCTTCTTGGAAGGCGCCCAAACGCGTCGATGCAAGAGAGCTTATAGGCGCGGCACCGGCGGTAAAAGAGGGGCTTAGCGGAAAGACCGTTCCGCCGGGGCTGGCTTCTTGCGACGCGTCGTCATAGGCGGAAGCCGCATCGGGCGCATTGCCGTCGGACGCAAGCCTAGGATCTCCTGACGACGCTTGAGCGGTCGCGGCCTCGCCATCCTGCGCTTGAGCGGCCTGCGTCGGGGCTGGCGGAGAGACCGGCAAATCTTGGCCAAAAGCAACGGCCCGCGCCGCAGCCATTTTCGATTCGTCCAGCGCGCCGCCGATCGCAGCGGCCGTTGTCGTCGCCTCGGCGCCGACCGACAATTTGCCTTTCGCGTCGCCATTCGCCCCGCCGGCCTGAACTCCGTCGGCCGCATCGGCGCCCTTCCCCGCCGCGGACGCGAAGCTCGACGCGCCATTCGTTGTCGCTGTCGTCGCTGTTGTTAGCGTAGAGGCGTCTTGCTCAGCCGCCCCTATCGAACCTGTTTTGAACATGAAAGTTTGACGGATCAGCCCAGGCATTGTCGATGAGGACTGGCTCGCTTGAGAAGATGATCCGCTGGTTTGTCCGTCGCGAGTCGACAAATTCGAAAGAACATCCGCGAACGCGCCGGTCGCGCGCGCATCCGAGGGAAGGCCGTCCGACGAACCGGCTTTCGAGTCCCCTGATGCGCCCGATATGTCGAGGACCATAGGACGATTTTGGGCGAAGCCGCCGTCGACGCGGTTCATGGCGCGCCCCTGTTCAATAGCGCCTCGGTTTGGCTGAGCGCCCCTTGCGCAGCGTCGATGAGCGCGGCGGCCGAGGCGATCGCGCCCGCATCCCGGAGAACCGGCGCAGCGGCTTGGATCGCTTCAGGCCCTATTGACGCCTTGGGCTCTTCGGGACCGTTGCCGATCTGCTTCGCAATGCCGGCGACGGCATCCTTGAGCTCCGCGTCATGTTTCGGCAGCCGAGCCCCATCCACGCTTTGGAGTTCGCCAAGACCGCTTTCGAGAGAGCTCGTCAGGATCAGCGTCGCCGCTTCATAGAGCTTCGAACGCGCCCCCTCGATGCTGCCCTCTTTCGACAGACGGACGGCCTGCTCGGCGGCAAGCCGGGCCGGGCCGATCTTGCCATTGATGATGCCGGATTGAGCAATCTTCAAATAGAGGCGGAGCCGATCCGTGGCGTCGAGCTCGCTCAGCAATTTCTCGACTTTGGCGAATCTGGCGACGTCGCCGGTCAAGCCGAAATGCGTGACCGACTCTGAAAAACGCTGGCGAAAGTTGTCCGCGTAAACCGAGCGCTGAAAGCGCCGAATATATTGGCTCGATAAGGCGGAGAATTTTTCCAGGTCGCCCGCCTCATCGGCGAGAAATATCTCGCGCCGCAAGGCGGCCTCCTCAACCAATGTTCCCGGCCCAAGAATGCGAGCTTCGTCAAGCAGCTGCATCGCTTTGCCGGGATCATCCTTGGCGACCAGCGCCGATTGCACGATCGCGACATGGCCCCCCAGCGTCGATGCTAAGGCTTTCGCATCGATCGGCAGCAGAATCTGCTTCGCCTTGGCCTCGCGCCCCTCGACATAGGCGAGCGCTCCTTCCATCAGATGCGCTTCACCCTCGGGACTAACTCTAAGCTCGAGGATTTTTCTGACAACGCGCGGCTGCCCGCCGCTCAAAGTATAGACGACAGCCGCACGGACATTTTTCGCGTCCCGCCAAGCTGTGGGATCGGCAGCGAGGAGACGCTCCGCGATCTGCCCGATCAGCTTCGGCAATTTGACCTGCGCATCGGCGTTGCCGAGAACGATCTGATCTTGTATCGCCTGCATTGACCGAACAATCTCGAAGGGCTGCTTGCCCCGAGACTCGGGCTGACTCCGAGTCTCCTCCTGCGCAACCGCGTCGCCGACGCGGGCGCAAATGAGAACCAGCCCGAGCGCGAGTTTCGCTACTCTCCTCATGGCTTTTCCTTTCTCAGCAAGATTTCGATCCTTCGATTCCCAGCGGCGGTCGGATCATTGGAAAATTTCAGTCGCCGGTCGGCGTAGCCCTCAATTTTCTCGAAGCGCTTTTCGTCCAAGCCGCCGCGCACCAGCATGTAATGAGCCATATGCGCCCGCGCGGCCGAAAGCCTCCAATTGTCATATGTCGCCGACTTGTAGGGACGTCCGTCCGTATGCCCGCGGATGACGATCGAACCGACGCGCGTCTTCAGAAGCCGCCCAATCTTCCCCATAATTTCGATGGTTTTCGGCAGCGGCTCGGCCGAACCGACTGCAAACATCATGTAACTGAGATCGTCGGTCAGGCTGATGAGGACGCCTTCTTCAGTGCTTTGAACTTCAATGTGTGGAAGATTTTGCGTGCGAGCTTCCGACTGCGCCGCGTTGAGTATTTCCGCCCTCAACTTCACGGTTTCGACGTCATTCGCTTGCGCCGCATCGCCGCCGACGCGTTCGTTCGCGCCTTTTGCGGCGCGCGCCCGCGGCTTGGCCTCCGGTTCCAGCGCTTGAGAAGGGGCGGCAGCATCGCTCGTCTCCTGCGAACCATGAGCTTCCGGCGCGTCCGCCGCCTTTGCGGCCTTGCCTTTCTCGGGAGCCAATGCGGCTTGCGCCTTTGGCTCGGGCAGGTGGGGGACGGTCGTAAAAGGATCCTTAAACGTCTCCGACAGATCCGAAGGCGCGGCCATAGGCGTTTGAGCGGCGTCAGACTCGAGTTTCGGGGCCTCCGCTCGCGCATCCGCCACGATCTCCGCGAGAACCGCGTAAGGGTCGCGAAACAGCGCAGATTCCGAATGGGTCGGCATTCTCGCGGCCGTCTCCGAATTGACGTCCTTCATCCATAGCGGCGATCGATTCGTCGAAGGGTCGGTCGTCGTTTCCTTGATGCTCGGCCCGGCGCCCATCTCGGTTTCCTTGGGGTCGCGAAAGCCCTTTTTCAGCGTGGTCATATCGACGAGCTTCACCGGGTTGAAATATTGCGCCACCGCCCGCTTCGTCTTGTCGCTGGTGGAGCTGATCAGCCACAGGACGAGAAACAGCGCCATCATCGCAGTCATGAAATCGGCGAACGCGATTTTCCAGGCGCCGCCATGGTGCTCTTCCTCATGGTTGACGCGCCGTCTTATTATGACAATCTCTTGGGGTTCCTTGTCCGACACGAGCTCACTCCGACAATGCGTTGATGCGCTCGATCCACGCTTCGATCCGCGTTTCGATAATTGTTTGATCGGCGACGACCTTTACGTCGGCTGACTGGTTCGCCGCGTATTCGATTGCGTCGGCGAACCGCGAAAGTCTCTCGCGCAACGCGGCGAGAAAATCGGTTGGGCCGCTGATCTCGACGATTGGATGCTCCTTGCCTTCGAGCAGCGCGCGAACGTCGTCGCTAAGCTCGTCGACCGCCTTGCGGCGCAAGAGATCGATTAGAAAGGCGCGCAGCACGCGCGCCACGCTCGCTGCTATGTTGGCCTCGATTTCGGCCAGCGCCGTAAGGAATTTTTCGGCTAGCCTTTCGCTTTCATCCTTCGTCCAACTCGCGCGATGCGTCGAAAGACGCCCCTCGAACAGAAGCTTTTCTTGCGCCAGCGCCAGGGCATGTTCGGCGCGGGCCGCCGCAAAACCCTCGGCGACGCCCTCCTCGCGCGCAATTTGGATCAAAAGGGCGTGATCCTCGGCAGGCGCCTGAACCGCCAGAGGCAAGCACGTCAATTCTTCCGGTGCGGCGGCCACGTCGTCCAGCGGATTTTGAGAACCAAAACGCACTAGATATTGCGCCACTGGGCGAGCGGTCATGCATGCTCTCCTTGATGCATCCACTGCTTCAGAATCGCCGCTGCCTGCTCTTCGTCGAACTCGATGATTTGCTCGAGACGCTTCTGCGGCGAACGCCTCGGGACATTGGTGAGATCCTCGATCAGGCTGACGTTCCCCTGGCCGCCCCAATTTTGCAGCTGCGGCCTCGCCTCATCCTCCGCGTCGATCCCTGCGAGATTTTCGAGCGCCGCCAATTCCGCAGGAGCGGCGACCGCACGGTCCGGGGCGACGAAGATCGCTCGCGCCGCGGGCCGCAAACCAAACCAGATCAGAAGCAATGTTACGATCAGCACCGTCGCCGCATTCAGCACATTGCCGGATTGGCGCAACAGCAATTCGGCGACGGCCGGCGGAGGTTGAGGCTCGAGCTCGTGCCCGGCGTCGATGAAATCGACCGCAGAGATCTTGATGACGTCGCCGCGCTCCTTGTGCGCTCCGGCCGCAGACGCGACCAGTTGCTCGAGCTCGCTCATTTGCTGCTCGATGGCTTCAGGCGTCGCTTTATCGCCAAGCGAGGCGGCGAGACTGGCGCGATTAACCAGCACCGCGACCGATAGATTGTCGATCCCGTAGCCGCCGCTAACCGTGGTTATCGTTTTCGACGAAAGCTCGTAATTCGTCAGCTCCTCGCGTTTCTGATTTTCTTCATTCGACTGCTTGCCGTCATCGGCCCGCGTCGTCTCCTGCGGAAGGTTTCTCTCGACGGTAGCCGGCGATTGACTGCTGGAGTTTTGCGAGACCTGATTCTGCTTCATGACCCGAACTGATCGTTCGACGCGCGAGTCAGGATTAAAGATCGTCTCATTCGTCTGCTTCTTGTCGGTGTTCAGCCGAGCAGCCACGCTGATTTGGAAATTACGCAAGCCGAGATAAGGCGCCAGCGTCTTGCGAATATTGTCGAGAATTTCCTGCGAAACTGTCTTTTCCAGCGTAAGCATGCCGCCGGGCGCCGTGTCGGCAAGGTCGTTGCCGGACGCGAGAAGTGCTCCCTCGGTATTTAGCACCGTGACCTCCTCCATCTTCATCCCCGGCACGGCCGCCGCAACCAGATGGCGTATGGCTCTTGCGGCGGAGACATCGTCGCCTGTCTCGGATCGGATGACGACTGAAGCGGAAGGCGGCTGACGCGTGCGCCGAAACGAACCTTCGTCGGGCATGACAATATGGACGCGAGCGGCCTTAACGCCGCGCATCAGCTGGATCGTCCTCGCCAATTCGCCTTCGAGCGCCCTCACGCGCGTCACTTCCTGCATGAAGGACGTCAGGCCGAGAGAGCCAAGCTTGTCGAAAAGCTCATTGCCCGCGTTGGGGCTATTCGGCAGCCCTTTTTCCGCAAGCAGCATTCGCGCGCGCGCTGTCTCTCCGTAGCGCACCAATATCGTATTTCCGTCCGCATTGACGTCGAATAAAATATCGGCTTCTTTGAGCGCCGAGCCGATCCGACTCACATCCTGTCTGTCGAGACCTGCGTAAAGGACTTCGAACGCCGGCCGGCTCAAAAAATAGCCCGCTAATCCGGTCATGATGAAAACCGACAGGCCGATCATTGCGAGCGCGATAAGGCGTCGCGAGCCAAGCTTTTGAAGACTGGCCCAAAGCCGTTCGATCTGTTCCCGCCCCGTCATCCATCGCCTCGATCATGCCCGCCATTCGCGAGCACAAATCTACGCCGGCAAGCTTGCCCAGGGATTGCAAAAGAAAAAGCCGCGCTCGACGGGGAACGCGGCTTTCACGCATATCCTCCCTTTTCAGGGAGCCCGACCTAAAGTCCGAACAATTTCAAAATGAGCTGAGTGTTCGAGTTCGAAATGCTCAGCGCCTGAACGCCAAGTTGCTGCTGCACTTGGAGAGCCGCGAGCTTGGTTGCAGCCTGGTTCATGTTCGCATCCACGAGCGAACCAACGCCGGTGGTCAGCGAATCGGTCAAATTGGAGATATATGTCTGCTGCGTGGAAAGGCTGGTCGTGGTTGCGCCGAGCGTGCTCGCCGCGGTCGTGATCGAGGTAATCGCGGTCTCAACATCCTTCAGCATATTGGAGATATCGCCCGACGTCGCCGTCGTGATGCTGAGCGACAGGATGGAGGCCCCGGTATAATTTGCGCCGCTCGCCCCGAGGATGCCGGTCGTTGCGCCAGTCGTCGCATTGAACAGCGCCGTGTTCGATGTATTGACGCTGAGATAGCTGACGCCCGACGACGAATCATAGGACGAGACGAGATTGACCGCGCCGCCTGTCGTCTCGAGAAAATTCACGCCGTTGAAATTCGCCGAACTGCCGATGCTGACCAGAAGCGCCTGCTGCGCGGTGATATCGGTCTGGATCTTGTTCAAGTCCGCGTTGGGAGTTTGCGCCGTGATAAGATCGGCCTTGATCTGGTTCACCACGGAAATGCTGCTGTTCAGCGCCGAACTCATCGTCGACACCAGCGACGAACTTTCGCTCAGCGCGTTGGAGACCGCGCCAAGCGCCCCTATATTGGATTGCATCTTCGTCGCGATCGACCAATAGGCCGCGTTGTCGGCGGCGCTTGAAATGGCCAGTCCGGTCGAAATCTGGTTCTCGACCTGGTTCATATTATTTTGCGTCTGCGAAAGAGCCGCAACCGCAGTCATCGCAGATGTGTTAGTTAGTAGGCTTGACATTGGATGTCCCTTGATTTGATGAAAGATGCGGGGACATACCGGATTTACCCCGGTACGGCAGGGCGGCATAATGCCTTTGGATCCGAATACCCATCCAACCTGCCGTGCGCTCTTGTTATCAAAGCATCCTTGCGCAAGGCTTAATGATCGAGTCTACATGTGCAAGATGCTTACAATGCGTAAGATTTTACGCAAAAGATCGCACTAGGCTTCCAATCAATAGGCTCCAGCCGTCAATCAGGATGAAGAAGAGGATCTTGAGCGGAAGCGCGATGACGGAGGGCGGCAGCATCATCATTCCCATCGACATGGTCAGCGTCGACACAATCATGTCGATGACGAGAAATGGCAACGCGATCAGGAAGCCGATCTCGAATCCGCGCCGCAGCTCCGAGATCATAAAGGCGGGAATCAACACTCGGATCTCACCCTGGGACTGATCCTTCATTTTGAAGCTGTCCTTCGCGAGATCCTCGAAAAGCTTCAAGTCCTTGTCGCGGACCTGCGCCATCATGAAATCCCGAAACGGCTCAACTATCTTGCCGAACGCCTCCTGCTCGGAGATGCTGTTGTCCATAAGAGGCTTTACGCCCGTCTCCCAGGCCCGTTCAAATGTAGGCGCCATGACGTAGAATGTCATGAAAAGAGAAAGACTGATAAGAATCAAATTGGCCGGTGTGCTCTGCAACCCGAGGCCCGAGCGCAGGAACGACAAGGCGACGACAAATCTTGTGAAACTCGTAACCATCACGAGCAATCCAGGCGCGATGGACAGAACCGTTAGCAGTGCGACGAGCTGAATAATCCTGCTTGCCGCACTTCCGCCTCCTGCGGGAATGAGCGTGTTGAGGTCCGGTGTTTGCGCCGCCGCGGCTATCGCAGAGAGCGCCACGAGGATTAGACCGAGCGATAATCGATTCATTGCGCCACCAGCGTTTGAATGATGAGTTCGCGCACCTGCCCCTCAGAGCGAATTGCGGCGCGCTCGTTCAAGTCTTCACGCAAATGCTGCAATCCGCTCGCGCCTCCGATCTGCGCTAACGACAAGGTCCTCATAAAACCGAGAATATCTTCGGCAATCTGGGCGGCAACCATGTCTGGTTTCAGCATCGCCTTCCCATTGAAGACGATCGAGGCCTGCAGCCTTACCCAAGCATCGGGAGGATCGGCGAGATTGGCGATGATCGGCGGCAACTCCCGTAAATCCATATCGCCGGTATATTTTGAGCCAACTTCAGGCAACCTGGATTGTTCGCTATTTTGCAACGCCCTTTTTACCGTCTCTGCAAGATGTTGGCCCAGGACCACGCCCAGACCGATTGCAATGACGGTAAGGCCTATCATTGCGCCGATCCATGCGGGCGTCGAGCTTCCCGGCGACGCTGCGGGACCAATGAGCTGCGCCGGCTCTTCACTCCTGGCCATCGTCACGCCATCCAGACTTTTCAAAGAGGCTTGAACCAATCATAGATCTGCTGACCGATCGCAGGCTGTTGGACTTCCATGATTCGCCCGCGACCGCCATAAGAGATCCGTGCTTCGGCGACCTTGTCGTAGGATATTGTGTTGTCCTTGGATATATCTCTGGGACGCACAATTCCTGCGACATTCAGCAGTCGCAGCTCGAAATTCACACGCACCTCTTGCGATCCGCTGACAATCAAATTGCCATTCGGCAAGACGTCTGTGACGACGGCTGCGACCGACAATTGAATTTTTTCCGAACGATCGATGCTGCCCTGCCCCTGCGTCGAGGACAACGCACTCGAGGTAAACTGCGGGTTAAGTTCGAAGGTGCTTTTATTGACGCCGAGCTTATAGTCGAAAGCTGCATTGACCTGCGCATTGAGAGAGCGATCCGTGGTGTTGCCGAAAGTCGCGCTGTCGTTGATAGCAATATTGACAGTGACCACGTCGCCGATCTTGGCCGCCCTTGGGTCGCTGAAAATATCCGCGCGATTGCCATTCCATATCGTCTGGGCGCGCGGCTTCTCTGTCTGAAGGAAGACGGCGCTCGCGGAAGGTTGCACGTCGGCCACGAGCCCGGTGCCGACCGGGCTCATGACCGGCTCCTTGCCGATGTCCTGGATATAGCCGGCGCAACCGCCGAGCAAGCCTGCGAGAAAGAGGACCACTACGTATCGCATCTAAGACTTCTTCCCGTCCGGCGCGGCGTCGGGTCCCGCCATCATGCGGGTCAAACGCGCCGCCCGCCCAACCTCCATTTCATTAAGGAGGGCGCCGGCGACGCGTGATGAAAGCTTGGTAAGAATGGCCGCCGCCATGGCGTCGTCCATGGATGCAAGCTGCAAAGCGGCGGCCTCTGGCCGCATACGCGCATAGATCGCGACGACGCTTTCCGTCGCCTGCTTCAGCGCATCGTCCCGCTTGCGCAGCCAAGCAACATATTCCGCCTTTTTTGCGTCGAGTTCGGCAATGCGCTGCCGTATCTGCGCCTCCAGCTCAAGCAGCCTGGAGGTCTGCCAGCCAATCCGTGCGTCGCCGATTATCGCGGCGTTATTTGCGCAAAATTGCTGAAGTTCGGTCTGGGGCGCCTTAGCATCCGTCGGCTTCGCAGTCGCCGCTTTCTTCTCGTCAAGGGAAAAGCTTGGCATTGGCATGCAAACCATGCCGATCATCGCGCAAACGGACAACAAGCCAAAAAGCGACAATGCACGTATCATAGCGGCGAGAAACTCCAGCGCATGCAGCGAAGAATGGCTCAGTAAGCTTGCACAAGACTGATCGGCTGCGGCGGCATAAGTTTATTGAACGATGAGATCAGCATGCAGAGCCCCGGCCGCCCTGATGGCTTCAAGGATGGCGATAATTCCCATCGGCTTCAGTCCGATTTGATTCAACCCGTTGATCAAACTGCGCAGGCTTGCGCCTTTGACGAGCGCAATCTGGCCGCCGGTCTGATCGCCATCAATTTCGGTGCGCGGCAACACGACGGTCTTGCCTTGGGAGAAAGGCGCCGGCTGAGATGCGATCGGGGTTTCGTTGACGCGGACGGTTAGATTGCCATGCGTCACCGCAACAGTGGAGATCCGGACATCCTGACCAATGACGATGGTTCCGCTCCGCGCATCAATGACCACGCGCGCGGGAATGTCTGGATCGACCAAGAGATCGCCGATTTCGGCCATGAAGCGGGAGGTTCCGATCCGCTGCGGCTTCATCAACGCGACCGACCTTTGGTCTTGTTCACGCGCCAATCGCTCGCCATACCGCTGGCGGCCATAAGCGTTGATCGCATCGACAATCCGCACCGCTGTGTTGAAATCAGGGTTCTTCAAAACGAGCGTGAGCGGCCCGATGTCGTTGAGACGCCCTGGAATTTCACGCTCAATCAATGCTCCGTTCGAGATATGCCCCGCCGTCGCGACGTTGACGGTCACGCTCTCCGCCTGTCCCGACGCGGAAAAGCCGGAGACCGCAACCTGTCCCTGAGCGATCGCATAGGTCTGCCCGTCGACTCCCAAAAGAGAGGTTAGAATCAAGGTGCCGCCGAAAAGGGAGGTGGCGTCGCCGAGCGAAGAGACGGTGACGTCAACTCGCGAGCCCGGCTGGATGAAGGGCGGCAGTTCGGCGGTCACGAGCACCGCTGCGATATTGCGCGTGCGCTGCTGGATTGCCCGAATATTGACTCCCATGCGATCGAGCATCGACTGGAGCGCCTGTTCGGTGAAGGTCGAATTGCGCAATGTATCGCCTGTGCTTTGCAGGCCGACAACGAGGCCGTAGCCGATGAGCTGATTGTCACGCACGCCCTGCAGGTCGGCGATGTCCTTTATGCGAACCGAAGCCGCAGCGGAAAAGCCCATCCCGCAAAGCAGAAGAATTAGAAGAATTCGCAACATCAGCCGCCGCTCACGCGAATCGAGCCGTCCGACTGGACGGTTCCGGAAATGGTCAATCCGCTATCCAAATTGCGGACAGAAATGACCTCGCCGACGCTGCCCGATTGGAGCGCGGCGCCGTAGGTCGTGATGGTGAGGCCGCCTTCTTCAAACACCATCTTGACTTTCGCGCCGTTCGCCACCGTCTTCGGCTCCATGATCGCGTTCCATGGAATGGGCGCGCCAGGCAGCAAAGTGCGTCTTGCAACCTTGCCGACGATCGTCGCTCGGCTATCGATCAGGGCGCCTTTGGCGCCGATGAAACTTGGCGAAAACTCTCGATCAACGAGCCATGCCTCCTTGATCGAATCGCCCGGATAGATCGTGATCGTCGGCACCGGAAGGACATTTGATTCCGCGGCGCGGAGCGAGCCGAAGCAGACAAATGCGCAGAACGCGCAAGCCCCGGCGGCAATTGAACGAAAAAGCGGCGGCGCCTTATCCATCTTGGTCACCCCAAATTTTTCGACACTGTGGCGGCCATGTCGGAGGCGGCCTGAATCACCTTTGAATTCATCTCATAGGCGCGTTGTGCAGAGATGAGATTTGTGATTTCTTGGACAGGATCAACATTAGAGCTTTCGAGATAGCCCTGGCTTACGGTCGCAAAACCAGGATCGCCCGGAAGGCCCACAACAGGAGCGCCCGACGCCTCGGTCTGCCGATAGAGATTGTTTCCCATAGGGGTCAATCCCGCCTCATTGGCGAAATTCGCGAGCGTCAACTGGCCGATTTGCTGCGTCGTCGTCTGACCGCTCAAGGTCACGGAGACCAGCCCCGACTGGCTGATCGTCACATTGAGCGCATTTGTCGGGATGACCATAGTGGGATTGACCAAATATCCGTCGGCGGTGACAATCTGCCCCGTCCCATTCGTGTTGAAGGCGCCGGCGCGCGTGTAGACAGTCTCTCCGTTCGCGTCCGTAATCTGGAACCAGCCGCGCCCGTTCAGCGCGACATCAAGGCTGTTTCCGGTATTCGCCAGAGTGCCTTGTATATGCAGATTGCGGATCGCTGCTGTGCGAACCCCGAGGCCGAGCTGCGCGCCTTCAGGAATCGTGCTGTTCTGACCGCGATTCGAGACGCCTTGCAAACGCTCGGCCTGATAGAGCAGATCAGTGAATTCGGCGCGCGCGCGCTTGAACGCAGTGGTGTTGATATTGGCGATATTGTTGGCGATGACCTGGACATTCAAGTCCTGAGCGGCCATGCCGGTCGCGGCAATAGAAAGCGCTTTCATCTTATTTTCCTATATCGCCATCTGGCTGAGCGCTTGGTAAGCGGCGACAATCTTGTCGCGGATCGCAACCGCGGTATTAAGCGATTGCTGGGCGCTCATCACCGACTCGACAACTTGCTGGACCGAAGCCTTGCCTTGAAGACCTGCGATTGACGTCGCTTCGCCGGTCTTGAGGTCATTGACCGCATTCGCCGACGCATCGGCGAGGACCTGACTAAAATCGGCCCCGGCCGCGCTTACGGCGCTGGCTTTGTCAATGGCTTGCGACGCTGCGGCCGGAGCCGCGGACCCGAGCGCTGAACCTAGAAGAGAAAGAGCGGCTATCATGATGAATTCCTCAAGAGATCTATGGTCATCGAGCACAGATCGCGGGCCTGCTTGACGATCTGCAAATTGGCTTCATAGGATCGATTGGCTTCCCTCATATCCGCCATTTCCATGACCATGTTGACATTGGGGAGCTTGACGAATCCGTTCGAGTCGGCCGCCGGATTGCCAGGGTCGTGCTCGACACGGAAAGGCGCACGATCGACGTTGACGCTTTTGACAGCCACGAGATCGACGCCGGTCGCCCGGTCCATCTCGGCTGCGAATGTCACCGTCTTACGGGCGTAAGGATTCGCGCCGGGCGTAAGCCCCGTCGATTGCGCGTTGGCGAGGTTTTCCGATACGACCCGCAGGCGAGCCGATTGCGCTTCGAGCCCGGCCCCCGCGATCCTGATTGAGGCTTCGAGCGGATCGATCATGGCTTATCCCTTAACGCTCGCCGTCAACATTTGGCTGAAGGCTTTCACAATGCTCGTGTTTAACGAATAGCTTCGGTTGACCTCGCCCGCCTTGATCATCTCCTTCTCCAGGCTCACGGAATTTCCCGAATGCGTGACTTCCCAAGCGCCGTCGTCTTTGGCCACGACCGCGTCCGGCGCCAAAGGGTCGAGGCCGAGATGACCCGGATCTGTCGCCGCCATCCGAAGCGAAGCATCGCTGAACACCTCCTCGAACGGCGCAACCTCGCTAGCCTTGAAGCCTGGCGTATTTGCGTTCGACACATTTTCCGCGACGGTCTTTTGGCGCACTGAGAGCCAACGCGCCTGTTGGGAGGCAATGTCGAAAAGGTAAATTGGTCCCACGTCGAAATCCTCTGCAGGCCCGCGCCCAAGATCCGGTTTAAGCAACCCACCTTGCACGAGGCTGGCCCACGCGCCGCGATGACGGACGCCCCCGTTCCGCCGCCATCGCTCTTGAGAGTCCAACGAAAATCTGGACGGTCAGCAGAGTTCGAAATCAACGCGTGTTTTTGCGATTGATCGCCGCCCAACTCCGGCGCAGAGAGGCGGCATTGGGCGTTCCATGCGCAGGCTCCAGATGGCGCAGGACGACGCCAAACGACTGCGGCGGTCGGCTAGTGGCCTGCGATGGGCGTCCGCGCATCCGCTATTGCTTCGATCAGACGCGCAGTATCCTGATCCGGTCCGCCGGAAGAGCGCGCGACCGAAAAATGCTCAATCGTCACGCCCGTTTGAAAGGAGCTGAGCATCAGTTTGAAGACAGCTCGCACCGAACGATGCCGAAACTCCATATCCAGGATGATCGTGGGCGCCCTATCCCAGTCGAGTTCAAAATGGGCCGCGCCGCCGTAGGACAGCGTCCCGGGTTTGAAGAACGGTTCGATCGAGGAATTTACGATGTCCTGGACATTGGCGAATTGCCGACTATGAATATAGACGATAAAATCCTCTACATTTACCAGCCGTAGTTCTTCGGCTACGGCTTCAACGGCCTCTCTGAAAGCTTTCGCTCTGAGCTCGGCTTGATCATCACGCTGAGCGAACGCCATGAACGGATGCTCACTTCGCTGAAGGTCTGGGCGAATTCTTGGCGTAAAGAAAATGGATCAGCTCCGCTACGGCCTTATAGAATTCCGGCGGAATAGCTTGATCGATCTCGACGCTGTCATACATGGACCGCGCGAGATTTTTGTCTTCGATAATCGGAATGGAATGCTGTTCGGCTATTTCGCGAATCTTGAGAGCTAGGAGGTCCTGCCCTTTGGAAAGAACCACAGGCGCCCCGCCTTCCTCCTTAACGTAGCGAAGCGCGATTGCGTAATGAGTGGGGTTGGCGATCACCAATGTCGCCTTGGGAACCGCCGCAATCATGCTCTTGCGCATGCGATCCAACGCGAGCGAGCGAAGCCTGGCCTTCCTCAAAGGATCGCCCTCACTCCGCTTCAGCTCATCCTTGACGTCCTGCTTGCTCATGCGCAGATCCCTTCGCCAATGCGCGCGCGCCCAAAGAAGATCCACGGCAAGGAGCAGGACTGTCACGATGCAGACCACTGACAAAAGCCGCATGGCGATCGTCAGGATCATTTCTGGAATCGCTTCTGGCTCGACCGCCATCGCATTCACCAAATTACCTTTTTCCCATTTCAGGACGGTCGATATTACTGCGCCGACGGATATCAATTTGAACAACGCCTTGAGGAATTCGGCCTGACCACGCGCGCCGAATATACGACGCCAACCGTTGACCAATGATACACGTTGAAAGTCAGGTCGAATTCGATCTGGCACAATTTGGGGCGCATTCTGCAGGAATGAAGACAGAAGCCCTGAAACCATTAGGATGACGAACAGCGGAATTAGAAGCCGGAACATGTCCCACGCGACGAACGCAAGCAACGCGACCGCGTCGAAGCCGTTGCGAAGCGGCCATCCGCCGGAGTCGCCGAACAATCGTTCAAGCGTTATAGTTATGGAGCGAGCCGACTCCCTGATCATAAAGGCGGCAATGATCAAAATGCCGGCGACAGACGCGAAAATGGAGGCTTCCCGAGAAATCGGGACATTCCCTCGCTCGACCTCATCGCGAATCTTATTTTCGGTCGGTTCTTCGGTCTTGCTTTCCTGGTCCGCTTGCTCCGCCATGGATGTCCAACGCGCGGCTATTCATACAGCTCATCTTCGTCCTCAGACGAATTGAGGTCGATCTCTCCATTGCTGGACAATTCGAGAGCGGTATCGGCAATCATCCTGCGCGCCTTGAGGACGTCGCGCTGCAGCGCGGGGCCACCGTTTGCCAGTTCGCTGTCAACGATGCGACGGGCCCTCGTCGCGAGCGACGACAAGATCGCATCCCGAAATCCCGCATCGGTGCCCTTCAAGGCGAGCACCACAAGCTCTGTCGGAATCTTATCAAAGAGGACGCTGCGGGCCTTGGGCTGCAGCTTGATAATGTCGTCGAATGTGAACATCAGCCCCCGCAGAACCTCGACGGCTTTCGGACGCGCCGCCGCTAGGCTCTGCATCACATCCTCCATCTGATCGCGCTCCATCTTGTTGATGATATTGGCGAGCCGCACGTTTTGCTCGCTTCCGCTCTGGCGGGACAGATTAGACAGGAGATCCTCTTGCAATTGTCGTTGAATGATGCGAACGGCAGCCTCGGTGACAGGCGCGATGCTCAGCATCCGACGCATCATCTCGTTGCGAAGATCACGGGGAAATTGGCCCATGACCTTGGCGGCGCAGACCGGACTGACTTTCGACAGGATGAATGCCGCTGTTTGCGGATGCTCCTTCACCAGATAGTTGCTGAAGATTGCTTCCGAAACATTCGACAGGCGCTCCCACATCGCCTGATTGGAATTGCCGGTGACATCCGACATGACATCGGCGATCTGTTCCGGCGACAAAACGCCGTCGAGCAGTTGCTCGACTTCGTTTGGCGAGCCGAGCAGATCCGCGCCGCTCATGAATTGACCCGCGAATTCCTCGACCAGCGTCTCAAGCGTTGGAACAGGCACAATTCCAAGCTCCGCAACGGATCTTGTAATCTGCTTCAGTTCATCGACGTCGAAATGCTTCAAGAGCCGGCCGGCAAGAGGCTTTCCCATAGCGAGCAGCAGCGCCGCGACCCTTTCGGGCCCTTTCAGCGACCGCGGACTCGAGCTGCCTCTCATCGAAATGGGGGACGCCATCATTTATTCAACGGATCCGGCCGGACCGACAATCTCCGTTAGGGAGACGCCGAAACGGGAATTATCGTCCTCGACCACAACAATTTCGCCGCGAGCGATCACGCGCCCATTCACGACGACATCGACCGGTTCGCCCACCCTATGATCTAGAGGAATCACCGCGCCCCGCCCAAGCTTGAGCAGATTCGAGACTGGCATCGTCGCCGAGCCGAGCACGACCTGCACAACAACGGGAATACGCAGGATCACATCGAGATTCCGATTGCCTTGCGTCTTGAGAAAGGCTTCTTCGCCACCCGCCTCTGGATCAGGCGGCGCATCTTGAGTTTCAGACATGATGTTTGATGCCCCCCATTGAATCATTGAAGCTAATTCACAACAGCAACTGCTTTGACGCCCATCTGGTCAGTGAGACAGGACGTCATCGATGAATTCCTGTTGTTGGTTCATGAACTCGTCGATGCGAAGCACATAGACTCCATCGGCCTGACCAAGATTGCACCAGAAAAGCGACTGCGCGTTGCACTCCAGCTTCACTCGTGTTTTGGTCGTGGCCTGCAAGGCGAAGACTTGCCCGACTTTCAGACTTGCGATATCCGCCAAGACAAATTGACGTTCCTCGATCACACCCCTCACGGCAACTTCCGTTCGTCCGATTTCTGTCTTGATCTGCTTAGTCCAGCGCGGATCGCGCACGGACATGTCAGCTGACAGATCGCGTCCTAAATGTTGACGAACGGAATTGAGCGCCGTTTGCGGAATGAGGACGAACATCTCGTTGCTGCGCCCCAGAATTCGAAGCTTGATTTTGGCGTTCACCCCGAATGTATTTCTGGGCGCTATGACCGCAAAGTCGAGCCGCGTCTCGACGCGCTCCAATTTGAATTGCGTATCGCACACGGTCGCAAACGAGCCCTGCAGCGCATTGCCGAGCAGCTCGAAGGTCTTCTGGGCGAGGCGAATTTCAAGATTGGATAACTGACGCTTTTCCGCGGTCGGTGTTTCGCCGCCGTCCCCTCCGAACAAAGCCTCCGCCAGGGCGAAGACGAAATTGTGATCGAGGCCAATTAGGATGCGCGAGTCCCAAGCCTGCACATGGAATATGCCAATGACGACGTTTCCCTCATAGGCGTCGAGAACGTCTCCGATCCGCTTTGTTCCTATTGCATCGACCGAAAAAAACGCGGGAGCGGCCGACAATTGGCGCAAGTTTTCGGAACATTGCGCGGCCATCCGATCGAAGATCACATGCAGCATCGGCATGCGATCGACGGAGACCCCCGCGGCGTCGAGAAGCCGCTCAGGACCACTTCGCAAAATTGAATTCTTCGCGTGCAGTTCGGACATGGTCAATCAAGCCGCCTGTTGTTGGCCGGTCCTACCCGCTCCGCCCGAAACCGTCTCATTCTCGACCATGTCGATCGACGGACGATCATGCGACGAGATGGTCTTGCGCCCATGCTCGAGCGCGATTTGCGGCATGGCGCCATTCATGAAGGCGAGCAACGTCTGCTTGACGATGACATAGAGACGGCAGCGCTGCGCACGCGTGACCTTGATCTTGTGCGCTAGAGGGGCGACCAAAGCATAGGACATGAATATTCCGGCGAAGGTGCCGACGAGCGCCGCCCCGATCAGGCCTCCGAGCAGTTCAGGCGACTGATCCAACGCGCCCATCGCCTTGACCACGCCAAGCACCGCAGCGACAATCCCCAGCGCCGGCAAGCTATCGGCGACCGTGGTCAGCGCGTGATATGGCTTCAGCTTGTCATGGCTCACCGTTTGGATCTCTTCATCCATCAAAGCCTCTATTTCATGGGTTCGCGCATTGCCGATGATGATGAGCCGGCAATAGTCGCAGATGAAATTGGTCAGATCCATGTCGGCAAGCACTTTTGGGAAGTTCTTGAAGATCGCCGACTCGCTCGGGTTATCTACATGCTGCTCGACTTCGCTGCGCGCCTTTCCGCGCAATTCCCGCATCAGGGTGTAGAGAACCCCGAGAACGTCGAGATAGTCCCGCTGCGTAGGGGCGCGGTCGAGAACCGCTTCAGCGACAGCCCGGCCGGTGTCCTTGATCGTCAGCAGCGGGTTCGCGACAATGAACGTGCCGAGCGAGGCTCCGCCGATAATAACGAACTCCCAAGGCTGCCAAATCACTGAGATATGGCCGCCCATCGCGGCGAAGCCGCCGAGCATGCAGCCGACGGCGACAATCATGCCGATTAGAAATGCCAAAAGCCCGCCTCCCGCCGTGAACGACCCTTGGAAATCGTTAATCGGCGGGCCTTGCTCCAAGCTGAATTGCGACGCTTCAATTCAGCGCAGCCGCCTCGCTTCGGCAAGAGCATGATTCTGCAAATCTGGAGATAATTCCGTTGAGATAATGCATCAAAAGCGAGCAAACGTGGAACGCGCAGGCCCCGTCTGGCCGCGTCAATACCCAGCCGCGAGCGCGCCGCGCCGGCGGGTGTCGGCCGCGCCCAGCAAGAGGCCATTCGCCCGGGCTATGCTCTGGGCCGAGCCCCACGCATCGTGCAAGGCGAGCTTGTGCCCGAGGCCTTCGAGCAGCCTGATCGTGTCGACGGAAAGGCCCCGCTCGGCTTGCAGCTCGTCCGGAGACCATTGATGGTGGATGCGCACCGCCTCGGTCGCTTCGGCGACATTCATGCGGAAATCAATGAGATCGAGGATGATTTGCGCAACGATCGTAATGATGCGCGAGCCGCCCGGAGATCCGGTCACAAGCTCGAGCTCGCCATCACGAAACACCATGGTCGGCGCCATCGAAGAGAGCGGTCGCTTGCGGGGCGCGGGCGCATTCGCCGCCCCTCCGACAAGGCCGTAAGCATTGGGAGCGCCGGGCTTCGCCGCAAAATCATCGAGTTCGTTGTTGAGCAGGACGCCCGTCCCCTCGGCGACGAGGCCGAGGCCATAAGAAAAATTCAGCGTATATGTGTTCGCGACCGCATTACCCTCGGAGTCGACAATCGAGAAATGCGTTGTCTGATCGCTCTCATAAGGGGTCAGATCGAGCGGCTGGATGGCGGCGGAAGGCCGCGCCCGCTCGGCAGAGATCTCCGCGCGCAACCGCGCCGCATAGGCTTTCGAGACGAGAGCCTGCACCGGGATCGACGCCTGGTCGGGATCGCCGAGATATTCGGCGCGATCGGCATAGGCCAATTTCATCGCCTCGGCCAAAAGGTGAATGCTGGCGGCCGAATTGGCGCCAAGCTCCGCGAGCGGAAAGCCTTCGAGCACATTCAGAAGCTCGATAATGTGCACGCCGCCGGACGACGGCGGCGGCATGGCGACGATCTCATGACCGCGGTAGAATCCATGCAAAGGCGTGCGTTCGATCGCGCGATAGGATTTCAGGTCGTCTCGCGTCATATGGCCGCCGGCGGCGCGGACGGCCTGCACGATTCTCGACGCCACGGGACCCTCATAGAAAGCCCGCTCGCCGTCGCGCCCGATCGCCTCGATCACCGAGGCGAGATCGGATTGAACGAGCCTGTCGCCTCGTGCGAGCGGCGTCCCGTCCGGGTGCAGAAAGACCCCCGCCGCCGAAGGCCAGTGTTTCAATCGCGCTTGAGCATGGTAGAGCGAGTCGGCGAGATCGTCTTCTACCGCGATTCCCGCGCGGGCGAGCGCAACGGCAGGCGCCGCGAGTTCGGCGAGAGAGAACTTGCCCGAACCATAATTGCGCAATGCGAGAGAAAGGCCCGCGACGGTTCCCGGCACGCCGACGGCAAGGCCGGTATCGCGGGATTTGGCTGCGACCGCCTCGCCCTGGGCGTTCAGAAAAACGTCGGGCGGCGTGTCGCTCGGGGCGGCCTCGCGGTAATCGATCGCGACGGATTTTTTTTCCTTGCCGAGATAAATCAGCATGAAGCCGCCGCCGCCGAGATTTCCCGCCTGCGGCAAAGTCACCGCCAAGGCGAGGCCCACGGCGACCGCTGCGTCAACCGCATTGCCGCCGCGCCGCAGGATATCGACCCCGATTTGCGCCGCCGTTCCCTCTTGGGCGACGACCATTCCATGGGTCGCGAGCGCCGGCAAGAAGCGGGCGCCTTGCGATGGGATCGGCGCTGTCAGCGGATCGGCGAGCGAAGCGAAAGCGAAGAGAATGCAAAGCGCGACGGCGCAAAAGGACGTGCGCCATGCCCGCAACGCCATTGTGCGGATCGGCCCCGGCGTCATTTCAGTCTTCTGGCTCACGTCTCGATCAACCTCGAGGCTGCGCGGCGCCGAAGCCTCGCCACATTTTTCCTCTCGCCTGTCCATAAGCCAGGATCGCGGTTAAACCAATCGGGAGTTGGCGCACGCAGCATTAACTTTTCTTAATGGCGCATGATGCGAAAACGGTTGACGCAGAACCTCACGCATCCTTTTCGCAGCTTGCGACGACGGCAAGAAAGATCGCGCCATAGCGCTCGATTTTGCTCGGCCCAATGCCTTGAATGGCGCGCATGTCTTCGTTGCTTATCGGGCGTCGCCGCGCCATCTCGATCAACGCGCTGTCGTGAAATATGACAAAGGGAGCCAGCTTCTGCGCCCTCGCGATCTCCAGGCGCTTGGCTTTGAGGGCGGCGAGCAGCCTATGTTGCGCCGCCGTCAGCATTGGCGGCGGCGCGCCCGGATCGAATGTCGCGCGCGGAAGCGCCGGATCTTTCGCCTGCGCCGCGTCAATGTCTTGCAAGCTTCGCCGCAGGTCGGCCTTGCGCCCGCTCGGCAAAGTGATTTCGCCGCGCAACGTCAAGGACGCCTTGCCCGCAAGCACGGCGCGACCGGTCTCGGTAAAGATCCAGCGATCGCGATCCTCCGGATCTTGCGCGATCAAGTTCTCCGCGTGAAGCTGATAGAATATGCTTCGCCATTCCCCCGGCTTCAGCTCCTTGCCGACGCCGAAGGTCGGCAGAAGGTCATGACCATGCCGTCTGATCGCCTCGGTCGCGTTGCCGACGAGGAGATTGGCGAGATGCCCCGAAAAAAACCGCCCCGACGTGCGATGAATGGCGGACATGACTTTTTGCGCCGCGACGACGCCATTGAAGAAAGGCCATTTGCCTTCGCAAATGTCGCAATTGCCGCAAGGCTGCGAGGCCTCGCCAAAAGCGGCGAGCAGGGTTTGGCGACGGCAGCGCGGCGTTTCGCACAAAGCGATTAGCGCATGTAGTTTTCGCCTCTCCATCCGCTTGCGCTCCGCCGGCGCATCGCTTGCGGAAATTTGCCGCTCGCGCAAAAGGATGTCGCTGTCGCTGAACAAGGTCAGTGTATCGGCGGGCAGGCCATCGCGGCCGGCGCGGCCGATTTCCTGATAATAGGCTTCGATGCTTTGCGGCAGATCAGCGTGGCAGACGAAGCGGACATTGGGCTTGTCGATCCCCATCCCAAACGCGATGGTGGCGACAATGACGACTCCGTCATTGCGCAAGAACTCGTCCTGATTCGCCGATCTGATTTCAGCCTCTAGGCCAGCATGATAAGCAAGCGCGGGAACGCCGCTCACGCTGAGCGTCCGCGCAAGTTTTTCGACGCCGTTGCGCGAGGCGCAATAGACAATGCCGCTTTGGCCCTTGTGACGTTTGACCGCGGTTTCGATTTGCCGGGCGGCGTCCGACTTGCGCCGCATGGCCAGATGAAGGTTCGGCCGATCGAAGGAGCGGATAAAAACGCGCGGCTCAGCGGCGAATAATTTGCGGATGATGTCCGCGCGCGTCGGCGCGTCAGCGGTCGCGGTGACGGCGATGAGTTGAAGATCGCCGATCGTCTGCGCCGCTTGCGCGAGACCGAGATATTCGGGCCTGAAATCATGACCCCATTGCGAAACGCAATGGGCTTCGTCGATCGCCAAGGCGTTCGCGCGGGCTTCCCGAAGGAGCGCCACCGCGTCAGGGCGCACGAGGCGCTCCGGGGCGACATAGACGAGGCGATAGCGGCCTTGCCGAAGGCCTCTTTCGACCATGGCGTTATCTTCGCCGCTGTTTGACGAATTCAGCGCGGCGGCCGGCACTCCCGAGCGCTGCAATTGCTGAACCTGATCGCGCATCAAGGCAATCAGCGGCGAGACGACGATCGTGAGGCCCTTGCGAACAATCGCCGGCAATTGGTAGCAAAGCGATTTGCCAGATCCCGTCGGCATGACCGCCAGAACATTTTCGCCGGAAAACACCGCTTCGAGTATGTCCCGCTGTCCCGGCCGAAAGCTTGTAAAGCCGAATATGCGCTCGAGCGCCGCCTCCGCCTCCCTCATTTCCGCAAGCACGACGCCCCCATTCACGTCCTTAGCCACGAATATTGTATAAGCGCCCATCCCTTATCGCAGATGACGCCGAGAACGCGGCAATTCGGACTGTTGAAGGGGGCAATGATCTTGTCCTCGGGGCCGTGATAATAGCCGTGATAATATTCGCCGATGCGCTTCCTGGCCGATGCGGCCTGTTTGGGCGTGAAAACGGCCCGGCCCCCTCCCCTTATATCCCCGCCGTCGTCCTTGGACGTAAAGCCGAAATAACGAACGACAATCCAGAAATCCTTGCCGTTCTCGGCCCACGCCCGATTGATTGTGAACCAATAGGGCCGTCTTCCATTGTCGATACGCATGACGCCTTGGGGAGGATTCTCCTTGTCCCAGACGATCCCGTCCAGCTTGATCGCCGCGCCGGCGAATATGTCGTCACCCGAATCAGCCGGCATTTGCATTTGCGCTTCCAGTGCACGCCCCGGCTCCGCCTCTTTCAACTTTATCCGCGCGACGCCCCAGCGCCATCCTCCCCTCAAATTGAACCCATGGCGGATCGGTTCGCCAGGGAAGCGTCGCCTGTTCCGAACGAAGGTCCAGCCTTCCACAAGCGCCCATCCTTCCACGTAGATGACGCCGAGGAATTGGCAATTCGCGTGGTGGAAGGGGAAAATGATCTTGTCCTCGGGGCCATAATAATATTCGCTGATGCGCTTCCTGGCCGATGCGGCCTGCTTGGCCGTGAAGACCGCCCGGCCCCTCCCCCTGTCGCCTCCGCCGGCGTCCCTGAACGTAAAGCCGAAATATCGAACGACGACCCAGAAATCATTGCCGTTCTCCGCAAACGCCAAATCAATCGTGAACCAATAGGGCTGTCTTCCATTGTCGATGCGCATGACCCCTTGGTGGCCATCATCCCAGGTCCAAACGTCTCCGTCAGGCTTGATCGCCGCGCCGGCGAATATGTCGTCGTCGTGATCGGCCGCCATTTCTGCCCCCACTCACGCGCCGCCCTGCGCGATCAGGCGCGCGAGCTCCGATCTGGTGACCGCAGCGGAAGCCGGCGTCAGCGCGACGCGCGGCGTCTCGATGGGCCGGTCGCCAATGATGCGCCCCGGCGCGCCCGACAAGACGATGATCCGGTCGGCGAGCGAAATCGCCTCTTCCACATCATGCGTGACGATCAGCGTCGTCGCTCTATGCGTCTCGACGAGAGCCATGAGCTCGGCGCGCAGGCGCATGGCGAGGGCGGCGTCGAGCGAGACGAAAGGTTCGTCGAGGAGAAGAAGGTCGGGCCTGACCGCGAAAGCCCGCGCGATGGCGACGCGTCTGGCGAGGCCCAGCGACAACTCGCCCGGAAAGTGATCGAGATGGTCGGCAAGGCCGAGCGCGGCGACAATCTCGTCGAGGCCGGTCTCCGGCGAAGCGCCGGCGAGCCGCAGATTCTGCGCAACGGTTCGCCATGGCAGGAGCCGCGGCTCCTGGAAAACCATTCCGAGCCCATGGGGAGACGGCAGCCGGACGCGGCCTTCGAAATCATGGTCGAGCCCAGCGACAATGCGCAGCAATGTCGTCTTGCCGCAACCGGAGGGCCCAAGCAAGGCGCAGACTTCGCCAGGCTTCAGCACGAAGCCAACGTCCCGGAGCGCGACGCGGGTTTCGCCAGAAGCGGCGCGAAACGCCTTCAGGGTGACGACGACTTCAAGCCCGTTGCGGTCGCCAGCGGGAAACATGTCGCTCGATGGGTTGAACAATGAAAGTCTCTATCGCCAGCATGAGGCCGACAAAAGGAAGCGCATAGGCCAAAAGCCGCGTCACGTCGAACAATTGAAAAGCGACGCCAATCTCGAAGCCTACGCCATTCGACCGGCCGAGCAATTCCACCACAAGAACGATCTTCCAGACGAGAGACAGGCCAGACCGCGTCGCCGCCGCGAGATAGGGCGCAAGCTGCGGCAGTAAGATGTGCCTTACCCTTACGCCGAAAGGCATGGCGAAAACGCGCGCCATCTCATCGAGGCTCGCGTCGAGCGCGCGGGCGCCCTCGCGCAGGGTCGCCGCCGTGTTTGGCAATTTATTGAGCGCTACCGCTCCGATCGCCGCGGTTTCGTTGAGCCCGATCCAGATATAGGCGAGCACGATGATGACAAGCGCTGGCAGGTTCAAGAGAATGATAAGCCAGGGATCGCATAGGCGGTCGACCGCCTTGTTGCGGCCCATGAGGATGCCGAGCGCAGTCCCTAACGCCATGGCCAGCGTGAAAGACGCCATGACGCGGAGCAGCGTGATCCCAAGATTGAGGAAGAGCGCCCCCGAACGCGCTTCCGCGCCGATGACCGTCAGGACGGCGAGCGGCGCGGGCAGCATGCGGGGTCCGGCAAAGCTCGAGCCCAATTGCCAGATGAGCAGGAGGACCAGGAGCGAAGCCAATCTGAACAGCACGAGTCAATTGTCCTGAGGAGCCTGATAATAGGCGCCGGCGTCAAGTTCCTGCGCCGGACCGACGAGCTCCGGCCCGCCGATCTTCGCAAGGACCCGATAGAGTTCACGCGCGTCGGCGGCCTCCGCCTCGATCGATCGGCGGGGAATGCCCTCGATATAAGTCTGGCGGTAAAGCGCGAGTTGCGCGGGATCGCTCACCCCGATCCGCGGCGCGAGCTTCTCCCAATCCGCGTCGGAGCGGGCGAGGCTTTCCTTGGCTTCAGCCGCGATCTTGAAGAATCGCGCGAGCGCGGCCGGATTTTTTTGCGCGAGTCTTTCGTCGAAGACATAGCCCAACATGGCCACCGGCCCCTTGGCGCCGAGACGCCGCTCCACCTCCTCCATGTCGAGGAGCCGTCGGAAGCCGCGCGCCTGGAGAGCGACGCAAAAATTCCAAAAGTTCAGGCTGGCGTCAGCCTCGCCATTCGCGGCTTTTTCATAAAGAAGCGCCGGCGCGCCATAGACAATATGCGCCTGCGACTTCAAATCGAGATTGGAGCGTTCGGCAAGCGCTTGCAGCAAGAGCCAGCTCTTGTCCAATGGGCCGCCGGCGACCGCCAAGTTGCGGCCCTTTAAATCGGCGAGGTCATTGATTGGCGAGGCGGCCGGAACCATTAGCGCGCCAAGGGCGCTGGAGTAAGGCGCAAAGACCAGCCGCGCCCCGAGGCCCCTTTCCCGCGCGACCCACAACAAGTCGGAGAGGATCATGTCGACCGCCCCTCCGATGAGGGCGATCTTTCCGGCTTCGGGAGAGGCGAGCTCGGCAATTTCGATGTCGAGGCCGGCTTGCCTGTCCAGTCCCCGGGCTTTGATGATCGCCAGCTCCCAGGCGAAGGTTCCGGTCCTTTGCACGCCGAGGCGCAGTTTTTCGGCGGCTGCGGCTTGGCAATTGAAAAATAGCGCGAGGGTAAGGTAAAGTGCGGCCCGGCCTAGGGCGGCGCGCACCGCTTTGGCCTTCGACCCAGGCGTCATTTCCCAAACGCGGCGGCCGGATTTCGGGAAGATCTGTGGGTTGTCTTGAGGCATGGTGTCAGGATACATGCATTGTGGCGCGAGCCCTAGCGAGGATCGCCGTTTTGGCCATAACGACGGGTCATGAGCGAAAGCCTTATTAAACGCCTTTCGCACAAAGGGAAGGAAACGGGATATGAATTTGAAACTTATCTGCATGGCCGCCTCGGTCGCTTGGGCCGCATCCGCCGCCGGAGCCATGGCCGCGGACGCCGCCGCCGGCGAAACGATCTTTAATCAGAAATGCAAGGTCTGCCATCAGGTCGGTGAAACCGCCAAGAACTTTGTCGGCCCTGAGTTGAACGGCTTGATCGGGCGCAAGACCGGCGCCGTCGAGGGCTATAGCTATTCCGACGCTAACAAGAATTCCGGAATCACCTGGGACGAGACGATTCTCAATGAATATCTCGCCAATCCCAAGGCCAAGATTCCCGGCACGAAAATGATTTTCGCGGGCCTGCCCAAAGAGTCGGACAGAGACAATCTCGTCGCCTATCTCGCCCAGTTCAGCGCTGACGGCAAGAAGAAGTAAGCTCGAGTCGTCAGAGTCCCTCGCGCCGCATGAGCATGCCGCGCGAGGGATCATAGGCCAGGATGGCGGCGGCGAGAAAAACAATCGTCGCCCCAAGCACCACCGCAAGAGCCAGCGGATCGACCTGCTGATAGAAGGCGAAGCGGATCAGCTCGACGGCGTAGGTGAAAGGATTGAGCTCGCAGAAGAATGCGAGCCATGGACCGCCCTCCTTGACGCGCCAAAGCGGATAGAGCGCCGAGGACGCGAAGAACATCGGGAAAATGACGAAATTCATGACTCCCGCGAAATTCTCTAATTGCTTGATCAAAGAAGACAAGAGCATGCCCAGGGCGCCGAACATCAGCCCGGAGAGAATGAGCGCCGGAAGCACGGTCACATAGCCCCAAAGCGAGGGCGGCTCGATCTCCCAGAGGTAAGCCACAAGCAGAAACGCATAGACTTGAAGCAGCGACACCGATGCGCCGGCGATGAGTCTCGATGTCAACAAGAACCATCGCGGCAAGGGGCTCACGAGAAGCGTGCGCATATTCCCCATCTCTCGGTCATAGACCATCGAGAGCGAGGATTGCATGCCGTTGAAAAGTTGAATCATCGCCATGAGCCCAGGCGTGATGTAGACTTCATAGAGGACGTAAGTGTCATAGGGCGGAATGATCGATACGCCCAAAACCGAGCGAAAACCCGCCGCGAAGATAAACAGCCAGACGAGCGGGCGGACCAGCGCCGAGATGAAACGCTCGCGCTGGTGAAGAAAGCGCAAAGCCTCGCGCCAGACGACGCCCTTAAGGCAGATCGCATATTGGGCGACGCCAAAGCCCTTCGCAAGCGCTGCGGCGTTCGAGGCCTCGTTCGTCATCTCGACTCACCTTCAATCCGGCTCGCGCCGGTCAGCTTGGCGAAGGCGGAGCCAATGTCGGGCGCTCCCGCGCGCGACGCCACTTCGCCGACATTGCCTTTGTCAAGCAGCCGGCCGCGATGCAAGATGACGACGTCATCGCTAGTCTCAACCTCGTCGATGAGATGCGTCGCCCACAAAACGCCAACGCCTTCGCGCGCGACAAGGCCGCGCACATGGGCGAGAATATCCGCCCGCGCCTTGATGTCGAGGCCGACGGTCGGCTCATCAAGCAGCAACATGTGCGGGCGATGCAAAAGGGCGCGCGCGATCTCGACGCGGCGCATCTCGCCGCCGGAGAGATCGCGGACCTTGTCCTTTGCGCGATCGGCCATCTCGACCTGCTCCAGGACGTTTTGCATCCGCTCCCGCGCCTGCCGCACGCCAATGCCATGGAGCGCCGCGTGATAGGCCAGGTTTTGCGCGATCGAGAGATCGAGATCGAGCGTGCGCGCCTGAAACACAACGCCAAGACGGCGCAACGCTTCGCCCGGCGTGCGGCCGACGTCAAAACCGAATATTCGGATCGCCCCGGATTGCGTGGCGAAGAGGCGCGTGATCAAGGAAAACAGCGAGCTTTTGCCGGCGCCGTTGAGGCCGAGCAGGACCGCGAAGCTCGAAGGGCTTACGCTGAACGAGACATTATCGAGAGCCTTGCGCTTGCCGTAACTGTGGCTGACGCCGACAACGTCGAGCGCCGCGGGAGCCGCCATCGCGGGGTCCGTCGTTTGCGTCACAAAGCTCATTGTCTTGCGATCGCAACGCCCCAAGGAAACGACCCGACCGCGATCGATTTCACAACTTTGAGCGCCGCCACGTCGATCACCGACACATCATTCGATACGCCATTGGTCGTATAGAGATATTTTCCGTCCGGCGTAAAGGCCAATTGCCAGACACGTTGGCCGACGAGAAGATATTTTTCGACTTGTTTCGTCGCGGAGTCGATTACCGCGATGCGGTTCGCGGGGCCGAGCGCCACGAAGGCTCTCTTCCCATCTTGCGAGAATCTTATTCCGACCGGCTGAATGGCCTCCTTGGAAAGGCCTGGGATCTCGAAAACGATCTTCTGCTTGACCTGATGGCTCGCGGCGTCGATCACGCTGACCGTGCCGCCGACCTCGGCCGAGACCCATAATTCGGAGCCGTCGGCGGTATATTGCGCGGAGCGCGGTCTTGCGTCGACAAGGACATTGGCGAAAATCTTACGCGTTTGCGTGTCGATCAGATGCGCCATATTCGTCGTTTCCGACGTATTGACGAGCACCTTGCCGTCTGGGCTCAGCGCCATGCCCTCGGGCTCGACGCCGACCGGAATTTCCGCGACGATTTTCCGCGACGCGACGTCGATTGCCGTAACGAGATTGTCGTTCTCGTTCGACGTATAGAGAAGCTTGCCGTCCGGGCTCAAGATCAGAAGTTCCGGGTCGGGGCCGGATGGCAGATCGCCGACGATCGCCAAAGTCTTCGTGTCGAGGATCTGGATCACGTCGTCGTCGCCGGCGCAAATGAACAATTGACCGCCATCCTGGCTCAAGGCGATTCCGCGCGGACGCTGGCCGACCTTCACCGTCTTCGTGACTTCCAGCTTATTCGTATCGATGATCGAGATGGAATTGCCCTTCTCGTTCGAAACATAGGCGGTGAACGCCTTGGCCGGCGAGATCGCTCCAACCGCCAGTACCGCAAGCGTCAGGGCGCCTAGCCAGAAAAGATGCGAAGGAGAAGCCGTCATTCCGCGATCCGCAATCATTGCAATTTGCATTTCGTTTCAGGCTGGTCGAAGCCCAGAGTATCAAGTTCCGAGGTCTGATGCAGAAACCCTTCCTGCGGCGAGACCGAGACGATCATGCGGCCGTCGCCGAGCAGGATCGGCTGGCGCAATTGCTGGTTCCAGGGCCGAAGGGTCTGCTTCTGGCCCTTGAACGCGGCGATGGAAAAATCCGGCCCAACGAGATAATCGCGAATGATCTTGGGGTCGCTCGAACCCGTCCGGTTCGCCGCCTCGCCGATCATGCGCATCGCGACCCAGGCCTGATTGTCGCGCTCATTCATCCGTCTTGCGGCGAGCTTGATGAATCTGTTCTGCAACTGGATCGCGCCCCATTGCTCATGCGCTCCATCCCAGCTCAGGGGCTTCAATCCGGCCGAACCCGCGACCGGGCGCGGATCAAAGGTGCGATAGGGCAGATAATTGGCGAAGACGTCGCTTTCGTCGGCCGCGACGAGCACGTCATAGGCCGGCGCGTTTTGCGTTGCGACCGGCACCAGCCTTTGCGTCTGCACGCTTCCGGAATCGGAGCGGCGGCCGCCGCCAGTGTCCTCATAGATGCGCTCTTCGACGATTTTGGCGCCGAATTTTTTCGCCGAGCGGCGCAAGGCGTCGGCGAAAAGCTGGTCCTCGGGATGCGAGCCCTTGATCAGGAGCCAGCGCTTCCATTGCTTCCAGACAAGATATTGGGCGACGCCGTCGGCGAGCATGGAATGCGTCGGCGCGACATGGATCACATCGGCCCGGCAGTTTTCCTCGCGCAGCGAATCGTCTGGAGCGCTTGTGTTGAAAAGCAGGATATTCCTGTCTTTCGCTGCATTCGCGAGCGTTAAGATCTCGGAGGCGGGAATGTCCACGAGGACCAGAGAAACGCCTCGCTCGGCGAGGCTGGTCAAGGCGGCGACAGGGTCGTCTCCCTGCTTCAGGCGAATGTCCTCGATCGAAAAGCTCTGGCCGAGGAAGCGGCCAGTCGTATTATTGTCTTCGGCCGCGAGCTTCGCGCCCGCGACGCCATCGTCTTCCGCCGGAATGTCGAGGATCGAGACCGTCTCCCGCACATGCGGGGCGCGGATGAAGCCTGCCTTGACGCTGAGGACTTCGCCCGCGCGCGCCGAGTCTATCCCCGCCGTCTGGGCCAAGGCCAGAAGTCCCGCGAGAAAAGCAAGCTTCAACATCATGATAGGATGATGATCCAGCGCGGCCGCCCAATCAAGATCGCGCATCGCGGTGCGCCAAGGATGTCTTCGCCTTCGCCGCCAGAGCGGCGACGAGCGCAAGCACCGCCTGTTCATTAGGCTTTTCGGCGACATGCACCTCGTTCAATCCTGCAGAGCGGAGCGGCGACGCTGCGTCTGACGAAATCGAAACATGGGGGAGCCTCGAAACATCGACGCCCGCTTGCCGCGCAAGGTCCAGGAAGATTTCCGCGCTGCGTCTGGAATAATGCAGGACAGCCCCAATCTCGCCCGCATCGAGAAAACCGATGGCCTCTTCGCTCAGGCCCTCCGCCGCCTGCGCCGAATAGACCTCGATCGTCTCGACGGTCTTACCCGCCTCCGCGAGCGTCTTCTCGAGGTCGGGCTTGCGGTCGCGTCCAGCGAGATAGACCAGACGGCGCGAGGCATCGACATTCGCCGCCACGCTCGCCGCAAGCTCTTTGGCGTCGGGCGCGATCGTGGCTGGCCCTTCAAAGCCGCGTTCCCGCGCGGCGTCTCGCGTGCGCTCTCCAACGAGAAACAGAGGCATCAGGCGGCGCGCTTCCGGCAAAGGCCAATCCGGCGTATCGGAAAACAGCTCAAAGGCTTGCGCGCTCGTCGCCAACACGCCGCCGACGACGCCGCGCGGCCATTCCGCCCCAGTCGGCACCATGTCCAGAACCGGGGATAAAACCGCGCGATGGCCGTTCGCGGCGAGCTTGGTGGCGGTGCGCATGCCTTCGTCCAAGGCGCGGGTGAGCAAGACCAGCATGTCTCTAGTCCTTGAAGAAATCGGCGGGGAGCCGGGCGAGCAAATCGGATCCCGCCGCCGCGCCGAGCGCTTCCGCCTCGCCCGAAGGTCCGCGCAAGACAGTTTCAAAAAACTGTGACCCGTCTGTCTTTAGCACGACGCCGTGGAAAACGACCTCGCCACTCTCGAGCCTCGCATAGGCGCCGATCGGCGTTTTGCAGGACCCGTCGAGGACATGCAGGAAAGCGCGCTCCGCGGCAAGCGCTGCGCCGGTCGCCGCATCGAGGATCGGCGCGAGCGCGTCTTGCGCCCTCACATCGGCGGCCCGGGCCGTGACGGCGATCGCGCCTTGTCCCGCGGCAGGAACGAATTCCCTCACGTCGAGGACAGCCGTCGCTCGGGCTTCGAGGCCAAGCCGCCTAAGGCCGGCGAGCGCCAGAAGCGTGGCGTCGACCTCGCCCGCCGCGAGCTTGGCCAGTCGCGTCTCGACATTGCCGCGCAAAAGAACAATCGACAGATCGGGACGCAGGCGCTTGACCATGGCGCCGCGCCGCAAGGACGCCGTGCCGACGACGGCGCCGCTCGGAAGCCCGAGCGGATGCCGCGCATGCGGGGAGATCCAAGCGTCGCGCACATCCTCACGCGAAAGATAGCCGGCGATCACAATCTCGTCGGGCAAATAGGTCGGCACATCCTTGGCGGAATGTACGGCTATGTCGACGTCGCCGCGCGTCAAGGCGAGGTCGAGCTCCTTGGTGAAAAGCCCTTTGCCGCCCGACTCGCTCAGCGACCTGTCCTGGATGACGTCGCCGCTCGTCTTTATGACGACGATCTCGAACGCGTCTTTCTCGATGCGATGCGCCGCTGCGAGGCGGTTTCTAAGCTCTTGCGCTTGGGCCAGCGCCAAAGGGCTCCCACGCGTTCCGATCTTGAGTTCGAGCGCCTGGTCGCGATGGGAGCTGGAGCGAGAGATCGACGGATTTCCTTAAATGACCGGATGGTTCTATAGCTTGGAGATTATTGCGGCCGATGTTAGACGCCAACATCTATCTGAAGATCAAGCGCATTTTCAAGCGATGGGGATGACCGTCCGCCATCCTAGAATGTGTTAGAGAAAAGAATGGAGCGTTTTCGCAATGCCACATCGCGAATGCGCTCATGAGGCAGCACTGAAAGGCGCCAATGCGCGTTCTCGGAATTGAAACGACTTGCGATGAAACCGCAGCCGCCGTCGTCCGGCTGGAGCCGGGCGGAGCCGGCGAGATCCTCTCGAACGAGGTCATGAGCCAAATAGCCCAGCATGCCGCCTATGGCGGCGTGGTGCCGGAGATTGCGGCGCGCGCGCATATCGAAACTATCGACAGGCTGGTCCGCCGCGCGCTCGACCGCGCCGAGACAAAATTGGCGGATCTCGACGGCATAGCGGCGGCGGCGGGCCCCGGCCTCATCGGCGGCGTCATCGTCGGCCTGACGACGGCCAAGGCCTTGGCCTTGGCGAGCCGCAAGCCTTTCATAGCCGTGAACCATCTCGAGGCGCACGCCCTGACGGCGCGCCTGACCGACGAGGTCGAGTTTCCCTACCTGCTTCTTCTCGTCTCCGGCGGCCATACCCAACTCGTCGCCGTCAAGGGCGTCGGCGATTATCTTCGCCTCGGCTCGACCGTCGACGACGCCGTCGGCGAGGCCTTCGACAAGGTCGCAAAAATGCTCGGCCTACCCTATCCGGGCGGCCCTGAAGTCGAAAAGCTTGCTGCGGAGGGCAACGCCGCCCGTTTCGATCTTCCGCGGCCCATGCTCGGCAGGCCGAAGCCGGACTTTTCGCTTTCCGGCCTGAAAACTGCGGTTCGGCTCGAAGCGGAGCGCATCACCGCTTCGAGCCGAACCGACGCCGCCGATCTTTGCGCCTCTTTCCAAGCAGCGGTCGTCGATACGATCATCGATCGCTCGCGCGCCGGCTTGCGCCTCTTCCGCGAAACAGTCGGCCCCGCCAACGCCATGGTCGTCGCCGGCGGGGTCGCCGCCAATGGCGCTATTCGCCGGGCGCTGATGCGGTTTTGCGGTGAAAGCGGACTGCGGCTCATCATGCCTCCGCCGCATCTTTGCACCGATAATGGCGCGATGATCGCCTGGGCGGGAATCGAGCGGCTCTCGCTTGGCCTGATCGACGACATGACTTTCGCCGCGAGGCCGCGCTGGCCGCTCGACGCCAATGCGGAAGCGGCGCATCACGGCAAGGCGTGACAAGGGCATTTCAATCCGGCGTCACTGCGCCAATTCCTTGAGGCCGCGCCGGATCAAATCGGATGTCGCCGCGCCCTCCCCGAGCGCCGCCACCGACGCGGCCACCGCCGCCGCCGCCTGCGGCCGGCCATAGCCGAGATTGACCAAGGCCGAGATGGCGTCATTGACGGCGGCCGGAGCGGCTTTGCCGTCGTCAAAGCCAGGACCGCGCAAAAGGCTGGCCTCAGCCGCGCCGGCAACCGGCGCCTTGTCCTTCAATTCCGCGACAATGCGCGCGGCGAGCTTAGGGCCGACGCCGGACGCCCGCGCGATCGTCGCCTTATCCTGAAGCGCGATCGCGGCGGCAAGCTCGGACGCATCGAGAATGGCTTGAACGGCGAGCGCCACCTTGGCGCCGACGCCTTGCACCGATTGCAAAAGCCGGAACCAATCGCGTTCCGCCTCCGTGGCGAAGCCGAACAGGCGAATGGAGTCTTCGCGCATTTGCGTCTCGATGGCGAGCGTGGCGGACTCGCCGGATCGCGGCAGCTTTTGCAGGGTTCGGCTGGAGCAATAGACGATATAACCGACGCCATTCACGTCGAGGATCACAAAATCCTCGCCGCTCGAATCGATGACGCCTCTGAGCTTGCCAATCATCGTTGCGCGAATCGCCGAGCCTGTGAGAAGCGCCCGACTTTCGTCGGCTCTTCGTATGTCAAATCGCCCTCCCCCGCTTTTGGCCTTGAGCCACATGGGCTTTGGCGCGAAATGCGCGAAGCTGCGCATGGGTGATCGCCACGGCCAGCGCATCCGCCGCGTCGGCGCTTTTCGCGCCGCTGTTGGGCAGAAGAAACTTCACCATCATCGCGATTTGCGCTTTTTCAGCATGGCCGCTGCCAACCACGGTCTTCTTGATGAGATTGGCTGCATATTCGGCGACGGGCAAGCCGGCGAGCGCCGGCACGGCGAGCGCGACGCCGCGCGCCTGGCCGAGCTTTAGGGCCGATTGCGGATCGCGGTTGACGAAAGTCTCCTCGACCGCCGCCTCCATCGGCGCATGACCCGCAATGACGGCGGCCAGACCCTCGTGCAGTTCGCATAAGCGCTCGGCGAGCGCCGCCTTCTCATTCGAGCGGACGCAGCCGCACGCGACATAGGCGAGCCGCGAGCCCAAGACCTCAATGATCCCCCAACCCGTGTTCCGGAGGCCGGGGTCGATGCCGATAATGCGAATCGCTTTGTCCTGCATGTCCCCGAGCCTACCCTCAATCAACGCGGATCGGGAGCCCCAGGGCAAAGGCGCGCGCCCTCACTCCATCAGCATGCGCTTCAGCAGCTCGAGCTCCTCGGACAATGTCCCGTCGGAAGTCGCGAGACCCTCGATCTTGCGCACGGCATGCAGCACGGTCGTATGATCGCGGCCGCCAAACCGCCGGCCGATTTCCGGCAACGACCGCAATGTCAGCACCTTCGAAAGATACATCGCAATCTGGCGCGGACGCACGACATTCGCGGTTCGCCGAGAGGAAAGAATGTCGGCGCGGCTCACATTGAAATGGCTCGCCACCAGTTTCTGAATATCCTCGATCTTGATTCGTTTCGGCTCATGCGTCCGCACCAAATCCCTGATCGCAAGCTCGGCGGTCTCCACCCCGAGCGGCGCGCCGTTCAACGAGGCATGGGCGAGCAGCCGGTTGACCGCGCCGTCGAGATCGCGGCCATTCGTTTGAATGACGCTCGCAACATATGTGGTGACGGCGGGCGGAACCTCGAAATTCGGATGCACCAGTTTGGCGGCGGCGATGCGCGCTTCGAGAATCTTGATTCGGAGTGGTTCGTCGAGCCCTCCCATCTCGACGCAAAGGCCGCCAGCCAGCCGCGAGCGAACCCGTTCATCGAGACTTTCGAGATCGCCCGGCGGCCGGTCGGCCGCGATCACAATCTGCCGCCTAGCGTCGATCAAAGCATTCAATGTGTGGCAGAACTCCTGCTGGATCGACTTGCCTTGCAGGAACTGAATGTCGTCGATCACGAGGACGTCGATGCCGCGCAGCTTTTCCTTGAAGGCGATCGCCGTCTGCGCCTTGAGGGCCGAGACGAAACCATACATGAATCGCTCGGCGGTGAGATAGATGACTCGGCGCGTGACCGCCGAGGCCGCATGCGCGACGGCTTGGAGAAGATGGGTTTTGCCGAGTCCGACCGAGGCGTGGAGATAGAGCGGATTATACAGAAGCGGCTCTTCGGGAGCCGCCGAAGCCACTCTTTGCGCCGCGGCGTGGGCGAGCTGATTGGACCTGCCGATGAGGAAATTGGAAAAATTCAGCCGCCGATCAAGCGGAGAACCGGCGATGATCTCGGCGTCGCCACAATCGGCGGATGCTCTTGCGACGCGCTCGGACGTCCTTTGCTGGGAAGGGAATTTTGGCGCGGCGTCGGATGACGGCGCCGACGAGGCGGCGCTTCTGTCTCCGGCCGCATGCGCATCGCTCCCTGGCGCGGACGGGGCGAGGCCAAATACGCGGCCGGAGGTCCCCCGCGTCGAAGACCGAACCGTGATCGACAAGCGCTTGACGTCGGGAAATTCGCCGGCGAGCGCCAGCAAAATCTTGTCCGCGTAATGCGACTGAATCCAGCTCTTCAGGAACTTGGTCGGCACCGAAAGATAGGCGTTCGCCTCGGAAAGATCGTCAAGTTCGAGGCGGCCAAACCAGGAGGAGAAAACATCGTCGCCGAGTTCGGCCCGCAGGCGGCGACAGATCCGCATCCAAGCTTCCTCTTTAGATGCCGCGCTGTTAGGAGAGGTCGAATTACCTCGGTCTCGAGGTTCGTTCATTTGTCTGCGCCAATCCAGCATTGGTCTTCTTCTATGAATCGAGACAAGACAGAGGCGCCCGCTCGCTTCGCGGCGCCAAAATGTCTCTTGAAATCATGGGATTGAGGAAGTCGCGAAACCTAGTCGCGGGAGCGCCGACGATGCCGCGTCGAAGCCCAGCGGGCCACGCGCCCGCGCGCTGGCTCCCGCCAATCTGACGCCGTATGAGGATGAAAAAGCCGATATCGCACAAACAGATTCACGGCCACGGACCCCCCTTGCACCGCATGGTATATCAAGGACCTCGCATTCAGGTAGCAAAATAAAACATCAGATCGGCGACAGCATAAACTCAAAACTCAATGATTCCTTGCTCATATAAGAAGTTTCGCCTGAGCAAGCTTCCATTGGAGACTATGCGTAGAAATGCCTAAACAAGTTTAGCACACGCCATCGTTGCGCGGGTACGCGCTCTACGCAAAAAAAAACCGGAAAGCGCGTCGGAGTTGTGCCTTCAGCTCTTCGGTTGGTGCATCCCGAACGCAATAAGACTTTAACATAGGCCAGGGGCTCTGCAAGGCTCCGCTTTGCGAAAAATTCACGGCGCCGACGCGCCCTGTGGCCATGCGTCTCAAACGACTCGAGCGCCGCTGTCGTAAACGTCTGATTTCGTGCGAATCCGCCATCGGCGACGGAGCCGGCGCCTGGCTGTCCGCCGACCGTAGATGGGAGCCAAAAAACGTCCAACGCCGCGCATAAAACTGTCGCAATGGGAGCCGGGCTCTGGTCTTTAGCTACAAGCTATTGAGTTGCATGGAAAATAGATGTTCGAGGGAATCATCGGCGCGGCGACGCCGCGATAATTCTTTCGTTGAAGCCTCCGCAAAGAAAAAGCCCGGCTTACGCCAGGCTTTGAATGAATAAAACGATCAAAGATCGGGCTGGATATCATTTGGCCAAGGCATTTACACGATGGCTCAGCCGCGAAACTTTTCGTGAAGCCGTGTTTTTATGCACAATTCCTTTTTGTGCGGCCCGCATCAACAGCGGCTCCGCCGCCCGAAGCGCCGCGACGGCCGCACCCGAATCTCCAGACGCGATCGCCTCTTCGACCTTGCGGACATAGGTGCGCATCTGACTGCGGCGCGACTTGTTGATCTTTGTGCGACGCTCAATCTTGCGGACGGCCTTCTTGGCCGAGGGAGTATTCGCCATCTAAACAATGTTCCTGGACAATGGCCGTCGCATTTAAGGGCGGCTCACAAATAGCGGCTGACGCTTGGCCTCGAGAGGCTGTGCTTATACTCGTGAACGATCCGGCCCGTCAATGCCGGAGCGGGATCGAGTCGGCGCGTTATTTTGCGACCGAATCCGGGCGGCCTCCTCGAGCGCAATCCGCGCTTCGGAGGGGCTCTTCCAAACGGTAAGCCTTCCCAAATCGAAAATGTCAATCGTCCATTTCGTCGCGCTTATTCCGGACTGATGCGGCGCCGACGTCCGCGCCGGCGCGAAGATTCGAACGTCCAAAGAGGAGATAGGCGCTTAAAAGCGTTCATTGCGCCTTCGCCGCGTAATCCAGGATCGTGTTCACGCCCTCTATGGGAACGTCTACCCAATCGGGCCGGAAAAAGGCTTCGCGATTGATTTCGTCGAGCGCTTTAGCGAGCAGATAAAGGATGAGCAGCCGCCTTCGCGTGGCTGGATCCTCGATCCAAATCGGGTTGTCGCGCGCCGCCTCCATATAGGACTGGACAAATATCTGGGAGAATTCGAAGAGTTGCTCGCTCAACCTTGTCCCTGCCGTCAACGGGTCCGGCACGAGCTTGGCGACATCGCGTCTCGCAGCAGTGGCCACATAGGCGAATGAGCGCAGCATGCTTGCGACATCGCACAGAGGCGAGGTCTTGGCGCGCCTTTGCTCGAGAGTTTTTTCCGAGGGGCCGCCCTCGAAGCCGACGATGATGAGATCGTCCTTTGCGACAAGCGCCCGGCCGAGATGATAATCGCCATGAATGCGGATCTTGATCGCGCCCAGCGGCTCTTTCGCCAAACTATCGATCAAGCCGAAACACTCCGGCCGCCGGGCGAGGAGTCGCTCGGCCCCGATTCTCGCTTCATGATTCGCGGTCGTATCGATTGTTTGCAATCGCGCGAACGCGAGCTCCGCCAAGTCTCGCACCTCATCCACGGTCTGGCGCACGTCGGCGAAGGTCAGAGTTTCGGCTTGGAAGACGGCGTCATTGGTTGGCGTCGCCAGGGCTCTGTGCATTTCGGCGGTTCGCCGCCCGAGCCGCTGCATATGCGGAACATAGGTCGAGAAGCTTTCCGGCGCCGATTGGTCATCTTCCGCGCGCCCAAGAGCCAGCGCCTCCAAAACGCGCTTCAACGCTTCAAGCGTCCAGGTCCACGCGTCGCCTTGGCAACGGACAAAAGTTTGAAAGACGGCCAGCGTGGTTCGGACCCCCTCGCAGTCAATATGCTCGACGGTTCCGAGCAAGGGCGGTGTATTGGCGAAATGCGCCACATCGGTCAGGAAGCGGCTGATTTCGACCTCGGGAAGAACGCCTGGGTGCAGACGGCGGTAGACTCTCAGAGCGATCTGATTGGCCAAGACGAGGGAGGTATGGCGCTGGTCGGCCCCAAAGCGGCGGATGTCGCTGGCGTCGATCGCGGGCTCGGCGTCGAGATGGCAGGTCGGCGCGAAAACGATTGCGCCCCTGCTGGCGTCCAACGTGTCGCCGCGCCGGAGCGCCGCGAGCACGGCGGCGCCGAACCGCGGGCTTGCATCGGCGTCATAAAGCAGGCCGGCGAGGGCGCCGCGGCGCAGCTTCGCTACGACGGAGGAAAGCTCCGGCAGATCCTCGCGCTCCTCCTCCGCTGCAAGCGGCGTGAAGTAAGTCTGGACCACCCCGCCGGCCAGGGCGACGTCGAGCATTGGGAGCACGAAGCGGCCCCGCTCGCCATCGCGAAGCACTGCGAAATCTTTCACGGAAACGCTCTGGATCGGCGTCCCATGGCTGTGGAACCAGCGCCGCGACGTCAAGAATCGCGGCGCCACATCTCGCTCGAAAGCAATGAGTTCGCGCCCGGAAAGAATCGTTTCGAGCTTGCCGGTGACGACGAGCGTGAATAATTCGGGCGCGAGTTGCGGCGCGTATTGTGCGTCCTCCGCCTCCACCGTTTCGAGCCTGAACCAGAAGAACCCGTAGGCCGGGAGCGTCAAAAGATAGGGCAGCGCGCCAATCGGCGGGAACAGACTGCCGGCCGTGAGTTCGACCGGGACAGAACCCTTGAATTCCCCAAGATCGAGCTCCACGGCTTGCGGCGCCCGCGAGACGTTCACGACGCAGAGAATGCTCTCTACGTCAGTCTCGCGTAAATAGGCCAGAACCTTTCGGTTCGAAGGATAAAGAAAGCGCAATCCGCCGCGCCCGAACGCCAGATGCGAGCGCCGCACGGCGATCATCCGCCGCATCCAGGTCAACAAGCTGGATGGGCTTGCGAGCTGGGCCTCCACATTGACGGCGCTGAAGCCGTAGACTGGATCCTGGATCGTCGGCAGGACCAGCTTGGCCGGATCGGCGCGGCTGAAGCCGCCATTGCGATCGACCGACCATTGCATCGGCGTGCGCACCCCGTCGCGATCGCCGAGATAGATGTTGTCGCCCATGCCGATCTCATCGCCGTAATAGATGACCGGCGTGCCAGGCATTGAAAATAGGAGCGAATTCAAAAGCTCGATCTTGCGCCGATCATTTTCGAGCAAAGGCGCAAGGCGCCGGCGAATGCCGAGATTGAGCCGCGCGCGCCGATCGGCGGCATAGAAGGACCAAAGATAGTCGCGCTCCTTGTCGGTCACAACCGCGAGCGTCATCTCGTCATGGTTGCGCAGGAAGATCGCCCATTGCGCGCCTTCAGGAATTTCGGGCGTCTGCCGCATGATGTCAGTGATCGGGTGGCGGTCCTCCTGGGCCAGCGCCATGTAGATGCGCGGCATGAGCGGAAAATGAAAGGCCATATGGCATTCATCGCCGTGGCCAAAATATTGCGCCGTCTCTTCCGGCCATAGATTGGCTTCGGCGAGCAGCATGCGGTCGGGATAGTCAGCGTCGACCGCCGCCCTGATCTTCTTGATGATCGCGTGCGTCTCGGGGAGGCTTTCGCACGACGTGCCCTCCCGCTCGATCAAATAGGGGATGGCGTCGAGCCGCAATCCGTCGACGCCCATGTCGAGCCAATAGCGCATGACGTCGAGGACGGCTTCCAAGACCCGAGGATTGTCGAAATTCAAGTCGGGCTGATGCGCGTAGAAGCGATGCCAATAATAGGCGTTGGCTCTCTCGTCCCACGTCCAGTTCGACTTTTCCGCATCGAGAAAAATGATCGGCGCGTCCTTGTAGCCGTGATCCGTGTTCGCCCAGACATAGAAGTTGCGAGCTGCGGACCCTGGTCTTGCCGCGCGCGCGCGTTGGAACCAGCGATGCTGATCCGACGTATGATTGATGACGAGCTCGGTGATGACGCGCAGGCCCCGCTCATGCGCCGCGCGCACGAAATATTTGAAGTCGCGCAGATTGCCATAGGCGTGATTGATCCCGCGATAGTCCGAGATGTCATATCCGTCGTCGCGCAACGGAGAGGGATAAAAAGGCATAAGCCAAATTGCGGTGGCGCCGAGATCCTTCACATAATCGAGCTTCTGCGTGAGGCCGCCGAAATCACCGACGCCATCATTGTCGGAATCGAAAAAGGACTTCACATGCAGCTGATAGATTATTGCGTCGCGATACCATTGCACATCATTGCGATCGATCATGATGCGGCTTTCCTGGCGGCCGGAGCGAAATCGTCGAGCGTCAATCGGCGCCGGGCGACATCCGATGCGTTTCGCCGCGGCGCCAGAAACGCCGCCGACCCCTGAAGCGTTCCGTCACGCTTGAGGCTCGCTGCGATTCGCTTTGGGGATGAGATTATAGGGTATCGTCGCACGGGGCGATCTTATTGCCCACATTTGTTCGCGGCGCCAGCGTCGCGCTCGGATGAATCGAGCCAAGCCGGCGCGCCGCCCGAACCTATTTGCGAGCGCAAAAGAGGCGGCGCGCAGCTAATGCAGCGGCCAAGTTATAAGTGAAAAGCCGCAGCGCCGGACCTGACGTCCGTCCGATCCCGGAGTCAATGACCCAAGCGTGGCCCCAGGGATGGCCAAATCGGCGGCCCGGCGCGCCAGGGCTCGGAGTCTGCCACGACGCCGGACGTCACAACGCTGCGAGCTGCGGCGAGCGAAGGTTCAAGCTCCTGCAAATCAGCGTCGCCGCTGAGAGCCTGAAGGAACCTATTGGTCCAAGCCTCAACGCTGTTGCAGCGCAGCGTCTCCATCATGGCGCTCCAGCGCTCTTTGCGCTCTTCGAGCGGCATCGCGAAAGCTCGGACAATCGCGTTCGCGGTCGCTTCGACGTCATAAGGGTTGATGATCAGAGCCTGCTCCAATTCCTGCGCGGCGCCTGCAAATTGCGACAGAATCAGGACTCCGGGGTTTTCCGGATGTTGCGCCGCGACATATTCCTTCGCGACCAGATTCATGCCGTCCCGCAAAGGCGTCACGAGGCCGACACGGGCGACCCTGTAAAGACCCGCCAGGGCCGACTGGCTCATGACTTTGTTGATATAGCGCACAGGCGTCCAATCGACATCGCCCAATTTGCCATTGACATGGCCGACCTGTTCGGCGACCTCGCGCTGGATCTTGGCGTATTCGGGGACCTCAGAGCGCGACTTGGGCGTGATCTGCAGCAATGTCACCCGCCCCCTGGCGGCTTGCGGCGAACGCTCCAGGAAGGCGGAAAACGCCGCGATTCGTTGCTTGACGCCCTTCGAATAATCGAGCCGATCGACGCCTATGATCATCTCATGGCCTTCGAGGCTCGCGCGCATCCGCTTGACGACGATATTCCTCTCGGCCACGCGCGCCTCCTGGGCGAAGGCATCGGCGTCGATGCTGATCGGAAACGCATCAACCTGGAACCTTCGGCCATAGGCTTCGCAACAGCCCCCGTCCACGACCTGGCCAGCCTTGGCGTGAACGAGGCAATCGCGGAAATTTTCGGCGTCGATGGGAGTTTGAAAGCCGAGGAGATCGTAAGCCGAGAGCGAACGGAGAATTCGGTCATATTCGGGAAGAGCGGCGGCGATATCCGGCCCAGGCCATGGGATATGCAGGAAGAATCCCATCCGGTTGGCGCATCCGAGCCGGCGCAGGCAACTCGCGATCGGAATGAAATGATAGTCGTGCACCCAAACAATGTCGTCCGGACGCAGCATCTTGGCGAGACGCCGGGCGAATTGCTCGTTCACGCGAAAATAGCCAGAGGCGTCGCGGGCCGACAGATTGGCGAGATCGAGGCGATAATGACAGATCGGCCAAAGCGCCCGGTTGGCGAAGCCGTGATAATATTCATCGATATCGCGGCGCGAGAGGTCGGACACGGCATAGCTGATGGATCCGAACGTCCGCACCTGCAGGGCCGGATCGTGGTCCTGGCTCACCTTGCCCGACCATCCGAACCAGACGCCGCCTCGCGTCTTGAGCGCCGCCTGCAGCGCGATCGCAAGCCCTCCCGCCATCGGCTCCGCTGAGGATGTCGGCACCGGCACGCGATTCGAAATGACGACCAGTCTACCGTTCGAGCCTTTGCGTTCGGATGCCACGGGTTTGTACAGAAGTTCGAGATGAACCATGGATGAGACCACCTGAATTCTTGACCAGACTTAGCTCCAAAACGCTTAAACGTCGGGATGGTTGCAAGATGCCAATACCTAGCTTTTCATTAACTAAATTTAGTTAGGCTTTATTTCGAAGCAACAATGGCGAAGTTACGGCTTCGGAAAATAGTTTGTCTTTTGCAAAAAGCGCCAAAACGCCGCGCCCAATTTTGGCGCGCCCCCTTTGGAGCCCGCGCCGCCGCAATATTCTCATATAAATTCAACTGCTTAGGCTCTATCTAGCTCGATCCGACTTCTCGAAGCTATTTCGTGCCGAACATACGGTCGCCGGCGTCGCCGAGGCCTGGGACGATATAGCCATGTTCGTTCAACCGGTCGTCAATTGCGGCGGTCCAGATCGCCACATCGGGATGCCCGGCGCGGACTTTGGCGATTCCTTCGGGGGCGGCGAGCAGGCATACGAATCGAATGTCCCTCGCGCCCCGCTTTTTCAGCCCGGCAATGGCGGCGCAGGCCGAATTGCCCGTCGCCAGCATTGGGTCCATGAGAATTACAAGACGCTCGGCGAGATCCTGCGGCGTCTTGAAGTAATATTCGACCGCCTCGAGAGTTTTGGGATCGCGATAGAGCCCGATATGCGCGACACGCGCGGACGGCACGAGATCAAGCATGCCGTCCAAAAAGCCCGCGCCGGCGCGCAGGATCGGCGCGAAGATCAGCTTCTTGCCGGAGATCACCGGCGCTTTCGTCTTCGCCAATGGCGTCTCTACGTCGACCATTTCGAGCGGCAAGTCGCGGGTGATCTCGTAACAGAGCAACATCCCGACTTCATTGAGCAATTGCCGGAAGCTCTTGGTCGACTGGCCGCTATCGCGCATCAAAGTGAGCTTATGCTGCACCAAAGGATGGCCAATGACATGGACTTGGTTCAGAGCGTCTTCGCCCATGTGATGCTCCTGTGTGGGCGGCTACAAAAATGACGCTCCGCTGGCGGTGGCCGACAAGCCCAAATGAACCGCAAGGCTCGCGCCAATATCGGCGAAGCTTTCGCGCCGCCCGATGGAACGTCCGGCGACGCCAGGCCCGAAGGCCAGAATCGGGGCATGCTCGCGGGTGTGGTCGCAGCCGGCCCAAGTCGGATCATTGCCGTGATCGGCGCTTATGACCGCGAGATCGCCGGGACGCATCGCGGCGAGAAGCTCCGGCAAGCGGGCGTCAAAAACTTCGAGGCAATGGGCGTAGCCGACAATATCCCGCCTATGGCCAAAATCCGTATCGAAGTCCAAAAAATTGGCGAAGATCAAGCCGCCGTCGGGAAGTTCATGCAGCGCTTCGAGCATGGCGTCGAAATGCGCCATATTGCCGTCGCGCTTGATCTCCCGGCCGGTGAAGAGGTGCGCGAAAATATCCCCGACCTTGCCGATCGAAACCGTGGCCTCGCCCGCTTCCGCGACCCGTTCAAGGAGATTGCCGGACGGCGGCGCAACCGCGAAATCCTTGCGATGCGGGGTGCGCGTAAATCCCTTGCTCGAATCGCCCTGAAAAGGACGCGCGATCACGCGTCCAATGTTCAGCGGATCGCATAAGCGGCGCGCGACGCGGCAGAAATCATAAAGCCGCTCCAGCCCAAAAGCCTCTTCATGCGCCGCGATCTGGAAAACCGAATCGACCGACGTGTAGCAGATCGGCGCTCCGGTTCGCAGATGCTCCGCGCCAAGCCTTTCGATGATCTCGACCCCCGACGCATGGCAATTGCCGAGGATGCCTGGAACGCCGCCCTCGGCGATCAAGCCCTTCGTCAGTTCCGGCGGAAAACAGGGCTGCTCTTTAGGAAAGAAGCCAAAGGCCGAAGCCGCCGGCGCGCCCGCCATTTCCCAATGGCCGGCGGGCGTATCCTTGCCATGTGCGCGTTCAACGGCATAGCCCCAGAGCGCCTTTGGCTCAATCTCCCGGGAAAACCCTGGCGGCCAATCGCCGCTCGAAGCCTCGACGACGAAGCCGAGGCCCAAAGCCTCAAGGTTCGGCGCGCGCAAAAGCCCGCGGCGCAAGCCATCGCGATCGCCCTGTCCGGCGGCGCAGGCGCGGGCGAGATGGCCAAGCGTATTCGCGCCGGCGTCGCCATAAAGGGCGGCGTCCTGCGCGCCGCCGCAGCCAACCGAATCGAGAACAAGAATGATCGCGCGGGCCATGGCTTTCCTTCGCCCGTTCAGGAACTCAAAACCGCCCCGTCCTCGGCCTTGATGTCGAAAGCCGCGGCGAAGAGCGCCTTCGTGTAAGCGCTTTGCGGCTTTACGAGAAGTTCGGCGGCGGGCCCCGCTTCGACGACCTTGCCATGGCGCATCACGATGATCTCGCTGGCCAGGGCGCGGACGACCCTGAGGTCATGACTGATGAAGAGATAAGCGAGCCCGCGCCGCTTTTGCAAATCACGCAAGAGATCGACGATCTGCGCTTGCACCGACATGTCGAGCGCGGATGTCGGCTCGTCGAGGACGATGAATTTAGGCTCGAGGACGATCGCCCGCGCGATGGCGATGCGCTGTCTCTGGCCGCCGGAAAACTCATGCGGATAGCGATCCATCGCCAACGGATCGAGGCCGGTGTCGTTGAGAGCGCGCGCAACTATTTCGCGCCGCTCCGCGTATTTGAGGGACTTGTTCTGGACGCCGAGGCCCTCGGCCACGATGTCCCCCACCGAAAGCCGCGGCGATAGCGAACCATAAGGATCCTGAAACACGATCTGCATGTCGCGCCGCAGCGGCCGCATCGCCTTGAAGCGCAATCCGTCGATCCGCCGCCCGAGAAAGACGATCGCGCCTTCCGAATGAACGAGCCGCAGCAATGCAAGCCCGAGCGTGGTCTTTCCCGATCCCGACTCGCCGACGACCCCGACCGTCTCGCCTTCCCGCACATTTACGGAGACGCCGTCGACCGCCTTGACGAAACCCACGGTCTTGCGCAGAAACCCGCGCTTGATCGGAAACCAGACGCGGACGTCTTCCGCGCTGAAGATGGTCTTCGCGGCAAGATCGACTTTAGGCGGCGTTCCTTTCGGCTCGGCGGCGATGAGGGCCTTTGTGTAGGGATGGCGGGGCGAGGCGAAAATCTGAGCCACATTGGCGGCCTCCACGATCTTGCCCTTTTGCATCACCGCCACGTCGTCGGCGATCTTGCGCACAATGCCGAGATCATGCGTGATGAAAAGCATCGCCATGCCGTAACGCGCTTGCAGCTCCTTCAAGAGGTGCAGAATCTGCGCCTGCACTGTGACGTCGAGCGCGGTCGTCGGCTCATCGGCGATAAAGAGATCCGGGCGATTGGCGAGCGCCATGGCGATCATCACCCGCTGCCGCTGGCCACCCGACAATTGATGCGGGAAAGCCCCGAGCCTCTGGCTCGGATCGGGAATCCCGACTTCCTCAAGAAGCTCGATAATTCGGCTGCGGATATTCTGCGCGCCCCGGGCGCCATGCAGCTCGAGGATTTCGCCGATCTGACGCTCAATCGTATGCAAAGGATTGAGCGAGGTCATCGGCTCCTGGAAAACCATGGTGATTTCAGCGCCGCGAATCGCCCTGAGCCGCGAGTCGCCGCAGGTCAAAAGATCCTCGCCCTTGAACAGCGCTTGACCTTTGGGCCGGACGCCAGGCGGAAGCAGACGCACAATCGAGAGCGCGGTGACCGATTTGCCGGAGCCCGACTCGCCGACAAGAGCGAGCGTGCGCCCGCGCTCCAGCGAGAAGGACACGCCATCGACGGCGGGCGGCTGCGGGGGGTCCGTTTGAAAGGACACCGTGAGATCGCGGACATCGAGGAGGCAAGGTTCAGGCACGAAGGGCGTCCATCAGAGCTCGACCTCAAAACAAAATTGAAACGCCAAAGAGTTTGAGTGGCGCCTCACCCCTATTGCAGCGTCTTCCGAGGGTCGAAGGCGTCGCGGACGGCTTCTCCAATGAAGACCAGAAGCGACAGCATGGCGGCGATGACGATAAAACCCGTCAGGCCGAGCCATGGCGCCTGCAGGTTCGACTTTCCCTGCAGCAAAAGCTCGCCGAGCGAGGGCGAGCCTGGCGGCAGGCCGAACCCTAGGAAATCGAGCGCCGTCAGCGTCGTGATCGAACCATTGAGCACGAAAGGCAGGAAGGTCAGCGTCGCCACGGTCGCATTGGGCAGAACATGTTTGAAGATGATGGCGGCATTAGACAGGCCAAGCGCCCGCGCGGCGGTCACATATTCGAAATTGCGCGTGCGCAGGCACTCGGCGCGCACGACATGCACCAGCGAGACCCAGGAAAACAGGAGCAAGATGCCAAGCAGCACGAAGAAGCTCGGCGTGATGATCGACGACATGATGATCAGCAGATAAAGATGCGGCAATGAGGACCATATCTCGATGAAGCGCTGAAAGACGAGATCGGTCCAGCCGCCGAAATAGCCCTGCACCGCGCCGGCCGCGATTCCGATGACCGAGGACACGCCCGCCAAGGTCAGGCCGAACACAAGCGAAAGGCGAAAGCCATAGATCAATCTGGCTAGGACGTCGCGGCCTTGATCGTCGGTGCCGAGCCAGTTCCACTCTATGGCGTCGCAGCCGCGCGCCGCCTGTTCCTTGTTGAACCTCGCGGCGGCCGCGCGGCATTGCGCTTCGGTCAGCATCCATGTCGGCGGCGAAGGCGCGGGCGTCGGCAAGTGGCGGTTGATCGTCCGGTAGGAATAGCGAATCGGCGGCCAGATCATGAAGCCGTGCTGATTGATCTCCTTGTCGATCACTTCGTCGCGATAGTCGGTCTGAGCGAGAAAGCCGCCGAACTTTTCCTCAGGGTAATCGTGGAAGATCGGGGTCAGAATCTCGCCCTTGTAAACGACCAGGATTGGCTTGTCGTTGGCGATCACTTCGGCGAAAAGCGACAGGACGAACAAACACATAAAGATCCAGAACGACCAATAGCCGCGCCGATGGCTCTTGAAATTGACGAGACGCCGCCGGTTGACTGGGCTCAAGCGGAGCCAACCTCGAACAGGCTCGGCGGTCGCGAGGCGCTTCACGGCGAAGCCGTTCTGCAACACAGGCGCGCTCATGCCCTAGACCTCCCTGGTCTCGAAGTCGATGCGCGGATCGATCCACATATAGGTCAGATCAGACATGAGGTTCACGACGAGGCCGAGGAGAGCGAAAATATAGAGATCGGCGAAGACGACCGGGTAATCCCGGTTGACGATCGATTCGAAAGAGAGAAGGCCGAGACCGTCAAGCGAAAAGATCGTCTCGATGAGCAGAGAGCCGCCGAAAAAAGCCGCGATGAAGGCGCCGGGAAAGCCCGCGACGACGATCATCATGGCGTTGCGAAACACATGGCCATAGAGAACGCGCCTTTCAGTGAGGCCTTTCATGCGCGCGGTTTGCACGTATTGCTTGCGGATCTCGTCAAGAAAAGAATTCTTGGTCAGAAATGTCGAGGTCGCGAAGGCGCCCAGCGTCATCGACGCGACCGGCAAAGTGATGTGCCAGAAATAATCCGTGACCTTGCCGAAGAGCGAAAGCTGCGGCCAATTCTCCGAGGTCAGGCCGCGCAGCGGAAAAATCTGCCAGAACGAGCCGCCGCAAAAAAGCACGATGAGGAGAATCGCAAATAGAAAACTCGGGATCGCATAGCCGGTGATGACGACCGCCGAGGTCCAGACGTCGAAACGAGACCCGTCGCTCACGGCTTTCTGGATTCCGAGAGGGATCGAAATCGCGTAGGAGAGAAGCGTCATCCAAAGCCCGAGCGAAATCGAGACAGGAAGCTTTTCCTTGATGAGTTGGAGCACCGGAACGTCGCGGAAATAGGATCGCCCGAAATCAAACGTCGCGTAATTCCTGACCATCAGAAAAAAGCGCTCATAGGCGGGCTTATCGAAGCCGAATTGCTTTTCGAGCTCGGCGATGAATTTCGGATCGAGACCCTGCGCGCCGCGGTATTTTGAAGAGAAATCGCCGCCGGCCGAGGCGCCGATCTCGCCGCCGCCGCCAAAATGCGCAGTCGCGCCCGCGTCCATTCCCTGCAATTGCGCCAAAATTCTCTCCACCGGGCCGCCGGGGGCGAATTGCACGATGGCGAAAGAGATGAGCAGGATTCCGAAGATCGTCGGAATCATCAGAAGAAGGCGGCGCGCGATATAGGCGAACATCAGGCGCGGTCAACGGCTGGCGAATTTGATGCGCTTGGCTTTCTCTTCATCGTACCACCAGGTGGAGACGACGCCGATCTCATATCTCGGGCCGCGTTCCGGACGGCTGAAAATATCCCAATAGGCGACGAGATGATTGGGCTTGTTCCACATAGGGACCCAGGGGTGGATGGATCGCAGGATGCGGTCGATCGCGCGGCAGACAAAGGTCAGCTCGTCGCGGGTTTCGACCACAAGCGCCTTTTCGATCAACGCGTCAACGACCTTATTGGCGACGCCGGAGAGATTGCGCGAACCGTGCATCGCAGCCGCCTCCGAACCGAATATCACCCGCATGCCTTCGCCCGGCGTCAGGCCAAGGCCGAAACGCGAACTCACCACGTCATAATCGAAATCATCCGTGCGCCGCTTGAATTGCGCCGCGTCGACGACCCGATAGCGCGCCTGAACGCCGAGCAGCTTCAAGTTCTTGATGAAGGGCGCCGTGTGCGGCTCCAAGGCGTTGTCGAAATCGAGAAACTCGATTTCGAACGGCTTGCCGTCTGGCAGCGTCAATTGCGTGCCCTGGCGCTTGCACCCGGCCTCCGCGAAAAGCGCGCTAGCCCGCCGCAAAAGCTCGCGGTCCTGTCCCGAGCCGTCGGAAGCCGGCGCCGTATAGACGTCTTCGAAGACCGCGGCCGGGAGCTCGCTGCGGTAAGGTTCAAGAAGCGCAAGCTCCTCGGGCGAGGGCTTGCCTTCCGCCGCCATGGGCGAATTCTGAAAAAAGGACGTAGTGCGAGCATAAACGCCATACATGATGTTGGCGTTGGTCCATTCGAAATCGAACGCGAGGCCAATCGCCTCCCTTATGCGGACGTCCTTGAACTTGTCGCGCCGCATATTGAGGAACCAGCCTTGGGTTCCCATCGGCGACTCATCCGGAAGGGTCTCGCGCTTGACCCGGCCCTCCTTCACGGCGGCGAAATCATAGCCCGTCGCCCAGACTGCGGACGTGAAATCCTCCCGAAAAGTCAAAACGCCTGCTTTGAAAGCCTCGAAAGCGACGTTGCGGTCGCTAAAATATTCAAATCTTATCCGCTCGAAATTCGCCTGGCCCCGATTGACCGGCAAGTCCGGGCCCCAATAGTTCGGCTCCCGGTCAAATCTGATAAAATGGCCCTGATCGAAGGGTCCAACGCGATAGGCGCTCGATCCGAGCGGAGGCTCGAGCGTCGTTTCGTCAAAGGCGTGGGTCTGATAATAGGCGGCGCTGAAAATTGGTTGACCAGCCACGACAAGAGCGGCCTCGCGGCTGTGATGGGGCTTCAGCCGCACGCGGACAATGTCGTCGGCCTCGACTTCGGCTGCGTCTAAGTCGCGCAAGGCTTGCCTGATCGAGGGATGACCCTTGGTCTTCAAGATGTTCAAGGAAAAGGCGACATCCCGCGCGGTCAAGGGCGAGCCGTCGTGGAAGCGCGCCTCCTTGCGTAGGAGGAAGCGATAGATGTTCTTATCGGGCGAGACGCGCACCGCGCGCGCCACGAGCCCGTAAAGGCTATCCGGCTCGTCGGCGTTCCCGGTCATGAGGGTGTCGAAAATAAGCCCCATGCCCGTGGCGCCGTCGCCCTTCAAGATATAGGCGTTCAATGTATTGAACGTGTTGAAATTTTGATTCCCCGAAATTCCGCTCAGCTGAAGCACGATCTCGCCGCCCTTTGGGGCGTTTGGATCGACATAGGCGAAATGCTCGAAATCAGGAGGCAGCGCGAGATCGCCGAACACGGAGAGACCATGGGTCTCGACCTCCGCCTCCACTGCGGCGGCGCGGCGCGTCATGAGCTGCGGCAGAGCAAGGCCTGCTGCGGCCACGCCCAAGATGGATCGGCGGGTGAACGAAAGAGGAAGGGGCGAAGATCTTTTCCCGGTCAAATTTGCCTCTCAGCGCGAGATTGCCTGTCGGCGGAAAGAACGCGATGGCGCGCCGCCCGGATCCGCGCATGATCAGGCAAGTTTATGTCGGCATTCTGGTGACGAATGGCAAGCGCGTCGATGCGATCATAAACGCTGAAACGCCGCGCGGAAACCCGGCGGCGTCGCCCGACCCTTGCAAAAATGCGATGCGAAAGCTCTATTTAGCCCGCACGCGCCGCGGATGATCCGACAAGGCGCGCAAATATTCGACGATATCGGCGCGTTTGGCGGCGTCCAGCTCAGCGCCCGCTTGCGATCCGCTCGCGTAGACGCGGGGGTTGGCGAGGAACTGATCGAGATCGTCAGCGGTCCAATTGACCCCTTCGGCCCGGAGTGAATTCGAACGGGCCAAACCGGCGACGGAGCTTTTCGGGCGATCGACGATCGCGAAAAGCGGCGGACCGGCTTTCGCAGCTGCGCCCTTTTCGATCGCATCGCAGCCTTGGCAGGTTTTGCTGTCCGCCTCGATTTTTTTCTCGTCCGCCACAGAGGCGCCGTCGAATAAAACCGCAGCGGCCGGAGCAGCCTCATTAACATCGGCGCTCGGCGCGCCGCTCGCTGCGACCGCATCGGCTTTGGCGCTTCGCGTTTCGCTCACGGCTGCCGCGCCGCTCTCGGAATCCGGTCTATCCGCCACGACCTCGGCGCCGCCTGCCGCGCTCCGCGCGCTGCTCGCCGCAGCGGTGGGAGCTTCGGCGCTGCGTCCATCATTCGCCGCCGCAATGACATAGCCCGGCGTCGCGAGCTTCCCATGCGCGAAGATGCGATTCGAAACGCCCATCAGAGCCAGGGCCAGAACCAATGCGCCGAGCAGACCGCCGGCTATTTTACTTGTCTCGAAAAAATACGATCCCATTCCCGCACCATATTTACCAATTAAGCTCGGCCATTTGAGGTCATGCCTTTGGCCGAGGCGCTCAGCGGTTCAACGACCGATCCTATCGAGACGCCGATCTCGCTGCAGCGCAGCATTGCTTAACCTCTAGATACATTGCATTGCAACATAAGTGAAGGGGCGCCTGATGCTACTTTTTGTCGCCCATGGGATTCCGCAAGCTAGAAATGCGCCAAATCAAACGCGCCAAGCCCGTTTTCGACTGGCCTTGAACATGCCATAGGCTTGCGCGTCCAAGCTTGCGCGAGAGGTTCCCGCCAGAATGACCGTCAATAAAATCGCCTACCAGGGCGAGCCCGGCGCCAATTCCGATATCGCCTGCCGGAACGCCTATCCGGACTGGGAGCCCCTGCCCTGCGCCACATTTGAGGATGCGCTCGCGGCGATCGCCGACGGCGCGGCGATGCTCGGCATGATCCCGATCGAGAATTCGATCGCCGGCCGGGTGGCCGACATCCATCATCTGCTGCCCCGCGCCAGCCTGTTCATCGTCGGCGAATATTTCCTGCCAATTCACTTTCAGCTGCTCGGCCTGAAGGGAGTCGGGCTCGAGACGATAAAATCCGTTTACAGCCATGTTCACGCGCTTGGCCAATGCCGCAAAATCATCCGCAAGCTCGGCCTTGCGGCGCATGTCGCCGGCGACACGGCGGGCTCGGCCCGCGAGATCGCGGAATGGGGCGACCCGACGCGCGCCTCGATCGCGACCGGCCTTGCGGCGGAAATCTACAAACTGGACGTGCTCGCCGCCGACATTGAGGACGAGCCGCATAATACGACCCGCTTCGTGGTGCTGTCGAAAACCCCGAACTGGGCGCCGCGGGGCTTGCCCATGGTGACGAGCTTCGTCTTCAGGGTGCGCAATGTGCCGGCCGCGCTTTATAAGGCGCTCGGCGGCTTCGCCACCAATGGGGTCAATATGACGAAGCTCGAAAGCTATATGGTCGAAGGCGAATTCACCGCGACTCAGTTCCTGGCCGATGTCGATGGCCATCCAGAAGAGCCGGCGCTCGCCCGTGCGCTCGAAGAGCTTGCGTTCTTCTGCAAGGAATTGAAAATTCTCGGCGTCTATCCGGCGCATCCGTTTCGGATCGAAAGCCAAATGGCGGCGAGGCGCGAATGATGAGCGAGGAGCCCGCCAGCGAGGAAGAGATCACGCTGTTTCCACTGATCGGCTTCGCCACGCACACACTGCCCGGCGCGCTTGTGATGCTGACCTTGGAGCTGCCTGCGGACGCGGAGAAGCCCGAAGGGCCAAAGACCTATCTTCGCGTCGGGCTTCGCGCCCCAGGCGCACGCCAGCTCGCCGAAAGTCTTTTGCGCGCGGCGGCATCCGCGGAAATGGGCCAGGCGCCGACTCGGACGCCGAGCTAAACAAGGCGAAGTCCACGGCTGCACGATCTGTAATCACAATGTTATCATGCCGAGACTTTGTACCATCAAACCAGCGACGCAAGGCCCGCGCATGAATTGCCCTGTATGCGAAGAAACATCTTGCATTCAAAAGGCAGCCACGACCGTGCCTATCGGCAAACAATACGATTGTCCCAGATGCGGCCAATTCGTGCTTTGCGGCCCTATATCAGAAGGTCTTTATAACGACTATCGCACGCCCCACAGACGTGCGGCTCTCAGTCATAAACTGCGCCGTAGTCAACGACCATATAGCAATCCAGCGGCCATCTATGAGGTTGAGCTGCCAAATTGGAAGCTCGACGAACCGCTCCCGTCCCCGGCGGAACAGGCAGACAGCCTTATTCTCTACCTTGGTGATAATCAGCCATCACCAGGGCAAAATGTCCAACTTTCCGATTCGGAAGTATCTGCTTGGATTGGGGCTCCGATCAACCAGAACTCGCCCACTGTATTGTATTGGTTACTGAAGCAGGAAGAATTAGGGAAGCTTTTGGACTGTACTGAAACGACAGACGGGCGTATTTTGCTCCAGCTCAAAATGGCGGGATGGGAACGATACCGCACCATCAAACAAGGCCAGGTCGAAAGCCGCACAGCCTTTATAACCATGAAGTTCGGTGACGAACAACTCAACCGCGTTTTCAATGACTATTTCAAACTGGCAGTCGCACACGCTGGCTTTGAATTGCGCCTCCTGACCGACGGGCAGCCCGCGGGTCTCATAGATGATCAGCTTCGGGTCAGGCTTCGGATGTCACGTTTCGTGATCGCCGATCTTTCACATCACAATAACGGTGCCTATTGGGAGGCGGGCTTCGCCGAGGGGTTGGGCCGCCCCGTCATCTATACATGCCGTAAGGACGTTTGGGACGCCCGCGACGACCAAGGCAAAAGTAAGGTGCATTTCGATACCAGCCACTTGGTCACGATCGTCTGGGACCCAGACAATCTGCCGGATGCCGCCAAGCGTTTGACCGCCACTATCCGCGCGACTCTGCCGGCAGAGGCAAAGATGTCGGATCAATAGGAAAAATCCGCGATCGCTTGGCGATCGCGAAAAAAACGCAGCTACTCCAGCAGCATCAAAAGATCCCTGGCGTCGATCTGCTGGCCGGGCGCGACGAGGATTTCCTTGATTTTGCCGTCGCGCGGCGCGTGCAGCGCTGTCTCCATCTTCATCGCCTCGAGCGTCGCGACTATGTCGCCCGCCTTCACGTCTTGGCCTTGACGGACTGCAATGGTCGAAACCGCCCCCGGCATGGGCGCCCCGACATGGGATTCATTGCCCTCTTCGGCTTTTCGTCGCGCGACGACTTTCACTGAAGCCGCGCGGTTCTGCACCCGGATGAGGCGGGGCTGGCCATTCAGCTCGAAGAAGACCTTGACCTGCCCTTGTTCATCGGTCTCGCTGATCGTCTGCAGAAGCAGCACAAGCGTCTTACCGGGCTCGATCTCGATCGAGATTTCATCGCCCGGCTGCATGCCATAGAAAAACACCGGCGTCGGTAGCACGGAGACAGGGCCATAACGACGGACGGTCGCGGAGAACTCCTGGAAGACTTTGGGATACATCAGCCAGGAGGCGAACTCATCGTCGCTGAGTTGACGCCCGCAGGCCTTCTCGGCCTCGGCCTGAGCGGTCGGGAGGTCGGTCGGCGGTAAAAGCGCACCCGGCCGCACGTCGATCGGCTTTTCGCCCTTCAGCGCCTTCGCCTGCAAGGCTTTGGGCCAACCACCCGGCGGCTGGCCAAGATCGCCTTTCAGCATCTCAACGACCGAGGTCGGAAAAGCGATCTCGCGCTTTGGATCGAACACGTCCTCCGGCGTCAGATTTTGCGAGACCATCATCAGCGCCATGTCGCCGACGACCTTCGACGACGGCGTCACCTTGACGATGTCGCCGAAAAGATCGTTCGCCGCGCGATAGGCCTTGGCGACCTCGTGCCAGCGCGTCTCGAGGCCGAGGCTGCGCGCCTGCTCCCTGAGATTGGTGAACTGGCCGCCCGGCATCTCATGCAGATAGACTTCGGAGGTTCCGGCCTTGAGATCGCTCTCGAAAGCGGCATATTGCGCCCGCGCCGCCTCCCAGTAGAAGCTCAGCTGGCGAATGGCTTCCGGATCGAGGCCAGTGTCGCGGCTGCTGTTGCGCACGGCGGCGGCGATCGAGCCGAGGCAGGGCTGCGAGGTCATGCCCGACATGGAATCGATGGCGGCGTCGACCGCGTCCACTCCTGCGTCGATCGCGGCCAGCACGGTCGCCGCCGATATGCCGGAGGTATCATGCGTATGAAGATGAAGCGGAAGGCCGACGGCCTCGCGCAAGGCCTTGACGAGGACGCGCGCGGCGGCCGGCATTAACAGGCCCGCCATGTCCTTGATCGCGAGGATGTGGCAGCCCGCGCGTTCGAGCTCTTTCGCGACGCCGACATAATAGTCGAGCGAAAATTTCGCGCGCGAGGGGTCGAGAATGTCGCCAGTGTAGCAGATCGCGCCTTCGGCGAGCTTGCCGGTCTCGCAGACGGCGTCGATCGCGACGCGCATGTTCTCGACCCAGTTGAGGCAATCGAAAATGCGGAAAAGATCAACGCCGGCGGCGGCGCGGCGCACGAAATATTTGACCACATTATCGGGATAATTGGTGTAGCCGACGCCGTTTGCGCCGCGCAGCAGCATTTGCATCAAGAGATTGGGCGCGGCCTCGCGCACAAGGGCGAGGCGCTCCCAGGGATCTTCCGAAAGGAAGCGCATGGCCACGTCGAAGGTCGCGCCGCCCCAGCATTCGAGGGAGAGAAGCTGCGGCAGCCCCTTCGCGTAAGCCTCGGCCGCCGCGGCTACGTCCCTGGTGCGCATGCGCGTGGCGATCAGCGACTGATGCGCATCCCGCATCGTGGTGTCGGTGACGAGCACGCGTTCTTCATTTCGCATCCATTCGGCGAAGCTCTTCGGCCCAAGCTGTTCAAAATGCTGACGCGCGCCATCCGGGACTGCGGCGGCGGCGAATTGAGGCGGGATCGGCGTGCGCGCGGTCGCGGGCGGTCGGGGCCGGCCGCGGGTCTCCGGATGGCCGTTGACGGTGACGTCGACAATCCAGGTAAGCAACTTGGTCGCGCGGTCCTTGCGCTTCTTGAAGTCGAAGAGGGACGGCGTCTCGTCAATGAAGCGAGTCGTGTAGTCATTGGCGACGAAGCGCGGATGGTTGATGATATTGTGCAGGAAGGCGAGATTGGTCGCGACGCCGCGGATGCGATATTCGAGCAGAGCGCGGTCCATCCGGCGTATCGCCTCTTCAGGCGTCGCCGCCCAAGCCGTGACCTTCTCGAGCAAAGGATCGTAATAGCGGGTGACGATCGCGCCCGAATAGGCGGTGCCGCCATCGACGCGGATGCCGAAGCCCATGGCGCCGCGATAGGCGGTGATGCGGCCATAGTCGGGAATGAAATTATTCTCTGGATTTTCCGTCGTGATCCGGCATTGCAGCGCATGGCCCGACAGCCGGATGTCCTCCTGCTTCGGAATGCCCGTCTCTTCCGGCCTGCCGATGCGCTTGCCCTCGGCGATGCGGATCTGCGCCTTCACGATATCTAGGCCGGTGACGACCTCCGTGACCGTATGCTCGACCTGAATGCGCGGGTTGACCTCGATGAAGTAAAACGCGCCCGTATCGCCGTCGAGCAAGAATTCAACCGTTCCCGCGCCGATGTAATGGGTGGCGCGGCCGATCTTCAAAGCCGCCTCGCAGAGGGCGGCGCGGGTGGCCTCGTCGAGATAGGGCGCGGGCGCGCGCTCGATGACTTTCTGGTTGCGGCGCTGGATCGAGCAGTCCCGTTCGAAGAGATGCACCAGTTCGCCATGCGAATCGCCGAGGATCTGAACCTCGACATGACGCGCGTGGCGCACAAGCTTTTCGAGATAGACCTCGTCCTTGCCGAAGGCGTTCTTCGCTTCGCGCTTGGCGCTGACCACGGCGTCAAGAAGCTTGTCTTCGCTCTCGATCGGGCGCATGCCGCGCCCGCCGCCGCCCCAGGAGGCTTTGAGCATAATGGGATAGCCGATCTCGCGGGCGAGGCGCTTCACGGCCTCGGGATCGTCGGGGAGAGGCGGCGTCGCCGGCATGACCGGGACGCCGCAGGACACCGCGAGATTGCGCGCCGCCACCTTATTGCCGAGGGCGCGCATGGTCTCGGGCGCAGGCCCAATGAAGATGACCCCCGCGGCCGCGCAGGCTTCGGCGAATTCAGGGCTCTCAGAGAGAAAACCATAGCCCGGATGGATCGCATCGACTTTCGCTTCCTTGGCGATGCGGATGACTTCATCGATCGAGAGATAAGCTTCGAGCGGTCCCTTGCCAAAGCCGATCTGATAGGCCTCGTCGGCCTTGAAGCGATGAAGCGAAAGCTTATCCTCTTCCGCATAGATGGCGACTGTTCGAATGCCAAGTTCGGTGGCCGCGCGAAAGACCCTGATTGTGATTTCAGACCGATTGGCGACCAATAGACGACGAATTCGGGCCATGGTTGCTCACTACCATTTGGATGCTCAATGTCTCGCCGCTGGAAACCATGCCTTGCGTCGCAGGGTCAAGCCCTCGCCAATCCAGACGCTGCGGATCGGCATTGTCGCGGCAGTATGGGCGACGCCTAGTTTTCTTGCATTTGCCGAGGACCGGACGGCGCCCCGCCTCCACCCCGCCTCCATTCGCAAATCTTTTGCCGCTTGAATGACGGCGCTTTTTCTAGAGCATCTTCAAGCGAAATGGACGCCGGTTCATATGAAGAAAATACGATAAAACAAAGATCTATTCCGTGGAATCGAAAGTTTTCTCTAGCCGAAGGCCTAGGTCATGATCTCATAAAGATGATTCCCGAATCGCCATGGGCGTGATTCAACCTTCTGATCATGGAGGTTGGCATGGCGCGGTTTGATATGACGGATTTCGAGTGGTCGGTGATCGAGCC
>Ga0182030_10000274_pt1 | contig 91226 bp, 95 predicted proteins | sample 812S3MmetaG_FD_121299 | JGI IMG/M metagenome (GOLD analysis project Ga0182030, IMG submission 121299) | Permafrost microbial communities from Stordalen Mire, Sweden - 812S3M metaG (Illumina Assembly) | ecosystem: Environmental > Terrestrial > Soil > Wetlands > Permafrost | place: Sweden...
GTGCTGGGTCCTCCGGATCGTTACATCCACACGCGCAAGGGTTGGACGGTGCTGACGGGAATCGACACGATTGTGGAGGCCCAAAGACAAGCCGCGCTCGCTGAAGGATGTGCCTTCTGGGACATGCGCGCGAAGATGGGCGGGAGCGGATCCATGCGCCAGTGGGTGCAGGCGGGGATGGGGCAAGCGGACTACGTGCACTTCACGACGCCGGGCTACCACAAGATCGGCGATGCCGTTTTTCGCGATTTGATGAGCCAGTACGATATTTTCGTAAAAGTTCGCGAGTCGGTGAACAGCGCTCATGCAGGACGAAGTAGCGCGGGACGAAGTAGCGATGTCCTAGCCAATCCCTAGCTCGTCGATGCGCTCGAGCGGAGTTCCGCAGGTGCGGCAGATCAGCGATCCGCAATCGCCACAGGAGAGCGGGTTCGTCACCGGCGCGGCACAGCGAGGACAATAGAATTCGGGATCGGCGTTATTAGTTGGGGTCTCGGCGCTCATATTGATAGACTAGCGTTCAGAGTCCGGCAGGGTGGATAAGCCGGGATGGCCGCGTGAACTGCAATACCTTCCAACGCCCAGTTGCGCCGAAGTTTCTGACAAGGTTCGCGGTAACTACGTCCTTGTCCGGAGCGTTCCGCGCACGAAAAACGTTTGTGGGAGCATCTCGTCTGGGAGCTACGCTGGCGCTGTGCGGCGCGCTGCTGCTCTGCTCCTGCCAACAGGGACCGCCCCAGGAGCGCGCGATTGGCACGGCGTATGCCGGACCGGCGACGCTCAATCTGCGCAAGGAACTCTCTTCGCGATCGAGCGCGACGACCACCGTGCAACACGGCGAGGAGCTGGAAATTTTAGAAACGCGCCGCCGCTTCGTGCGCGTGCGCACATCCATGGGCGAGCAAGGATGGACCGACGCGAACCTGCTGCTGTCCACCGAGCAGATGGACAGCTTGCAGCGGCTTGCGGCGTACGTAGCGGCTCTGCCTTCCGAAGGCGCGGCCACCGTCAGTGAGGCGCTCAACGTCCACACCGAACCGGCGCGTCTGTCGCCGAGTTTTTTTCAGATCCCCGAAAATGGCTCGGTGGAGCTGGTAGGGCACAGCGTCTCCCCGCGCAATGCACCACCGAGCGCAGCGAGCAAAATGGCCCCCTTGAATCCAGTGGCGAAAAAGGCTAAGGCCAAGCAGACAAAATCCGTGCCGCTGATTCCCGCTCCGCACCCGGTGCGGCCGCCCACGAATTGGGAGCAACTCTCGCGGCCGCGTCTGGCGGATCTGCCGGGATATACTGCCCCACCGCCGCCTCCGAGCGCGCCGACCGATGATTGGAGCCTGATTCGCACGAAAGACGGCAAGGCCGGCTGGGTGCTCTCGCGGATGCTGTTCCCGGCGGTGCCGGACGACTTGGCGCAGTACGCCGAGGGCCACCGCATCACGGCGTATCAGATCTTGGGCGACATAGAGGACGGCGACAAGCTCAAGCACGACTGGATCTGGACGACGGTCTCCCCGGACAACAAGCGGGGCGAGTTTGACATGATCCGCGTCTTCGTGTGGAGCATCAAGCGGCACCACTACGAGACCGCTTACGTGGAACGCAATGTTACCGGCTATTATCCAGTGCAGGCGGTGAAGGTGCCGGGCAATCCAGAGAATGGATTTTCACTAGTAGCGCAAGAGAAAGACGGGAAGTTGAACAAGCGCACCTACGCATTTGTGGGACGCCGTGTACGCGTGATTTCGCGCGAGCCGTTCATTCCCACGGAAGCGCCGGACGCTCCGAAGATGTCCACGGTTCCGCAAACGCCGGTTCCTGTGAAGCCATCGATGTGGCAGAAGCTGAACGAGAGGGTGCAGATGTGGCGGGGGAAAGACCAGCAATAGCGCCTGGTCTCGACTACTTCTTATGCCAGTACAAGCGCAGGCCGACGTAGGGGCCGTAGAGCGTCCCGTCGTTGAAGTGATCGGCACGGCGGGTGGTACGGAAATAGTACGCCTTGGCACCGGCAACCAATTCCGCGTAGCCATAGCGATAGGCAATCGCGACCTCGGTGTCTCCGATTTTCGAGCGGTGCGGTAGAGCCCAGCCGGAGCCGCGGGCCTCCCAGCGGAAGTGGCTGCCCAAAGTCTGATCCAGACCTAAGCCAAACGTGGGAGCGATGATCGATTTCGTGCCGCCGGCTGGATTTAAGTTGTAGGTTCCGTCATTTTGCAGCTGGAAATCGTCGACGGTGGTGTCGACGGTAAGATATTGTATTTCGTACAACGTCTTCAGCCGCAGATCGCCGCTTTTGAAGTTCCAATAGTAAGTGACGAAATCATAGGACAGCTTATAATTGGTGACCTTGGCCTGGCTCGCCAACGGATCGCCGCCAGGGATGGCGGTGCCGAACAGATTCAGGTTCTGGGGCGCGACGCTACCGCCGTTCATCGTCGTCGAAAAATACTCAAAGCGGACCGAACCGCCTTTTCCCGCGGGAACAACCACCACAGCGCCGAGTGAGCGCGCCAAGGTTCCGGGATAGTCGAAATTCCCATCCGTGAGGGTCGTGTTGTAATCGCCGGTGTGCAGCAGCGGTTGGCCGTGAGGCTGCCAATACATGCCTTCAATGGATAGCCCGCTGCCGGTATTCGTGTTGTTGGGCGTGTACTTCGGCGGACGCAGCGTTCCCACGGAAGGAGTCTGCGCCGTATCGGTAGACTGTGCCGAGGAGGCGGGCGGTACCGACGGGGCGCCCGGAGAGTTTGCCGGCGTAGAAGGCGGCGTCGCGGGCGTCTGGCTCTGCCCGTAAATATGCAGGGGCAGCGCACACAGGCACAACGACAGCCAAGCGGATTGCAGGGTCACTTTCACGTTTATCCTCACTGGGGAAAAAGGGCCGGATCTTTTACTTTAACAAACCTGGGGTTGAATAAACCGGGAGTTTAGCAAACCGGAACACAGCCAACCGGGCTAGCGCAACAGCCATCGTTCGTCCCACCGACATGCGAAGAAAGACAGACGCGTCCGGGCTGTGGTGCGTTGCACAGCGATTGCCGTTCGCGGGCGATTCACGGAAGGGAGTGCTTCGCGCGATAAGGGCCGGGAACTCGCTTTTCTGGTATTTGCGGTTCGAGGGTTAGCGAAAGAAGGGCTTCATGGCGGCGAACTCCGCGTCAAACTCTTCGAGGAGCTTGCGCTGCAACTCGGCGCCGAGTCCAAGCGGCGCCAAAATGGCAGGGTCCGCGATGGGCGCTACCGGCGGAAGATGAATGCAGATGCCGGCGGAATCCACGTAGCGGTCTGCCGCATTCACGAGGGTCGCCAGAGGGAGCTCCGAACCGGGTGCGCAGGGCACGTCCAGATGATGGTCGCGGACCGCTTCCTGGATGGGCGCGGGCAAGTTCCAGGAGGCGAGAGCGGCGGCGGACAGGTCGGCATGAGTGAATCCCAGAAGATCGCGTTCGGCCTCGGCCAGCGAGCAGCCCTCATTTTGCGACCTTTCCAGAATCTGGGTAGATTCATTCGGCAATCCGACGGCGATGAGAAGGAGACCCACGTCGTGCAGCAATCCGGCGATGAATGCACCCTCGGGATAGGAGACCGGAACCTTCTGCGCCAACATGTCCGACAGTTGTGCCGTGGCGACCGAGTGCATGTTGAAATTTGCCATGGACCAACCGGGGGGCGTACGCACAGAGTTCCACATGCGCGCAATCGACATCCCCAGAACCGCGTTTCGAAGTTTGTTCACCCCTAACAGGGACAACGCGTGGCGCACCGAATTCACCGTGCCTCTGCGGGCGTACATCGCCGAGTTCACCAGATGCAGCAGGTTGGCGGATACAATGGTGTCTTTTTCAATCAAGTCCGCAAGTTTGGTGAACGAAACGTCTTCGCTCGCGAGCGAAGCCAACAAGCGGTTCAGGACGGGCGAGAACGGCGGCAACGTGCCGAGCGCCCGTAAGGCCCTTTCCCTGAGAAGGTTCGTCGTCGAGGCGCCGGTCTTGGGCAGTGCAGTGGAAGTAGCCACCCTTGGCTCATCGGACGATGCACTGGAAACTTGAACACCTTCCGTAGAGGAGCGCGGATGTCCACTTATCGCGCGACGGAGATCGTCCAGCGCCCAAGTCGCCGCACGCGCGCGAATCCCATTGCGATCGCCGAACAGGTTATAGCTGCGCGCGGTCGCTCCGCCGTCCGGACCGGCAATCCCGACGACGACCGTGCCCACCGGCGCTTTCGTGGCGCTTTCCGGGCCGGCCTCGCCCGTGATCGAAACGGCATAGGTGGAACCGGTGCGAGCGCGAGCCTGCAACGCCATGGTCTCGGCGACGGGTTCGCTGACCAAAGAATGTTGGGCAATGAGGGCCGGGTCAATCCCCAGCAATTCCGTCTTGAGGCGCTCTGCGTAAACCAGAAATCCGCCGAGGAAATAATCGGAACTCCCGGCAACGGAAGTGAGGCGCTCGCCGAGCATTCCACCGGTGCAGCTTTCCGCGACACTGACAGTGGCGCTGCGTTCCCGCAACATTGTTCCAACCACCGCTTCGAGCGGGGAACCGTCCCGCGAATAGATGCGATCGCCGAGCAATTGTTCGATGCGGGGGGCGACTTGTTGGAGCAGCCGCTCAGCCTCCTCCGCCGTCGTCGCGCGGGCGCGCAGGTGAACTTGAATATCGCCCAGCCCGGCGAGTACCGTGGTGACGGGATTTTCAAAAGGCTTGTAGACGGGCGAGATGAGCTGATCGAGATCCGACTCGCCCATGCAGGAGATGCGATAGAACCGTGTGCCGATGGCTTGGGGCGGCAAGCGTCGCGCCAGTCGCGGCATGCATTCGGCGGCGAACATCGCTTTCAATTCGTGGGGCGGTCCGGGGAGCAGGATCACGAGACGTCCGTCTGTTCCCTTACCGACTTCAATCCACTGCCCGGGAGCCGTGCCGCGCGGATTCGGCAGAGGCTCGGCGCCTTCGACAAGGAACGTCTGGCGGCGATTGTTATCGGCCATCTTGCGATTCAGGCGTTTGAAACGCTCCATCAGCTGGTCGAGCAGATCGTGACGAAAAATCAGCTGGCGCCCCAGCGCAGCGGCGACGGAGTCGCGTGTGACGTCGTCCTCGGTGGGGCCGAGCCCTCCGGTGAGAATCACAATTTCGGAATTGAGCAGCGCCGCATGCACTTCGGCGGCAAGCCGGGCGCGATCATCGCCAATAATCGACTTGCGGCGCACCTCGACGCCGATGCCGTTGAGTTGCTCGGTGAGATAGAGCGAATTGGTGTCGAGACGATCCGGCGTGAGAAGCTCCGAACCTACGGCGATGATTTCGCAGTTCGCCAATGTTTGGTTGGAAAACGCTTGGCTCACAACAGGCGGCTGGCTCATAGTCCTATCAAACTCGACTCAAGCCTCACTCTGTTGACGCAGAACTTCACCCGCCAGGCGGTCTAGATTCTGTTCATTGGCGGGGACCACAATGTGTTCTAGCCGGCTCGCAACGTACGGGTTCTCGAATGATTGCGACCAAGATATGACGGTTCCTGCCGCAGACGGAGCCAAGACGATGGTTAGGAAAAACAGCGGTTCCGAGTCGTGCTGAACGACGATCCTTTTCGGCGAATCTATTTCCGCGAAAACACTCTCGTTCGCGTAGTTGCGGCCGTCCGGTGCGTGCATGACAAAAGACCACCGTCCGCCACTCTTGAATTCGCAGATATCGAAGGTATTTGTAAAGCCGTTAGGACCCCACCACCGCGCCAAACGTTGCGGATCGCTGAAGGCGGCAAAGACCTGCTCCACCGTCGCCGGGATCTCACGGGAAGTGCTAAATGTATTCATCGGCGTCCCTATAAAAGCGGGCGGCCCGCCATGCCTACGCGAACGCGGAACAGGGAATTCGCCGTCGCCAGAATCATGGCCTTTGCAGGAGCAAACGCCAAGCCGACAATCGACGGCCCGGAGAGAAAAAGCTCGGCCTTCCTTTCTTGCGAGATGCGCACCACGCCGCGCCGTCCACCGAGCGAAGCTGCGACGTAGGCGTTGCCCTCGACGTCGAACGCGAGTCCTTGCGGGCGTCCGAGTCCGCGGTAGAAGGTTTCCACATGACCGTCGGGCGCAATGCGATGGACGGAATCGAAGCTGGACGTGGTGGGCCCGGTGACGTACAGGTACCCTTCTGGGCCAAAAGCCAAGTGATAGGCGGCGAGCGACGGCTCCAGCGTCGCGAATACGTAAATCTGGCGCTCGCGGCTGACTTTGAAGACGGTTCCGCTGCGGTCGCCGACATACAAGTTCCCATCGCGATCGAACACGATGCCGGTGGCGATGCCCATGCCTTCTACGTAGGTTGAGAAGCTGCCCGAAGCGGAAATACGATAGACGGCGCCTTCGTGACGGCTGGAGGCGTACAAAGCGTCCTCGGCATCGAGAGCCAGGCCGGTGGGATTCATCAGATCCACCACAAACGGCATGAGCGTGCCGCCGGCCTCAACCTTGTAGATCGAAACCGGAGCCTTCTGCCCGGGCGATCCGCTGAACGTGGTGTAAATATTCCCGCGCTGATCGACCACCGGATTCGACACCGGATGCAGTCCCTCGGCGATCTGCACACCGATGCCGCAGGTATAAGGAGCACTGGCGTGCTGTTCGCTGCCGACGATCAACTCATCGGCCGTCACGCCTTCGGGAACGCGCACAATCAGCAGCGAGTCGGAACCGATGACGACGGATGCGGAAGTTGCTCCAAAGCGCACGACGGCGCGTTCGGGAGCGACAAGGCCCTTTCCGCGGATTCGAAATTCGCCTCCAGGGATCGCCGCATAGGGCGTGACTTCGCTGATCTGCGGGCGGGATTCGGTTTTTCGGAAAGGCATAAGGAGATAACGAAATGTATGGGACTAATAAAGATTGAACCATCCGGCCGCAAACAACACAAGCGCACCGTAAACTCCCGCCATGACGTCATCAGCGACAATTCCGATTCCGCCGGGCATCTGCTCCAGGTCGCGCACCGGCGTGGGCTTCCAAATATCGAACAAACGGAACAATAGAAACGCCCCGAGCCAGCTCTTCCAGTTCAGGTGCGAAGCTCCAGCAAGCGTGATCCATTGCCCGACCACTTCGTCGACCACGACGATCTGCGGATCCTTGCGGCCGAGCTCCCTGGCAACAACGCCCGCCGCCCACATTCCCGGAGCCGCCAGCAGCACGCCCATGATCCAGAACGAAAATGGCGTTAAGTTCGCGTATTCATGCAGGGGCCACGCGATGGCAAGCGCACCGAGCGATCCCGCCGTGCCGGGGCCTTTCGGCGCGTAGCCCAAGCCGAACCATGTGCCGATGACGCGGGCGGGCACGTTCATCGGTGGCGCGATCTTCAAGCGTCGTCCTCGTTGTCTTCTTCGTTACCGCAGCGGTCGAACTCCGGCTGGAAGTTCTCGTCGTCGCTCGATTCAACAGGCGAGGAGATCACATATTTTTCCGAAGCCCAATTGCCGAGGTCCAAAAGACGGCAGCGCTCGCTGCAAAAGGGCATCTCCGAGTCGCTGAGCGCGACGGGCTTTTCACAGATCGGACATTTCATACGGGCTGAGGCGCTGTCATACGAACAAGGATCATACCAACTGAATGAGAGGTGCGTGCACCGGCGTGCGGCTGGCAACGGGGGCGGGCTCGTCGATCAAGTCGCCCGTGAGATCGTAATCGTGCGCCTTCACGATCTTCATCGTACGGAATTCGCCGGCGTTCAATGGATACTCGCCTGGATCTGAAATGTAGCAGGTGCCGTCGATATCGGGAGCTTGCGTGGAAAGGCGCGCTTCCCAAACCAATTCCGAATCGGCCGAGGGACCTTCCACCAGCACTTGCACTTCGCGGCCCACCAACTTGCGATTCTGCGCGCGCGATATTTTCCGCTGCAGGCCCATCAGGTGGCGTTTGCGCTGATAAATGGCCTTCGCGCCGACCTTACCATCCAGTTCGAAACTCTTGCTGGTATCTTCGTCCGAATAGGAGAAGACGCCCAGGCGATCGAGCTGCGCGGCTTGGGCGAACTGGCACAGTTCTTCGAAATCCTTATCAGTCTCGCCCGGAAAACCGACGATCATGCTGGTTCTAATCGCCACGCCCGGAATCGTCCGGCGGATGCGCTCCAGCAGTTTGAGGAAAATATCTCCACTCGCGCCGCGCTTCATCCGCTTCAGGACATTCGCGCTCGCGTGCTGCAACGGCATGTCTATGTATTTCACCAAGTCGGCTTGTTCGGCAATGGTATCCAGCAGCCTCTGCGTGACTTTGTTGGGATATGCGTAAAGAAAACGCACCCACTTGGGATGATCGGTTTCGATCTGCGCGAGTCGCGCGAGCAGCACCGCGAGGCCGTCCTTCAATCCGAAATCTTCGCCGTAGCAGGTAGTGTCCTGGCCGATCAGATTGATTTCGCGAATGCCCTGCGAGAACAACCGCGTGGCTTCGGAGATCACGGATTCAAAACGGCGGCTACGAAAAGCCCCTCGATACTGGGGAATCACGCAGAAGGTGCACGGATGATCGCAACCCTCGGCGATCTTGATATACGCGTAATGCTTGGGCGTCGAGAGCACCCGCGGCGTCGCGTCGTGATACAAATACGCGTCGAGCGATTTTGCTTTTGGCTCAACGCCTTCACACAGCGCCGTGACGCGGTCGAGCTCGTTCGTGCCGATCAGCGCATCCACCTCCGGCATGTTCTTCTGGATGTCGCCGCGGTAGCGCTCCACCAGGCAGCCGGCGACGATCAGCTTCTGCGCGCGGCCGGTCTTCTTGTACTCGGCCATCTCTAAGATGGTGTCGACGGATTCCTGCTTGGCCGGATCGATGAAGCTACACGTATTCACCACGATCACGTCGGCGTCCGAAGGATGCGGCGTCAGCTCATGCCCGGCTTGGGCGAGCTGGCCCATCATGACCTCCGTGTCGACGAGGTTCTTAGGGCATCCGAGACTGACGAATCCTATTTTCATGATTGAATACTATGGCTGAATTACTGCGAAACGAACTAGATGTGGCAGCTCGCCAGACCGCGCTTTTCCAGGTACTGCTGATGATATTCCTCGGCGCGCCAGAAGGTTTGCGCGGGCTTGATTTCCGTGACGATGGGCCGCGGGAAACGTGCCTGCGCGGCGTCGCGCGACTTCTTGGCTTGGGCTTCCTGTTCCGGCGAATGAAAGAAAACGGCCGAGCGGTACTGCGATCCCACGTCCGGTCCCTGGCGGTTCAGCGTGGTCGGATTGTGATTGTCCCAAAAGACTTCGAGCAGATCGTAGAAGCTGACAACCTTTGGGTCGAACGTCACTTCGACCGCTTCGGCGTGGCCGGTGCGATCCGTGCAGACCTGTTCGTAGGTGGGCTTTTCCAAAGGTCCGCCGATGTAGCCGACTTGCGTGGATTTGACGCCCGCGAGTCTGCGGAACGCCGCCTCGACGCCCCAAAAGCATCCGGCGGCGAAGGTCGCGGTTTCGAGATTAGCGGAATCCATACTCGGCAAGCTCATGGGGTTGGCCTCCATGCTTCTATTGTAGCTGTTAAACTCGATTTGAAGAGATGAAACAAGCGCCGCAAGCTGACGTGTTCAACCTTAAAGTCGAGTTTTCCCGCGAAGACGACGGGCGTTGGATCGCCGATATCCCGGCTTTTCCGGGCGTTACCGTGTATGGTCGCACTCGCAAACAGGCGTTGACTGCAGCGGAAGCTCTCGCATTGCGCGTAATCATCGACCGCATGAAACACAGCGAAGCTGCCTTGGCCTCGTGAAGCTTCGGATCCGCAATCTCACCAAAGGCACGACCTTGGCCGATCGCGCTGATATCGCCGATACTTCCAAAAAACGCAAGCAGGGCCTGCTGAAGCACACCGGACTGGCCGAAGGCGAGGGTTTGTGGATCGTCCCCTGCGAAGGCGTGCACAGCTTCTTCATGAAGTTCGCCATCGACGTCGTGTTTATCAACAAGAAGCGCGTAGTGACGAAGGTGCGACCGAACATGGTCAAGAGCCGGTTGGCCTTGAGCATCACCGCGCATTCCACGATCGAGCTGCCCGTGGGGATGATTGAGAAATCGAAAACGGTGGCCGGAGATCAGCTGGAGCTCGAGAAGTACGAGGGCTGAGTCGAGCGATCCCCGGGCTTACGCCGCGGGGTTGTAACCCCGTCCCGTCAGGGCGAGGATTGCCACAAGCGTTCACGGCATCTTCTGTGAACTGGTTTTGCGCACAGCGGCCTTCGGCTCCTCGAGAAGTTTTTCGACATCACCGGAGACGGCAACTCTGCCGTGCTTCACATATTGTTCGTGATTGCGTTCGATGCGCGAAGGCCGATAGGCGTAGTTCACCATCAGCCCGAACGATTGGTGCAGGCCTTTTTCGGAAGTGTCGCCCAGCCAATTGATGCGTTCGACCGATGCTCCGTTGTTGAGATGAAACGCCGCGACCGGATCGTTGGCGCGGCCGCTTTTCCTGCGCGTCGTGAGACATTGCGCGCAGGCGCGTCGCAGGGCATGGCGGCGAGGATCGGCGGGCGTCATCTCGTGGAGCGCTTTCGCGAGCGCGGCACTTTTCAAGCGGAGGATATCGGCCACTGCGGGAGCCACCGCTTCCTGCGCCAGCCATTCGCGGAAACGGGGCACGGGCGAGAGCGTGACGAAATTCTTCAGCTTCAACCCCTCGGCCTCCAGTTCCTGCACCACCTGTTTGATCAAAAATGCTCCGAAGGAAATGTTGCGCAGGCCGTCGAGGCAATTGTTGATGGAATAAAATACGGCGGTGTCGGCTTGCCCGATCACTCCGGGGGCGATGTCGGTGTCGATCAAAGGTTGAATCGACGTGGCAATGCCATGCGTGAGAGCGACTTCAACGAAAATCAAAGGTTCATCCGGCAAGGCAGCGTGGAAGAAGGCAAAACAACGGCGGTCGCTGGCGAGACGGCGGCGCAAGTCCGGCCAACCGCGGATCTCGTGAACGGCCTCGTGTGCGATTAGCTTTTCGAGAATCAGCGCGGGCGTGCGCCAATCAATGCGCCGCAGTTCAAGAAATCCGCGATTGAACCACGACCCGAGCAAGTGCACCAGATCGGCGTTGATCGGCTCGAGCCGCGGATGATGCTGCAGCAGTTCGAGCAGATCCCGACGCATGTTGACGATGGTCTCGGTGCCGCGCGGGCTGATGTTGATGCGGCGAAATAACTCCTGGCGGCGAGGTTCGACCGCAGTGAAAAGTTTTGAAAGTTCGGAGGGCCCGCGCGTAGCGTGATACTTCTGCGCCAGCGCGAGGATCGCGTCCGGATCGGCAAGCCACGCTGGGCTCAATAATCCTTCGAGGAAGCGCAGCCGCTGTGGAACGGTCAATTGGCGGTAGCGATCGGCGATCTCAAGCGCAATCGCCGTGCCGGAAGCTTCGCCTCGCTCGGAGACCAGATCCTCACACAGCTGATCGATGGGAGCGCGGGAAACGCTGCCCAGAAACGTGCGGCTCCGGTCCGCGATGGAGCTCAGCACGCGCCGCACGAGGTTGGACGCCATTTGCTTCGATTCTAGACCAATTTATATGCGCGGCGCTGTGAGATCATGCGGATTGCGCATACCAGTTCTGAGTAGGATGGTCAGGAGGAGGCCAAGCATGCAAGAGAAAGCGCTCGAAGGTAAAGTTGTGGTCATCACCGGCGCGACCGGAGGACTGGGCACATCGGTCACGGCTGCGTTTTTGGAAGCGGGTGCTCGCGTGGCGGCGGTAGATCGCGCGGCGAGCCGGGAAGCGACGGACGATTTTATGGCCGTTGCCGCGGATCTCTCCGCCTTGGCCGACGCGAAAAGCGCGGTGGATGCGGTGATCGCTCGCTGGGGACGAGTCGATGTATTGGTCCATCTGATCGGCGGATTCGCGGGCGGCACATCGATCGCGGATTCCGACGACGCGGCGTTCGATCGCATGATGAACCTGAACTTGCGGACGAGCTTCCATATGTTTCGCGCGGTTGTACCACAGATGCGCGCGCAAGGCGGCGGACGCATACTCGCGATCGGCAGCCGATCGGCCGTCGAGCCTTCTCCGATGAGCGGGCTGTATGCGGCATCGAAAGCCGCGCTGGTTTCTTTGGTCCGCACGATGGCAGCCGAAAATGCCGATCGAGCGATCACGGCGAACATCGTTCTGCCCGGCACCATGGATACGCCCGCCAATCGGGCGTCGATGCCCACGGCCGATTTCTCGCAATGGGTTCCGCCCGCGCAAGTGGCGAGCATGCTAGTCCATTTGGCCAGCGATAGTGCGTCGGCGATTACCGGTGCCGTGATCCCGATTTACGGCAGCGCGACTTAAACGCTTGCGTACAACTCTGCGCTATCATTTTTTCACCGCATGAAGCCAATGGAAGTACAGCTGGAAGTACCGGCGCCAGTCACGCCCCAAGTGTCGGCGATCCTGATCGGCTACAACGAGGCAGCGGCTTTGCGCCGCGCGATTGAAGCGCTGGAGCGTTCGCACAACCGCGAGCAATTGGAAATTCTGGTGGTGGATTGCGCCAGCACGGATGAGACGGGATCGCTCGACGAGCAGTATCCGTCGCTCACCGTGTTGCGGTTGCCGGACCATTTCGGAGCAACCAAGGCTCTCAACATTGCGACGCGCACGGCACGCGCCGATCTTCTGTTTTATCTTTCGCCCGATGTTGAAGTCGCGCCGGACACCATCGGCAAGCTGGTGGAAAGTTTAGAGGCTTCGAGTGATACGGCAGCGGTTTGTCCCCTGCTGGTAGATCCGGAGGGCAAGCCCGTATGGCGCGTTCTTCCGCTGCCGACGCGCGAGGTATTCTCCCAGGTATGTGCCGGCGGCCATGCGCCTTTCACTCCCCTGCCGGATTTGGCCCAGGATTCGATTGTGGTGGCCTACCCGGGGCGCGATGCATTACTGATCCGTAGGCACTTCGTCGCCGGGATGAATTATTTCGACGAACGGCTTGGAGAATATTGGGCGGACGCCGACCTTGCGCTGCAGCTTCGACGCGGCGGAAAGAAGATCCGCGTGTATCCGCAAATTCGCGCGACGTATCACATTTCCCCTGCCGACGCCTCGCGCGCACCCGGCAGCAGCGCCACTCCTGGCACGCGAGAGATCGCCGACCGCGTTGTGGGAGCGGCTGTACTGCTCGGCAAGTACAACGGGTTTTTCTCCGGTTTGGGCTTTCGCCTCGGCGCCATGGGCAAGGCTTTAATCCGCTTCAACATATCGTTATTCTTCGCAGTCCTCAGCGGGCAACAGATGGATGCGTCCAAATCAGGCTGACAGCGGCGCGCTAACCATAGAGAGAACAAGCCTTACGTGTTTGGATGCAGCATGGCGTAGGGCATTCCCCTTAAGCCCTAAAACTTTCGTCACATCCAGCCGATAGAAACACAGCAGGTAGCCCTATGCACTTGGACGATCTCATGTGGCTGTTTCTTCCCGTTTTCGTGGCGGGCGGAAGCATGCTGATTACGTACTACATCATGCAAGCGCGCATGGAAGCCGCGCTGGCACATGAGCGTGAGACGTTGGCGGAACTGCGTGCCATCATCGATTCCCACAAGGTTCAGATGGAAGAACGCGTCCGCGCCACCGAAGAATCGTCAAAGCGCAAGGCGCTCGACGATTTCATGCAGGATATCCGCATCGACGAACGCAGTTATGTGCGCGAATCCAAATCCGTGGATGGCGCCCGCAAAACGATGGTGATGCAGGAACGGCTTTTCTTCCGCAACATTCCGCTTTCCAATTGGATTGAGCACGAGATGGTTGTGGAAGAGGGCAACGGTCAAACGCAACTGCCGAGAGAATCCGTATTTGCTCCCGCCGCTGTTACGACAACCACGCCAACGCAGATTACTGCGCCTCGACAACCGCCGCAAACCAGTGTCGAGGTGACTCGCCTGATCGATCAGGACGCTCCGGAACTAGGACCCATGGTCCTGACGCCGCACGCCGCCGCTTTCGGCGCACAATAGCAAGCTAAGCTTTTGATATCAACGGCTTTCCTCGATTTTCGCAGACGGGATCGGTGTGGCCTGCCGGGCCGGCCTGGCCTGAACGCCTGTAAACCGGGGAATCCTTTCGCCGTCATTCAGAGTGTGGAGTTATGATGGGGCTTATGGCCGAGCCTCTGGCCGCCGTGCGCGCCGGGACGGATGTGTCGGTGGATTTCGCGAGCTGGATGCTCTCTGAGCAGCGCCGCGTCTATTCCCTGTGCCGCCGTCTGTTGCAGGATGCGGACGAAGCGGATTGCGCCACGCAAGACGTCTTTCTGAAGGCCTATCAAGCTCTGCAAAAGGAAGACGCCAAGGCTTTGGAGGATCCGGCGCGGTGGCTGACGCGCATCGCCGTGAATACTTGCCTGGATCGGTTGCGGTCGCAGAAATGGCAGCTGTGGCGGCGACGGCCGCCGCCGGAGGATGAGGCGATCATTCTGGCGAAGGCGGCTTCGCGACGTCCGGAAGCGGAGGAAAGATACTATGCCACCGAAATCACCGCGCGCCTGGATGCGGCTCTGTTGAAGCTATCCGGACGCCAGCGAGCGGTTTTCGCTCTGCGGCACTTCGAAGACCGGAGCCTGGACGAGATCGGACAGATTTTAGGGCTCGACATTGGGACGGTAAAGGCGCATATGTTCCGCGCCGTGGCCAAGCTTCGGGAAGAATTGCGGGATCTGTACAAGGATGTAAGAAAATGAACGCACACGAGCATTTCAACCACGAACACTTGAGCAACGACGTTTTGATCGACGGATTGTACGGAGTGGCCGCCGTCGATATTGCCGGGTGCGTGCGCGAATGTCCGGCGTGTGCGGCGCGCTGGGAGGAATTGCGGGAGCGTCGCGCGGCGATGCTGGCTCCGCTCGAAGTAGGCGCCGACCTTCTCGCCGCCCAGCGCAAGAGCGTTTATCGGCGCATCGAGCATCCGACAGTTTTGGAAAAAGCTTCGGCTTGGATGGGACCCCTGGTGGCCGGTGCGGCAGCGGCGTGTGTGCTCGCGGTCGGTGTGATGGTTCACGGTTGGCAGGTGAACAGTGCCGCGCCTTCGCTTCCCGCGTCCGCCGGGACGGCGATCGTATTGCCGGCGGGAATGACCGACACCCAGTTGTATTCCGACGTGTACGCGCTGGAGCAATCCTTCGAACCGAGCACAGCGTCTTCGATCGGCGTATTATTTGAACGGGATGGTTCCGCGGCGGACGAAGCCAATCCGGGCGCGGAACGCAGTCTCGAATAACGCAGTCTCTAATAATGAAACAAGCGATCGTAAAAGCGACGCGGCGCAGGACGATCCTCGCGGGATTGGCAGTCCTGTTGTGCGCGTTCGCGGGCCGTTTGCCGGCACAGGGTCCACCGCTGACCCCTGGTTCGCGCGCTTCCGGCTTCTGGTGGGAAAGTCCTTGGTGGAATGGCGCGGCGGCCCAAGGCCTGAATTTGACCGAGACGCAAAAGACGGACATCAACGGGATCGTCAAAGACTATCGCAGCAAGATGATGGACCTGCGTTCCACGGTGGACAGAGCGGATAAAGATGTTGCCGCCGCTTTCGGCGAGAATCCCGTCGATCAAAAGAAAGCCAACGACGCGATCGAGAAGCTGGCGGCGTCGCGGGGTGAATTGACGCGCACGCTTTCGCAGATGAGTTTAAAGCTACGCCTGGTGCTTACCGCCGATCAATGGCAGGAGTTGCAGCAGCGCAGCATCGAGGCGCGAAACGGTCGCGGTAAGGGACGCGGACGCCGCACGGACGCCGCACGCTCAGGGCAGGCGCCGCCAAGCGCAGCGAAGCAATAGCCGCGATCCCGCAGTGTCCTTCGATCCCGCGGTTGACTAGCCGGTTGACTTAACGGGACCGGCACAGTGACACTGGTAGAAGTCGTCTCGTAGATAAGTCTTTGGCGCGGTAGCCAAGTGGTAAGGCAGAGGTCTGCAAAACCTCCATCACCGGTTCGACTCCGGTCCGCGCCTCCAATCCCCTCACGCAGCTTTGCTGTGATTCAGCATCTTCACGATCGGTACTCCTTCGATGAATTCCAGCAGGTTGACCGCTGCGTGATCCTGCGCCAAACGAAATAGGCATTCGTCCGGCATCTGGAGCGCCCAGGCGAGTACGATCCGATTTACGCCGCCATGGCTGACCATCGCGATCGTTTGTCCTGCGTGATTTTGGCGGATTTCGTCGAACGTTTCGAGTACCCGTACGCGCATCTCGGAAAAGCTTTCTCCATTCGGAAAGCGGATTTGCGTAGGCCGCTCCATCCACAACCGATACAGGTCCGGATGGCGCGCTGCGATTTCGTCATAGGTCAGCCCTTCGAAATCGCCGAAGTTGATCTCCCGCAATCCAGCCGAGATTTCGAGCGGAGATTGCAGCGCGGCTGCCAGAATCCCGGCGCTTTCTCGCGTCCTCGATAGGGGACTCGCGTAGATCGCAGAGAGAGGTTGTTTCGCCGGGTTTTCCTTCACCAGGCTTTCCGCCGCCAAGTATTCCGCAACGCCAACCATCTGCCGGCGTCCCGTTTCCGAGAGCCCGACATCCAGCGATCCGTAGCAGCGCTGCCGCGCTTCTTCCACGGGCTCGCCGTGACGAATGAGCCAGATTCGCGTCGTCAGTTCTTGAGTCCCCGTCACTGCGCGTGGGCCGTCCATAGAAATACAAGCAGCGCCGCGCATTCGCCGATCTGCAGATTCGCCCCCAGCGTGTCTCCCGTGATTCCTCCGATGCGCCGCCGGCAAAAACGGCCGAAGAGAAACGTCACGGCGATGATCACGCCCACGGCCATCCACGCGCGCAGCGATGCAGCGGCGATCAAACCAATGATCACCACGACGCTTCCCAGCAGCAGCGATCTCTCGCCCATGCCCCTCACCACGGATTCCGATGGCCGCGCATACGGCAGCATCGCCGCCAGCAGCAGAATCGACCATCGGCCCAGGGCGGGTATCAGGACCACGGGAGCAATCCAACCACTGCGGCCGAGCAGCGCGGCGTATGCGGTCGCTTTGAGCGCCACCAGCACCACAAGAGCCACGCCACCGAAACTGCCGATGTTGTGATCGCGCATGATGCGAAGAACGTCGTCGCGATCTTTGCCTCCTCCGAAGCCATCGAGCGTGTCCGCGAGTCCATCGTAATGGAGCGCCCCGGTCAGCAGAGCATCCAGCATCACCAGCAGCACGGCGACGACGGCCAACGGCAGATGATCCTTGCACAGAGCCGCCACTCCGGCGTAAATGAGCCCGAGGAAAACACCAACCAGCGGAAACCAACCGGCGGATCGCGCGACATCCGCCGCATTGCATGAGACGAGCTTGCCAACCGGAAATCTCGTCAGGAATGCGACCGCCACCACCAGCGATTTCACTTGTTCGAGGCTCCCTTGTTCGAAACAGCCGCGCTCGCGAACGTCGCCATGCCGGTGAACGCCGCAACCGACGACTGGATAAGTTTCATCGCGAGGGCAGCTCCGGTTCCCTCCCCCAGCCGCATGCCGAGATCGAGCAGAGGTTGTTGATCGATCATCGCCAGGAAATGCGCATGACCCGGCTCAGAGGAGCGATGCGAAGCAAACAGGTATCCCGATGCAACCGGAGCGACTCGGACTGCCAGCGCCGCCGCAGCCGTCGCAATGAATCCATCGGTAACCACGGGCACACGGTGCGCCGCCGCACCGAAACAGAAACCACACATGGCGGCGATTTCCAAGCCGCCAACGCAGCGCAGGATTCCGAGCGGATCGGAAAGACTCGCGGAATGGAGCACGAGCGCGCGCTCAATCGCTGAACGTTTACGCATCATGCACGCGTCGTCGGCCCCCGCGCCCGCACCAACCACCGCGTCCACAGGTTTGCCGCTCAGCGCCGCCGCGATCGCACTGGCGGACGTCGTATTGCCGATGCCCATTTCTCCGAAGCCCAATAAGTCACAGCCGTCGAGCGCCGCAGCGCGCGCGAGTTCGATCCCGGCGTCAAGCGCCGCCAGCATCTCCGCCTCCGTCATGGCCCCCTCCACGCAAAAATTGCGCGTACCGCTGCGCACGCGGCGATCCAAAAAGTCTCGCGCCTTCGGCAAATCGTTTGAAACAGGCGGAGGCACCGCCACACCAACATCGACGACCTGCAATTCGATTTCTCCCGCGCGTGCAAACGCGTTGATCGCCGCGCCTCCACGCAGGAAATTCAATACCATCTGCGCCGTCACTTCTTGCGGATAAGCGCTGACACCTTCGGCGCACACTCCGTGATCGGCGGCGAACAAAACAATGCGCGGACGCGCCGTCGTCGGCTGGAGGGTTTCCTGGATAGCGCAGCAGCGGTTGGCGATCTCCTCCAAACGCCCCAGGCTCCCAGGCGGCTTCGTTAGCTCCAACTGGCGTCGCTGTGCGGATTCGATCCACTGCGGATCGATCGGGCGAATCGCCTGCAACGTCTTATTGAGCGTGCTCACGAGTGCTTGGATCCTTTCGTGCCGGGTGCTTTTTTAAGTAGAGAGGCAGCCCCGCCACCGTGAGGATCACTTCGTCCGCGACCTCCGCGGCCCACTGATTCACAAGTCCCTGCGTATCACGAAACGCACGAGCCAACGCGTGTTCGGGGACTACCCCGGAACCGACCTCGTTCGATACCAGCACAATGTCACAGCGTTGCGACAAAGCCGCGATCCGGTTCACTTCCGTCTGCGCGACTTCTTCCATATGGCGCGCCGAACGTTCCCGATGTTCCCAGAAGAGATTGCTCAGCCAGATGGTCAGGCAATCGACCAGAATCACCCCGCAGTCTCGCGACGCCTTCTCGACAGTCGCGGCTAACTCCACCGGCTCTTCGATGGTGCTCCATGACGCAGGCCGGCTCGCACGATGACGCGCGATCCGCTCCCTCATTTCCGGATCGTTCCCGGCGTGGTAGGTAGCCACATACGTGACGTTTGCGCCTTCACCCGTCTTGCTCGCGGTTGTCGCCACACGCTGAGCCAGTCGCGATTTTCCGCTGCGGGCACCGCCGAGAATCAATGTGAGCATCTTCGAGAAGTCCTGGCTCCAAGCGAAAAACCGCACCCAGTATTTTCCAGCTTCGCATTTCTCCTGGGGTTTCATCTAGCAGAGTTTCATCTAGCAGGTGGCGCTGCTTTGCGCGTTCGGATAGGGTAGGAAGAGTAACTCTCAATCCGTGGAGGAACCATCTTGGACACTTTGCTCGTGATTCCACTCGCTTTTCTAGGCATCATTCTACTGTTCCTGATTTTGGGTAGCTTTTTCACAGTGAACACCGCGGAAGTCGCCATCATCACGCGCTTTGGAAAATTCCTGCGCGTCGCCGAGCCCGGCTTGAACTGGAAAAAGCCATTCCTCGAAGCCGTCGAGGGGCGCGTCAGCCTGCGCGTAAATCAGATCACGCTCACCATGGAAACGAAAACCAAGGACAACGTTTTCGTTACAATTCCGATTTCCGTGCAGAATCGCGTACGTCCTGAGAGAGTGTTCGATGCCTACTACAAGCTCTCTAACCCGACCTATCAGATTCAATCCTACGTGGAGCAAGTCATTCTCGGACACGTTCCAGGAATGACCCTGGACGAAGTCTTCGCCAGCCAGTCCAGCATCGCCCAGGCCGTGAAACAGGAACTCGACGCCGACATGTCCGGTTTCGGCTATGAGATCGTCAACGTGCTGGTCACGGACATCGTTCCCGATGCGAAGGTGAAATCCGCGATGAACGACATCAACGCCGCTCAGCGCGAACAAGTCGCGGCCAACGCCCGCGGCGAAGCGGAAAAAATTCTAGTCGTAAAAAAGGCCGAGGCCGAAGCCGAAAGCAAAGCGCTGCAAGGTCAGGGCATCGCCAACGAGCGCAAGGCCATCATCGAAGGGCTGCAGAACTCCATCGAGCAGTTTCAAAAAGTCGTGGAGGGCGCGTCGGCGTCGGAAGTGATGCAACTGGTTCTGGTCACCCAATATTTCGACACCCTGAAAGCGATCGGCGAAAGCGACGGGACAAACACGTTGTTTCTGCCGCATTCGCCCAGTGCGGTCAAAGACATTTCGGATCAAATCCTGCAAGCGATGGTGATTGCAAATCGATCGAATCCCGCCGCGCCGCCCAAGCAGGCTTAGTTCCAGCGGCTTCAATTCTTGGCCGGCTTCATCCCCGCAGCCTTCATCGCGGGAGCGGCCTTCGGGCTCATGAGGAACGCCACGAGTGCCTTCGCCGCAGCGGCGTCCTTCGCTTGCGTGCCGATGCCGGCCGTCATGACCACGGGCTTCTGGTATTCCTTCGGGAACAATCCCAGAACTTCGACACCCTTCACGGTCTGAATCTCGCTAATCGGCCCGAACGTAAGTTCGCTATCTCCCGCGGCTACTGCTTCCGACGCATGCCCCGGCGTCTTTTGCAGCACAATCTTCGACTTCAATTGATCCGCGATGCCGAGTCCCTTCAGCATGTCCATCGTCGCACCGCTCGCCGCGCCGCCATCGGTCCACGTCATCGATTTGGCGGCGAGTAAACGTTTCTTCATGCCATCCGGCGTGCTGACGTCAGCTTTCGGCGAACCGGCTTTAACGCCGACGCCAAGCTCGATCGTCGCGAGCGTGGTCTGCGATCCGGCCACGACCTTGCCCGATTTGGCAAGATCGTCGACGATGCGCGGCGTCAGAATCGTGAGATCAAATGCGGCACCGCCGTCGATCTCTTTCTTCAGCGCCGTGGACGCGGAAAATTCAATCGAGATCTTTTTGCCGATCGCTTTCTCCGCATCCGGCATGAGTTGCTCCACCGCCGCGCGAATGCCGTTCGAGCACAACACGCGAATCTGTCCGCTCTGCGCGGACATTTGTGTGGTCCACATCGCTCCGGCGAGGATGATCGCCGCAAATTTTGATCGTTTCATGAGTTCTCCTGCTTAACGCAACTAGCTAGTATGTCAGAAACCGCGACGGTCCAGATATTCGGGAAATTCGAATTCCACGATCGCGCGACTTGTTTGCCAAGCTGATCACGCCGCATAGATCAGGCGGGCGTCTGCGAGCACATTGGGTCGAATGCGCGGTTTCAAAGAAGCTTTGACGGCGAGGTCCACGTGCCTGCCGAATAGAGCGGCTAATTCCCGGCCCATTGCGGCCAAGCCTATCAATCCGGGCCGCGCCGTTGCTTTGAACTCGACAAGCAGATCGACATCGCTATCCGCGCGCATTTCACCGCGCGCAGCGGAGCCGAAAATCGAAAGCTCCTTCACGTGATATCGAGCGCAAATCGCCGCGATTTCAGTTAGGGACAAGTCGATGCCGGGAGCAATGCTCATGGAAGACTTTACCTCATTATTATGGAACGTTCGGGACAACGAGTCACGTGCGAGCCGCCCACCATGAACTACTCTTTTTGAAGAGGAATATTGTCATTCTTGTTTAGCATTTCCCTCGTCACACAATGCCGCGTCCTAATTTCCGCCTGCCTCATCGCGAGAGCCTTTCCTTGCACCGTTGCGCCAGAAGCGGCTTCCACAACACTACCCGTTCGCTTGTTCACGGCGAAATACCCGATCAGGCCGTTATCGAGCAGCGTCGCCTGTTTCCTGTCGGTCAGGAGCATGTAAAAGTAGTAAACATCGTTTCGAAACTCCGCGCCTCGCGTCCAGTCGACGGCGTCTACCCGTCCACCCAATCGTCTCGCGGATTCTGCCGCTGGGATTACGCTCAAAAGACGCTGGGACTCGTCCTTCGAGAGCAGGCTGGGAGCACAAGCCGGCGGATCGAGCCTCGCGCGTTGGCCTCCTCCTCGTCCCGCCTCTTGCGCTGCGAGCAAAACAGCAATCGTCGCGAGCAGCGCCGCCGCGCAAACATTTCGAGAACTCATATGATAGACCGTCTAGAACACGATACACCCCACTTTGCCCACTGCGCCAGCGCGATGCAAGCCGCGTGCAGTATCATAATTCCTTCGCCCAAGGAGTTCTTCATGTACAGAAAAATCATTCTTCTTCCCGCCGCCGTTGCGATTTTCCTGGCCGGCGCCATGGTCGCCACACGTCTGCAAACGGTCAATGGCAAAGCACCCGCCGGCGCTGGATTCGCAGCCGTTCCCAGTGCGAAAGGGGGCTTCGATCTCACTGGCCCCTACGACGTCGTCAAGGATTGGCCGAAATCCATGAGCACACTTCCCGGCCACGACGGTTGGGATTGGGGATCCGTCGAAGGCGTGTTCGCCGAGAGTCCGAATCGGGTGTTCATTGTTCAGCGTGGTGAACTCCCGCAAGTGAAGCGTCCCCCGCAGACGCCCCTGCCGCAGCTTGGCCCGAGCCTTTCTTTCCCCGTTGGCCAGGTGCCGTACCGCAACGCATCGCAAGGTCCCGTGGCCGCGCTTCCTGGCGGTGGAGGACCCGGCCAGCTCGCCGAGGATGCCGAAAAGAATTGGAAAGGCCGCATGGGCGTCGACGCGCGCTGGGAAGACAACCTTGTTGTCGTGGACGCACAGGGCAACATCACCGAGCGTTGGACGCAGTGGGACAAAATGTTCAAGCGCGCCCACGCCGTCTACATCAGCCCCTACGATCCCGAAAAGCGCGTCTGGGTGGTCGACGATTTCAGCCACGCGATTTTTATTTTCTCGAACGATGGCAAGCAGCTGCTGCAAACCATCGGCACTCCGGGAAAACTCGGCGCCGACGCCACGCACTTCCATCGGCCGACGTTCCTCACCTGGCTCCCCGACGGCACGTTCTATGTGGCCGATGGCTACAACGGCACCCGCGTCGCGAAGTTTGACAAGAACGGAAAGTTCCTGCTCGATTGGGGAATCAAGGGCACGCCGCCCGATACGCGTCCGGGCTATTTCAACGTCGTTCATGGCCTCGCTGCCGATCCCATGACGCATCGCATTTACGTCAGCGATCGCGGCAACCGCCGCATGCAGGTCTTCGACGAAAACGGTAAGTTCGTCGATCAATGGCCGTTCGCGCAGCCGTCTTCGGTGAACTTCTTGTACATCTCCGCGAACCGCCAGCTGTGGGCGTTTGACGACACGACGTCGAAAGTCGTCCGCTACGACATGCAAGGCCATTTGTTGTATGCGTGGGGAGCGCTCGGCGATTATCCCGGCGGCCTCTTCAACATGCACGGCGCCAGTGTCGATCAGGAAGGCAATCTTTACATTGCTGAAGTGGCCAACGGCCGCGTGCAGAAATTCAAGCCGCGCGCCGGCGCGAATCCTGAATTCGTGGTCGGCAAGCCGGTCTACTCGGCTTGGAAATAATTTCTTAGACGGGCATCGAAGCCGCCGCTGCCGGCTCTTCAACGAAGGGCCGGTCCGGCTTCAAGCGGAACGCCAGGATCGCGCCTAAAAACAGCAGCGCGATGGACGCGATGAACGGCACCACCCAACTTCCCGTGCGATCCACGAGATAACCAAAGCTCGACGGCGAGACCAAGCCGGCCACCGCAAATCCGAAATTCATCATGCCGCTCGCCGTCCCCGCGTACTGGGGCGCGATGTCCATCGGCACGGACCAGATCGGCGCGATGATCAATTCCAAAGACAAAAATGCCAGCGACAAGCACACCGCGGTCACCGTCAGGTTGTGGATCAACACCACCGGAATCAAGAACACGAACGCGCCGAGAAATCCTGCGACGATTACGCCGCGCCGCGCAATCGCCAGGCTCTTTGTTTTACGTAACAGCCGGTCGCTCACCAAACCACCTGTGGTATCGCCGATCACGCCCGCAAAAAATATCCCCGCCGAAAATAACGCCGAGCTTTGCAGGTTCTGATGGTAGTTCTCGAAAAAGAACGCGGGAATCCAGGTCAGGAATAGCCACAGCGTCCAGCCGTAACAGAAGTCCACGATCGTCACGGGAAGAATGTGCTGCACGAGCGGCATCCACGGAATCTTGCGCGCCGCCGCGCTTCGCACAGGAAGCGTCGCATGGAAGCCCGCGGTCATGGAACGATGCTCACGCGGATCGTCGCGGAAATACCAAAACCACGCCACCAGCCACAGCAACGTCACCGCTCCGAAAATCACAAACGTCCCACGCCACGTGGAGAACACTAGCAGCCCCGCTACTAACGGGGGAGCAAGCGCATTGCCGATCCGCGCGAAGGCGTGCAAAAATCCTTGCGCCAATCCCCAGCGACCCTGCGGCGTCCAACTGGCCATCGCGCGCGTCGCCGTCGGGAACCCCGCGCCTTGCCCGAATCCTAACGCCAGCCTCAATATGAATAGCGAAATCATCCCGGTCGCCGCGCCGGTCAACACCGTCGCGATGCCTACTACCGCGCAACACATCGTTAACGTCAGCCGCGGACCCAATCGATCCCCGAGCCATCCGCCGATCAATTGAAACATCGCGTAGGGAATCGCGAAAGCCGAAAACACCACGCCCAATTGCGAGTTGCTCAATTTCAAATCGACCTTCATCAAAGGAGCAACGGTCGAAATACTAACGCGATCCACGTAGTACAAGAAGTACATTGCGCACAGCAGCGCGAGCACAATCACCGGCGGACTTAGTTTGCGCGATCGCATGGCAGGAACGTCAACACGGAACGTAACGAAGGCGCGATCACGCCGCGGGACGCGCGCCACTTTTAATCTGCGTGCGATGCAGCACGCGTCGCGAACCGGCGTCGAACGGATCGCGGCGATGCATGGTGCAGCGGTTGTCCCACAGTACGACGTCGCCCACTTGCCATTCGTTGTGCCACGCAAATTCCTCGCGCGTCGCGATTGCCCACAGCTCATCGAGCAGCGCTTCGGATTCCGCCAGAGGCAATCCCTGAATGTACGCATTCCGCCTGCGGCCCAAATACAGCGCGCGCCGCTTCGTCTCGGGATGCATGCACACCAGCGGATGATAGGCTCCCGGAGACTTCACGGGATCGTCCACCGGCGTCACGCCCTGCCGCACGTATCCGCCACTGTTATACGTGCCGTCGTGCTTAACCTTCATTCCATTGACGTGCTGCTTCAAAGCATCGGGCAGCGAATCGTAGGCGTGATACATTCCGCAAAAATACGTATTGCCGCCCGCAGGAGGAATCTCGAGCGCATACAGCATGCTCGCCTTCGGAGGCTCTTCCAAATACGACATGTCGGTGTGCCACGTCGCTTCGCCCGCACCCAGACTGCCGATCGGCTCGCCATTGACGACGACGTTCGAGACCACGTAAATCTCCGGATAGCCCTCGACAAAGCGCCGCCCTGTCTCCTGCACCGGCGCCCAATCGAGCTCGCCGAAGCGCTTGCTGAAGGCGATCAGATCTTCGTCCGTGAGGTTCTGGCCGCGAAACAGGACCACCGAATGATCGTTCCACGCACGATGAATCGCGGCGAAATCGGTATCTGAAATGCTGCGAAGGTCGACTCCCTGAATTTCCGCGCCGAGCGGCTTGTCGCTGGGAAGGACCTTGATCGAGGACTGCGTTACTATCGTGGAACTCATTTTTTGCATAACGACGGGTGGACCCGCAACCGCGATAACTAATTTATCAGATGCCCGAGCACGATCCGCCGGCGGCACGCTTGGTAGAATCAGCCTGTAGGTGCCTCCCGCAATCAAACCCCTCACCGTCCGCCAGTTCTTTGGCCGCAAGGGATTGCTTTCGGAATGGCATCCCAACTACGAATTCCGCGCCGGCCAGTTGGAAATGGCCGAAGCCGTCGAAGCCGCGCTCAGCGAGAAAAAGCATTTGATCGTCGAGGCCGGCACGGGCACAGGCAAGACGCTCGCCTATCTTGTGCCCGCGATCCTCTCGGGCAAGCGGGTCGTGATTTCCACCGGCACAAAAAACTTACAAGAGCAGCTCTTCTTCAAGGACATTCCCTTTCTGGAGCAGCACCTCGGCCCTCTCCGCGCCTGCTACATGAAAGGCCGCGCGAACTACGCTTGCCGGCAGAAAATTTACGACGCTGAAAAGGAGCCGATTCTCGAAGGCCTCGAAGAAGTCGCTGACTTTCGCGTGATCCGCGAGTGGGAGCAGACCACGGAGACCGGCGATCGCGCCGAGATCAAGACGCTCCCCGAATCGAGCAGCCTGTGGGCCAAGATCGACGCGCGCAGCGAGCTCTGCACGGGCCAGAAGTGCCAGCAGTTCGAACGCTGCTTCATCACCAAGATGCATCAGGTGGCGCAGGCCAGCGACATCATCATCGTCAACCACCATCTGTTCTTCGCCGATCTAGCGGTCAAGGGCGGACCCGTCGGCGGTGAAGCCGGCGGCATCATTCCCGATTACGGCGCCGTTATTTTCGACGAAGCGCACGAGATTGAAGACGTCGCCGGACAGTATTTCGGCGTGACGGTTTCGAGCTACCAATTCGAGGAACTGGCGCGCGACGTCACCGCGCTGGCGCATCGCAAGAATTTCTCATCGAAAGAAATCGACCGCACGCTGATGATCGCCGGAGACCGCGCCGGTCAATTTTTCGGGCTCTTCGGTTCCGGATTTGGCGTGGGGGACGGCCGCTCGGCTTTCCGCGAGCAAGAACACTTTCTCATCAAGCACGACGAGCTTTATCGCGACGTCCTCGCCGGACTCGAAATCGTCGCGCTGCAACTAGAGCTCTTGCAGGCCGCGCCCGAAGAAGCGATGCCGCTGATTCACCGGGCTCGAGAAATGGCGCGACGCTTGCAGTTTTGGATGGAATCCGGCGAAAAAACCTACGTCTATTGGATCGAAAAACGCGGCCGTGGAACATTCCTGCAAGCCACTCCCATTGACGTGTCGCAATTGCTCGATGAAAAATTATTCGACGCCATCGACACCTCGGTCCTGACGTCCGCGACGCTCGCCGTCGCGGGCGAATTCGAATTCACTAAGCAGCGCCTGGGATTGCGTAGCGCCCGAACGCTGGTCGTCCCCACCCACTTCGATTATGAGAAGCAGGCGCTCCTCTACATCCCGCAGTCGCTGCCTGATCCTCGCCATTCCGGATTCACGGCCGCCGCCGCGCAGGAAATCGTCGAGCTTTTATTGCTGAGCAAAGGCCGCGCCTTCGTGCTCTTCACCAGCTATCAGCAAATGCGTTTGATTCACGATCGCGTATCGTTTGAGATTCCCTACCAAACGTTGCTGCAAGGCACCGGTCCGCGCAATGCGTTGCTCGACGAGTTCCGCGCCACGCCCAACGCCGTCTTATTCGCGACGTCTTCGTTCTGGCAGGGCGTGGACGTCCCCGGCGAGCAACTCAGCTGCGTGATTATCGATAAGCTCCCGTTTGCCGTGCCCAGCGATCCGGTGGTCGAGGCGCGCATCACTGCAATTCGCAACGACGGCGGCGACGCATTCTCCAGCTATCAGGTTCCGCAGGCCGCGATCGCACTCAAGCAGGGTTTCGGACGCCTGATCCGCAGCCGCACGGATCGCGGCGTGCTCGCGCTGCTAGACAATCGCATCACGAAAACACGCTACGGCCAGATTTTCTTCGACAGTCTGCCGCACTATGGATTCACGACGAATCGCGAGGACGTAAAGAAATTCTTCGGCAAATAGCCAGGATGCGAAGATAGAGAGAGCTATGTTTGAAGTTTCCGTTGATCAGGAGTTTGCTTCCGCCCACGCGCTCCGCCATTACAAGGGCGCTTGCGAAAATGTGCACGGGCACAATTGGAAAGTACAAGTCGTCATCGAAGGCGACGCGTTAGACGAGGCAGGAATGTTGATCGATTTCCTCGACGTCAAGCGCATGATGGACGCCATCGTTGCGCGTCTCGATCACCGATTTCTCAATGAAGTCCCACCCTTCGATGTGAAAAATCCGTCGGCGGAAAATCTCGCCGAGCACTTTTTCGAGAAGATGGCCGAGAACTTGGCCGGAACCACGGCGCACGTCAAGGAAGTCAAGATCTGGGAGACCTCGATCCAAAGCGCGACGTACCGCCCCGGCGCCCGACGTCCCCAACGAGGCCGGCGCAGTCGCGCATGCGCGTCAGTTGGATTTAGCGGCCGAAGTGCTTAGCGTTTGTTTCAGCGAAGTTGGCCCACTTCTCCGGGAGATCGTCCAGCGCGAAGATTGCCGAGACGGGGCAGACCGGAACGCATGCTCCGCAATCAATGCACTCCACCGGGTCGATGAACAAGTGTTCGACTTCCGCAAAGCCGGGCTCGTCCTTCTTCGGATGGATGCAATCGACCGGGCAAGCATCGACGCAAGCCGCGTCTTTCACACCAATACAGGGTTCTGCAATTACGTATGCCATAGAGATCTCTCGTGTTCACACCTCGCCGCGCGGGAGAGGCAAAACCGAAGCTCTATTAATAGCACAGCCGCGCCCGTGGATACAACGCTGCGGCAGCGGATAGCGCCGCAGCCCTAGTGAGCGGAGATCAAGTCCCTCTGAATGGCGAACTTCACCAGTCCGGCCACGTCGTGGATATCGAGCTTCCGCATCAAGCTGGCGCGATACGTATCCACCGTTTTCGGACTCAGTTCCAGCCGGGCGGCGATTTCCTTCGCGCGAATCCCGTCAATCAGCAATGTGAACACCTGATACTCGCGAGCGCTCAGCGCCTCGATCGGATCTTCCGGAGCAGCCTTGCCGCTCGCCGCGAAAATCTTATCCAGCTCTAGTTGGGGGGATACATAAATGCCGCCTGCCAGAATCTGGTCGAAGGCCTCCAGCAATTGATTAGAAGGACAGGACTTCAGCAGGAAAGCGTTGACGCCCGAACGCAGCGCCTCGACTACCGTCTTGCGATCCTTCCGTGTGGAAAGCACCACGATGCGGGTAGCTATGTTCGCCTCCCTCACTCGCTTCACGATCTCTAATGTGAACAAATCGGTGAGGTTAAGGTCCAACACCGCGATATCGGGGCGCTCGGATTCAATGATCCGGAGCGCGACGGCGCCTTCCGAACACTGGCCAACGACCTTTAGGTGCGGCTGGGTATCACACAGTGCAGCCAAACCTTCTCTGACTAATGCCAGATCGTCGGCTAACAGGATCGAATATCTCTTCGGCTCTCTAATCGGGACCATGGGCGCTCCTAATATATAAACCGCCCTACGGCGGTACTGAAGGGGACTAAGAACTTATCGCTGCCTTCAATGTAAGAGTGAGCGCCCGGTGCCTGAATTCTCTCGATTTGCCCTGCCAGGGCTATTCGTTTTCAGAGTCCCAAAATAGATTTTCCCGCAACAGACCCGATCTAGGGCCATGTAGGCCTGGGGGACTACGCGAAGCTACGCACCGCCTTGGCCTCGTCGTCGAACACCTCGAACACCGTGTAAAGCTTGGTGATCTGCAGCAAATCCTGGACCCTCTTCGTCAGATTCAGCAGTTTCACCGTACCGCCCTGGTTGGCGACCGTCGTAAAGCCGGAAACCAGCTCGCCGATGCCAGAGCTGTCGATATAGGAGATCTCGGCCAGATTCAGCAGCAGTTTCTTGTGCCCGCTGGCGACAAGATCCCGGACGCTGTCACGAAACGTGCTGGCGCCTTCACCCAGGGTGATGCGGCCAACCGCGTCTACTACTGTTACATCGCCCACCTGACGGGTGGTTAATTTCACGCTCACAGGATATCCTCCCTCTAAATCGTCTGCGCCTAGCACTTACTGCTTGGCTTGTACTTAACCATTCTGACCTCGGTGCCCTTGGGCTCCCGAGGAGAAACCGAAAACTCGTCCATAAAGGCCCGCATCAACATGACGCCGCGCCCGGAAAACCGCAGCAGGTTCTCGTTGGCCAGCGGATCCGGCACGGAGGCCGGATCAAACCCCCCACCTTCGTCGGCGATGATAATCGCGATCCGGTCGTTCGTTCGCGAAACTTTGACCTGCACCTTCTTGCGAGCATTGTAGCGATTCCCGTGAACCACCGCGTTCACCATGCACTCACGCACGGCGATCCCGATCTTGTGCAGATCGTCTTCGTCGAACCCGAGTTGCTTGGCCTCCTGCAATATCGCTTCCTCGGCGCCGTCAACGCTTTCTAAGCACGACTCCAGCACCAAATCCAGCGTATGCGCCTGAGCGCTTTCGTGATCCGCCATAGTTTAGGACACTAAATACATGCGCACAACAAGCCGCAATCGGCCGCAGCCAACTCGAACCGCTACATTAGAATAGTGTCGCATCTAAAGTCAAGCGGCGCGACGTCGAGGTTGTTGCTACGCGGCGGCTTGGGAATCATTTGACACATCGGCCCTCTGCACCGGACAGTAAAGAAAGCATGCGATTTTTCCTCTTAGTCTTCGCCGCCTTGCTCCTCACAGGCTGCTCGGACGATCCCAAGCCGGCTGCAAAGAAGGCTCCCGCCGCGCCTCCCTCCCCAATCAGCGGCCGGCAAGGCTTTCAATACGTCTATGGCTCCGCCCGCATCTGGGCTGCCGACGCCCAACCCCTCACCATCCGCAGCATCAACGTCGAAGGCGTCAAAAACGAGCCAGGCAAGGCCGGAGCGTGGGAAACCGTTTTCGTTTCCGAATCCACCGCCATGGGCCGGCCCTATACGTGGTCCGCCGTCGAAACTGAAACGGTGCACCAGGGTGTGTTTCCAGGATCGCGCCAAACCTGGAGCCCGGGTGGCGCGCAGAAGCCCTTCGCCGCCGCGGAAATCAAGATCGACACGCCCGAAGCTTTGGACATCGCCGCCAAGGCCAGCGAAGAATTCCTGAACAAGCCCGGCCAAAGGCCGCCGGTGAATTTCCTGCTCGACGTTTCCGGCCGTTTCCCCGGCCCTGCGTGGAAAGTGATGTGGGGCAATACGATTTCTTCGGCTGAGTACATCGTGACCGTAGACGCCAACAGCGGAATGCTTCTGGGCAAGGAATAGAATAGATCTTCGACCTTGTCACATCCCGATCCCGCAGGGCGGGACGTGGGGTGAACTCAAGAGGATCTGCTTTTTATTCGCGTGTCACGTCAACTTCACCGCAAGGAGCACTTATGTCTGACAAACCATCTCTCGTTCAACACCTCATTGGCGATATCGCCCCCAAGCTCGCCGACATCACCGATGACGTCCTGTTCGGCGACGTCTGGGAGCGCCCCGGCCTCAAGAAGCGCGACCGCAGTCTCATCACCGTCGCCGCGTTGATGGCGATGAACCGGCTCGAGCAGCTCCCGTTTCATATCGGCTTCGCACTCGAGAACGGCGTCACGCGCGACGAACTGATCGAGGAGATTACTCAGCTCGCGTTCTATTCCGGCTGGCCGACCGCGATGTCAGCGCTGGCGATCGCCAAGAAAGTTTTCGCGGAGAAGACGTAAGCCCCCATCTGGCCATCGCAAGATAGGGTTTTCGCTGAAAGCCCTACCACCCCCACGACGATCGCGCATAATATATACCCAGGAGATTGAGTGATGCGCAATCGAACATTTTGGATACTGGCCGCTCTCGCTGCCGCGCAGGCGTTCGCCCACGCCCAATGGCTGAACTATCCCACCGCAGGTATCCCTCGCACCAAGGACGGCAAGCCGAACTTATCCGCTCCTGCTCCTCGCGCGGCGAATGGCAAGCCCGACCTCTCCGGGCTCTGGCAGACGCAAGCCGCACCTCCGGCGGTCCTGGCACGCGTGCTCCCCGGCGGAGCCAACGGGAACGGCGAGGAAGCTCCGTCGGAGTATTTCCTCAACATCCTCTCCGATTACAAAGACGCTGAGTCTCTCCTGCAACCCTCCGCGCTGAAGCTGTTCCTGGCCCGCGCGAAAACCTTTACCAAGGAGTCGCCTCTCTCCAAGTGTCAGCCGACGGCGATTCCCATGGCCGAAATCGCGCCGTCTCCCTACAAGATCGTGACCACACCCGGACTGACGCTCATGCTGTACGAACGCGACACCGTCTTTCGCCAGGTATATACCGACGGCCGAAAGCTCTCCGCCGATCCGCAGCCGTCGTGGCTCGGCTATTCGGTCGGCAAGTGGGATGGAGATACGTTCGTCGTCGAAACCAACGGGTTTAACGATCGCGGCTGGCTCGACGCGCGCGGCCACACGCGTAGCGAAGCCATGCACCTGACCGAACGCTTCCATCGCATCGACTTCGGCCACATGGAAGTGCAGATGACGTTCGACGACCCGAAAACATATACCAAGCCCTTCGCCGTCACACTCAAGCAGAACCTGCATCCAGATAGCGATATTCTGGAAAATTTCTGCTCAGAAAACGAGCGCGACTTGCAGCACGTCGTCGGGAACTAGGCGCGATCACAACGCAACACACGCTTGCGATTGAGCGTGCACCGGAGCCCCATGCGTCAGCGTGGGGCTTACAAAATGACGGGACCTCCCGAGATCCCCGCCCTTACGGGACGGGCTTATAACCCCTGGCGTCGGCCAGGGGATTCTTCGCACATTCTTCCTTCGCGCTCTCTGAAAGTCTGGCGCATGTTTTGGCCTACTTTTTAGGAGCCGCGGACGGAGCCGGTTTGTTAAACCGCGCTGCATCGATATTCGTGTTCACGCGGATCTCGCTCAGCTCGACATTTTCGCGGCCATCGAGCCACATTTGGGTCCATTTGAACGGCATCTTTACTCCGTTCACATCGCGATAGTCGGAGTAATCGTACTCCGTCGGCGTGCGGCCGACCACGCCCGCGGCGTAACGGCGCATTCTCACCAGCAGTCCCGTCTCTGGATCAAAGTACAGCGTCACCATGATTTGATTGCCCGCCGGTCCCGCCATCCCCTGGATCACCTGCACACGTTTGTCGTTGATAATCTGCGGAGATCCGCTATGCAAATTCGTCAGCGTCTGTTTGATGCGCGTCGGAAACGCCAGCGCCGCGTCCACCTTCGCGCCTTCCAGTTCGCCTCCCGAATATTCCATCACCGCCACTGGACGCAGCGGCGCCGCGATCCACGCCTGGCGGCCATCCGTCGTCGTCGTGCTGTCACCGTTGTCGGTGTGAATGATTTGCGTCCGCAGGTTGGGAGCTTTCACGTATAACTCATAACCGCGCTGTCCGTTCTCGGGCCCATAACCGGAGCTCGTCCCCTTGGCCGTGATGCTGGTGATCGCGCCGACCTTCTGCGCGCCGCCGATCGCGTCGATATATTTGTTTAAAATCTCGTCGACGCTCGGCTGATCTTTCGCCGCCTCCACCGCATCGTCCAACTCGTCTTCCGGAGGAGCGCCGTAGATCGCGCCGAGATCCGGCGTCGTTTTCGGATGATCGCCGCCGCGATGGCAGGAGAAGCACGTCACCACTTGCCGGCCTCCGAAATATTGCTTATTGATGCCCTGCATCAGCACCACCATGCGCCGCGCGGTTTTCTTTTTCTGCGTGGTATCGAGCGCATAATCGGCCCACGATTTATCGCTGAGCGAATGGCAGTTCTCACAGGAGATCCCGAGCGCCGCCGAGAAAATTCCCATCGTGCTCATGAACTCGTCCACCGGAATACCCTTCAATACCTGGACGTTCTTGAAAACGTCCTCGGCCATCGCGGGTTTCGCCGTCTGGCCGTAAGCGAACGCGCCGCCAAGACAGGTCAGCGCCGCAATTCCACTGCATCTAAATAAGAGGTTGGAAAACCGTTTCATGACGTCCTTCTGTATGGCGGAGTGCGCGGTTTGTTTCCGCGACTTACCGCAAGGTATGAATGTATCGAAGCTTCCTGAGGGTTGCCTGAGCCGCTGACCCAGGCAGCCGGAGCGGCCTGGAAAAGCATAGCAAACTTTTGCGGAAGCTTCGCGCGTGAAAGCAAGGAGCGGGGCGCGGGCACGACAGGCACTACGCGCTCACAGAGGCGACCGGCACCGGCTGCGGCTTTTTCGCGGTCCACATTTTCAGGCGGTACAGCATCTCGACGAGCAGGATTCCGCCGTACATCAAGGGCTCGCGCACGTCCGATTTCACCAGCCAGTAATAATGAATGACTCCGGCGAGCGTCGAGAAATAGATCAGCCGATGCAGACGCTGCCAGTTCTTTGGACCCATGCGCCGTACCATCGCGGCCGTGGACGTGATCGCGAGCGGAAGCATCATCAAGAATCCAGCCATGCCCGCCATAATGTACAGGCGTTTGGCCACGTCGTGGAAAATCGCCCCGAGATCGAACATCTGATCGAAGGTCAGATACATCATCAGGTGCACGAACGTGTAGAAGAACGCGAACAGGCCGAGCATCCTGCGGTAGCGCGCCAGCATTGGCTGGTTGAAGATCTTGCGCAGGGGCGTCACGGCCAGCGTGATCAGCAAAAAGCGGATGGCCCAGTCGCCCGTGGCGTGCTCGATGAACTCAACCGGATTCGCGCCCAAGCGAGCATTGAACGCGCGCCACACCAGCAGCCCGACGGGGATCAGGCAGAGGGCGAAGAGTCCGCGCTTCGTCCAAGGATTAAAGAAAAATTTCTTCCACACGGTGCCAGTTTCCGGAGAAGTGCGGTATGTCTCAGTAGTTCTTCTTCAGATCCATGCCCGTGTACAAACTCGCGACCTGGTCGGCATAGCCGTTGAACATGAGCGTCTTCACTTTGAACAGTTCGCCGATGCGGCGCTCGCTCGCCTGGCTCCAGCGAGGATGATCCACCTGCGGATTCACGTTCGAATAGAAACCGTACTCGCCCTTATTGGCGATGTTCCAGGTGGTCGGCGGCATCTTGTCTGTCAGCATGATTTTAACGATCGACTTGATCCCCTTAAAGCCGTACTTCCAGGGCGTCACCAGACGAATCGGCGCGCCGTTCTGATTCGGCAGCGTCTCGCCGTACATGCCAACAGCCAGAATCGCCAGCGGATTCATAGCTTCGTCTAACCGCAGGCCTTCCACATAGGGAAGCTCGATGCCCGCGTACTTCGCGCGCGGCATTTGTTTTTCATTGAAAAAGCTGGTGAACGCAACGAATTTCGCGCTGCCGGTGGGTTCTACCTGTTTGAGCAGCGCCGCGAGCGGAATGCCATCCCATGGAATCACCATGGACCAGGCTTCCACGCAGCGCATGCGATAAGTCCGCTCTTCGACCGACGCAATCTTCATCAGGTCGTCCAGGTCGTATGTCTTGGGCTTCGCCACCATGCCGCCGACCTGCACCTTCCAGGGCGAGGTGATCAGCGTGTTGGCGTAGTGTGCCGGTTCTTCTTTACCGGTACCGAACTCGTAGTAGTTGTTGTAGTGCGAAGCGTCGTCCAGCGTGGTGACCTTTTCGTTCACCGTGTAGGAGCTCTTCACTACATTGCTGAGCTTCATGGCGTCGGCGCCGGGCGCGAAGGCGAGCGATCCCACGGCGGCGCCGCCGGCGGCGAGAAACTTGCGCCGGTTCAGGTATTGATCCTTCGGCGTGATTTCGGACGAGCGAACATCGGCAGCTTTCCGGATAAGCATGACTGTGAGCCTCTATCCAGATAGTAGCGCCGTTGGAGTTCGGAGTGGGGCGGGCCGGGGAGAGCGGCGTCTCAGCAGGACTCGCCGACAAGAGACGACTTGTATAGCGTGACGCCTCACTATACAGTAGAAGAGGTGACAGGTGATCGGAACGATCAAGCACAAGGGCTTGCGGCGATTGCACGAGAAGGACGACCGCAGCGGAATCAGGCCCGATTTGGTCGACAAGCTCCGAAAGATTCTGTCAGCGCTTGAGGCGGCGAATGGTCCGGAAGAAATGGCTCTGCCAATGTTTCGATTTCACCGATTGACCGGCGATCGGCGAGGCACTTACTCAGTGACGGTGAATGCGAATTGGCGCATCACGTTCCGTTTCCAGGACGGGGCTGCGTACGACGTGAATCTGGAGGACTATCATTAGGGCGCTCGCAGCAAGCGCAGGAGTAAAGATTATGGCGATGAAGAATCCGAACCATCCCGGCGACATCATTAGGGATTGCCTCGACGAACTCGGCGTGAATGTTACCGAGGGGGCGAAAGCATTGGGTGTTACGCGATCGGCGCTATCGCGCCTCATCAATCGTAAGGCCGGAGTTTCTGCCGAAATGGCCGTGCGGCTAGAGAAAGCGATCGGCAGCACTGCGGGCTTTTGGCTGCGGTTGCAGCTCAACTACGACTTGGCGAAGATCCAGGAGCGCAGTGGGAAGATTCATGCCCGGAGGCTTGGGACGCCGGAACATCTGACCGCTTAAGGATCAGGCTCGGCGCGAACGGCTGAAGCTCAAGAGGTTGGTGTGGGCTTAGCTCCGTTGCACAAGGGTCCTTTGCGCAACGCCATCCCTCGAGGGCGCCCGACGAATCGGACTACAATGATTCTGATGCGCGCAGGTTCTGCCGTGTTGATGGTTTGTGCTTCTGCGAGGCTGTGGGCCGCAGCCGATCTCCCGCGCTTCGAAGAGTATCCGTCGCCAACGGATTGGCGCGGACCGGCAGCAGCAGTCAAACTGATCACGCGTTCGGAACAGATGTTCCGCACCCTACTTTTGGAGGCTGGAAGGCAGCCGCCGAATTTCGCAGGTCACTATCGGATCACGTATTGGGGATGCGGCTCCAACTGTAGCGCTAGCGCTGTTGTCGATCTTCAGACCGGTGACATCTATCCTCCTTTTCTAGGAGGGAAGGGTCAGGGTTGGGAGCGCTGGATTTCTTGCACGGCGTCTTTCGAAGGTACCGACGATGAGTTTTACCTTGACAGCCGGTTGATGATCGTTCGGTGCGGCTTAAACGTCGACCCAAACGGCAAGAATAAGCCAGATCTGTACTATCTGCTCTGGGAAGGGACGAAGTTTAAGGAACTCCTGCACCCTCGGACAGAAGCCGACAAATCGAAGAAGGGTCCCTGAATCCCTTGCCGAAGATGCTTCGTAGGGGGTAGTTTTGCAACATCAAGTGGAGACTCTGAAAACAGGGGCCCCGGTGTTGCAAATGTCTGTTTCAAAATGGAGCGCTAAAATGGCGAACAGCCCGGCCGTTGGTACCGTCCGTGTTGCATATCTCGTTGCGAAATGAAACCCGCAGCAGGGCGTTTGTCTGCGCGCTAAGAAACAGCAGATCCCTCGCTGCGCTTCGGGATGACGGCGGAGGGGTTCTGTGGGTGAGTAGCGATCACGCCACGCGAATCACGGTTCTCCCCCGCACGCCACCCACCAGGATCTTTTCGCCGAGCTCGAAAATGCGATCGAGAGGCTCCTCCTCCATCATGCCGTCGAGCGTGGCCAGCGGCAAGTCCGTCGACAAGCGCCTCCAGATTTCCAGGCGTTCCTCACGCGCGACCGTCACGGAATTAATGCCGAGCAGGTTCACTCCGCGCAGGATGAACGGAAAAACTGTGGTGTTCAACACGCCGCCGCCGGCCACTCCGCATGCTGCCGCGCTCGCTCCGATCTTGAGTCCGCGAATCACCCCCGCGAGAGTATCGCCGCCGACGGTGTCGATGGCTCCGGCCCAGCGTTCGGAATCCATGGGACGCTTGGAGGGCGCGGATAAGACGCTCCGGTCGATGATGTCGCTCGCTCCGAGCGAACGAAGATAAGGCGCGAGCTCCGCGCGTCCGGTGGAAGCTATTACACGATAGCCGAGCTTCGTGAGAATCGCGATGGCGACGCTGCCGACGCCTCCCGCGGCTCCCGTAACGACAACATCGCCTGAGTCGGGCTTGACGCCGTGGCGCTCCAAGGCAATGGTGCATTGCATCGCGGTGAATCCTGCCGTGCCGATGCCCATGGCCTGGCGCGCGGTCATATTCTCGGGGAGCTTCACCAAGTGGCGTGCGTCAATCTTAGCGTATTCGGCGTAACCTCCCCAGATGGTTTCGGAAAGTCCGCTGCCGGTGACCACGACGGCGTCGCCCCCTTTCCAAAAAGGCGAGCTCGATTCCTCGACGACGCCCGCGAGATCGACGCCCGGGACCATGGGATATTTACGGATCACGCCGGGCTTGCCGGTCACCGCCAGGCCGTCTTTGTAGTTGAGGCTTGAATATTGGACGCGGATGAGGACCTCACCCGGAGGGAGCATACTAAGGTCGATTTGGCGGAATGCAACAGTGGTTTTTCCGGCTTCACTTTTTCCGTCTTTTTGGGTGGCGAGCAGAGCTTTAAAGGTGGACATGGCCCATCCTCAAGGATATTGGATTTTCCGACGATAGTTCACGAGGAGGGACGGGTCAACGCTTGGCCCTCCATTGACATTCGCGGTTCGGTCCGGAAGTGCAGGAGGAAGAAACAAACATGACGTGTCCAAGTTGCGGGGCCGCAATGCAGGTGGCGGCGGGCAGAGACTATCTGGTTTGCAATTATTGCGGGGCGACGCATTTTCCGGCCGCGAATCCGGACGGCGTGAGAGTGCTGGGCGAGGCGACCGAATCGCCGTGTCCGCGCTGCTCGATTTTATTGGTGACGGGAACGCTCGCGGGTGCGCAGGTAATTTGCTGCACGCACTGCCACGGGCTATTGATCGCGATGGACGACTTCATGCCCGCCGTGGAGGAATTGCGTTCGCGCCACGAGACATCCGCATACACCGGCCAGCAGCCGGATTGGCACGATCTGAATCAGCGTGCCATGTGTCCGAAATGCCGCGCGCAGATGGACACGCATCCCTACTGCGGGCCGGGCAACGTGATCATCGATACGTGCGAGAGCTGCTCGGTGAACTGGCTGGATTACGGAGAACTACAGCGGGTGATTCGCGCGCCGGACCAACACTACACGATCGCGCTGGATGAAGACGAGCGCGACAAGATGGTTCTCAATGCGACGTTGAACGATCATTCCTAATTACTGTGGTAAATTTCTTTTGTGCGAGAGATTGCCGAGTCAAAACTAAAGGCCACTTGCCTCGCTGTGATTGAGGATGTTCGCAGAACGCGCGTGCCCGTGCGCATCACTCGTTACGGAAGACCGATCGCGGAAATTGTTCCAATTCTTCCGCCCGCGGACGCATCGTGGCTCGGATCGATGAGCGATCAGATGGAAACCGTCGGCGACATCGTGGCTCCGGTCCGTGCGTTTCAAAAGCGGGCGAAGCGCGTATGAGGCTGCCGGTGTGCGCCCACTAAGATACCGCGGGCTTTTTAAAAACAGCAGATCCCTCGTCGCTTACGCTCGCTCGGGATGACAGTGTTGGAAGTTGGGCCAAAAGGCAGTGAATTGAGGGCGCAAGATGCCCTGATCGCTTGTCGGAAGGGGCTTACTTCTCGGGCTTCACTTTGACGTGCTCACCATTTTCGGTCCAAATGTATGTGTTACCGGCGGTGTCGTGAGATTCGGGGCGTTCGGGGATGATCCATCTAAGGGGAGTCTCGAACTCGATGGCGATGGAGGGTTTTCTGTCGTAAAATCCGCCGATCCCGGGAAGGCCCGTCACGAAGTAGCATTCGAAATGATCGGCGTCGGGGGCCTGGACGATATCTCCGCCTGAGATGAACGCTCCAATAAAGTTGAGCCAGCCGTCATACCAGTGGAGTCGATCGCGCGCGTAGTCATCCAAGATTGGGTGTTCGATGATCTCGCTTTCTTTTTTCGGATCGATGCCGAGTTGGTCGAGCAAAGCAAGGAAAGACGGCGGGTAGACTCGATCGCGGTGGGCGAGGAAATTCTTGCAGGATAGGCAGCGGCATTTGTCGGCCCAGCTGCGGTCGATGCACTGGTAGATGGCGATGGTGGCGTCGCGATCGTAGAGAATCTTTTGGTCGCCGATTTGGAGTTCGGTCATGGGCGTTGGAAATCCACGGGGAAGAGTCGAGATGACTCTCGACTCAGCAGGCCTGACGGCCCGCGCCACATGGCACCTATCTCACCACTCCAGCCATGGGACTGCTGGCGGAGGCGTACAGCTTCTTGGGCATGCGTCCGGCGAGAAATGCATGACGTCCGGCCTGGACACCGAGTTTCATGGCCGTCGCCATTTGTTCGGCGTCGTCGGCTTCGGCGATGGCCGTATTCATGAGGACGCCTTCGTAGCCGAGCTCCATGGCGATCGCGGCATCTGACGCGGTGCCGACACCGGCATCGACGATGAGAGGGACTTCGGTGATCATCTCGCGCAGGATGCGCAGGTTGGTGATGTTCTGAATGCCGAGGCCGCTGCCGATGGGAGCTCCGGCGGGCATGACGGCGGCCGCTCCGGCGTCGATCAGGCGGCGGGCGTTTACCAGATCGTCATTGGTATAGGGCAGCACGACGAATCCCTCCTTGACCAGAATGCGCGTGGCTTCGATGAGGCCCTGGTTATCGGGAAAGAGCGTCTTCTGATCGCCGATGACCTCGAGCTTGACCCAGTTGGAAAGGCCGACCTCACGGCCGAGGCGCGCGGTGCGGACGGCCTCGTCGGCGGTGTAGCAGGCGGCCGTATTCGGCAAGAGGAAAAACTTGTCGCGGTCGATATAGTCCAGAAGAGATTCCTTGGAACGGTCGGTCAGGTTGACGCGGCGAACGGCTACGGTAACCACTTCGGCGCCGGAAGCGGCGTGGCAGCGGGCCATTTCGGGAAAGCTTCGGTATTTGCCAGTGCCGACAAAGAGGCGGGAATGGAACGTTTTACCGGCAATCGTGAGAGTATCCATTAACTCGTGACCTCCATATTAATTCCCTACCTCCATTCTATTCCTTGGCGTCCCTCAGATTCCCGAGCCGCGGAATCGCAACTCCCCTAGGGAAATATAGGGAGGCCTTAGAAAAAATTAGGGCATTCACCGCTGGCGAGTCGTAAATTGACCCTGTAGGAAAAGTTCTAAACGTCCGAACTAAATAGCAGAGCACCATGAACAAAAACACCTTCGTCAAATTGCTTGGAGTGGCCGTTGTGGTGGGGATTATTTCCACCGGACTAATCTACATGTTCTTGCGGTTGAACAGCGCGAGCGCCGGCAGCCCCACCGTCATTGTGGCCGCACATGCTTTAAAGGTAGGTACGATCATTGCATCGGCGGACGTGAAAGCGGTGCCGTGGCCGGGCAATCATCTGCCCAAAGGCTCTTATCAGAATGCCAGTGCGGTGGTCGGGAGCACGGTCTTTGATGCGATTGCCGATGAGGAACCGTTGGTGGCGACACGCCTGGCATCGAGCACATCGGGCGGGGGCTCGGGCGTGCCGGAAGGGATGCGCGGCGTTTCTATCCACGTGGCCGACTCGACAGGCGTCGTCGCGCTGTTGCGAGCGGGCCAAAAGGTGGACGTGCAGGTGGTCACGGGACGGGGGACGAAAGGCGACGCGCAGATACGGACGGCGCTGGAAAACATCGCCGTGCTCTCGGTGACGCCGCAGGCGGAGCAAGGCTCGCAAGGCCACACGGTGCCGGTGGTGACACTGCTGGCGAAGCCGCGGGAAGCGGAGATTCTGGCGGCCGCCGATTCCGGCGCGGACGTTCGTCTGGTGCTGCGAAATCCTTTGGATAATGCCACGCGCAATCGCGACGCGCTGACCCTGGGTGCCGTGATGCGCGGCGCGCACTAAGCGCTGAGCTGCTAGGAACGGGTTTATGATTCTCGCTTCATCGCTCGCATTCTTCTTAGTCGTCTTCCTGGTCGGGTCGATCCTCGCGGCCGCGGCTTGGATGGCTTTCCTGAAGATGCGCGCCGAACAATCCGAAGCCGCGCACCTGGAGGCCGCGACCGCGGAACCTTTGGATGCCGCCGCACCGGGGGCTCAGAACGAAATGGGCGCGGCGGATTCGGTGCTCCTGCGCCGGGAACGTTTCAGCTCGATTACGTTCTGGGACAGTTTGCTGAACCGGTTCGACTTTGTCTCGATTTTGAAAACACGGTGCGAACAGGCGGATCTCGATTGGTCGGTGGGACGCATCACGAGCATGATGTTGCTGATCGGCGCGGTAAGTTTTGCGATTCTGGACCGCTTCACGCCGACCTGGGCGGCGATCCTGGGGGCGCTGTTTGCCGGGATCTCGCCGTATTTCTACATCGTGAACCGGCGCAACAAACGCTTCCAGAAGTTCCGCGAGAATTTCCCGGACGTGCTGGATTCGCTGGCTCGAGCGCTACGCGCGGGGTACCCGCTTTCGGCCGCGATGGAGATGATCGCGGGTGAAACGGCGCCTCCGGTATCGGCGGAAATGCGGCGCACGTCGGCCGAAGCGAATTTAGGGCGCGGCTGGCCGCATGCGCTGGAAGGCCTGGCAAAACGCATCCCGTTGCTCGAAGTGCACCTGTTCATCGCCGCGGTGCAACTGCACGCCCGCACTGGCGGAAAATTGAGCGAGGTGATGGGCGGCATGGCGGAAAACATGCGCGAAGGGCTCGCTCTGCAGGGCGAAGTACGGTCGCTGGCCGCGCACGGCAAGTTGACGGGCATGGTGCTGACGATCCTGCCGATCGGCATCGCCATCATGATGATGTTCGTGAGCCCGGGCTACATACAGGTGCTGTTCAACCATCCCATTGGCAAGGATCTGATCGCCGCGGCGATCATCTGCCTGGTGCTGGCGCATTTCGTGATTCGCAGTATTGTGGACATCGAGGTATAGCGTGGGACTGCTGGCTGGGCTCTTTCTGCTGATCGTGGCGGCCGTGACGGCGGCCGGGTATGTGTTCGTGCTCCGTCCCTCACGCGCGGACGTTGTGGACGCCGAGGTCCCCGCGGGGATCGCACTGGGACAAACCGAACGTCCGGGGGCGCAAGCGGCGGTGTTCGACGCCTTTCGTTTGATTGGCGACGCGATGCCGACGGCGGGCAAGAAAACCACGGAGCTGCGTCAGCAATTGGTGGCGGCGGGATACCGGTGGCCCTCTGCGGTTTCGATATTTGTCGGCATCAAGGTTGCTTCGGCCATGCTGGCGGGTGTGGCGGCGGCCTGGGCTTCCATGTATGTACGCTCGGATTCCAGCGCGGTGCTTCCGGCGCTGATCTGCGGCGCGGGATTCGGATATCTGTCTCCGGATATAGTGCTCGGCCGGATCGCGCGCAAGCGCGTGAATCAGCTGCGGCACGGCTTGCCGGCGGCGCTCGACCTGCTGGTGCTGGCGGTGGAAGCCGGGCAGGGATTGGATGCCGCGATTCTCGATACCAGCCGCGGATTGCGCGTATCGCATCCGGCCTTGGCCTCCGAGTTTACGCAGCTGCAGCTGGAACTGAAAGCGAATACATCGCGCTCCGATGCGCTGCGTAATTTCGCGTCCCGGAGCCGCGACGCCGAGATGCGCAAGTTTGCGAATCTGCTGATCGATACCGACCGGTTCGGAACGAGCCTGGGTCCGGCACTGAAGACCCACGCGCGCTATCTGCGCATCCGCTTCCGGCAAATAGCCCAGGAGAGGGCTCGCAAGGTCGGCGTCAAGCTGATCTTTCCGGTGTTCTTCCTGATCTTTCCATCCGTCATCCTGGTGACGTTGGGACCAGCCGTCCTGATGCTGATGACGCAGATGAAGAGCCTGCTGCAATTCTAACCAGCGGTAACGCTGGCCAGCTCGGCGTAAACGTCGTCCTTAAACCAGACCCACGGCCGCGAGTTGGGCGCGCGTGGATTCGCAATCCGTGTGCAGGATAGTACGAATGCCAAGCTCTTCGGCGACCTGCGCGAACATCGGCGTGTTCTCGAGGTAGACGATGTTCTGGAGGGGCACTTGGGCGAGATCGAGCGCCAGATGCAGGATTTCGGCGTCCGGCTTGCGCAGGCCCACAAACGAAGAGGAAACGAAGAAATCCACCAAGCGGGTGAGTTTGAATTTCGCAATCCGGTAAGCGTTGAGCTCACGCCCTTCGTTGCTGACGACGACGATTTTCAGGTTGCGGCGGGCCTTGAGTTCGGAGATGAGCGCGAGCATATCGGGGAACGCCTGCGATTGCGCAAACATGAACTTGCGAAATTGTGCGTGCGTGAACGAGCGCTTCTCATAGAACACGACGCGATCCAGGTAATCGTCAAGCGTAATGTGGCCCTGTTCGTAGGTCTCGAAGGTGAGGCGATGACGCTCATCCATCGCGGCGTAATCCAACTTGAAATGCTTGGCGGCGCGCTTGCGCGCATGATGATTCCAGCCGTCGGTGAGCAGCACGCCTCCAATATCGACAAATAGACAGGTGATGCGCGGGGACTTTTTCATCTCGTTAGCTCCCATGGGTCGGGCGCGGTCGTTGCAGCCGCTGCGTTGTCGGCGACGATCAGCGCGCGATCGCGGAGAACACGGCCCGCCGGAATCGATTCGTCGCCGGAAAGTAAACGTTGCAGCATCGCTTGTTTCTCCGCGCCGGTGACCACCCACAGAATCCGGCGCGAGCGGTTCAACATCGGATAGGTCAACGTCATTCGCTGGTGGCCCTGATAGATTCCGGTGATCGCGACATCGGCGTTGTGGACGTTGAGCACCGGATCGTTAGGGACGAGCGAAGCGGTGTGGCCATCGGGCCCCAGGCCAAGATGCACAAGATCGAGGACGGGTGGAGATCCGGCGACCTTTTGCAAAATGGCGGCGTAGTGGGTTGCGGCGCCCCGTAAATCGGGAGCTTCGACGGGCATCGCGTAAATCTGTTCGGGCGGCAAAGGCGCATGGGCCAGCAGGCTTTCGCGCAAATGCGTGAGATTGCGATCGGGGTCGCCAGCGGGCGCGACGCGTTCGTCGACCTGCACAATGTGAACGCTAGGCCACGGGACGTCTCTTTCCGAAAAACCAGCCAGGGCGCGCAACATGACCCAAGGCGTAGTTCCACCGCTTACGGCGAACATGAAACGTCCGCGGGCAGCGACCGAGGCCCGCGCTTCCTCGGCGATGATCTCCGCCGCTCGGTTGGCAACTGCGTTGGCATCGCCGGGAACTTCGATGTTCATATTTGGCTGGTCTCCCTTTGGGTCATCCCCCGTGAGTTATCCCCCATGGGTTAACCCTTGGAAGCCGGCTCCACGACCGGGTTGCGCCAGCCTCCCTGAGGCGCGATCTGCGCGGCGGATCGAGGACCCCAACTTTGGGGTTCATAGAAATCGAGAGGCGTGTCCTCAGCCAAAACCGGATCGACGATGCGCCAGGCTTCTTCGACGTAGTCTTGACGCGCGAACAGAGTGGAATCGCCATCCATGACGGCGGTCAGCAGCCGTTCGTAGGCGTCGACTTCTTCAGGCGTAGGGTTGTGGCTCGCGAGCATTTCGGTGGACTGCCCCGCCATTTCGTCGTTGGCGCCCATGATGGTCATTCCCATCGCGATGGTCACGTCGGGATTGACGCGCAGACGCAGATGATTCTCACGCAACTCCTGCTCCGGGATGGTGGCGGGAGGTTTGCGAAAACGTCCCACGACTTCCGTGCACGTGACCGGCAGATTCTTGCCGGCGCGGATATAGAACGGAACTCCTTTCCAGCGCCAGGAATTGATTTCGAGCTTCACGGCGGCGAACGTCTCAACCCGGGAATTCGCGGCTACGCCGGGTTCCGAACGATAGCCGATGAACTGGCCGCGCACCAGATTGGCCTCTTCAATGGGAGGAATCGCGCGCAGGACTTTGACTTTCTCGTCGCGCAGGGATTCGCCGTCCGTGCGCACGGGAGGCTCCATGGCGACGTTACACAGGATTTGGAACATGTGGTTCTGGATGACATCGCGAACCGTGCCGACTTGTTCGTAAAAAGCGCCGCGGCCCTGCACGCCGAAGTCTTCCGCCATGGTGATTTGGACGCTCGCGATGTGATTGCGATTCCAGAACGACTCGACAAACGCATTGGCGAAGCGAAACACCAGCATATTGTTGACGGGACGCTTGCCGAGGTAATGATCGATACGGAAAACGTCCGACTCCTGGAAATTGGAGTGGAGAGTTGCATTGAGCTCTTGCGCGGAAGCGAGATCACGCCCGAAGGGCTTTTCGAGAATGACACGCGCGTCGTTCCCGCAACCGGAGGCTCGCAGGTGCGACACCACCGTTTCGAACAACGACGGAGGAATCGCCAGATAGAACGCCGGGCGGCGGCATCCGTCGAGCTGCTGGCGCAGCGCCGCCCAGGTTTCGGGTTCGTGATAATCGCCGTCGACGTAGCGCAGGAGCTCCAGCAGTTTCGGAAACGCGTCGGGGTCGATGCCGCCGTGCTTTTCGAGGCTGTCCTTGGCGCGAGCCTTGAGTTGATCGAGGGTCCAGCCGGCTTTGGCGACGCCGATAACGGGCACGGTCAGGCGTCCCGATTTCACCATCGCTTGCAGCGAAGGAAAGATCTTCTTGTAAGCGAGGTCTCCGGTGGCGCCGAAGAATACGAGTGCGTCGGACTTAGGTTTGCTCATGATTTTCTGGATGCTCTACTTTTGTGGCGCTATTTTTGTGGCGTCACTTTTGTTCTACGTGGCCGCCGAATTGGAAGCGCATGGCGGAGAGAACCTTGTCGGCGAATTCGGCCTCTCCGCGCGAGCTAAATCGTTCGTAAAGAGAGGCGGTGAGAACGTGCGCGGGAACGCCTTCGTCGATGGCGGCCTTGATGGTCCAGCGGCCTTCGCCGGAATCGGAAACGCGTCCGGCGAATTGCGCGAGGTTCGGATCCTGCACCAGCGACGCCGCGGTCAGATCGAGCAGCCAGGAAGCGACGACGCTTCCACGGCGCCACACTTCCGTGATCTCACGCAGGTCCAGATCGTACTGGTAATGTTCGGGATCGCGCAGCGGCGTGTTTTCGGCGTCGTGGGTGTGTTGCTGCTTGACGCCAATGTTAGCGGAGCGGAGGATTCCGAGTCCTTCGGCGTAGGCAGCCATGATGCCGTACTCAATTCCGTTGTGCACCATTTTGACGAAATGCCCCGCGCCGTTAGGTCCGCAGTGCAAGTAGCCGTTTTCAGCAGTGCCGCTGTTCGCCGGACGCCCGGGAGTGCGCGAAATATCGCCGATGCCGGGAGCGAGCGTGGCGAAGATGGGATCGAGCCGCTGGACGATTTCGGGTTCGCCGCCAATCATCATGCAATAGCCGCGCTCCAATCCCCAGACGCCGCCGCTGGTGCCGACGTCGACGTAGTGAATGCCTTTCGCCGCCAGTTCCTTGGCGCGGCGAATATCGTCGATGTAATACGAATTGCCGCCGTCGATCAACGTGTCGCCGGGTTCCAGGTGAGACACAAGTCCGGCAGTGCAGCTATCGACAATGCCGGCGGGAACCATCAGCCAGATGGTGCGCGGCTTGGCGAGCTTCCGGATGAGATCGGCGAAGTCGGTAGATCCGATGGCTTTTTCTTTTACCATGCCTTCCACAACCGACTGCGTTCGATCCGAAACGACGCATTCGTGGCCTCCGCGCAGCAGACGGCGCACCATGTTGGCGCCCATACGTCCCAGTCCGATCATTCCAATTTGCATGTATGCTCCTCTTCTTTTTTTGTTCCTGGACCGCGTTACTGCTTCAAGTGCCGCGCGAGGCGGATTAAATTGTTCGTGGAGCTATCGTGCTTGAGCTTCGGCTCCTTAGGATTTTCGATCTCCGGGATAATTTTTTGCGCGAGCGCTTTGCCGAGCTCGACTCCCCACTGATCGAACGAATCGATGTTCCAGATGGCGCCTTGCGTGAAGACGCTGTGCTCGTAGAGTGCTACGATCATGCCCAGCGCTTCGGGCGTGAGGCGCTTCATCATGATCGTGTTCGAAGGACGGTTCCCTTCAAACGTCCGATGCGGCACGAGCCACTCCGGCGTGCCTTCAGCTTCCACTTGTTTCGGCGTCTTCCCGAAGGCGAGCGCTTCGGCTTGCGCGAAAACGTTGGCGAGCAGGATATCGTGATGCCGTCCCAACGCGTTCAGCGGCTGCCCAAAGGCGATGAAGTCGCAGGGGATCAGGCGCGTGCCCTGGTGGATTAATTGATAGAAAGAATGCTGGCCGTTGGTGCCGGGTTCGCCCCAATAAATGGGGCTGGTATTGTAATCCACGTGCGCGCCTTCGAGCGTCACGTGCTTGCCGTTGCTCTCCATGGTGAGCTGCTGCAGATAGGCAGGCAAGCGTTTCAAGTATTGCTCGTAGGGCAGAACGGCGACGGTCTGCGCGTCGAAGAAATCGGTGTACCAAACGGTGAGGAGCCCCATCAACACGGGGAGATTGCGCTCGAAGGGAGCGGTCCGGAAATGCTCGTCCATGGCGTGGAATCCGGCGAGCATCAGATGGAAGTTCTCGGGACCGATGGCGATCATGGTGGAAAGGCCGATGGCGCAATCCATGGAATAGCGTCCGCCGACCCAATCCCAGAACTCGAACATGTTGGCGGTGTCGATGCCAAAGGCCGCCACATCTTTCGCGTTGGTGGAAACGGCCACGAAATGTTTTGCGACCGACGCCGCGTCGCCGCCGAGGCCCTTGAGAGACCACTCGCGCGCGCTGTGCGCGTTGGTCATCGTCTCGAGCGTGGTGAAGGTTTTCGACGAGATGATGAACAGCGTTTCCGCCGGATCGAGATCCTGGACGGCTTCGGCGAAGTCCGTGCCATCCACGTTCGAAACGAAGCGGAACGTCATATCGCGCTGGCTGTAGTGGCGCAGCGCTTCGTAAGCCATCACGGGGCCGAGGTCGGATCCGCCGATGCCGATGTTGATCACGTTGCGGATGCGCTTGCCGGTGTGGCCGGTCCACGCGCCGCTGCGAATGCGGTGCGAGACGTCCGCCATTTTGTCCAGCACGGCGTGAACTTGCGGAACGACGTCCTGGCCATCGACGAAAACGGATTCGCCCTTGGGCGCGCGTAAGGCCGTGTGCAGAACCGCGCGATTTTCGGTCCGATTGATTTTATCGCCACGGAACATGGCGTCGATGTGCTCGCGCAGGCCGCAATCTTCGGCCAGCTGGAACAGCAGCTGCAGCGTTTCATCCGTGATGCGGTTTTTCGAATAGTCGAGATGGATGCCCAGCGCTTCCAGGACGAGGCGCTCGCCGCGCTGTTTGTCCTGCGAGAAAAGCTTCTTCAGATGCGTGCGACGGATCTTGCGGTGATGCAGCTGCAGTGCCTTCCACGCGGGGCGATCCGTAAGTTTCGTACCAATTGGTTGGGTCATGTCTTTCCCCTTAAGCCGCGCTGAGCGCCGCGTCGACGATGTGCTGCGCTTCGCTCAGGATTTTGTTCAGGTGCTCTTCGCTTTGAAAGCTTTCGGCGTAGATTTTGTAAATATTTTCGGTGCCGGAGGGCCGCGCCGCGAACCATCCGCTGGCCGTCGTGACCTTCAGACCACCCACCGGCGCGTTGTTGCCGGGAGCGCGCGTCAGTTTCCCGGTGATCGGTTCGCCGGCCATCTGCGTACTTTTCACTGCTTCGGGAGAAAGCTTGCCGAGCTTGGCTTTCTGCTCGGGTGTGGCAGGGGCGTCGATACGCGAATAATAGGGCGTACCGAATTCGGCGGTGAGATCGCGATAATGCTCGCCGGGATCTTTACCCGTACGCACGGTGATTTCGGCGGCGAGCAGATCCATGATGGGGCCGTCTTTATCGGTGGTCCAGACCGTGCCGTCGAGCCGCAGGAAACTGGCGCCGGCGCTTTCTTCTCCGCCGAAACAATACGAGCCGTCGAATAACCCGGGCGCGAACCATTTGAAGCCGACGGGAACTTCGCTCAGCTTGCGTCCCTGTTTGCGCACCACGTTATCGATCATGCTGCTGCTGACCAGCGTCTTCCCGACGGCGGAATCCTTGTTCCAAAGAGGGCGATCGGTGAGCAGGTATTGAATCGCGACGGCCAGATAGTGATTGGGATTCATCAAGCCACTGGAAGGAGTGACGATGCCGTGGCGATCGGAATCGGGATCGTTGGCGAAGGCGACTTGGAATTTATCTTTCATCGCGACGAGGCGCGCCATCGCGTAAGGGCTGGAACAATCCATGCGGATTTTGCCGTCGTGATCCACGGTCATGAACGCGAACTGGGGATCGATCACGCGGTTCACGACTTCAATGTTGAGGCCATGGATGGCGTTGATGGGATCCCAGTAAGGTTCCGCCGCGCCGCCCAGAGGATCGACGCCAAGCTTGAGGCCGGACGCGCGAATGGCCGGGATATCAACAATATTCACAAGATCTCGAACGTAAGGCGTAACGAAATCCTGGTGATGCGTGGTAGAGGCCCGCAGGGCCGATTCAAACACGCTGCGCTTGACGTCTTTACATCCATTGCGCAGGATCTGGTTCGCGCGATCTTGCACCCAACTGGTGATGTCCGTGTCGGCGGGACCGCCGTTGGTGGGGTTGTATTTGAATCCGCCGTCTTCGGGAGGATTGTGCGAGGGCGTGATGACGATGCCGTCGGCAAGATGCTCGCGCCGATTTTTATTGTAGGTAAGAATGAGCCACGAAATCACCGGCGTGGGCGTGACGCCGTCGTTCTCCTGAATGATCGTCTCGACGCCGTTCGCCGCGAGCACCTCGAGCGCCGTGCGTTGCGCGGGGGCCGAGAGCGCGTGCGTGTCCTTACCCATGTACAACGGCCCGTCGACGCCGTTGGCTCGGCGATATTCGCAGATGGCTTGCGTGATCGCGAGGATATGCTCTTCGTTGAAGCTGCCGTTTAAAGACGACCCGCGATGGCCACTGGTGCCGAAAGCGACAAGTTGATTGGGATCGCCAACATCGGGGCGGCGGTCGTAGTATTGGCGTTCCAGACGCGCGAGATCGACCAGCAGTTCTTTGGGTGCGGGTTTTCCGGCGAGAGGTGAAATGGTTTCTAGAGTATCGGGCATGGTTTCACGTTCCAGATTTCCGTGGCGTATTCGGCGATGGTCCGGTCGCTGGAAAATCTGCCGGAAGCCGCTAAATTCAAGATTACTTTGCGAGCCCACACATCCGTGTTGGAGTACTCGTCGCTGATGCGCTGGTTCGCGTTCATATAGGACGTGAGATCGGCCAGATGCCTGTAGAAATCGCCGTGCGCAAGCAGGACATCGAGCAAGGGGGCGAAGACGCCGGGTTCGTTGCGGCTGAAATAGTCGGATCGAATCAGGTCCAGCGCGGCGCGGGTTTCGGGCTCGTGATTGTAGTGCCAGTAAGGATCGTACCAGCCGCGGCTTGCGGCAACTTCGGCGGCGGTCAATCCAAAGAGGAAGAAATTTTCCTCGCCTGCGGCGTCGTACATTTCGATGGTGGCTCCATCGCGCGTGCCGATGGTCAGAGCTCCGTTCATCATGAACTTCATGTTGCTGGTGCCGCTGGCTTCGTAACCGGCAGTGGAAATCTGATTGGAAACGTCGCTCGCGGGGATCAGGCGTTCGGCCAAAGACGCGTTGTATTCGGGCAGAAAGACGACGCGCAGCAAACCGCGCACGGCGGGATCGCCATCGAGCGTCCCGGAGACGTTGTTGATGAGCTTAATGACGAGCTTGGCAAAAGTATAGGCAGGCGCGGCCTTTCCGGCGAAGAAAAATGTCCGCGGCGGCATCTGCAGATTCGGATTTTCGCGAATGCGGTTGTAGAGTACGACGATGCGCAGGACATTTAACAACTGCCGCTTGTATTCGTGGATGCGTTTGATTTGGCAATCGAAGATGGTGTCCGGGTTGATGGAAATGTCGGACGTAAATTTGAGCCAATCCGCGAAGTGCTGCTTGGCCTGATGCTTGGCGCTCATGCAGGCGTCGCGAAAAGGCTTGTCGTCGACCAGCGCATGGAGCTTGGCAAGCTGTTCGAGGTCTGTGATCCAGCCTTCGCCGATTGCGCTGGTGATCACGCTCGAGAGCGCCGGATTGGCGAGGGCAAGCCAGCGGCGCGGCGTCACGCCATTGGTCTTATTACTGAAACGTTCCGGGAACATTTCGGCGAGATCCTTGACGGTGGTTTCGCGCAGAAGCTGGGAGTGAATTTTCGACACGCCGTTGGTGCTGTGGCTGCCGACAATCGCCAGATTCGCCATGCGGACTTTGCGCTCCGGATGTTCTTCGACGATGCTGGAGCGTTCCAGGCGTCCTGTGTCTCCCGGAAATTTTTCGGAAACGTCGCCGAGAAAGCGGCGATTGATTTCATAAATGATTTCGAGCTGCCGAGGGAGCAGCGATTCAATCCACGCGACGGGCCATTTCTCCAACGCTTCGGGCAGCAGCGTGTGATTGGTGTAGGCGAGCGTGCGACGCGTGATGTCCCAGGCTTGGTCCCACGGGAGTTTGGCGTCGTCCAGCAAAATACGCATCAGTTCCGGAACGGACATGGTGGGATGCGTGTCGTTCAACTGCATGGCGACTTTGTCGGGGAACGTATTCCAGTCGGAGTTGGTGCGCAGGAAGCGGCGGACAATATCGGCCAGCGAGCAGGCGACCAGGAAATATTCCTGCAGGAAGCGCAGGCCTTGTCCCATGCTGGTGGAGTCGTCGGGATACAGCACGCGGGTGACGGATTCGGCGCCAAGAGTTTCAGCGACAGCTCCAACGAATTCGCCGTGGCTGAAGACCTGGAAATCGAAATAATCGGGCGCGGCGGCAGCCCACAGACGCAGGGAATTTACAGTTTGGCCGCCGTAGCCGACAATGGGGCGATCGTAAGGAATCCCGATCAAACTGCTGGGGCGATTCGGAACGACGATCAAATCTCCGGCGCGGGTCTCGAACGAGCAGTTCAGCCTGATTTCGACTTTGTCCTGGTAGCGAGGGACTTCCCAGGGGTCCTGCAAGCGGAGCCAGTTATCCGGCCACTCCTTCTGCCAGCCGTGCTCAATGACCTGCTTGAAGAGGCCGTATTCGTAGCGCAGGCCGTAGCCCATCGCAGGGTACTCCATGGTGGCCATGGAATCGAGAAAACATGCGGCGAGGCGTCCCAGGCCGCCGTTGCCTAAGCCGGCGTCCGGCTCCTGTTCCAGCAGTTCCAGCCATTCCAGTCCTTCCTTGCGAACGGCATCCTTGACCATGGGGTCGAGCATCAGGTTCATCACGTTGTTGGCGAGCGAACGGCCGATCAGGAATTCGAGCGAGAGGTAATAAACGCGCTTGGGGTTCTGACGCGCATACGTGTTGAGCGTGAGCACCCATTGTTGGGAGAGAACGTCGCGGACGGAACGGGCGAAGGCCTCGAAATGATCTCGCGTGGTGGTTTCGGAGACGTCGGAGACTTTGTCGAAGAACAGATGACGCTCGTAGAGGGCGCTATCCATGCCGGAGAAGGGAGCGGAGTTCCCGTCGTACTGATCAAAAGGACCCGCATCCAGAATATCGATGGCCATGAACGCCTCCCGCTCTTAGAGTCTTACTTGTGCCAAGAGGTCACGCGCACGTTTGTGACCGCATGGTCTGATTGTAACTGCGATTCGATGCAAGATTATGACACTGGCGTGAAGCCGCACGGCAGGAACCTCCGTCCGGCTAATCTTCGTGGTGCGGCGATTTCTTGCGCTCTTCCACGATGCGCATTTCGTCGTCGTGACCCAGGATGCGGCCGTGCACGGGAAGATCGCGATCGAAGCGCAGGCCCAGACGCTGGAGATTCGCGAAGTAGTTATCGGTCCACAGGAAATAGTACCAGCCAGCATCGAAGAGGTCCGATTGCGAGAGGATCTTGTACTTCGGCAGCCAGGCGACCAGATTGTAGCTGGAATGGATATTTCCCTGCAGCTGGTAAAGATCGACTTCCAGCGCTTTGTCTTTGAGCACGGTCTTTTCGCCCACGCCGCGGAACTTGAACGGCATGGGATGCAGGGCGAGCTGATCGGGATGGAGCGTGGCTTGGCGCGAGGCGAGTTCGCGGAAATATTGCTCGTTCCCTTGATGCGAAATGATGGTTAGGCCTTCGGCGACCACCGTGCGCAGACCTCCCGTGTGATCGAAATGATGATGCGAAATGATCATCTCCGTGAGCGGTTTTTCGGGAACGATGGTGCGCGCCTTGGCGATGACGACGGCGGCTTGCGCGGCGCTGGCCGGGGCTTCAAACAACGTCTTGTGATCGTCGAAGATGTACAACGTGCTCGAATGATTGCCGGAGCCCTTCATCCACCACACGCCGGGAGCGGCTTCGACGGGATCGACCGTAATCGGCGGAGGCTGCGGCGCGGAGGCGGATTTGATGGCCGCAGGTGCTTCCAGATTCCCGACATCGCCATCGACCGTGTTTTTGGAGATGCGCAGATCGACAGTGGTGTAGTTGCGGAAGTCGATCTTATTCACGTAATGACGCGGAAGTTGCAGGCCCCCGAGCGGAGCAAAGTCTGAATGAACAGGAGCATAGTCCGAATAAAACGTTTCGTTGTGGATGTCGGCGAGGTTATCGCTGGAGCTGATCCAGCGCAGCGAGGCGGGCAGATGCGTGGCGGCGTCGAGCGTGAGCGTGAGTTCGTCCCCTTGCGGAGTCTTGAGATCGATCGCGTCCACCTTACCTTCTTGCTTGCCTTCTTTGCGCAGGTGACTGGCCGTGACCTTACCATCGAGCGCCGCCCGAACGATCGCCACGGGATTATTGAGCATCTCGATGCGGCGGTCGCGCAGGACGGCATCGGGCGCGCGCGAAGCCTTTCCGTCACGTTCGAGATTGAACGAGACAGCTCCATCAAGGATGTAGTTCTGGCGGTTGATATTCGCCATGGAGAACGGAAACTTGGCGTCGCGGCGCTGGGCAAAATGCAGGCGCCAATGCGCCAGGTCGATGGACTTTTTGTATTCGGTGACTTTCCAATCCGTGAGAGGCGCGTCGGGTGTGAGGTTCTGGCCGACGTTAGGATTGGCTCCCTCGCCTTCCATGGTGAGCGTCCTGACGGCGCGGACGCGAGCGACTCCACCGAGGGCATTGGCGGCGCTGGTGATCGCAAAAGCCTCGGGAGTTTGCGCGGTTACCGCTGGAAGCATGGGGAGAGACGCAAGCGCGGCCAACATCCATGTGCGCTTCTTCACGTTTGGTTGAATCACGACAAACCTCCCGTGGCCCGAGACAACCGGCCAACACACCTGATAAGCGCACTGCGGGCGCGATTCACTATTATGGTCGGTGCTCGGGAGGATGTCTACGCAGCGTCCTATCAGGGACGACCCTTACGGGCTGCTGCTCACGGGAGAGAGCAAAAGTGGCTTACTTGGAGCCTTCGATTTCCGCTTTGGCGACGATGTCGGTGATCAATCCACCAAGGATGTAGCCGCCTTCACCGGCATCGCAGTGACGTATTTCAGCGACCACCCAGTCGTCGCCCACCGGGAACGTGACGGATTCACCCGGGGCGATGAAAACTTTCGTGACCAGGCCGACACCTTCGCGAGAAAGATCCTGGATTTGTGCGGGGATCACTTCGGTGGAGGGGAGCACACGCAGCTCAACGCCCAGCCGGTTCGGGATGGCGTAGCGAGGGAAGTCGCGACGGTCTGCGACGGCCGATCCCCGGGAGGTTTCAATGTCTTCGAGAGTAGGGAAATTCGTCATTTGAGGTACGCCACCTTCCAATGTCAGACTAGCTCCGATGGAGTCGGGTTCCAATGAGGTGGAGAACCTAGATGCGCGTAAATTGCCCGTAGTTTCTCGGGGAAAACGATCTAGTCCGCTTAGTAGAAACCGCCGAGGAATTTGGCATCGATTAGGTTGAGCGCTGCGGACGTATGATAGCCGTAGGAGGTATTCGCATGCGATTCGATATTCTGGCGATGGTTTGTCTTCTTCCGGGATTATCGCTGGCCGCTGAAATCCCTCAAGGGTCGCACGCCCTCCTCCGGCTGCTGAATTCCGTCACGACGCGCACCGCGCGGGAGGGCGACTACGTCTACTTGCGAACCGCGACGCCGTTGGTGGCCAACGGGCAGGTGGTGGTTCCGGCCGAAAGCTACGTCCAAGGGGTGGTTTCGCACACGCAGAGGAGCGGACGCGTGAAGGGCCGCGCCGAGCTCGGGATTCGCATCGAAACTTTGACGCTCGCGAGCGGCAAGGTGATCGAGTTGTCTCCTCACCTGGCGTCGGTGGATGCGGAAGGCTCCGGCCAGAGGGTGACGAACGAACACCAGATCGAGCAAGGCGGCAGCAAGGGCGCGGACGCCGAACGCGTCGCGACCTTGGGCGGTACGGGAGCGGCCATCGGAGGCTTGGCGGATCGCAGCTGGACAGGCGCGGGTATCGGCGCGGGAGCAGGTAGCGCCGTGGGACTGGCTTCGGTCCTCTTGACGCGGGGGCGCGAAGTGGAGCTGCGGCAGGGCTCAACCATCGATGTGGTGTTTGACCGTCCGGTTCCCGTGGACTAACGAACCGCTTCGCACGGCTGGCAGTGACGAATCCCCTGGCTCACGTGTTTGCCTGAAAAGTCAACGTTGGACCGCTCCCTCTGGTCGCGGCTCGCTGTGGGCGCTTGTTGAAGGTAGGTCCCTCAAAGAGCCGCGACCATAGGCCGCGGTCCAACGCTGTGGTTTTCACAAAACATTTAGACGCTACAATGTTTGAGGGCTCCTTAAGCCCCGCAAACGTGCAGCACTCCACATTAGTCGCGATCGGCGTGCGCTGGCTGAGCCGCAAATGCTCGGTGGTGCTCTACGAGTTCGCCACCGAAGCCGACGAGAACCCGGACGTAATTGGTTGGGCGTCGGGTGGCGGATCGATCCTGATGGAATGCAAGCTGACCCGCGCGGATTTCTTGAGGGATGCCAAGAAGCCGGTTCGTAAGAATCCCGCCAAAGGGATGGGCCATCGGCGCTACTATCTTTGCCCGCCCGATGTGATCCAGGTGAAAGATCTGCCTCCGCGTTGGGGTCTGCTGTGGGTTTCGGGGCGGGATGCGGTGGTGAAGCGCGAAGTGCGCGGGCATCCGGAACGAAATCTTGTGGCGGAGGTCGCGTTTCTGACCTCGATGCTGCGGCGCGCGCAGATCCGCATCGGCTCGCGGCCCCTTTCGGAATGGCTGCGCGGAGAGAATCAGTTGGAGGCGAAGCGTGGCGTGCCTCCCAACCGGCGGCCCGCGGTCTTGGCGGACGAACCGAAAGCGCGTAGCGCGACGCTTACGTAAAGGACGCGCTCCCGCTAGATTCCATGCTCCAGTAAGAACGCCCGTGGATTGCGGGTCACGTAGCGCAGGCCGAAATGTTCGGTGGCGACCTTGCGAATAAATGCCACGGCTTCGTCCGGGGAATCGGTGACCAGAATCTGATCGAGATCCTGCGGAGAAATGGCCGCCTGCGGGATGAGCGACGTGCGAATGAACTGAATCAGCGGCGCCCAGTATTCCTTGCCGAGCAGCACGACTGGATAATTCTTGATCTTGCCGGTTTGGATGAGAGTGGTGACTTCGAACAGTTCGTCCAGGGTGCCGAAGCCTCCCGGAGTAGCTACAAATCCATACGAGTACTTGACGAGCATCACTTTGCGCACGAAGAAATAGCGGAAGTCGACGAACTTATCGAGGTACGGATTCGGCTGCTGCTCCTTCGGAAGGATGATGTTGCAGCCGATGGACGCTCCATTGACGTCTTTGGCGCCGCGGTTCGCCGCTTCCATGAGGCCGGGCCCGCCGCCGGTCATGACGGTGAACTTCGCGGCGGCGATTTTCGCGCCGAGCTCGCGAGTCAGTTTGTAATAGGGATGCTCGGCCGGGAAGCGAGCCGAGCCAAAAACGGTGATGCACGGTCCCACAAAGTGGAGCGCGCGAAATCCGTGAATCAATTCGCGAAAGATCTTCAATGCCTCGATAAATTCGAATCCACGCGAGTGAGGTCCTTCAAGGAATACCTGCTCTTCGGGATCGGAAGCGATTTTTCCCCAGTCGGAATGGCGAGGCGCGCCAGGGCGCGGTTGCGTGCGAGCGTGATCGGGCATCGGTTGTGATTATCGCGCAGGAGCCTCCGTCGTAGTTATGCCAAGCGCGCATTTCCCGCGTAAACATTGAAGCGTTCGCCGCGCAGGAAACCCACCAGCGTCATGCCGAAGCGCAGAGCGGTTTCAACGGCCAAGCTCGACGGCGCCCCCACGGCCGCAACGATCGGGATCCCAGCCATGAGAGCTTTCTGCACCAGTTCAAAACTGATGCGGCCGCTGAGCATCAGGGTGTGCTCACCGAGCGGCAACCGGTTTTCGAGAAACGCCGCGCCCACGAGTTTATCGACGGCGTTGTGCCGCCCGACATCCTCGCGCAATTCGATCAATTTGCCGGTTGCATCGAAGACGCCCGCGGCGTGGAGGCCCCCCGTGCGATCGAAGACGGCTTGCGCCTCGCGCAATTTGCGAGGAAGCTCGGGCAAGATTCGCGCATCGATCCTCGTTTGATTGTGGTGAAGGGTTGGACAACCGGAGGCGCGCAGCGCGTCGATGGAGGACTTTCCACAAACTCCGCAGCTGGAAGTCACATAGAAATTGCGAGCGAGGTCGAAATCGATTTGCACGCCGTCCGCCAGATGCACCTGGATCGCGCCTTTTTCGTCGGCCGTGATTTCGGCGATCTGGCTTGCATCTCGCAAAATTCCCTCGGTAAACAAGAACCCGGCGGCAAGTTCGCGATCGTGGCCGGGAGTTCGCATGGTGATGGCGATGTCGCGCTCGCCCAGGCGGATTTGCAGCGGTTCTTCGACGGCCACCAGATCTTGCGCGGCTTCGCGAACGCCGTCGTCGATCTTGTGAATCGGAAGTGTGAGGATGCTGCGCTTCATGTGTGACGAGAACGCCAGAACATCGGAAGTCCAGAACCATGGTCGCAAAACGGCAAGCGGCGCGTGACCGTCAGTACGTCACCTTAGCGTCACCAGATTTTGGGAAGGTGCAGCAAGAAATCCGGCCAAACCGTTGAAATAGTTTGGCGTCCCTAATGGCGGCGAGTTGGAACCCGCTCACGGATCGCCTGAAAGCCATTGGTTCGCTAAGGAATCTTGCGCCTGGAGTCACAAATAAGGGCTCCCTGGCCGAGTGAAACGCACTGACATCGCCGTTTCCGTGTCGTTCCTGAGTACCAACGGGGCATGGAACAGCGTAGGCCTGGGACCCGCCCTGCGGGGGCGCGTTTAGGCCGCCAACCCGGCCGATGACACGGCACTGGTCGATTGTCTTGTGATGGAACGCCTGCTGAATTCGCCGGGAGATGGCCAGACACGAGCCGGATTATTCGAGTATAATGACGAGGTTGCTCTCGGAGAATCCAGTCACAGCGATAACCAGTCGAGCGATCGGGTGTGGAGGAGCGTCAATCGAGGCGGAATTCCGTCCACGTGGGGGGAGCTCATGTCCTGCTTCAGAGGGAATCGCCTTCCTTGAAGCAGGGATGAGCGACAGACTTCTTCGTGGGATGCTTCGATGACTACGAGTAGACCAACAGTTCTTGTGACCGGTTCCTGTGGGCTAATCGGCTCGGAAGTGTCGCGCTCGTTTGCCCGCCTTGGATTCCAGGTCACCGGAATCGACAGCAACCATCGGGCCGTCTTCTTCGGACCTGAGGGCGACACAAGCTGGGTGCTAGGGCAACTGCAATCCGAGATTCCGGACTATCGCCACGAGGCGATCGATATCCGCGATCGCGACGCTGTCCTCAATCTCATGAAGGAACTGAAGCCGGACCTGATCATTCATACGGCAGCTCAGCCGTCGCATGATCGCGCCGCAGCGATCCCGTTTCTCGATTTCGAGGTGAATGCGTTGGGAACGCTTCACCTGCTGGAAGCAGCGCGCCGTTCTTGTCCTGAGTCGCCTTTCATTCACATGTCGACGAACAAGGTATATGGCGACCGGCCCAACTCGGTGGCGCTAGCCGAACTCGAAACACGCTGGGAGTATGCAGACCCCGCCTTCGAGAACGGCATTGCCGAGGATTTTTCGATCGACCAGAGCAAACACTCCATCTTCGGCGCATCGAAGGTTGCGGGCGACATTATGGTGCAGGAGTACGGCCGCTATTTCGGGATGCCCACCTGCTGCCTGCGCGGCGGATGCCTCACTGGCCCGAATCACGCCGGCGTGGAGTTGCATGGGTTTCTCAGCTATCTACTGAAATGCAACGTTGAAGGACGCGAGTACAAGGTCTACGGCTATAAAGGCAAACAGGTGCGCGACAACATCCATTCCGAGGATGTGGCCAGCTTCATGTATGAGTTCTGGAAGTCTCCGCGCGTTGCCGAGGTCTACAATCTGGGCGGCGGAAAATCCAACTCCTGCTCCATTGTCGAAGCATTCCGTATGGCGGAAGACGTCACGGGCAAGAAGATGAACTGGCGGTACATCGACGAAAACCGAATTGGTGACCACATCTGCTACTACAGCGATCTGCGGAAGATGAAAGCACACTACCCCAATTGGAAAATCGTCAAGATACTGCCGATGATCTTTGAGGAGATCACCGCAACCTGGAAACAGCGCTTGCCCGCTCTTTTATGAGGCTCCTCATTACCGGCGTGTGCGGCTTCGTGGGAAGCATGCTCGCCGAATGCCTGATCGAGAGAGTGGAAGGCATCCATGTGGTGGGCATGGACAACCTGATTCGGCCGGGTGCGGAAACGAACCGGATGCGGATCGAAAGGTTAGGCGTCGAATTCATTCACGGGGATCTGAGATCCGCTAGCGATATCGCCGGTCTGCCCCCCTGCGAATGGGTGATCGATGCAGCTGCCAACCCCAGCGTGTTAGCCGGCCTTTCCGGTGCTGGAAGCAGCCGGCGACTTTTCGAACATAACTTGGCCGGATTCGGCAACGTTCTGGAATACTGCAGGGAGTACAGAGCTGGACTTTTACTGCTGAGCAGCAGCCGCGTCTATTCTATTCCCGCGCTCGCCGCCATCCCCCTGCGCGTGCAAGACGAAGCATTCGCCGTCGACCCAACCGCACGGTTGCCCCGCGGGCTCACGGTGAACGGCATCGGAGTGGACTTCTCCACCGCTGCCCCGGTTTCTCTTTACGGAGCCACCAAACTGGCCTCGGAAATCATGGCACTCGAATATGGCGCAGCGTTTGATTTCCCGGTATGGATCACGCGTTGCGGCGTACTCGCTGGCGCAGGACAGTTCGGCACGCCGGCCCAGGGCATTTTCGCCTTTTGGGTGAACGCCCATCTGCGGCGCCGTCCTATTCGCTACATCGGATTCAACGGTACCGGTTGCCAAGCTCGTGACGCATTTCACCCTCGCGATCTCGCGGCCCTGATGGTAGCTCAGATGCGCACGGCCCGCTCGGATGGAAAACGCATCTATACCGCGGGCGGCGGCCCCGCCAACACGATGTCGCTCGCGCAGCTTACCGCTTGGTGCGACGGACGCTTCGGGCATCACGCTCCAGCCGTCGATCCGGAACCACGCATCTATGACATTCCGTGGATGGTCATGGACAACACTGAGGCTGCCAGCGATTTCGGTTGGCAAATCGAGATGTCTCTCCCCACCATTCTCGAAGGTATCGCGCAACACGCCGAAAACCATCCGGACTGGCTGGAGGTGAGCCGCGCATGAAATCGCCGCCGCCTGCACCCCGCGAGCCGCTCCGGTTGCTGTCCGTGGTTATTCCGGCCCGGAACGAAGAAGGTTGCATCGCCGCCACCGTCGAGCACCTTCACCTCGAGCTGCAGTTGCAACAGGTCCCTCATGAAATCGTGATCGTCGACGACGGAAGTACGGACGCTACTTGGAGCCTGCTCCAGGAGATCCACGCCCGCATGCCGGAGTGCAAACCGATCCAAAACCTCGGCGAGCACGGCTTCGGGCGCGCCATTACATTCGGATTTAGTCATATGACCGGCGATGCCGTCGTCGTGATGATGGCCGATGAATCCGATGACTGCCGCGATGTCGTCCGCTACTGGCAGATTCTGGGTCAGGGATGGGATGCCGTTTTCGGCTCGCGCTTTGTTCGCGGTGGAGGAGTGATCGACTATCCCCGCCACAAACTCCTCCTCAACCGCGTCGCGAACCTGTTCCTGCGCCTGCTGTTCCGGGTTCAATTGAACGACTTCACCAACGCCTTCAAGGCATACCGACGTACTGTCATCGACGGCTGCCGCCCGTTCCTCTCGCCGCACTTCAACCTCACAGTCGAGCTACCGCTGAAGAGCATCGTGCGCGGTTACTCGTGGACGGTGATGCCGATTACCTGGCGCAACCGGCGCGCGGGCGAATCAAAACTCAAGATCAAAGAGATGGGCAGCCGATACCTATTCATCGCCCTTTATTGCTGGCTGGAGAAATACTTCGGCAGCGGAGATTACAAAAAGAAAAACGCATGACGTTCCTCCGGCCGAAATGTCAAGAATCGCCGGCGGGCGGCGGAAGCATCGAGCGAAGTGCTTGAGTGATGAACGGCTGCCTTCAGCGACGCTGGTAGACCTTAAAGTCGGGGTTGGCCAAGACCAGTGTGTAGTTTTTCGCCAACCTCTGATCGCGAAACCGAATTCCTTCTTCGAATGCCGGGCCGATCGGTCCGTAATACATGTCCATCACGAAATACTCGGGCTCGGCCTTCACGGCGTAGAAGCCCATGTATCGGTCGTCTATCACATGGCCGAATCCCAGTCCGAACCCCAGTTCCGAGCCGCCCATCGCTACCGCTCCGCGAGCGACCGGACCTTTCAATAATTCAATCACTGGCATAAAGTCGGCCTGGTATTGCCTGCGCTGGATCCGCGCAGCATTGCCCATGACGGCAAACAACAAAAAAGCGCCCAGCACCGCGATTGCCGCCCATCGCAGCGCTGAACTCTTATTCGCCATCCAGTAAAGCGTTGCGCACATCAACGCAGTGAGCCAAGGCATTGTGTGAACAAAGTAGGGAGGCAGCGACTGATTGTCGATGTAAGCCAAACCGCAGAACATCAGCGCTGTCAAGCCGACCATCGCAACGAGCGCATGGGAACGCCGCAAGGAAGGCGTCAACACCACGGCAAGCGAACTCAGTAGGGGAATGAACACCAGCGCAGCTTTTGCTTTAAATGAGATGAATACGGTGAAATAGCGGTATGTAAAGTCCGCCGGAATAACGCGCAACGGGTTATATGACGTCCTCAAGCGATAACTGGAACCGGAGCCCATCTGCGCCAAGAAAACTGGCGCATCTTGCGCAATATACAATCCCCAACATCCCAGCAATACAAAGAATGGCAGAACAAAGCAGGCGGCAGCGGCAGGCAGCTGCCGATATTGCAACGATTTCCGCCCCAACCAAAGCAAACAAACCAGCGACACCAACCACAAGAGACCATAGAGCATGCCAAGGGGATGACTGAGGACACTGACGGCAAGACACAATCCGGAAAGTGCGGCCGCCCGCAACTGAAGACTGCCGGCATATTCCAGCAAGAATGTCAGGCTGGCCATTCCGGTAGCCGCACAGAGCATGTCCATGCGTCCGTTTGCGACGCCGCCGACGAAGGAGTAATCAACTGCGATGGTGCTGGCTACAATTAATGACCAGTTTGCGTCGCCAGTAAGGCGAAGAATAAAACCACGCCAAGCCCATAAATAGAGCAGGCCAAGCGGAATATTGACCAGCCGCATGGCGACCACGGAAACTCCCGCAAACTTAAATAACAACCCGGTAAGCAAAAGGTAACCCGGCATTTGCCAATAGGTATACTGGTGAACTCCCGGGAAAGGCAGATAGCCCGTTTCGGTGAGGCTGGCACTTCCCAAATGATTGTGCGACGCGAAAGTAGCCGCCGGATCGCCAAACACGCCTTCATCCCACCATGGCCCTCTCGTGAGTGACAAACCGACGCTCAAGATCAAGGAGATGGAAAAACAGATCCGCCAAAAGATCCGGATCTTCGGCGAAGCAGCTTCCACCTTCCACGGAAGGCTCAGAATAGGCCCGGCTACTCGGACTGACATTGTTAGTATCCCCGAGCTAACGTATTTCTCAAGCCCATACTCGTAGCGTGTCGCAAAGAAAAGTTATCATGCTGTCCGCTCCCTGACAATCGCGGTTCGGTTCTAAACACTTTAAACGCGCCTTCGATCGTCAGTCTGCGCAACGACGGCGGCCGGAGAGTCGCATACGGCTTGCCGACTGCTCGTAGCAATCACAATATCATAACTTTACGTCGTTTTACTTGGTATTGAGGTGGACGGCGGGAAATCCACAAAGGGCGGCGTAAAACTAGTGGCCTGTCGCAGCGAGATCGTCACTAAGAGGTGTGGCCCTTATTTGAAGCAGTGCTCAAAGACGTTTGTCGGGAAAGGCATAAGGGACAAGAGCAGGGTGCTGGATTAGCTGCCAAGCAATTCGGTGATCTGGATCAACGTGAAGACAAACTTATTCGGGCGTTGCTGGACGGCAAACTCAAGCAGCACCTGTTCGACGAGCGCCTGGAGAAAGTGGAAGGGGAGCTTTCTCGGATCGCCGCACTGCAACCAAGTCCCCTGCTGGGCGAAACGGAGCTTGAGGATTTGGTGGAGTTCACGAAATGGGTTTTGAGTAACTCTGGCACTTTGTGGGCTGCGGCTGAATATGATAAACAGCTACGTTTGCAGTCCGCCTTTTTCCCCGCGCGCGTTACCGTCTCCAAAGGAAGGATTTGGAGCACCGAGTTCGTTCAGCCTTTTCAGGCAGTTCGATGCGAAGATTGATGAGCCAATGAGTTGGCGTCCCCAGGGGGATTCGAACCCCCGTTACCGCCGTGAAAGGGCGATGTCCTAGGCCGACTAGACGATGAGGACTTGCAAGCAGAACTTCGGTGAAAAAAGATCTTCTGTGAAAGAAGAGCCTTTACTACTTTAGCACTGGTTCACGTTCCCAGTGCTTGCGACGCGCGCAGTATCGCGAACTTCCAACGGAAGCTACAGCGTCTTCAGATAAGCGATGACGTTGTCCTTATCGGCAGGCTTCAGGGCGTCCCCCAGCGGAGGCATACTATCGCCGCCGTTGTTGATCGTGTTGAGCACATTCGCGTCGTTGACAGGCTTGCCGTTCGCGAGCTTGGCGCGCTTGAACAGGCCTTTGAGTCCCGGCCCGACAAGCACTTCCGTGGACGTCGCGTTGTGGCACATGGAGCAGTTTTCGTCGAAAACGGCCTTGCCTTTCTTGGCATCGCCCGCCGCGGCGTTCATCGGAACTCCGATCGCCACCAGCAGTCCCAGGCATCCCGTTGCCAATACGATCTTCTTCATTGCATCCGCCATGTTGATTCGCGCCTCTATAGATAGTTTACAATTTGGCACATGGCAATCCAAGAGGGCGACAAGGCTCCCGACATTAAAACTTCTGAATTTAAGCTGGCGGATCGGCGGGGAAAACGGGTGGTCCTGTTCTTTTATCCTAAGTCGGACACACCGGGCTGCACGAAGGAAGCCTGCGAGTTTCGCGACGCCGCGAAAACCTTCGCCAAGCGCGATGCCGTAATCGTGGGACTCTCGCCGGACAAAGCTCCGGCGCAGCAGAAGTTCGCCGTGAAGTATGACTTACCGTTCACTCTGGTGCCGGATCCGGAGCACGCCATTGCCGAAGCATACGGCGTTTGGGTGGAGAAAAGCATGTACGGACGCAAGTATATGGGCATTGAGCGATCCACTTTCGTGATCGATGAAAAGGGGAAGATCGCGCACGTGTTTCGCAAGGTGAAGCCGGAGGGCCACGCAGCACAGGTACTGGAGGCGTTGGCTAAATCGTAATTTGGCGGCTCTGTGGGCGGATCATCCTAAGGTAAACGGCGCGGAACTTCGATAGATGACTTGGCGTATATTCGTTTGTAGCGAAGAGCGCCACAACTCTGCCGTAACGATCGGAGCAAACTATGTCCCTGCGCGATTTCATAGCCAAGCAGTTTATAGAAGTCATCGAGTGGAACGAACCCCAGGACGGCATCCTGTCCCACCGGTATCCGATGCGCGATCAGGAAATCATGAACGGTGCGAAGCTGACCGTGCGTGAATCGCAAATGGCCGCGTTCCTGAACGAGGGCCGCATGGCCGACGCGTTCGGGCCGGGCCTCTACACGCTAACCACGCAGACCCTGCCGATTCTGACCGACCTGATGAACTGGGACAAGCAGTTCAAATCGCCGTTCAAGAGCGACGTGTATTTCTTCTCCACCCGCATCCAGACGGATCAGAAATGGGGCACGGCCACGCCGATCACGATCCGCGACAAGGAATTCGGAGCGGTGCGGTTGCGCGGCTACGGGATTTATTCGTGGCACGTGTTCGATCCCCGCGTGTTCCTGAAGAAAATCAGCGGTACGCGCGATGAATACCGCGTCCCGGATATCGAAGGCCAGCTGCGCAACACGATTGTCAGCCGGATGACGGATACATTCGCGGAAAGCGCGGTTCCGTTTCTCGACATGGCGGCGAATCAAACGGAGCTGGGCGCGCGCATTGCCGAGGGATTGAAGCCGATGTTCGGCGAATTGGGGCTGGCGCTGGACAGCTTCGTCGTCGAGAATTTGTCGCTGCCCGAAGAGCTGCAGAAGTTGCTCGATACGCGCATCGGAATGAACATGATCGGCGATATGAACCGCTTCACCCAGTTTCAGGTGGCCAATTCCATGCCGATTGCGGCGGCGAATCAGGGCGGCGGCGCGGGACTCGGCATGGGACTCGGCGCAGGCATGGCAATGGGCCAGCAGATGATGCAGGCCATCCGTCCGGGCGAGCCTCCGGCGGCTGCTCCTCCTTCTCCTTCTGCTCCGATAGCTCCAGTTCCGGCAGGTGGCGGATCGGGCGGCGCGACGGCTGGCGCAACGAAGTTTTGCATCAACTGCGGGCAGCAAATTCCGCGGCCGGCGAAATTCTGCGCGGAGTGCGGATCGTCGCAAGGTTAACCCGTTGTTTGCAGGGAGACCGTGGCGCTCCCTGGAAGAAACGATCTAAATATTACGATTCATTGCCGTTCCTCATTTCCCGCACCGAGCTTTCGCTAGACTGAAGTGAGGATTATGTCGACTGAAGTCAATCGTGCGCCCATTTCCGTTCAGGATCTGGACCAGCCGTGGTTGTACATCAATCGCGAGCTCAGTCACCTGGAGTTCCAGCGGCGCGTGCTCGAGGAAGCGCGCGATGCGGGCAATCCGCTGCTGGAGCGCGTAAAATTCCTGTCGATTCTCAGTTCCAACATCGACGAGTTTTTCATGGTTCGCGTCGCCGGCGTGATGCAGAGGATTGAATCGAATGTTCAGGAGCTCGGCGCCGACGGCCGAACGCCCGCCGAAACGCTAGAGGCGATGAATGCCTCGGTCGCGTCGTTGATGAAAGACGCGTACGCGTTCTATCGTGCGAAACTCGTCCCGGCGCTGGACGCGAGCCACATCCACATTCTGGATCTTGCGGCCTTGCACGCCGAGCAGCGCGCGCAGCTCGACACGTTCTTCTTTCAACGCGTCTTTCCCGTGCTGACGCCTTTGGCATTCGATCCGGGACGGCCCTTTCCGCATATTTCGAATTTGAGTCTCAACATTGCGGTTGTGCTGCGCGATGGTGGAGGACTGGAGCGGTTCGCGCGCATCAAAGTTCCCGACACTTTGCCGCAGTTGGTTCCCGTGGCCAGCGTCGACGGTCCGGCGGATCACGACAAGCTGCACGGCGAGCTTGCATTTGTGTGGATTGAACAGATCGTCATGGCTAACCTGCGGCACTTGTTCCCGGGGTTGGAGATCGTGAAAACCCACGTGTTTCACGTCACGCGCGATGCCGAGGTTGCGATCAAGGAACTCGAAACGGACGATCTTCTCGAAACCATCGAGGAAGCGGTGTGGCAAAGGCGTTTTCGCGACGTGGTGCGGTTGCAGGTGGACGCGGCCATGCCCGACGACATGGTGCACTTTCTGGCCGAGAAGCTCGAAGTGGAGCCGCCCAGCATTTATCGTGTCGATGGTCCGGTGGACTTGGGACGCCTTAAACATCTGCACGCCGATCGTCCCGATTTAAAGGATAAGCCTTTCCTGCCGTACACGCCTCCCGGCCTGGGAACGAACGAGGACGATATTTTCGGCGTGATTCGCCAGGAAGATCAACTGCTGCATCATCCCTACGAATCGTTTCAACCGGTGATCGATTTCTTGCGTAAGTCCGCGAAAGATCCGGACGTGCTGGCGATCAAGATGACGCTGTACCGGCTGGGCCCCAAATCGCCGGTTGTCGATGCGCTACTGGAAGCCGTGGAAAACGGCAAGCAGGTGGCGGTGCTGGTGGAATTAAAAGCGCGCTTCGACGAGGAGAGCAATATTGAGTGGGCCAAAGCGCTGGAACGCGAAGGCGTGCACGTGGTTTATGGACTGCTCGGGCTGAAGGTTCACTCCAAGGTGGTTCTGGTGGTGCGGCGCGAAGGCGATTCCATCCGGCGCTATTGCCATCTGGCCACGGGCAACTACAATCCCGGCACGGCGAAACTCTATACCGATCTCGGCCTGTTCACGTGCGACGAAGAAATCGGCGCCGATGCCACGGATCTATTCAACTATTTGACAGGTTATTCGAGCAAGCGGCAGTATTCTAAATTGCTGGTCGCGCCGCTCAACCTGCGGCAGCGCTTTGACGAGATGATCCTGCGCGAAATCGAGATTCAGCGCACCGGCGGCCAGGGACATATCATTTTCAAAATGAACGCGCTCGAAGATGGCCCGATGATGAAACTGCTGTATCGCGCGTCGCAGGCTGGGGTGAAGATCGATTTGCTCGTGCGCGGCGCCTGCTGCCTGCGTCCGCAAATGCCGGGCGTCAGCGAAAACATTCGCGTCACCAGTATTCTCGGCCGCTTTCTGGAGCACAGCCGCATTTACTATTTCCACAACAACGGATCGCCGCAATGCTACTTGGGCAGCGCCGACTTGATGCCGCGCAACCTGAACCGGCGCGTGGAAGTCATTTTCCCGGTGGGGCGTCCGCAGTTGATCCGTAGAGTGCGCGACGAGATCCTGCAAACCTATCTGGAAGATCAAGTGGGCGCTCGCCACATGCACGCGGATGGAACGTATACGCCCAAGGCTCGTCCCGGCGGCGTGGATTGCCAGACCATGTTCTTGGAACACCGCGGCGAATGGCATACGCGGCAGGATCGGGCGTAGAAACGGCTACGCTCGCGGCGGCGAAGACTTCCGCGATTTCCAGGTCTTCCAGTCTTTCTGCACAGACTCCACCATCACGTTCGTTGCGTTGTGCAACCATTCGACGTCGCGGGAATCCAAGTCGGCCAGAAGTGTATCGGCATCGCACGTTCCCAGGTGGACATTGGCCGTTTCCCAACCCATGGCGCGCAGCAATCGCACGCCATCGTGCGTGGCGGGCAGCGACGCAAGCTCGATGCGCGAACAATCCGGCGCCAGACGGCGGACGATCCATTCCTCGCGCAATCGCACAAACGGATCCTGGCAGCGAATGGAGCGATCCATAATTTCCTGATAGTGAATCCGCGGCTTGCGGGACTTTTTCTGCGGAGGCCACGCCCACAGCCACGCGGAATCGGTCAGTTGCTTGGCTTCGCGCGCAATCAGGCCGCCCTCGAAATCCGCCAGCGCCAGGTATCTCTGCCGCCCTAAACTGCCGAGCCCGGCGATCCGGTGCGACAGGCGCATCTTTAGGTCGCGCACGGGCAGCGACTTGCGCAGACCCTTCATGGCGCTCGCGGGCGGCATGCTCTTGATCTCGGGCAGAGCTTGCAGTTTGCCCCAGAAAGGTTGCGGATCTTTCAGGCGTTCCACGGCCATGTGCCGCAGGATGGGATGATCTTCGGCCAGCACGAAGGGACGTCCGCCGGCGCGCAGGCCCGCGAGATAGCCTTCGAGGATGGACTTGGAGGCGCGTAAATGCAGGACGCTTAAGTGCCCGGCTTCAATCGCCAGGCGTGCGCTCACGGCGAGCCTGACGAGATCGCACGTGTAGGGCATCCACTCGGCTTCGTCGAAATCGTTAATGCCCCAGATCAGGCGGCCGTCAAAATCGCGCCACGTGCCGAAGTTTTCGACGTGCAGATCGCCGACGGCGAGCACGATCGGCGCGGTCTGCGCTTCCGGGCATAACTCCGGCCATACTTGGGCCCACCGGAAAAACGTGGCGCGGAGAAAAGGAAACGGAGCTTCGCCCATGACCGCATGTTTGCGGCGCACGTCGGCGTCGATCAGCGGGAGCCGCTCGGCGAGCCAGTGATGATAGTGTTCGTTGGCTTTGTCGAATCGCATCATAATGTATGTCGCGCAGCGACGTTCCGTCGCTTCGCTGTAAAAAAAACTAGCCCCGGGTTTATTTGCCCGGTTGCATGCGTTGCGCTTTGTACGCCGCCGCCGCTTCCTTCGATGAGAGAAAGGCCACCAGCTTCTTCGCGGCGTCCGGATTTTTCGCATGTGCGGAAATGAACGCCACCAGGCTCGTTGGCGGCGCGATCGATGCCGGCAGAGCGCCGACAACATCAAGGCCGGGCTCCTCCATTTCGCTGAGGAACGTCAATCCGATTTCCGCTTCGCCCGAGGCCACCATCTTCATGGCGCCGGCCCCGCCTTGTGCGCGCTTCAGCGTCTTTTGCATTTGGTCATAAATGCCGAGCTGTTTCATTGTCGCGTCGAACTGGACTCCCGCCGCCGCGCCGCCAGAGGGATCCGGATAAGCGACAGACTTCGCCGCGAGCAGCATCTTCTTGACTGCGTCGGGCGTAGAGATGTCGGGCTTAGGCGAGCCTTTCTTCACGGCGACGCCGATCGAGATCGTCGCCAGAGGCTTGGCGCTGCTGGCGATTACGTTCCCCGACGCGAGCACTTCCGGATATGGCGGCTGGACAATCGGAACGTCGAACGCTTCGCCGTTCGTCACCTGTTTCTTGGTCCCCAGGCCCGAGCCGTAGGTGGCCTTCACTTTAATGCCGGTCTTCTTTTCGAAAGCCGGGATGAGTTGCTCGACGGCGGCGCGGATGCCGCCGGGCGCGATCAGCGTGACTTCACTCTGCGCTTGAATCAGTTGTGGACGGCCGACGATCAGGACGGCGGCGGCGAACCAAAGTAGACGTTTCATGCTTTCCCCTTCCAACCGGGCCATTATACCGTGGGGCGGCTTCGCTCGAGCTTGGTAGAATCAAGCAGAACTGTGACTCAGGCATTGATCGAGCCGAACTCATGAACGTCGGAATCACCTGCTATCCCACCTATGGGGGCAGCGGCATCGTCGCGACGGAGCTTGGATTAGAGCTCGCCATCCGCGGGCACGAAGTCCATTTCATAACCTACGCGAATCCGATCCGCCTGGATCCCGATACGCCGCGAATTCACTATCACGAGGTGGAAGTTTCGAACTATCCGCTGTTTCAATATCCTCCGTATTGTTTGGCGCTGGCCTCGCGCATGATGGATGTGGCGGAGGCGTACGATCTCGATCTGCTGCACGTGCATTACGCGATTCCCCATTCCATTGCTGCGATGCTGGCGCAACAGATGCTCGCTCCCAAGAAGTGGCTGCCGTTTATTACGACGCTGCACGGAACCGACATTACGCTGGTGGGCCAGGATCCGTCGTATTTGCCGATCACGAAATTTTCCATTGAGAAATCCGACGGCGTGACTTCCATCAGCGAAGATCTGAAGCGCGAAACGGTGAAGGTGTTCGGGATCACGCAGGAAATTCGCGTCATTCCGAATTTCATCAATTGCGAGTTGTACCGGCCGTTGCCGGATCGCACAGGCGCGGCGTTCTATGCGCCGGGCGGCGAGAAATTGCTGATCCACGTTTCGAATTTCCGGCCGGTGAAGCGCGCGCTCGATTGCGTCCGGATTCTCGCCGAGGTTCGCAAGCACACGCCCGCGCACTTATTGATGGTGGGCGATGGTCCGGATCGCGGACCCGCGGAGCACCTCGCGCGCGCGTTGAACATCGCGTCGCACGTGTCTTTTCTGGGCAAACAGAATCACGTGGAACGCATCATTCCCCTGGCGCACGCGCTATTGATGCCGAGCGAGATGGAATCGTTCGGATTAGTCGCGCTGGAAGCGATGGCCTGCGGAGTGGCTCCCATCGCTACACGCGTGGGCGGAGTGCCGGAGTTGATCACACACGGCGAGACGGGTTTCATGGAAGAGCCGGGAGATATCGCGGCCCAGGCGGCTCGCGCAGTGGAGCTGTTAACGGACGACGCTCTGCACACGCGCATCACAGAAGCCGGTCGCCAGCGAGCCCAGGAACACTTCGGCACGGATCGCATCATTCCTCAGTACGAGCAATATTACCGGGACGTGCTCGCGCGGCGATCGTGAGATCTTAACGCTAACACTCGGCCGGACAATGGTAAAACCCCGCGCGTAAGTGCGGGGATGCATTTGCAGGTTAGATAGAACGCGGCGTATCCCCGGGCTCAGGCCCGGGGTTCTACCCCCAACGTCCCGCTGCAGTTGCCCTAGTGCAGATCTTCGACGGGCACGTCGAAATAAACCGTGTTCACCACGCCGAGGCGTTGGAACTGCACCCACACGCGATACACGTGAGCTCGCGGGAAGATCACATTGAACTGCAGGTTCGGTCCGCCGTCGGCCAGGAACGGATGCGTGTGAATCATGTCGATCAGGTCGTCGCTCGCCGCCAGCATGTGGGACCATGCGCCGATGTACTTTTCGAGCCCGTCGGCGGGCTTGACCTTGAAGAACATCATCGTCTTGGTGTGGGCGATGGGCTGCGGAGGATCCGTCTCTAACTCCACGGTCATGTTCTGATCCGTCTTGGCCGAATAATCCTTTTGCAGATGCACGGGCTCGGGAGGCTTACCCGGCAAAACAATCGTTTTGGCGATCAACTGCGGCGTGGAGCCATCGGGATAAAAATCCCCCAGGATGCGGTACATCCCAGGCTTCGGAAGCGTGGTCTGGTAACGGAAGCTCCCGTCTTCTTGAAATACAGGATGGTCGTGGAGGAAGAATTTCAGATCCTGGCTGACCGCGAACATGTGAAAGAGCTTCTCGTGGACTACCTGGAATTTCGTGACCGGCCGTTCCTTCCAGGGGTCGCGCACCACAAAATCGAACGTCGCGGGCTGGTTCGGCTTCAAGGCTTGCGGAGTGACGTTCAGGTCCAGCGTGTATTCGGCTTCGTCCGGAATGCCGGAGACTAGCTTCATGCCGCAGCGCTCGCACACGCCGGCGACGTTGGAGCGTACGTCGGGGTCCATGGGACAGACGAAGACTTCTTCCTGCCCATAGAACACGGCCACGGCTGCAAGCAGCAGGGCGACGATACTGAACAGGCGAACTGACTTGGACATAACGCGATCCATCTAATGGCATACCACAAATGGAGGGCGAGGGCGACCCCGGGAGCGTAAAATGGAAGAACCTCGCATGATCAACGCATACATCTGTGATGCCGTTCGTACTCCGTTTGGACGCTATGGAGGATCGCTGGCCTCGATCCGCACCGACGATTTGGCCTCGCTGCCGTTGAAAGCTCTGATGGCTCGCAATCCGAAAGTCGATTGGGGCGCGGTGGACGATGTCATATTCGGCTGCGCGAACGGTGCAGGAGAAGACAATCGCAACGTCGCACGCATGGCTCTGCTGCTGGCGGGATTGCCGAAGGAAGTGCCGGGAGCAACGGTGAATCGCTTGTGTGGATCGAGCCTGGAAGCAGTGGGGATCGCGGCGCGCGCGATTAAATCGGGCGAGACAGAGCTGCTGCTGGTGGGCGGCGTGGAGAGCATGACGCGCTCGCCATTCGTGATGGGCAAGGCCGACGCGGCGTTCAGCCGCAGCGCGGACATTTTCGACACGACCATCGGGTGGCGCTTCGTGAATCCGGTGATGAAGTCGATGTACGGCGTCGATTCCATGCCCGAAACGGCCGAGAACGTCGCCGACGAATTCGGCGTCTCGCGCCAGGATCAGGATGCGTTTTCCTATCGCACGCAGCAGCGTTGGGCGAAGGCTCACGCCGAGGGATTCTTCGCGAACGAAATCGTCCCTGTGTCGATCCCGCAAAAAAAGGGCGATCCGAAATTATTCGAGACGGACGAGCATCCGCGTCCGGACACGACGGCCGACGCGCTGGCGAAACTGAAGCCCATCGTGAAGCCGACGGGGACGGTGACGGCGGGCAATTCGTCGGGCATCAACGATGGGGCGGTCGGAATGATTCTGGCAACAGAAGATGCCGCGAAGAAGCAGGGGCTGACGCCCAGGGCTCGCGTGATCGCAAGCGCCGTGGCGGGCGTCGCTCCGCGCATCATGGGATTCGGGCCGGCACCGGCCACGAAAAAAGTTCTAGCGAAGGCCGGGTTACAGATTTCGCAGATGGACGTGATTGAGTTGAATGAGGCGTTCGCGGCGCAGGCGCTGGCGGTCACGCGGGACTTGGGATTGCCCGATGACGCCGCGCACGTGAATCCGAATGGAGGCGCCATCGCGATTGGGCATCCCCTGGGAGCAAGCGGGGCACGTTTGGTTACCACCGCGGTTTCGCAGCTGCATCTCACGGGCGGGCGTTACGCGCTGTGCACGATGTGTATCGGCGTGGGGCAAGGCATTGCGATGATTGTCGAACGGGTTTGAGATCGCGCCTGACTTGTCACATATAAATCTTGGAGATCCGCACATTGGCCAGTATCCTCTCACTGAAAGAAGCCGTCGCCGAGTTCATTCACGACGGCGATGCGGTTGCGCTCGAAGGATTCACGCACCTGATCCCCTACGCGGCGGGGCACGAGATCATTCGCCAGAAGCGCCGCGATTTGACCTTGATTCGCCTGACGCCGGATTTGATCTATGACCAGATGATCGGCATGGGCTGCGCTTCGAAAATGATTTTTTCGTGGGGCGGAAATCCGGGCGTCGGATCGATCCATCGTTTTCGCGACGCGGTGGAGAATCGGTGGCCCGGGCCGCTCGAGATCGAAGAGCACGAACACGCGGGGATGGTGGCGGCGTTCGCGGCGGGGGCTTCGAATTTGCCCTTCGGAGTTTTGCGCGGGTATGCAGGAACCGAGCTGGTGGAACACACGCGCGTGAAATTTATCGAGTGCCCGTTCACCGGCGAGAAGCTGGCCGCAGTGCAGGCTCTTCATCCGGATGTCGCCGTAATCCACGCGCAAAAAGCCGATCGCAAAGGCAACGTGCTGCTGTGGGGCGTGGTCGGCGTCCAGAAAGAAGTGGTGCTGGCCGCGAAGCGCGCCATCGTCACGGTGGAAGAGATTGTGGATGATCTGGCGGCGCCGATGAACTCCGTGGTGCTGCCCAATTGGGTGGTGAGCGCCGTGTGCGAAGTGCCGGGAGGATCGTTCCCGTCCTACGCATTGGGCTACTATCCGCGCGATAACGCTTTCTATAAGGAGTGGGATGGTATCGCGAAAGATCGCGATACGTTCCTCTCGTGGATGGAGCGGCATGTGCTCGGCACGCCCGATTTCGCGGGCTTCCGCAGCAGTTTGGAGAAAGTATAGATGGCCGCGTATACGTCGGATGAAATGATGACCATCGCGGCGGCGCGCATGGTGCACAACGGGAGCCGCTGTTTTGTTGGCATTGGATTGCCGAGCGCGGCGGCGAATCTCGCGCGGCTAACGCACGCTCCCGATGCCGTTCTGATTTACGAATCCGGCACCATCGGCACGAAGCCGAGCGTGCTTCCGCTTTCGATCGGCGATAGCGAGCTGGCGGAAACGGCCGACACCGTCGTTTCGCTGGTGGAGATTTTCAATTACTGGTTGATGGGTGGACGTATCAGTCTCGGTTTTTTGGGTGCGGCGCAAATCGACCGGTTCGGAAATTTGAACTCGACCGTGATCGGTCCTTACGATAAGCCGAAGACCAGGCTTCCCGGAGCCGGAGGAGCACCGGCGATTGCGGCGTCCTGCGAAGAGGTGCTGATCACTCTGCGCCACAACCCGCGAGCGTTCGTTGCGAAGTTGGATTTCGTGACGACTATGGGCCACGGCGATGGAGGCGACGCGCGGGCAAAACTTGGGTTACCGGGCAAGGGGCCTCGGGCTGTAATCTCCGATCTCGGGATTCTGGTGCCGGATCCGGCGACGAAAGAATTGATTTTGCAGAGCGTTCACGCCGGGATGACCGTGGAGCAGGTGGTCGCTGCGACGGGTTGGCCGCTGAAGGTGTCGCCTCAAATGCAGACCACCCCGCCGCCGACGGAAACCGAACTCTCCGTCCTGCGCGATCTCAACGCGCGCACAGCTCGTGCGCATGCGGGCCAAACCTAAAATCCGCGATTTAGCGCGTCAATCCAGCATTTCAGGCTCCCAAAAGTTGCTTGACTTGACTTTCCGGCGATGCTAAAGTTTGGACGGTCCTGCTAAATATTTCCAAGGAGTACCCAATTTTATGAAAGCGAACTTTTTCTTCTCCGTTGCGTTCGCAGCGGTTCTGTTGTTGGTCAGCGTGCCATTGAGCGCGCATCATGGCACTGGCGTATCGTACGACGCCTCGAAGCCCGTCACGCTAAAAGGAACAGTTACTGAGTTCCGCTACGCCAATCCGCATCCGCAGTTGTTCTTCGACGTGAAGGACGACAAAGGAAACGTGGCACATTGGAGCGGCGAGTTTTATCCGAATCCGGCGCAGCTGGTGCAAAGCGGCTGGGGACGGAAACGTTCGGAAGCGGCGCTTGCTCCGGGCACTGCGATTACGGTGATTGTGGCTCCGGCCCGCGCAGGTGGACCGGTCGGTGCGATCCTCAAGCTGTTAAACGACAAGGGCGAACCCGTTGTCGGGTCGGATGGCACGAACGTGCCGACTCCGCCGCCTGCGGAAACGAAGTAGGGAATCTCAATCTATGACGATTCGTCCAACACTCATGGGTTTGGTTGCCGCTGGCGGGTTTGTCTTCTGTTCGGTAGCCTTCGCTCAGGGCGGCCGCGGCGGAATCTTGGCGCACAATCCGGCGAACGACAACAAGCCTTTCGACAAGCACGATTTGAACGGCATTTGGTCGCGCAATGGATCGCCCTCAGGCTACGGCGGTGGCGGCACTTGCCGGGACTGCGGAGATCGCGGCTTCGGCAACGACGTTCCGCCGTTCACGCCGCTCGGTCAGAAAATGTTCGATGCGAATAAGCCGTCCTACGGGCGCAATCTCAATAGTCCGGAAGCGGCGGCGCATCCGGAAGAACATATTGGACGCCGGCGCGCCGTGCCTCCGGCCAACGGAACCGATCCTTATCAATCGTGCAATCCGGAAGGCATTCCGCGCGCGTTGATTTATCCGGATCCGATCGAGTTCACGGTTCTGAAGGACCGCGTGCTGCAGCAGTTCGAATGGGGCTATCAAGTGCGCACCATTTGGACCGATGGACGAGCTCCGGTGAAAGATCCCGATCTGCCGCGCTGGTGGGGTTACGCTACGGGCAAGTGGGATGGCGACACGTTTGTGGTCGATACTTACGGGTTCGATGAGAGAACGTGGGTCGATCACTTCGGCTATCCGCATTCCACCGACATGCATCTGCAGGAGCGCTACAAGCGCACCTTCTACGACACGGTGGAACTTTCCATGACCATCGACGATCCCAAGATTTATACGAAGCCGTGGATCAGCCAGCTAAAGAAGTTCCGCCTGATCCCGCAACCGGCGACCATCGAGGGATGGAAAGGCCTGATCGAAGATATTTGTGCTCCGATCGAGGACGTCGAGGAGTTTAACAAGCGCATCCGCGATCCTGCGGGCGGGATTGTGCACTAAAAGCACCCGAAGTTCAATTCATTGACTCCCTACCTTTACCGGTAGGGAGTTTTCTTTTGCATTGGGCTATAATAGCTTCCACATCCGAAGCGGCGGTCGCGCCTCCTTTCGGATGCAGTCGCCGGTAAGAGGAGAGCAAGACGATGAATTCACGAGCACAGCGATTCCTGAGCATCCTGCGATTCGTCATGGGATTCCTGTTCATCCAGCATGGGCTGGAAAAACTATGGGGCTTTGCGGGAGGCCGCGTCGACCTGAACTTTTCGCACCTGCACGCCTTTGCCGGTCCCATTGAAGTTATCGGCGGAACGCTTCTGATGCTGGGTCTGTTCACGCGAACGACGGCATTTATTCTTTGCGGCGAAATGGCCTCCGCATACTTTATGAGCTGGGCGCCGCGCGGCTTGTGGCCGATTACGAACGGCGGCGAACTCGCGGTGCTGGATTGCTACATGTTCTTGTGGCTGGTGTTCGCGGGCGGCGGTCCATGGAGTCTCGATGCCCTGCTGGCCCGGCGCAAGAAGCCGACGAGCGATTTTGTGGCTGCCCAGCAACCGGCGCGAACGTAATCCGAATTTATAAAGGAGACAGCCATGAAAGAAAAACTTTCCGCCTGGGAATCGCAAGCGCGTTCGGTAGCGCGCATCATCGTCGGATTTCTCATCACGTTGCATGGGTTCCGCAATGCGTTCGGCATGCTGGCGGCACGCGCGGGACGCCGCGGCGCGCCTCCCATGGCGCTGGATATGGTGGGCTCAACCGGAGGCTACGTCGAAATCGCCGGTGGAGTTTTGCTGATGCTTGGCTTATTGACGCTGCCCGTGGCGATTGTTCTGTGCCTGCTCTCGGCGTACGGCTACGCGGCCGGGCCGATTTCCCGACCCTCGCCCTGGCCCATCCGGAATGGCGGCGAAGAAGCCGTGGTTTATATGGTCGCGACGATTTATTTCGCGTTGGCCGGAGCCGGGGTGTGGAGCATCGATGGGCTCATGCATCGCGGGAAGGCCGTCGCGCCGGAAGCGGGAACAGCCTGATCCGGGCATGCTCCCGCGATTTGCGATCTCGCTCCTCCTGACTCTTCTTGCCGTGCGGGCGTCCGCGCAGGATCTCCGGCACAAGAATCCTCACCCGCCGGGCAACTACGCGGCAGTAGACGGATCGAAGCTGTGGTATGAATCGGAGGGCAAGGGTGATCCGGTCGTGCTGATTTCCGGCGGGCCGGGCGACGCGCACACCGTCTTCCATCCCTTCTTTTCACGGCTGGCGAAAACGAACCGGGTCATCTACTACGACCCATTCGGCGTGGGCCGTTCGGATCGAGCCAAGTCACCCGGCGAATATCATTTTGCGCGCGACGTGGACGATTTAGAAGGATTGCGCAGGGCGCTGGGGCTTGGCCGGATTACGGTACTGGGGCACTCCTACGGCGGCATGGTGGCGCAAGCTTACGCGTTGAAATATTCGGAGTCGGTCAAGCGGTTGATCCTGATCGACACGTTTTACAGCGGCCGGATGTGGCAGGAGAATAACGACAACGCCAACCGCGAGATTCGTAATCAATATCCCGAAGTTTGGGCCAAGCTACAGGCCTTGCGCGCGGGCGGGATTCGGTCGAACGCTCCGCGGCATCAGGAGCTGTACTACGGCGTGCCGCTCGGGCTGTTCTACTTTCACGATGCGTCGAAGGCCACGCGTTTGCCGAAGGACCCCAGCAACACCGAAGTGTATTACGCGATCTGCGGTCCCGACGCCGATTTCGAAATTGGAGGAGACATCGCGGATCTGGATTTCCGTCCCGAGCTGGGCAAATTGAAGATCCCGGTGTTGGTTCTTGCCGGGCGCTTTGATCGCATCTCCATGCCCGTGCTGGCTACCGAGTTCGAGGCGTTGATCCCGGGCGCGAGTTTCGTGATCTTCGAGAAAAGCGGGCATTTCCCCTACATTGAGGAGCCGGATGAAACGTTCGCCGTGCTGAGAGATTTCCTTCATCGCTAAACTGGTCCGCTCGGGTGACGCTCGTCCGCGTATTTCCAAGCGCTTGATAACACACAAGCCGAGCGCGTCAGCTCACGGTCAGTGACGCTCCTTTGACCGCGAGGCCCTGGAAATCCGGCTCGTTTCGTGCTACGTTCTCGGGGTAGGACTGCGCTTGCCATGCGGACGCCAGCATCCCCGCGCGCGCGGGAGGGCCTTCGCTGTATAATGCGGAAGGTCTCTTTTAGGAAGGAATATAGAATAGATATGAAATCGAAATTGCTTGCGTTGCCGCTCGCTGCGGCGCTGATTTTGGCCACCGTTCCAGCCCAGGCTCACCATTCCTTTGGCGCCACCTACGACGTCTCGAAGGAAATCACCGTAAAGGGCAAGATCGTTCAGGTCTCTTTGCGTTCGCCGCATTCCTTCTTCTTCATCGAAGCGGAGGACAACACTGGCACCCTGCAACGTTGGTCCATTGAAGGCGCGGCCGCGGGCCAGTTTGCGCAGCAAGGCGTGACGAAGGATGCGTTCAAGGTGGGCGATCCGGTGGAAGTCGTCGCGAATCCTGCACGCAGCGCTACCAGCTATCGCGGGCGCTTGCTGAAGATTACGCGCACCACGGACGGAAAGACCTGGGGCAGTAAGGCCGGCGAAACCTTCGAGTAATTTAGGCCAAGTTTTGGACAGATGGAGCGGCTGGCCATAGGGCGCGCCGCTCTTTCTTTTTGTGGGCGGCTTAGGTTGTATCCGATTTGGGTTGTTTACGGCTTAGGCGCGCACGGTTTCCGGAAGCTGGACGGCAAGTCCCGCCTTTTGGCCGTCTTCGTAGAACATCTTGACCGTTTCGAGCGAATACTGGTCTAGATCCTTGCCGACCAGAGACAGCTTCTTCAGAAGATCGGGCGTAACGGTGATGATGTGGCACCCGATGCTGGCGGCCTGCATCACGTTCAACAGTTCGCGCGGACTGGCCCAGATAAGTTCCAACTGCGGGTAGCGGCGCAGGCATTCGACGGCGGCTTTCATCACGGGCACAGGATCTCGGCCGGTATCGGCGATGCGGCCGGCGAAGACCGAGATGCACGCGGCGCGCGAACGCGACAAGGCTTCCCCGGCGGCCTCGACTTGTGGCAACGTCAACAAGGCGGTGACGTTCACATTGACGCCCAGTCTGGCGAGCGAATGCAGCACAGGCACCGTGCTGACCCCCTTCGTGTTCGTCACCGGGATTTTCACGTAGACGTTCGGCCCCCAGGAGGCCAGCGTCAACGCCTGGCGTTCCATCTGGTCTAGGTCGTCGGCAAAGACTTCAAAAGACACCGGGCGCCCGGAGACCACCGACAGAACTTCTCTTGCAAAGGTTTCGTAATCGCCCACGCCGGCTTGGCGCATCAGCGTGGGATTCGTGGTGAAGCCCTGGATCAGGGGATCGGCGGCCAGCTTGCGCATCGCGGCGAGATCGGCGCCATCGGCGAAGATTTTCACGGTGTGTCGAGCATTCATGGGCGTACCCGCGCGGAAATTTGCGCAAGTATCCAATCGGCAGCTTCCGACAAATTCTGTACAACTCGGTCGGCGCGGGCCTGCCTTTCCCGATATTGGTAATCGATCAGAACGGTGCGGACGCCCGCTTGACGGCCGGCTTCCACGTCGCGCCAGCGGTCGCCGACCATGAAGCTCTGACCGAGATCAATATCGTAGTCCCGGGCTGCGTCGAGCAGGAGCCCCGGCGCCGGCTTGCGGCAGGCGCAACGATCGGCGTCATCATGCGGGCAGACGCGCACGTCGTCCAGCTGCAGTTCGCGTTTCAGAACTTCGTTGATTTCGTCGACTCCGCGGCTGGATTGGGTGCCGCGCGCGATGTCCGGCTGATTGGTGACCATGATCAACCGAAATCCAGCGTTCCGCAGCGCCATGCAACCGCCGATCACTCCTGGCAGGATTTCGAGATCCGCAAGAGAGGCCGGAGGGTAGGGGCATCCGTCACGCACTGCGGCGCGGTTCAGAACGCCATCGCGATCGAGGAATACAGCCTTTCTCATAGCAGGTTCGTTTATAAGCGGGCGAGCCGCGCGTCGGGGACAAGGGCGCTCATGGAATCGCGCAGGGCGTCCGCAGCGCCGCGCGAACAGCGCCATCCCAGAGACCGGATCCGATCCGTATTCAGGCGCACGATGGGCACATCGCCCTTCCAACCTCGATCGCCACCGGAGTACACGAACTGCGTCGTCGCGACGTCCAACTCCAGAACGTCGACCGCAATCCGCGCAATCTCGGTGACCGTGATGTAATCGCCCGTCGCGACGTTGTAAACCTGGAATGCCTGGCGAGTTGTCTCGTGCGCGCAGAGCACGGCGTTCACGACGTCGTCCACATAGATGTAGGACTTGCTCTGCGTTCCGTCGCCCAGGATTCGCAATTGGCGCGGAGTCAGGAGCAACTGCCTTACGAAATCGAATCCCACGCCGTGCGTCTGGCGAGGTCCGACAACATTGCCGAAGCGAAACGCACAGGCCGTCAATCCGAACATATAGCAGTATGAGGAGATCAACGCCTCGCCCGCCAGCTTGCTGGCGCCATAGGTGGAAACCGGAAGCAGGGGGCCGTGATCCTCGGAGGCTTCCTTGTGGCCGAGATCCCCATAGACGCCGCTGCCGGACGCATACAGAATGCGCGCCACGCCCGTCACGCGCATCGCCTCCACCACTTGGCGGGTCAGTAGCGTGCCTTCGCGGAAATCGATATCGGGATCGGTAACCGCGCGCGCGATATCCGGATTCGAGGCGAGGTGAATCACCACGTCGTGGCCGGCCATCGCGTCTTGCAGCTTCTCCGTTTCGTGGAGATCGGCCCGGACCACTTGCAATCTCGCGTCGTCGGCGTGGTGGCCGTAGTGCCACTCGCGGCCCGAGGAAAAGTTGTCGTAAAGGGTCACGCGTCCGGTGGAGGGATCGCTCAACAGACGATCCGTAAAGTGACTGCCGATGAAACCGGCTCCTCCGGCGATAAACCAGCGGCTCATTTCACACCCTCCAGAATTTCTTGCGATTCGGTTGTTCCGATCTGGGTTGAAAGATTGACCAACGACTCCCACTTCGTCGCCGAGGCCTGCAGCGCCGGATGGCTCACCAGTAAATGCCACACCACGGCGCACATTCCTTCCGTGTGCGGAGTGATGCGGTCGGGATTGACCACCGGCACGACGGTGCACGCATCGGCAATTTGTTTCGTAAAACCGCCGTCGCGGCCCACAATGCCGAAGATCTTCGCGCGGCGTTCGTGCGCCAATTCAAGCGCCCGAACCAGATTGACCGAAACGTTCTTCTCGCGATTGCCGCCGCCGACGGAAAACACCAGCACTGCGTCGTGTTGATTGATCCGCGAACCAACGAGCCAGTTGGAGAAACACGTGTCCCAACCTTCGTCGTTGATGCGGGCGGTGAGTTCGCTGGCGTTATCGGTCGGGGCGTAAGCTTCAAACGCGCACAGCTTCCGGAAATCGTTCACGGCGTGGCTGGCATGGCCGGCCGAGCCGCCCACACCGAGGATGAACAATCGCCCGCCGTTGTTGCGCGCGCTGGCGAGGCCAACGGCCATGCGCTCGATCTCCGTGGGATCGAGCAGATTGAGAATCGCTCGCGTTTCCTCCAAGAAATTCTCACTGAACGTTTTCATTTTTCCTCCCTCCGTTGTGGTTCTCTGCATTTCGTCGACGGCTTCCTTCATTCGCTGCTGGCCCTCGAAAGTTTTTGCCGTGGAGGCGCGACAGCTTTCGTCGAAAGCCCGCTCTCTGCGGGCGGCCGGTAAGGAGTCAGGCGCGGTGGAATGAAGTCCGCCTCCACAATCCAGGCCTGCCGATCCTTGTAATAGCCGAGCAGTTTGCGGTCCTGTTCGCCTCCCAATTCGCGCGCCCACACGACCTGTGAGCCGTCGACATCGGCGCCGTTATAGACCCACTGCTCCACGCCATCGTGGTCGCTGCGATAGCGAACCAGCAGCAGATGCCGGCCCTCCGGCAAGCGCCGCAGCACGGCCTGCTGATCGACGTGACCCCGGCTCGTGCAGCACCACGACGTAAACCCCGCGTATTTTTGATCGGGTAGACCGAGCGCGCTCACCAGCACACTGACACCGACAACCGTCAGGAGCACCACCGGGATGGCGCGCGAAAGCCGCAATCCGAGGCGATTGCCGGTCTCGCTTCCACGCGTTGCCTGGCGCAGATGGCGGAATCCTTGCACACAAACGGCTATGAGGGGCAGGAGCAGCGGCGCCATGTAATGCGGGAAGTGCGGTGTCATGTAAGAAGCCAGTAGAACGACCCCGCCGCAGACCAAGGGGAATCGCAGCCGGCGGTTTCCAAAGATCCGGCGAAAAAATAAACACGGGATCATCAGCGCGACAATGCTTCTGCAATGGCCTCGACTTGCGCCATTGTCAGCAGTGCAGTGACGTTCACGTTGACGCCCAGTCGTGCGAGCGAGTTTAGGACCGGCACGGCTCCTTGCTATGGAGATACACCAAGAGCCTGAAAGGTCAGCGGTCGCGGATTCCACAAGACAATCACGATTTCTTCCTGCGTATCGAATCGCCCGCATACAAAGCACGCACGAAGTTACCTCTTGCATGGAAATAACCTAAAGAAATCGTTTGAGAATATCGGTTCCTGGGCCCATACCCAACTTGCGCGGTCGCTCCAGGCGGTGTCGGTATCTTTTGCCACCACCACGGCGATCGGCAAATTTTCGCATGCGTTTCGAAAGGTTTGCAAACTCGCGCCGGTGGCGAAGAGTCCGGTCAAGCGCTTCACGATCGGTTCGCACGCGCTGGAGTCTCCGCCAAATCCACTGCCGCAAGAGCGATCTTCGGCGATGGTCTGCCGGTTCGCGTACAGTCCATACAAGGTGTCCTGATAGGGCGGATCCGGATTCTGCTGGATGATGCTCCGGGGCGTTGTTTGCGATCTTAGCCATTGATACGCCTCCCGGCCGGCATAGGTGCGTTTGCCAAGCTGGCCGTCGCTAGACATCCAAGCGATCTTCGGCAGCATCCCTTGGTCGGCCCACACCGGGTAAAACCTGAGAATCGCGAGGTCGTAAATCGTTCCCGCGGCTCCCAAAAGGAGGAGTGCAGCCATGAAAGGCCGCTCGCGGAGCACGATAGAAGGCGCGATCGGGCCGCCCGCCGCGGCGGCGTTGCCCCCTAGAAGATCCGCGGCCCACAGCAACAATATGAACTGCGCCGGAAGAAAGCCTCTCCAACCGAGATCGTTATTCGCGATCAAGGTCGACTTCATAAAAGTGCAGATCGCGATGCTCGATCCGGCCATGGCAAAGGCGGCCCACTCCTGGCGCGTTGGAGCTCTCTTCTGCGCGCGAAATCGTTTCCATACCAGCCAGCCCACCGCGGAAAAAAATCCCAGTTCCAGAAAATAGTTCAGCGGCAGCAGTGCCGCATTGGCGAGGAGCACTTGCCAAGGACGATCAAACACACGGTTCCAGTCGATTAGTTCAAAAGCTCGAATGGTGAAGCGGATCGGCAGACCTCCCGAGCCTGTCCCCTCCGAAGAGGCCGGCACGCGCAACCCAAGTAAAAAGGGAAGAGACGCAAGGACGGCAACAGCGCCCGCCACGATCAGCGGCGCGATCTCGGAGGCGCCAAACGTCGCGCCGCGCCGCTTGTTCAGGAGAACCAGCAGCGTCCATAGCGCTAAAAAAACCGCAAAAACAAAAGCGACGTAGATTCCCGCGCCCACTGCTGTCGCGAGCGCCAGTCCGGCCGCCGCACTCGAAATCATCCGCCGTCCGCGGCTGCGCTCCTCCGGCGCATCCCAAAGGATCAGAAACGCGGTGAGGCACGCGATCAAACTGCACACGTAGTGAGGCTCCCAAAGCAACGTGTAGAGCCAGCCATCTACCTGTTCATTCCACCATTCCACCGACGGGGACACGCCTTGGATAATTCCCGTGAAATGGAGCCGCAATTTCAGAAGGGCTGGCAGGACATCCAGGCCGGTTATGCCCATCAAACACAGCCCGGCAAGGGTCCTCCGGTACAGACCGGCAGCGCCCAACGGACTGAACAATCTAAGGTACAGCGGCACCAGGCACAGCATCCCAATCCCGCACCACATCGTTCCGCCGATCAGGGCGTGGCGCGGGTCCACAAGCGGGCTACCCAGCCGCTCCACCAGAGCGCATTGGATCAGCCAGAGATAGTGATAGCGCAGCCCGACCGGGTGGCCCGGAAAGTAGAAGGGATTCTGTGCGGGAACTCCGAAGGTGCCAATCGCGCTGACGAACGCCGTTCGGACCGCGTAGTCAAACGCGATCACCGGATAGTACAGCCGCCCACGAATCTGGATGTCCGCAAGCATCAACAGGGCGATGATCAGCCAGATCAACGCAACGCCTAGCACCTTCAGGTGCGCCTTCGAAAGGGGCAGCAGCGGGTGGGAGCTCGACTTCAGGCCGCGGGCCGCCAGGAACAGAACGTAGAGGCACAGGACACCATACACCGCCTCCACCGCCCGTAGCGAGAGCCACTGCCCCACCAGATAGCTTAGAATCGGTCCGATGGCGATCGATAGCGGAATACTCAGCGTAAGCCGGAACCATAACGTGCGCTGCCTGAATCGCACGATGTCGAGCAGCCATCCGAAGGCGTACCCCGGCACAAAGGCCGCCAGGGAGAACAAACTAAAACTGGCGAGGATCGCGAACCAGTCCGCCAGCATGTAGTTTTGATTCGGCATACCGTGGTCCCCAGGCTCTTCAGTTCCACGTCACTTCTTGTCTTACGGCACAGCGCAACAAATTGAAACGCCAACAGATTCGGCCAAAGCCGGCATAAACGCCCGCTCGATCGGATAAAACAAGCGGCAATACAGGCGGTACGGACCGGAATCCATGATCGAGGGCGAGTTCTCGACGGGTGGCCGGGCGCCCGCATTCCCGTAATATTTCTTGATCAGCGGCACGAAAGGCCGCATCATCCCCGGCGCGGTCCGCCATCGGCAACGAACTGGTGTTCCTAGGTTCGTCCAGCATGTTCATACTTGCGGCTCCTCGTCTCTCAGGCTTGGCTCGGATGTTGCACGCCGCGCCCGACTCTGGAAGCGCGCCGGGAACAAGCGGAAAATCCTGCGGAATGTCCAGATCGTCGATTCCCATTTTCCGAGCGTCGTGACGCCGATGCGGTCGCGGTAGGGGATGAAGATTTCGCCGATCCTGTATCCCAATACCGCTGGCTTCAACAACAGTTCCACGGGCAGCGCCGGACCATTGGGATCGAACGTCACTTTGTCCAACATGCTTTTTCGATAAGCCCGCATGCCGGAATGGACGTCCGTGGTTTTTACGCCGATCAAGATCCACGAGACGAGCGCGAACAACCAGTTGGCCAGATAGTTCGGAATCGGCATGGCCGCGGGTTTCGTCTCCAAGCGCGATGCGTTGACCAGGTCGTAGCGCCCCGCCAGGACCATTTCCGCCAGCTGTGGAATGCGGTCAGCCGGATACGTATCGTCGCAATCGAGCGTGATCACCACGTCGCCGTGTCCTTCGCTCAACGCGCGTCCCATGGCGCGGCCGTAACCCTGCGGAGGGAACTGGCGAACCACGCGCGCACCGGCCGCGGCGGCGATTTCCGGCGTGCGATCCTTGCTGCTATCCACCACGAGGATTTCCACGTCGAGGCCAAGCGTGGCTTGCTGAATGTCGGCGATCACTTTGCCGACGGCCTTTTCCTCGTTCAACGTGATCATCGCGACCGTGATGGCAGGCATAAGTTTCCTTTACGCTTTTACAAGTTGCTGCTGCTGGCTATTCAGTGAAGCGGAATCGTTCAAGCGCGTCGCGACCTTGATGCCGCGCTCGATGCATTGATCCATGTTGATGTATTCGAATTCGGCGTTGCGGCCGCACAGAGCGACGCCTTCAGCGGTGAAATAATTCTTGGCCTTGTCCAGATATTTGCGATACGTGAAGTCCTGCACCACGTAACCATACTGCGTGCGGATCACCTTCGTGTAGCAGATCTCGCCGGGACGAACGAGATCCATCGATTCCAATCCGGCGATCACTTTGCGCAGCACTTCGTCGTCGGACAGGTCCCAAATTCCGTCGCCGGGATTCGAGGTGATTTCGGCTTGCACCAGCGACTGGCCCTTCGGAACGTTGTGCGGGCTGAACATCCCCGGGAACGACAGGCGGTGGAAAATGAGTTCCGGATCGGGAACATAAATCGCCGTGTATTCCGGGAGGCGATCCGTCGCGAGGCCGATGGTCACGGTGAACAGCGAGTTGTGGCGCAGCGCGGCGACGGCCTCCTTGATTTCCTGCGGGACGCCCTCAAAAATATTCGCCATTTCCACAATCGGCAGCGTGGAAACGATTTGCTCGTACACGCGTTCGTGCGTGCCATCGCTCACCAGCCAACCGTCGCGCGTTTTGCGGACGTGACCGACGGGAAACTCCGGCGTGATGTGGCGAACTTTGTCCGCCATGCCTTTCGGAATCCCCTCGATGCCGCCGGTCGCCGGATAGTTGAAATACAGCTGGTGCGTGTAGCCTTCGGTTTCCACTCCAACTGCCGCCTTGATCACATCTTCCACAGAAGGCTTCGGAACGCGACCTTCGACCCAATCCATGCTCATCTGCTCGGCGGGAACGTTCCAGATTTTTTCGTTGTAAGGGATTAAGTACTTTTCGGCGAGGCCCGTTCCGAACGTCCGATAAAGCCACTCTTTGAAATTCGTGGGCGCGGGATGATCGTTGTGCAGGTAGTGATACAGGCACTCGAAGCGATCTTGCGGTTCCAGGTCGTAGAGCCCGTTTTCAAACGGGTACTTTACGTAGCGTCCCTTGAAGAAAATCTTGTTGGCGCGGCGCGCGCGGGTGACGTTGTGGCCCAAGAGCGAAACCATGTAGTCGAGCGTCTGCTGATTGCGCGAGAACATGATGTGAGGGCCGCCGGCATCGTAGGTGAATCCTTCTTCCACGACGCTTTGGCAATGCCCGCCAGGACGCGATCCGCCTTCCAGCACTTCCGATTCAGCGTCCAGATGAGCGGAAACCGTTAGGCCGGCGAGGCCGCCGCCTAAAATTCCTACACGATGCGCTGGCTTATTTTTCACGATGGCAGGAGCCTCCGGCGCAGCGCCTGATGGGGAGGCACTTGTTTGTGAAAGGAAACGCTGCAAGTCGCGGAGACCTTCGGGCGAGCCGATTTCGTAGAAGCGTTCGGTCGCTTCAAAGCCCGCGAGCTTCCCCTCGCGGCTCAATGCGTTCAACAGCGGAGCCAGGTCCGAAGCTTGACCCGCTGGGATCCGTTGTTCGACCAGCTCGCGCTTGAGAATCGACATGCCGTAATCGATGTAACGCATGGCGTCCGGCTTGGGATTCGCAAGTTTGTCGTACAGCACGACGCGGCCGCTTGCTGCTTGACCGGCCGCCGGAGAACCAAGCGGCTCGTAGATCGCGTTGCTCCTGTCCCACTGGCCGTCGTTGCGCAGAACGGTCATGAGCGCGGGAGCGCCGCTGGTTACAAAATGCCGCCACATCGCGCCGGTCGGAACACTCAGAAACGAATCGCCGTAGAGCACGGCAAATTCGGCATCCAGCAAGCCCTGCTCCCAGGCGAAGCGCAGCGCACCGCCCGTGCCGAGCTTTTGTTCTCCCTCGTCCGCGTAGCTCACCTCGACGCCCCAACGGCTGCCATCGCCGACGTGGTCGCGGATCATGTGGCCCAGATGACCGATCGAATAGACCGCGTGTGTGAAGCCCTCGGATCGCAGCCACTCCAACTGAATTTCTACAAAGGGACGGCCATTCACCGGCAGCATCGCTTTGGGACAAACGTCGGTGACGGGACGCATCCGCGTTCCTAAACCACCTGCTAGTACGATGCATTGTCTGCGCAAGTTAATCCCTCACCAAAATCAATCTCTGACCAAAACCGTGGACCCGTCGTGATCGAAACGAAAACGCAATTCCGAGAGGCCTTCGGGAGCCAGGGCGCGACGCACGCGCATCGGGTCTTCGGCGTAAAACAGCAGATATCCGCCGCCGCCCGCCCCCACCAGTTTTCCGCCCAGCGCGCCATTGTTCATGCCGATGTCGTACCAGCGGTCAATCTGTTCATTGCTCATGCCCTGGGAACGTGCGCGCTTATGTTCCAAATGCTGTTTCATCAGTTCCGCGAAACAGCGGGTCTTGCCATTTTCCAGAGCCTCTTTCGTCGCCAGTCCCAGTTGCTTTGTCAGGTGCAGATTTTCGATCATCGCCGGATCGCCCTTCAGCGACCGTTCCTTTTGATCGGCCAACACGCCGATGGAGTTGCGAGAGTAGCCGGTGAAAAACATCAAAAGATTGTGTTCCAGATCGAGCAACGTATCGTTGGAAATGGCGAGCGGTTTCACTCCCACCGTCCCATCCGTCCGAAAATCGAAACAGGTGAGGCCGCCGAAGGCCGCGATATACTGATCCTGTTTGCCGATGGCGCGGCCCAGCATATTCATTTCGAGGTCGCACGCTTCGGCAGCTAGATCTTTCGGCGTGGCCGGTTGCCGCTTGAAGGCGTAGAGTGCCTTGAGCAGTCCTACGGTAAACGTCCCGGACGATCCCAGGCCTGTACCCGAGGGCACGTCCGCGAGACTGGCGATTTCAAGTTCCCCGTCGGGATGGTGCCGCTTGAGGACTTCGCGAAAAATCGGATGTTTGATATCTTCAACGCAATCAGGGTTTTCCAGCGCCGAATACTTCAGCAAATAGCCCTTGCCGAACATATGGTTGACGCCTACGAAGATGTATTTGGAGATGGCCGCGGAAATTACGTAGCCACCGAACTGCTCATAGTAGGAAGGCAGGTCCGTTCCACCGCCGCCAATCGAGATCCGGAGTGGAGTGCGGGAAATGATCATCGTAGTATTCTTCTCGGAGGAGTTCCAGGAGTTTAATCGCCAGACTTTGCAGATCCCTATAGGAAGAAGTGTGATTTTTCCCATTTCTTGCCAGCAGATTCGAGAAGCCGAGGCGTTTCGGAAAGGCGAGTGGAACGCTAGAATCGGCGGAAATCGCCGGATCAGCGGAACACCTTAGATCGTTTTGGAAATTAGATTGTTGTGGAAATTGACGTAACCGAGGTCCTCCGCCGGGTGGGTGCGGATTCATACCCACCTCCGGCAGAGGAATGAGCCGGTTTCCTCAGGCTGAATCCAGCCGATCCAGCAAAAGTGTTTGTTAACAATTAGTTATGGGGAATCGCGCAGTGGTACGGAACGTGCGGTATATGGAGCATCGGGCGGCTGGCAATCCCGGAGCCGCCATCGACTCGGGAATAGGCGTTGATGCAGCGCCTAGCGGTTAGGATGATTGGCCTCTCCTGCCGGCGGCGGCTCAGCCAAGGGGCCGCCGCTCCCTCCTCTTATTGCTCCAGTGGTTCGGCATGCGTCAGAAAAGGAAGGTCGTCATGAAGCGCGCAGCTCTTGTATTAACCCCTCTGGCCGGTATCCTGTTGACCTTGGGCTCTTCCTTCGCGGCATTTCGAACTGCTACCTACCGACAAGATGTCCGGCCGGTTCTCGAAAAGAATTGCACGGCCTGCCATAGTCCTGGGAAAGTGGCGCCGATGTCCTTTGCGACTTACGATGATGCGCGTCCCTGGGCCCGTCAAATGAAGGCCGTTGTCACCAACAAGAAGATGCCACCGGGCATCGTTGAGAGCCACTACGGCGTGCTGGGAGACGACGGATCGCTCACGCAGGCCGAGATCGAAATCATCGCCGAATGGGCGGATACCGGGGCTCCGGAAGGCTCCGTTGAGAATTGTTCCGTTGACCGCGCCGACTAAAACGGCGGGGATGCAACGAGACCCGCGACCTCCCGGAATTCAATCGACCCCATAAAGACAATCTATGAAAGAGGGCATTGCCAAAGCAGCGTCCGTAGTGGAGAATCGTGTATACTGATCCTCCAAAAGCTATGACCAAATACAAACTAGAATACATCTGGCTTGACGGCAATAAGCCTGTTCCGAGCCTCCGTGGTAAGACGCAGCTGAA
>Ga0182030_10000275_pt1 | contig 91168 bp, 72 predicted proteins | sample 812S3MmetaG_FD_121299 | JGI IMG/M metagenome (GOLD analysis project Ga0182030, IMG submission 121299) | Permafrost microbial communities from Stordalen Mire, Sweden - 812S3M metaG (Illumina Assembly) | ecosystem: Environmental > Terrestrial > Soil > Wetlands > Permafrost | place: Sweden...
CCGGAGTAGAAGTCGAAGTCGAACGAGAAGCCCTGCGCATTCGAGGGCACCTTGATCTGCAGCGTCACGCCGATGGTATCGAAGACGCTCGGGTCGACCTTGCACGCCGCCGTCGACTTCGGGTAGCCCGGCGGCGAGGCGCCCGCGCCGTTGTACATGCCCTGCTGCTCGCCCTTGAAGTAGGGGTCCGACGTCCCGCTGCCGCTGCAGCTCGCGCCGGGGTTCGAGTCGTCGCACGGGAGCGCGTAGCCCGAGCTGAGGATGGCCAGGTTGGAGCCCTGACGCGGCTTGATGACCGAGCCGAACCCCGCCATGATCCCGTGCTGTCCGGCGGCCGGCGCGGCGGTGCTGTTGTAGCCGCGCGTGTACGTCGCCGAGACGAGGCCCCAGTGGGTGGCGTCGGCCATCTGACAGACGCCGATGGCCTTCGCGAAGTCCGCCGCGGGACCGTCGAACGGCAGGCCCGAGTCGCACGCCGCCGGCACGCTACCTGAGCCGCTGCAGTCGAGATCGCACGTGCTGCTGGCGAGATTGACGGCGTCCGAGTTGCACGGAGGACACCCCTGGGTCATCCCGCCGCCGTCGTCGCCGAAGGTCCCCACGCCGCTGCTGCTGCCACCGCTGCCGCTTCCCCCGCTGCTACTGCCGCTACCCCCCCCGCTGCTGCTGCCGAACCCCGTGCCGTGCGCCGAGGAGCCGCCGCAAGAGAACGCAGCGACGGCCACCACCGAAGCAAGAGACAAAAGCGTCGAAGTTCGCATGCTCATGTACCAATCATACGCCAGCGATCCTTCACGTCTCAATCTAGGCCCCGGCGCTCTTTCGCGAGAACGCTGGCAGCGCAGTTTTAAAGCAACACGGGCGCGGCAGGTCTCCCCGCTCGCGCCCGATCACCGTGTGAGCCGCCGTCTATCGTGCGAGGACCGGGCCCCCCGCCGTCGCGGAGCCGAAGCCGAGCATCGGATAGAAGATGAAGGGCAGGAACGCGAGCCCGATCCCGAAGCCCGTGCTCTTGCTGAAGCGCTGCGCGATGGCGATGGCGACGATGATGGTGATGACGAAGTTCGCGATCGGGATGAAGAACAGGATGACCCACCACATGGGTTTTCCGGCGATCTTCAGCATGGTGATGAGGTTGTAGATGGGCACGATCGCGGCCCAGCCCGGCTCGCCGACCTTGGCGAACGTCTTCCAGAGCCCCGCGATGAACAGGACCATGAAGATGAGGTAGACGATCGGAACGACGATCCCACCGCCACCACTGGTGGAGTATTCGACTTCCTGCGCGCTGAACATGTGTGCGTTCTCCTCCCCGGAGCATCCCCGCCCCGCGACGCACGAGGGTACAGCGAGGTGAACAGCTACGGCTCAGCTTTCTTTCGCCGCGACGGACCCGCCGATTACTGCAGGAAGTCGCCGTCCCGCAGCTTCTTCGGGATGTACTCCTCTGTGATGAAGGAGATGCTCTTCGTGAGAAATCCGTCGAGCTCCATCTTGAATCCGTTGTCGAGGAGCGCCTGGATCTCGCGCTGCCACTTCTTGTGCTTGAACCAGGGGTACGCCTTCATCTGCTCGGCCCGCGCGATGTCTTCCTTCTTGAGCTTGATCTCGACGGCCGACGTCAGCTTGTACTTGGCGTAGTCGAACGAGCTCATGCCGAGAAACCGCACGTCCGGGACGGCCATGCGCATCGACTCGTAGGCGAGGTTGATGCTCCCCTGCTTGAGCACGGAGTAGATGTAGAGACCCCACGGGTCGTTATCGACGAGCACGTAGCTCGGCAGCTTCAGCTCGAGAGACATCCGCTGGAGAAGACGGCGAGCGCCGCGCGTGGCCTGGCCGCCCGTCGTCATCAGGATGCAGTTGTGCTTCTTCCAGAAGCCGTCCTCGTTCAGGCGCGTGAACACCGCGTCCTTCTCGACGAAGAGGATGAACTCCGCCTTGCAGTCGAGAAACTTGATGACGTCGGGCTCGCAGATGCTCGGGAGGCTCCAGCCGCCGCGCCCCATGCGTGAGAGGTCGATGCGGTCGCCCGCGTCCTCGATGACGAGCTTGCCGACGACGCTCCCGCGGCGCGTCGCGAAGAGGTGCAGCTCCTCGCGGAGCGCGTCGATGCCGACCTCGAGGTCCTCGATGATCGGATCGCTCTCGTCCTGATCCTCGAAGGTGTTCTCCGACGAGTGCGGGAGCGTGTGCTTCGACATGTAATACATCTGGCGGATGCTGACGGTCTTCTGCTCGTCGATGAGCTTCTTGCACTTGCTCGCGACGAGCATCGTCTGCATGAACTTTCGCACCATCGCGGTGTTGAAGAACTCGCGCGACTGCGTCCGGTCACCCAGCTCGATGATCTTCTTCTTCTCGTTGAAGGAGACGTTCGACAGGGCGCGCGTGCGGATCTCCACCGCGGGGTTGTGACCCTTGGTCGCCTCGGACAGCACGCTCTTCGCGAGCTTCTCGATCTTGCCGAGCGTCGCGGCGTCGCGCTCGGTCTTCCTCTTCGTCTCCGTCTTCGACGTCTTCTTCTCGGCGGTCTTCTTGGCGGCCATCGGCTACTCCACCAGCTTGAGTTGCTCGGGCTTCTTGCGCTTGCCCCCCTTGCCCGCGAGAAGCGGCGGAGGGGCGGTGCCCTCGGGCGGCGGAGGGATGCTCGGAGCCGCGGCCGCCGGAGCCTTGTCGTCCTTCGCGGCAGGCTCCTCGGCGTCGAACCGGACGAAGACCGGGAGCGTCGCGTAGAAGGGCTTCTCGACCTTGCCCTTCTCCAGGCCCAGGATCTCGCCGATGGCCCCGGCGACCTCCGGGATGTACTTCTCGAAGAGGCTCCGTCGCTTCAGCTCCCGATCGGCGTGCGCCCTCGCCCTCACGTGCGACGCCAGCTTGCGACCGCACTCGCGGAGCGCGTGCTTCATCTCCTCGAGGAGCTCGTCGTAGTGCGCGACCGCCTCCTTGGCCTCGCTGGTGAACGGCACCCAGACGCTCGCGAGGTGCACGACCACCGCCATCGGCGCCACGGGGAGGCTCCCCTTCGGCTGCTGGAGCTCGTAGCCCCGCCAGTTGACCTGGTAGACGCTCTCGCTGATGGCGCACGCCTTGGGCTGGTACTGGAGGGGCACCCGGTTGGCGAAGCGCATGATGTCCGCCTGCTCGTCCGCGGGAAGGTCCCCGCCGTACGCGAGCGCCGCCTCCACGACGAACGGATTGCCGCGGTACACCTTGGGCGGGCGCGTGGTCGACGCGTAGAACTCGGCGTGCGGGTAGCGGCGCTTCAGCCCCTCGATGAGCAGGGCCTCGCCGATGGGCACGACCGCGGTCGCAGAGGGAGCCATCACCCTCACCTCGCCCAGCGCCTTGTGCAGCCGCTCGAGATCCTCGCCGTGGAGCCGGTCGGCCGGCGCCTTGGGGTTCACCTTCGCAAGCTGGCAGATCTGCGCGGCGATGGCGGGAGACACGCGCGAGAAGTCGTCGCACAGCACCTGCTTGACGCTCTTGCCCGGCGAGTCGCCCAGCATGGTCTGGAGCATCCCGAGCTCGACCCCGTGCGGGTGCGGCTTGATCTCCTGCGCCTCGCGCGGCAGCTCGCTCGATACCCGCGGAAACTCGAGGCGCGCGCCCTTGGGAGACACGTACGTCAGCGCGAGGTGGGGGTTCGCGACGACGGTCTGCTCCAGGTACTCCTCGACGCCCGTACGCCCACCCCGGAAGGCCGCGACGAGCTCGATCTCGACCCGCGTCCCGTGCTCCTTGTCCCAGTCCGTCGTGACGTCGCTCACGACGTCGGGCTGGTTTCGCTTGGTGTCGATGCGAAGCTCGATCTTGAAGGCGGGGCGGCCCCTGCCCGTCTTGCTCGTGATGACGACGGGTTTCCCGGTCGTCAGCTGCCCGTAGAGCCCCGCGGCGCTGATGCCGATGCCCTGCTGCCCGCGCGACTGCTTGAGGCGGTGGAACTTCGACCCGTAGAGCAGCTTGGCGAAGATCTTCGGGATCTGCGGCTTGACGATCCCGGGGCCGTTGTCCTCGACGATGACCCGGAACTTGGAGGGCTGGTTGGCGGCCGTCGCGGGCTGCACCTCGACGATCTGCACGAAGAGCTCCGGCAGGATGCCCGCCTCTTCGCAGGCATCGAGCGAGTTGTCGACCGCCTCCTTCACCGTCGTCAGCAGGGCTTTGGCCGGGTTGTCGAAGCCGAGGAGGTGCCGGTTCTTCGTGAAGAACTCGCTCACCGAGATCTCGCGCTGCCGCGACGCCATCGTCTCGGCGGTCGCCCGGCGCTTGGGAACGTCTTCAGTCACGGTGCCTCCCGCTATCTCTTCGGGTGAACGGGTGTCAAGCACGGTGGGGCGAGCCTCCTGCCTCCTCGACTAGCCACCCAACTCCCGCGAGGGCCAAGTAATGTGCGGCCGGCGTGATCAAGAACCCGAAGGCGATCCTCGCCCTGCTGACCGCGCTGAACCTCCTCAATTACCTGGATCGGTACGTTCTTTCGGCGGTGCTCAAGCCCCTGCAAGACGAGCTGGAGCTCTCGAATTTCGTTGGAGGTTCGCTCGCCACGGTCTTTCTCCTGGGGTTCTTCGTCACGAGCCCCCTCTTCGGGCACTGGGCCGACCGCTCGGGGGTGGGTGGGCGGCGGGCGCTCATCGTGCTGGGCGTGGTCGTGTGGAGCCTGGCGACCGTCGCCACCGGGTTCGCCACGGGCACGTGGTCGCTCCTCGCGGCGCGGGCGGTCGTGGGTGTGGGGGAGGCCAGCTACGTGACCATCGCGCCGACCATCATCGACGAGGTGGCTCCCGCCGGTAAGAAAGGGAGCTGGCTGGCCATCTTCTACACCGCCATCCCGGTCGGCTCGGCCCTGGGGTACCTGACCGGGGGCGCGGTCGAGCATGCCACGCACAGCTGGAGGCAGGCCTTCTTCGTGGCGGGGGTGCCGGGGCTCGTGCTCGGCTTCCTGTGCCTCCTCATTCACCAGCCCGCCCGGCGTGCGGTCGTCGAGCGCTCTAACCTCCTCCACACCGCGCGCCGCCTGCTCCGCATCCCCCTCTACCGGAACATCGTCCTCGGCCAGTGCGCGTACACCTTCGCCATCGGCGGCTTCGCCTACTGGGCCCCCAAGTACCTCTCGGCGCGCTACGGGATGGAGACCGGGCACGCCGCCTTCGTCTTCGGCCTCGTCACCGTGGCCGGGGGCGCCATCGGCACCCTCGTGGGGGGCAGGCTGGGCGATCGGGCCACGCGCGGGCAGACCGACGACACCCTCATCGCCCGCGGCAACCTGTCCGTCTGCGCCATTGCGACGGGGCTCGGTGCCCCGCTGGCGGCCGCGGCCATCGGAGCGACCACTGGCAACATGTTCTTCGCCATCGTGCTGCCCTGCGAGATCGCGCTCTTCATCCCGGGGGGCCCCTTCAACGTCGCGATATTGCGGAGCGTGCCCCCCGCCCTCCGGGCCAGCGCGATGGCCCTCAGCATCTTCGGAAGCCATCTGCTGGGGGACCTTTGGTCGCCCCCGCTCATCGGTCTCGTGGCCGACCACGCCCCGATGGCCTGGGCCATGCTCTTGTGCCCCGTCACTTATGGGCTCGCCGCCTTCCTCTGGTGGCGCGGTCGCACGTCGGTCGGGACGTCGGTCGGGTTGACCTGAGATGCACCCGTGCGCTACGAGCGTACGACTTTTGCGCGCCGCGCAACGCCGATGCGAACTTGTCTCGCCGTCTTAGCCGCAGTCCTCTGCGTGCTCCTCTGCGTCCACCCCGCGGTTGCGGCGGGCGCGGATGCCGGTGCGCCCGCGGCAGGTCCTCATCTGACCCCTCCCGGTCCGCCGCGGGGTCCCGACGCGGGTGCTCCCGGCGACGGCGGCGCTCCTGCCGACGCAGCCTCCTCCGACGGGGCCGCTCCAGCGACCCAGGCGGCCGCGCCGAGCGAGCCCCAGGTCCGCCTGCCGCCCACCCTCGCGGAGCAGTCCGAGGGGCTCCCCATCGGCAGCCTCGAGATCGTCGGAAACCGCCGCGTCGGCCGCGAGGACGTCCTCTCGTACCTGCGGGAGAAGCCCGGTCACCTCTTCAAGGTCGAGAACCTGACGGGCGATGTGCATGCCCTGTGGGACTCGGGCTTCTTCGAGGACATCCAGGTCGACCTGACGACGAACGACAAGGGCATCGTTTTGCGCTTCATCGTGCGCGAGCGGCCCAACATCAAGGAGATCACCTACGAGGGCAACGACGAGCTCGACAACGACAAGCTGAACGAGGCGGTCGAGCTCAAGCCGAACACCATCCTCAGCATCCCGGCGGTGCGTCGCAGCGTCCAGAAGATCAAGGACGCCTACTCGGAGAAGGGCTACTTCCTCGCCGACGTCGACTACTCGGTCCAGACGCAGCGAGAGAACGAGGTCGTCGTCAAGTTCAAGATCGTCGAGCACAAGCCGGTGACGGTGCGGCGCATCACGTTCATCGGCAACGAGCACGTGTCCGACGGCGAGCTCCGCGACACGATGCAGACCGGCAACGGCGGCTTCTTCTCGTTCGGCTCCGGCGGGCCCTACCGGCAGGACGTCTTCGAGCGCGACGTCCTCATGCTGAGCGCCATGTATTACGACAAGGGCTACCTCAGCGTGCAGATCGGCACGCCGCGCGTGATGCTCACCCCCGACCGCGAGGGGATCGACATCGCGCTGACGATCCACGAGGGCCCCCGCTACAAGATCCGCCAGCTTCGCATCTACGAGCGCGACAACGAGGGCAAGGAGGTCGAGCCCCTCGGCGGACGGCGCGCGCTCCGGCTGATGATCCACGAGCAGTCGGGGGACTTCTTCAACCGGGCGGAGCTCATCAAGGAGCTCCAGCAGGTGCGTACGCTCTACCGCGACGCGGGGTTCGCCAACGTCGAGGCCGAGCCGGAGACCGAGCTCGATCCGATCCACGAGCAGGTGGACATCGTCGTCCCCATCAAGCGCGGGCCGCCGGTGCACATCGAGCGCATCGAGGTGAAGGGCAACACCAAGACGCGCGACAAGGTGATCCGCCGCGAGGTGGTCATCGAGGAGGGCAATCTCTTCAGCGAGACCGGGATGGAGGCGAGCAAGCGGCGCATCACGGCGCTCGGCTACTTCGACCGGGTGGACGTGTCGACCGAGCAGGGCTCGTCGCCCGACAAGATCATCGTCAACATCGAGGTGACCGAGAAGCCTACGGGCACGTTCCAGGTGGGCGCGGGCTTCAGCTCGATCGAGAGCTTCATCGCCACCGCGCAGGTGCAGCAGGCGAACCTCTTCGGCAACGGGCAGTCGCTGGCGCTCCAGGCGCAGGTGTCGGCCCTGCGGCAGCTCGTCACGCTCCGCTTCTTCGAGCCGTACTTCCTCGACTCCTTGTGGAACATGAGCTCGGAGCTCTACGACACGCTCTACGTGTTCCCCGACTTCGCCCGCCGCAGCGTCGGTGGCTCGCTGACCTTCGGCTACGCGCTCATCAACCCGTGGCTGCGCCTCAGCCTCACGGGGACGCTGGAGTGGGACTCGGTCGACACGTCGCCCTCGACGAACACGCTCTTCGGGGCGACGCCGGGCTTCGTGAGCATCTTCCAGCAGCTCCCCCTGGCAAACCTCTTCAACTCGGGGCGCGTCGCGTCGCTGCGCCCGACCATCACGTACGACACGCGCGACAACCGCCTCTTCCCGACGTCGGGCATCTTCCTCCAGGCGTCGACGGAGCTCGCGTCCGAGGTGCTCGGCAGCCAGTTCAACTACATCCGCAACCACTTCACGGGCCGGTTCTACTACCCGCTCGGCGGCGGCAACGGGATGCCCGGCTCGGGCTTCGTCCTCAAGCTCAACACGGACATCGGCCTCATCACGAGCCCCGATCCGCAGGGCGTCCCCATCTTCCAGCGGTACTTCCTCGGCGGCATCCTCGATGTGCGCGGGTTCTACCTCCGCAGCATCGGGCCTCGCCTGCCGCTGACGGCGTCGCTCGATCCCAACTCGGCCCCCATCAGCAACGGCGCGAACATCGGCGGCAACCTCGACGCGTACGAGAACCTGGAGCTCGAGTTTCCCATCATCGACAAGGTGGGCATCCGCGGGGTCGTGTTCTTCGACGCCGGCAACGCGTGGAACCTGGAGAGCCAGTTCTGCAAGACGACCCCGGCCCCGCAGTTCGATCCGGTGGTGCAGCCATGCTTCACGTTCCCGAACAGCATGGGCCTCTTGCGGACGTCGACGGGCTTCGGGATCCGCTGGTTCTCGCCGCTGGGTCCCCTGCGGTTCGAGTGGGGCTTCCCGCTGGCGCCCCTGCCCTACGAGCATCACAGCGACTTCGAGTTCACCATCGGGAACTTCTTCTAGGAGTCACCAAGGCCTGGAGGAGCGGGTACCAAGGCCTGGAGGAACGGGTACGGGCGCCTGGAGGAACGGGTACGGGCGCCTGGAGGAACGGGTACGGGCGCCTGGAGGAACGGGTACGGGCGCCTGGAGGAACGGGTACGGGCGCCTGGAGGAGCGGGTACCCATGCCAGGGCATGCGCCGCGGAGGGCCATGGAACGACAAAGGGCCACCCCTCCTCACGGAGAGATGGCCCGATGTGCGTCTACCGGGAGGGCTCAGCGCCAGGAATGACGGCGCCCTTCCCAGCCACCACGGTACCCACCGAAGTACGCGGGCTCGTGGTTGTAGTACTGCCACGCGCCGCCATGGTCGCGGTAGTACCAGCGGTTACCGTAATAGTAGTGCGCGTACCCGTTGTAATACACGGGCTCGTAGCTCGCGACGTAGCCTGGAGGCGGCGGCGCGTAGTACTGGGCCTCGGCGGTCTTGGGGGACGCGCAGATGGCGAACGCCCCGACGAGCGGAAGGGCCGTGGCGAAGACGAGCGACTTGATAGTTCGGTTCATTGGTTTTTCCTCACTTGCCTTCGTGTCCATGCTGGTGGTTTGCGTGCTCGCGGAGCATCTCTGCGAGCTTCGTGCGTTGCTCGGGAGTCAGCGTCGGAGAGACGGTCTCGTAGAAGCGGACCATGCGCGTCGCGCCCCAGGTGGCCATGTGGGCGTTGGCGCCGTCGGCCGTGGTCAGTGACTTCGAGTCGAACTGGTCCGCCGCGAACGCCGCACCGAACGCCTTCATGTGCGCGTCGGCCTCGGCCGGATCGAACTTGCCCTGCGCCGCGCTCATCGTGGCCATCTGCGCCGTGAAGCCGGCCTTGATCTTCTCGACCTGATCGGCCGAGAGATTGAGCTCCTTCTGCATGTGCGCGATGCGGCCGCCCTGCTCGTGCTCGTGCGCCGTCGCCTCGTCGCCGTTGGCGTTCTTCCAGAGCATCCACTGCGCCTCGACCTTGTCGACGAGCGCCGCACGCTGCTCGGCGCGGAGCACCGCGTGGAGCTGATTGACCGCGTCCGCCGTGGCGGCATGCACCTGCCCCGCCACCGCGGAGACCTGCGCGACCGCGGCGTCGACCTTCGCCGTGTCGATGTTCCCCGCCGCGACCCCGTCGGCCAGCGTGAGAAGGAGGGCCTTCTCCGTGTCGTGCGCGGGACCCATCTTGGCGTGGAGGTCCGCCTTGATCTTGTCGACCGCCGCCTGCTGCTCCGGCGTGACGCCGACCGTGTCGGCCGCCATCAGGATGAACATCGCGAAGCCACCGTGGTGGTGGTGGCGATGATGCGCCTTGAGCTCCGCGGACGTCGCGTCGTCTTCCTCTGCCACCGTGCCGGCGGGCGAAACGTCCGGGGCGCCGCCTGCTCCCGTCGTCGGTGCGGGGGTGGAGCTGCCGCAGCCAGCAGCACCGGCCACGCCGAGCATCATCATCCCAGCCAGAGCCACCCCACCCGACCAAAGCGTGCGATTCATTCTCGAGCCTCCTTGTTTAGACGGGCGCATGGTGCCCGCATTCGGTGGATTCGGTCCAGACCTGTCTACAACGGGCCCCACCGACGGCCCAGCTCATGCATCGGGGGGGTCCACAGCGTCGGGCCCGGTTGGGGGGGTGCCTAGTCCCTTCGCCGGAAGCGAGGGCGGAGGACCGTGGCGGCGATCATGGCGAGCAGGGCGCCGCCGAGGAAGCCGCCCACATGGGCGCCGTAGGCCGTCGAGTCGTGCACGCGGCCGAAAAACGCCTGCGTATCGAGGAAGAAGCCGATGAGCGCCACGACGCCGAGGCGCCAGGGGGCGACGGGGCCGTCGAGCGGCCAGACGTGCGCGTGGGGGAGCTCCCACCGGTAGGCGAAGACGAAGTACGCCCCTTCCAGCGCGGCGATGGCCCCGGAGGCGCCCACCATGGGGATCTCCGACGTCGGGTTGGTGCGCACGTAGACGAGCACCGCCACCATGCCGCCGAGGAGATAGAGGAGGAGGAAGAGCACCCTTCCGGCCGCCTCGGAGACCGCGTTCCCGAAGATCCAGAAGAAGAGCATGTTCATCGCGAGGTGCATGAAGCTCGCGTGCAGGTAGTTGGCGGTCACGAGCGGCAGCGCCGCGGAGAGGATGTCGGAGCTCATCCCCTGCTCGCGCAGCGCGTGCCAGGCGGCCACCATGCGCACCGGCACCGCGCCGTACTGCTCCGACAGGAGCATGCTGCCCATCGGGCCCAGCGACTGGTCGTACCCCCAGACGAGCGTCGTCAGCACGATCACCGCCACCACTTCGACGCGGTGAAAGTGGGGAACCTTCATGCACGGCAATCCTAGCTCGTCCTCCCCCTCGACCGCCTCTCCGAGAGCGACTAAACACACCCCCCTGACGCATGGCCGAACAGCCTCCGACCCCGCCGAACCCGCCGACGCCGCCCGCGCCCACGCCCAACCAGCGGATCCCCATCTCCATCCAGGAGGAGATGCGGACCTCGTACCTGGACTACGCGATGAGCGTCATCATCGGGCGCGCCATCCCGGACATCCGCGACGGGCTCAAGCCCGTGCACCGGCGCATCCTCTATAGCGCGTACGAGCAGGGGCTCGTCCCCACGAGCGGCTACCGGAAGAGCGCGAGCATCGTCGGCGACGTGCTGGCCAAGTACCACCCGCACGGCGACATGTCCGTCTACGACGCGATGGTGCGCCTCGCGCAGGGCTTCTCGATGCGCTACCCGCTCATCGACGGGCAGGGCAACTACGGCTCGGTCGACGGCGATCCGGCGGCCGCCTACCGGTACACCGAGGCGCGCCTCACCAAGTTCGCCATGGACCTCCTGGCGGACATCGACAAGGAGTGCGTCGACTTCGTCGCGAACTTCGACGACCGGCTGAAGGAGCCGGTGGTGCTCCCGTCGCGCATCCCGAACCTGCTCGTCAACGGCACGGGCGGCATCGCCGTCGGCATGGCCACCAACATCCCGCCCCACAACCTGGGCGAGGTCGTCGACGCCACCATCGCGCTCATGCGCCAGCCCGGGACGACGCTCGACGACATCATCCGCATCATCCCCGGGCCGGACTTTCCGACGGCGGCCCTCGTCTACGGCCGCGCGGGGATCGAGTCGGCGTATCGCACGGGGCGCGGCACCATCATCATGCGCGCGCGCATGGACGTGGAGAAGTCCCCTGGGCGCGGCGAGAAGGAGCAGATCGTCGTCACGGAGATGCCCTACCAGGTCAACAAAGCTCGCCTGGCGGCCCGCATCTCGGAGCTCGTGCGCGAGAAGAAGCTCGAGGGCGTGGGCGAGGTGCGCGACGAGAGCGATCGCGACGGCATGCGCCTCGTCATCGAGCTGAAGAAGGACGTCATCCCCCAGGTGGTCATCAACCACCTCTACCGGCAGACCGATCTCCAGTCGTCGTTCGGGGTCATCAACCTCTCCATCATGCAGGGTCGCCCCGCGATCCTGAACATCAAGGAGATGCTGGAGGCGTTCATCGCCCACCGGCGCGACGTCGTCACCCGCCGCACCCGCTACGAGCTACGCAAGGCCGAAGAGCAGAGGGAGATCATCGAGGGCCTCGGCGTCGCGGTGACCGACGTGGACCTGGTGGTGCGAACCATCCGCCAGAGCGCCGACACCGACGTGGCGCGTCGCGCGCTGATGGCGCTGCCGCTCCAGGGCCTCGAGGGCTTCGTGAAGCGCGCGGGGCGCCCGCAGAGCGAGATCGACGAGGCGAAGGGCAAGACGCCGTATCGCCTGACCGAGCGCCAGGCCAAGGCCATCCTCGAGATGCGCCTCTCGCGCCTCACGGGCCTCGAGCACGAGAAGCTCGCCACGGAGTACGGCGAGCTGTGCGACGCCATCGCGCGCTATCGCGCCATCCTCGCCAGCCCGCAGCTCCTCGACGACGTCATCGTCATGGAGCTCGAAGAGATCAAGGGCAAGTACGCCGACAAGCGGCGCACCGAGATCGTCGACAACGAGGCGGAGATCCAGGAGGAGGATCTCATCGCCCAGGAGGACATGGTCGTCACCATCTCCCACGCCGGGTACATCAAGCGGACGACGCCCAAGGACTACCGGGCGCAGAAGCGCGGCGGCAAGGGTCGCATCGGCATGGACGCGCGCGAAGAGGACTGGGTGACCCAGCTCTTCGTGGCGTCGACGCACGCGTACGTCTTCTTCTTCACCGACAAGGGCAAAGTCTACGTCAAGAAGGTCTACGAGATCCCCCAGGCAGGGCGGACCAGCAAGGGCCGCGCGATCGTGAACTTCATCGGGATGGAGCCGGGCGAGAAGGTCCAGGCCATCGTCGAGGTGCCCAAGATCGAGACGGGCAAGTTCGTCGTCACGCTGACGAAGAAGGGTCAGATCAAGAAGACCGAGGTCACCGAGTACGAGAACTTCCGCGAGAAGGGCATCATCGGCCTGAAGGTCGACGAGGGTGACATCCTCCTCAACGCGGCGCTGACCGACGGCACGCGCGACATGCTCATCGCCACCAAGGGCGGCCAGAGCATCCGCTTCCCCGAGGAGCAGGTGCGCCCGATGGGTCGCCCGGCCTACGGCGTGAAGGGGATCGATCTCGCCGAGGGCGACGAGGTGGTGGGCATGGAGGCGAGCAACCCCGAGCGCCCGCACGTCCTCGCCGTGTGCGCCAACGGCTACGGCAAGCGCACGAACATCGAGGAGTTCCGCCAGCAGAATCGCGGCGGCAAGGGGATCATCCTCATCGACGCGAGCGAGCGGAACGGCCCCGTCGTGGGCATCAAGCTCGTGAAGGACGGCGACGAGGTGATGCTCATCACCGACCGCGGTCAGACGCTGCGCACCCGGGTCGACGAGATCCGCGAGACGGGCCGCAACGCGCAGGGGGTGCGCATCATGAACACCGCCGACGACGAGCGGATCGTGGCGCTCGAGCGGCTGGCCGAGAGCAGCGTCGAGGGTCTCGAGGGCGGAGGCGAGAGCATGCCGCCCCCTCCGGGTGACGACGGGGGCAGCATTCCGCCCCCTCCCAGTGATCTGAACTGAGCGGTTGTGGCGACCAAGCTCACAGCCAAGGAGCGGCGCGAGCGTCTGAAGCGCGCCCCGGGGATCGCACCGAAGACGCTGGCGCGCCTGGGCAAGCAGCACCCGACGGCCCATTGCGAGCTCGACTTCCGAGCCCCGTTCGAGCTCGTGTGCTCGGTGGTGCTGAGCGCGCAGACGACCGACGCGAACGTGAACAAGGCGACACCGAAGCTCTTCGCGCGCTTCCCGGATGCGAGGGCGCTGGCCGCCGTGGAGCCGATCGACGTGGAGCCGTACGTGTCGACGCTGGGTTTCTTCCGGATGAAGTCCAAGTCGCTCGTGGGTCTGGCGCGCGCGCTCGTCGAGAAGCACGGCGGCGAGGTCCCGCAGACGATGGCCGAGCTCGTGGCGCTGCCCGGCGTGGGCAGGAAGACCGCGAACGTGGTCCTCGGTGTCCTGTGGAATAAACCCGAGGGGGTCGTCGTCGACACCCACGTGATGCGTCTCAGCCAGCGGCTCGGGTGGACGAAGAACACGGACGCCGAGAAGATCGAGAAGGACCTCTGCGCGATCCTGCCGCGCAAGGAGTGGGACCACACGGGCCACGTGCTCATCTTCCACGGCCGCCGCATCTGCTTCGCACGCAAGCCGGACTGCGAGTCGTGCAGCGTGACCGACGTGTGCCCGAGCGCCTTCGACGCCGAGAAGGTCGGCCGCAAGGCCCCGCGGGAGCGCACCTAGATGGCCACCGCGCGCCTCGAGCCCATCACTGGCGACGCGGTCGTCCTCGTCAACGAGCTCATACGCCTGGCGGTGGCGCAGCGGGCGAGCGACATCCACCTCGAGCCGAAGCACGACATGATGCACGTGCGCCTGCGCGTCGACGGGACGCTGGTCGACGTGCAGCCCATCGGTCTGGCGGTGGCGCCGAACGTGGTGTCGCGCGTGAAGGTGCTCGCCAAGATGGACATCTCGGAGAGGCGCCTGCCGCAGGACGGGCAGATCGCCATCGACATGGACGGCGGCAAGCGCGTCCAGCTCCGCGTATCGACCTTCCCCGCGTCGCAGGGCGAGAAGGTCGTCATGCGGATCCTCTCGAGCCAGCAGCTCATCTCGTTTGCCGACCTCGGGCTCGAGGACGCCGCACGAGCCACGCTGCGCGATGTGCTGGGGCGCCCGCAGGGGTTCGTCGTCACCAGCGGCCCCACGGGCGCAGGCAAGACGTCGACGCTCTACGCGCTCATGCAGCTCATCGATCCCAAGCAGGTCAACGTCGTGACGCTGGAGGATCCGATCGAGGTCGAGCTCTACGGCCTCACGCAGGGGCAGGTGAACGTGCGCACCGGCTTCACCTTCGCGACGGGCCTCCGGTCCATCCTCCGGCAAGATCCCGACGTCATTCTGGTCGGCGAGATGCGCGACTCGGAGACGGCGGGCATCGCGATGCAGGCGGCGCTCACCGGGCACCTCGTGCTCTCGACCCTGCACACGTCGGACACCGTGGAGACCATCGTCCGACTGGTCGACCTGGGGGTCGAGCCGTGGATCGTCGCCAACGCCCTCTCCGCCGTGCTCGCGCAGCGTCTCGTTCGCATCATCTGTCCGCACTGCAAGCGCCCCGCAAAGCTCGAGCGCGACGTGTGGGACGGCGACGAGCTGATGCTCCCCGCGGGCTCGGACATCGTGCGGCCCAAGGGCTGCGACAAGTGCATGCGCACGGGATACCGCGGGAGGACTGGCATCTTCGAGGTCGTCGAGCTCGACGACGACCTCCGCGAGCTCGTCAAGGCGAAGGCCCCGGCGCGGGCCTACCGGGAGATCTACATCCGGCGGAAGATCCCGAGCCTCAGGAGGGCTGGCCTCCACAAGATCCAGGCGGGTGTCACGACGGTCGACGAGGTGCTACGGGTTACGTGATGCGACTGGAGAACGATAGCTCGCACGTGCACCTGTGCTACTTGCGCAGGTGCCTGGCGGTCCTCCCCGTGCTCGTAGCGCTCCTGACCACCGCCGCGTGTGGCTCCGCACCGGCTCCACGGTCCAAGGGCCCGGTCGAAGGCTCGGGCGCCACCGCGGGGCAACCTGCCGACAGCAAGGCCACGCGCCCGCTCACCCACGACGAGTGTCAGCAGCTGGGGCAGTCGATCATCGACACGTGCCACGGCACGAACACGCGCATCGCCACGATCGAGGGCTGGTGCAGCGACGTCGTCACCGGCGTGAGCGTCGGCACCTGGGTCAGCGACTGCGAGAAGCACATCAAGTACGTGGACGCCGTGTGCTTCGCCAGCACCGACAGCGTCCGGTCGATGATGGACTGCGACTCGGCGGTCTCGCGCGGGAACTAGGGCACGACGAGGCGGAGCGCGCGCGGAACGACCTCGATCGTCGCGCAATCACGGGCGGGGTACTCCTCGCCGTCGATCTGCGCCGCGGGGGCCGCGCCACCCTCCGCCCACCGGAGCCGGATGGTCGCGCGCGAAAAGCGGAACGGACGCGAGTGCTCGATGCCGACGGAGTTGAGGAGCTCCTCGGTCACCGGGTTGCCGTCGAGATCCACGATGGCCTTCGACATCCAGTCGAGCTTGCCCCGGAAGGGGACGATCTCGAAGAGACCGTCGTCGTGGCGGCTGGTGCGGTCGAACACCCACGCGCCGCCGTAGACGCGTGTCCCCTTTACGATGAGGTCCGTCAGCCCTTCCAGCACGAAGCGCTGGCCATCCGGCCCATCGACGTCGACCTCGGCGGTGAACGTGTCGTCCACGACGTACGACTCGAGAAAGACGCGCATGAGCGCTCCGGCGTAGACGAGGTGGTCGCGGTACAGCGTCTTGAGGAGCGGCGCGTGCTCGTCGATGAGGGCTCGATCCTCGTTTCTGGCATGGAGGACCCGCGCGCTGATGCCCCACCCCGCCGAGTCGAAGAACCAGGCCGAGCGCTCCGGCGTCACCATCTTGCCGGCGTCGAGGCGCGTCTCGCGCCCCGCGACGAGCACCTCGAGGTTTCTCTCCAGCGCAGCCTCGCCGGCGTCGAGGCCGAAGCTCCGTCCCTGGTCGTTCGCCGTCCCCGTCGGGAGCATGGCCATCGGCACGTCTCCCGCCACGCCGCTGTCGAGCAGCCCCGAGGCGACCTCGCGGAACGTCCCGTCGCCCCCCATGGCGATGACGCATCGATAGCTCGCTCCGCGCAGGCGCTCGGCGACGGCCGGGATGGTCGCGCCGCCGGGAAGCGTCGCGAGCACGTCGCACGCCACACCGGCTGCCGCCAGACCCCTCACCGCTTGCTCGATCCGCTCGGCGTTCTTGCCGCTCTGCGCGGTCGGGTTGCCTACGAGGAGATGCGTCGCCATGGTCAGCGCCCCCGGAACGCGGCCACGAGGCGCTCGGTCGCCGTGTACGGATCCAGCGAGCGCGCGTCGACCGCGTGCACCGCCTCGTCGATGCGGTCCCCCAGATCGTGCACGGCGGCGTCGATGAGGGCCTCTCGCAGCGCATCGCGGACCTCTTCGCCCATGCGGAGCTCGCGTCGCGCGCGACCCGCCGCCGTCCCCTCCACCCACGCGCGGTGACCGTCGAGGGCGGTCACGAGCTCGCTCATTCCTTCCCCCCGGGTCGCCACGCACTTCACGATGGGCGGCGTCCAGCGGTCCCCGATCGCGCCTGCCTCGCTCGCCACGTGGCCATCGGCCGTCGTGTGCGTCGCGTGGCCGCGGCTCTTCGAGAGCGCGCGCATGGTGTCGTTGCCCAGCGCGATCATCAGCTCCAGATCGCGCACCGCCCCGTCGGCCCCGTCGCGGTCGGCCTTGTTCACCGCGAAGACGTCGGCACACTCGAGGATGCCCGCCTTGGTGGCCTGCACCTCGTCGCCCATCCCGGGAGCCATGACCACCAGCGTCGAGTGGGCCGTCCGCGTGATCTCGAGCTCGTCCTGCCCGACTCCCACGGTCTCGACCAGGACCACGCCATAGCCCGACGCGTCGAGGATGCGCACGATCTCGCGCGCGCTACGCGACAGACCGCCCATGTGACCGCGAGTCGCCATGGAACGGATGAACACGCCCTCGTCGGTCGTGTGGCGCGACATGCGGATCCGGTCCCCGAGGATCGCGCCGCCCGTGTACGGGCTCGTGGGATCCACGGCCACGACGCCGACCCGCTGCCCGCGCGCCCGGTAGGCCTCGATGAGCCGGTCGACAAGCGTCGACTTCCCTGCCCCCGGGCTCCCCGTCACGCCGAGCACCCAGGCGTTGCCCGTGTGCGGCCAGAGCGCCTTCAGGAGCTCGAGGTATCCGGGCGTCCGGTCGTCCGCCATGCGCATCGCCCGCGCGATGGCTCGCGGCTCGCTCGCGAGCACCCGCGTCGCGAGCTCACTCATGCTCGCTGTCATGGAAGCGCACTCAGCTTCTTCTGGATCGCCTCCCGCGCGACGAGACCCTCGCCGGCGAGCGCCTTCTGGTAGGCATCCTTCGCCCCCGCCTTGTCGCCCTGGGCGGCCAGCGCGTCTCCCAGCGCCGCCCAGGCCGGTCCCCACTTCGGAAACTCCTGCGCCGCCTTCAGCCCGAAGGCCTTCGCGCTCGTGTCACGCCCCGCGGCATGGCAAGCCTCGGTCGCATGGACCAGCGGGGTGGGATCGCCGTGGTCCAGGCCCCATGCCGCCTGGTAGGCCTCGAGGGCCAGATCGATCTCGCCTTTGCTCGCGTTGCCGTCGGCAACGAGGAGCTTGCCCGCGGCGGAGTTGGCCACGATCTTCAGCGCCGCCTCGCCGGCGCGCACCGCCTCGTCGGCGTGTCCTTCGGCCAGGGCCACCTTCCCCACGAGGATCTTCGGCGCGACGCTCGAAGGGTCTCCTCGCTCCGCGGCGATGGCAGCCTTCTTGGCGTCGGCGACACGGCCCGCCGCGAGAAGCTGGGTGCCCAGCGACAGCCACGCGTCTGTGAACGAGGCACGCTCTTGCGTCGCGTGCTCGAGGAGGCCCACGCTCTCGGCGCCCGGCGCGAGGGCCTGGCCGAGCTCGTAGAGACCCTCGGGCCCGTTGGGGTCCACCTTTACCGCGTGTCTCAGCTCGGCCACACCGTCGTCCTTCCGGCCGTTCTTCCAGAGCACGCGCCCGAGCCCGACACGCGGCTCCTGCGTATCGGGCCGGAGGGCGATCGCCGCGCGGTACGCCGCCTCGCTCCGGGGGACATCCATCGCGAACTCCAGCGCGCGCCCTTCGGCCAGCTTCGCCTCGTAGCACCGGGGATCGCGCGTCAGGGCCGCGGCCGTCTCCTCCAGCGCCGCAGTGGACCGCTGCTGCAGGAGGTCCGCTGCTGCGTTGCAGGCGTGGCCTTCAGCCGCCGCGCCGGGGAGCTTGCCGAGGACCTGGCAGGTCGTCAGCGTCTGCACGAAGTCGTGCCGGTCCATCTGCACGCGCGCGATCTCCCAGTGGAGGCTCACCAGCACGTCGAGCTTGGCAGCCGACACGCCGACCCCCCGGCGGAGCTCCGCCAGCGCGTCCACCGGATGCCCCGCCCGCCGGAGGGCCCGCCCCAGCGTCAGGGCCGCCACCGGGTCCATCGAGCGAGCCTTGGTGGCCGCGCGATCACCGTCCAGCTGCGATTCCTGCGCGCAAACCGGCTGCGCCACCGCGAGCGCAAGGGCCACCGCGGTCCATGACGAGACCATGACGACTGCGAACGGCGCTCCTCTCATTGCGTAGCTCGCGACGCACTTCCGTTTAGCACACGGTCTCTTTTTCCGGGCAATCGCCACACCGAGGTTGCACGAGGGGCTTCCACGTGGTTCTTTGCTGGCCTCGTTTCTGCACGAGCGTCAAGAGAAGAGGCACCGTGACCCAGCTGACCGATTTCGTCGTCTTCAACGACAAGAAGCTCGCCGCTCGTTATGCAGGCGGGAAGATTCCCATGTCCACGCTCTTCGAAGCGTACCTCGACGGCGACGTCGACATCCCCGACATGGAAGCGTTTCTCGACGCGCGCAACGGCATCGTCAAGTTCACGCTCACGCCCGACCACGTGAAGTTCTTCGTCACCCGGATGATCCCCGAGGTGGCCATCCACTCGATGGCGCAGGACGAGCGCATCGTGCGCGAGCACTACGACCGCGGCGACGACTTCTTCGAGGCGTTCCTCGGCGAGCGCATGGTCTACACCTCGGGCTTCTTCCGCGACGAGAGCGAGACCGTCGAGCAGGCGCAGGACAACAAACTCGACCTCGTGTGCCACAAGCTCATGGTCCGCCCCGGCGACGAGATGCTCGACATCGGCTGCGGCTGGGGGACCCTCGCCCTTCACGCGGCGAAGAACTTCGGCGCGAAGACGACGGGCATCACCATCGCCGAGAAGCAGACGGCGTTCGGCAACGCCCGGATCGCCAAGGCCGGTCTCTCCGACAAGGCACGCATCGAGTGCCTCGACTACCGCGCCATCCCGAACCGCCAGTACGACCGCATCTCCAGCCTGGAGATGGTCGAGCACGTCGGCATCAAGAACCTGCCCAAGTACTTCAAGCTGGTGCACAACCTCCTGAAGGACGACGGCCTGTTCCTCCTCCAGTTCGCGGGCCTGCGCCGCGGCGGCGGAGAGGGCGTGCCCCCCGTCGGCATGCGCCCCGAGGACATGATCTGGGGCCTCTTCATGAACAAGTACATCTTCCCCGGCGCCGACGCGTCGCTGCCCCTCAGCGACATGTGCCGCGCGATGGAGAAGGCCGGCTTCGACATCCACTCGGCCGAGAACGTGAGCATCCACTACTCGGTCACCATCAAGAAGTGGCACGACAACTGGCTCCGCAACCGCGCCCTCATCCTGCAGGCCTACGGCGAGCGCTGGTTCCGCCTGTGGCACCTCTTCCTCGCCTGGTCGTGGCGCATCGGCGCGCAGGGCACCGCGGCCTGCTACCAGATCGTCGCTCACAAGAACCTCGACGCCTTCGATCGCAAGGTGTTCATCGGTCGCCACTCGCTCGGCCAGGTTCGCCCTGCCCCCGAGCGCATGGTCGCCAAGAACGGCACCGCGCACGCGGAGTGATCTAGCGAGCCTTCTCCTCGATCCGCGCGACCGCCCACATGGCGGCGTCGCGGACGACGGGGTCGTCGTGCCCCGTGGCCGCCTCTCGGAGGGCCGGTAGGGCCGTCTCGTCGCCTCGGTTGCCGAGGACGATGGCGGCGTTGCGGGCCACGCCGGCCCGGCCTGCGCGCTTGAGGGGAGTTCCCTCGCTCATGACGCGCCAGGCGGCGTAGTCGAGGGAGAGGAGGTCTTCGAGGCGTACGCGCGACCATCGCTCGAGGGGGGCGAAGGGATCGCCGTCTTCGTCGGTCAGCGGCGCACGGGCTCCCATGCCCGCGTTGAACGGGCACACGGTCTGGCAGTCGTCGCAGCCGAAGAGGTGGTGCCCGATACCGGGGCGGAGCTCGGGATCGATGGCGGTCTTCTGCTCGATGGTCAGGTAAGAGACGCAGCGACGCGCGTCGAGCACGAAGGGTGCGGGGAAGGCTCGTGTCGGGCACGCGTCGAGGCAGCGCGTGCACGCGCCGCACCTCTCGGTCATGGGCTGGCCCGGGTCGAGCTCCAGCGTGGTCACCACCTCGCCGAGAAGGACCATGGAGCCCACGCCGGGGACGATGAGCATCCCGTTCTTGCCCACGAACCCGAGGCCTGCGCGGGCGGCCCACGCCCGCTCGAGCACCGGCTCCTCGTCGCAGAGCACGCGGGCCTGCGTGCGCGGGAGACCGTCTTCGCCGGGGTCGAGCGTGCGAATGAACGTCGCGAGACGACGCAGCCGACGACGCAGGAAGCGGTGATAGTCGCGACCACGGGCGTAGCGTGCGATCCCGCGCAGCGTCTCGCTTTCGCTCCCCTCGCCCTCCGATGGCCGCTGATACCGCCTCGCCACGCAGACGACACTGCGCGCGCCCGCCAGGATCTCTTCGCCGTCGAGTCGAAGCCTCGCGCCTCGGTGCGCGCCGAGCCAGCCCATGTCGCCCTGCATTCCGGCGGCGATGAAGGCGTCCCAGCGTGCCGTGTCCTTGTCGAGCAGCACGTCCGGTCCGGCCCGCGCGATGGCCACGGCGTCGAACGCGAGCGCGCGCGCCGCACGTCGCACCTGATCGGAAAATGAGACGCGCTCTGCCATCATCGGTCCCGGTTTTGTCGACTATGGTCCCCCTAGCATGGTCAAAGGGTGGGAATTTTCGGTCCTCTTGGGTGCAGTCGCGATCGCCTCGTCGGCGGCTTGCAGCAGCACCGGTGTTCCGGCAACCGGCGACGGCGGCGCGACCAGCTCGTGCGCCAGCGCGCCGACGGTCGAGGACACGAACCTGCAGACGTGCGCCGGTTGCTCGACGAGTGCGACGTGCACCTCGGAAGAACCTCTCGAGGCGTGTTGCACCTGGCTGGCGGAGCCGAAGGACGCGCTGGCCGACGGCACCGGCCTCCACCGCTACTCGACCAGCAACACGGGCGCGACGCCCGACCTCTCGTGCCTGACAGCGGCGCCCGCGGCCCTCGGCACACCGCAGATGGTGACGCTTACGGGGTTCGTCTGGGCCTTCTCCAGCGGCGGTCAAGGCCCCGGGACCACCGGCGTCACGGTCGAGGTCTACACGGAAAATCATCCGACCTCGCCCGACGGCTCCATCAGCGCCGTGCCGCTCCCCAGCACGTATACGACGAGCGCGATGGATCCCATCGACCCGGTCGATACGACGTGGAACAGCAAGTGCCCCGACGGGTGCTCGTACCGGCAGTACACCATCGACAACGTGCCGACCGAGACGCCGCTCGTCATCAAGACCAGCGATGCCGGCTCCAACCAGTGGACGACCCTGTACGACTACAACATCTACTTCAAGAACTCGGATGTGCAGAACGGCCAGGTCACCTACGACGCCACCGCCGTTGCAGGAGCCGATCCATCGACCGTCGCCGGAACCGTCGGGTTGAGCGTCCAGAGCGGCATGGGCTTACTGGCAGGCGAGGTGCACGACTGCAGCGACATCCGGCAGTTCGGCGCGACGGTGGAGACCACCGAGTCCCATCAGGGCCCGCTTCTCTATTTCACCGAGGATGAATCGAACCCCCTGCCGACCTTTTCGGCGCACGACACCAGCCACCTTGGTCTCTACGGCGCCCTCAATATGCAGCCCAACACGCCCTTCCGCGTCACAGCGGTGGGCGAAGACCCGGCAAGCCCAGGGCAGTTTCTCATGCTGGGGACGTATGTAGTTCAAGTGTACCCGGACGCCGTCACGGCGCTCGTGTTGCGAGGACGGCGTCCATGGCAACCTTGATGACTGGCGGTGCGCTGGGCGACGATCTGTCGCCGGGGGAAGCCACGCAGGATGCCCTCTTCGGGGGCAGCGTCGTCCTCTTCCAGCCCCCCCGCGGCGCCGGTTACCGGACCAACGTCGATGCATTGCTCCTGGCGGGCTTCGCGACGGCGCCCAAGGTGGCCTCCCTCGCGTTCGACCTTGGGGCCGGCGTGGGCGCAGTGGGCCTCGCGCTTCTCCGCCTCGGGGCAGCGAAGCGGGTCGTCTTCGTCGAGATCGACGACCGTCCCGCGGCCATGTCGCGCCGCAACCTCGACGCGAACGGATGGACCGAGCGGGGGGAGGTCGTGCGCGGTGACGTCCGCGACGTGGCGCGCTCGCGGCGAGGCGAGGCGGCGCTCGTCGTGTGCAACCCGCCGTACGTGATGCCGGGACGGGGTCGTGTACCGGTCGCGCAGGCGCGGGCCCGCAGCGGCGAGGTGGGGACGTTCGTCGAGGCGGCCCGGCAGCTCGCCGGGAAGAAGGCGCGCGTTTGCTTCGTGTACCCCGCGCAGGAGCTGGGGATGCTGCTGGCGACGCTGTCCGACGAAGGGCTGCACGCCAAGCGCCTGCGCTTCGTGCACGGGACGCCCGAGGCGCCGGCGCGTGTGGCCCTGGTGGAGGCGCAAGCCGGACGCCCGGGAGGACTGCACGTGATTCCGCCGCTCGTCGAGAGGGGACCCTGGGGTTACACGCCGGAGATGCAGGCGCTGCTCGCGAGGGGTTGAGACGCCCGCGTGGGCGGGCTTCCGGGAACATCCGCCCCTGAACCGCCGTAGGATGCGGCGATGCCGCGCCCGTACTGGACCATCCTCCCCACCCTCCTGGCTGTCGCGTGCGGCGGAAGCGGCACCCCGCCGCCGAACGACGTCCTGCTTCCGCCCCCACCATCGACCTCGGCGTCGACGGCTTCGTCGGCCTCTCCCGTGGCGTCCACCGCCGGCAGACGGTCCCCGCCCGACGCCATCCTTCGCTACTGGGCTTTCGGCGCGCACCCCCAGCTCGCGCTCTACGCCGACGCGGGAGGCCTGCTGCGCACCGAGCTGGGACACTCCATCATCCCCGCGTCGCTCTCCCTCGCCCCGGACAGCATCACTCCGGAGCAGGCGCGATGCCTGCGTGGCGCGGCCGACAGCGTGAAGGATCTCGCGATCGGAGCCGAGGACGGGGTCCTCGTCATCGCCCGCTTCGACGACTCGGCATTCGATCCGGGCCCTTGCGTGACGGCGCTGGGGGCCCATCCGGCGCAGCTCGAGGGCGCGAAGCAGGCGTTCGAGCTCCACGGCACGCTCATCGTGCACGAGCCGGGTGTGCTGCTCATCGGCCCGGAGCGCAGCGTGATGCTCGCCCTCCGCCCGCGCACGGGCGACTCGACCTTCCCGCATGCCCTCGCGCTCGGCCCGGACGAGTACGCCGTGTGGTCCGCGCGCTTCGACGAGGACGCCCGGGGTCACGGGACCCTCCTCGCGTCGTCCGAGCGCTTCCGTCTCGGCGTCGAGGCCGACGTGCCCTCGTACATCGCGGGACAAGTCGAGGATCAGGTCCACTCTGCGCAGAGCAGGGGTGCGGTGCCCGGTCTCGAGGGGGACGAGGCCGCGGTGGTGGCCCACCTCCTCAAGTCCGTGCAGGTGACGCGAGACGGCTCGCACCTCTCGGGCGCGTTCGATCTCCACGAGCCCCCCGTCGAACAGGCGCGCGACCTCGGGATGATCGCGACCCTCGCGAGCGCGGGCGTGCGCAAGTACCTCGTGAGCGCGAAGAGCGCGGAGGCTCGCAACGCGGTGGGGCAGATCGCCAAGGACTACGCGGCGTGGTGGGAGAAGGAGGACGGCAAGCCGCGACACAAGCGAAAGCTCGTCTCTTTCCCTCCCATACCGAAGACGATCCCGAAGGGAACCAAGTACCAGTCGACTCCGCCAGACTGGAAGCCGTGGGACGCGCTGCGCTTCGAGATGGATATGCCGCAGTACTACCAGTACGAGGTGCGCGCCGCGAAGGACGGGAACAGCGCGGACATCTTCGCCCGGGGTGACCTCGACGGGGACGGCAAGCCCTCCGAGTTTCGGCTCCACCTCACCGTCGACCGTGCGAAGGACATGCTGATGATCGCCCCGTCCCTCGAGGAGCGCGATCCCGACGAGTGAGGCTCAGCGCGCGCCGAGCAGGCGATCGAGCGCGATGGCGCAGGCCGAACGAACGCTGAGGTGGTTGTAGTCGCCCCTCGTGGCGCGAATGGGCTCGAGCAGCGCGTCTCCCCCGGAGAGGACGCTCGGCGCGAGACCCCAGCCCGTACCGAAGACGACGAGCACCGTCTTGCCTTCCCCCTCGACGCGGATGCGTGCGTCGGCGAAGGACAGGCTCTCACCGAGGCTCCTCGCCGCGGTGATCCACACCTCGACGTTCGCCCGCCCGCCGAGCGCCTCGATGGCGGCGTCCAGCGACTCGACGATACGGAGGACTGTGAGCGCCTCGCGACGATCGGGGATGCGCTTGCCGCTGGAGCCGTCCGTCCAGTGCTCGAGGATCCGCTCGCAGAGCGCACGCTGCGCGGCTATGGGGTGCGCCACGAAGTAGTCGGTGCAGCCGTAGGTGCGCGCGCTTCGCGAGAGATCGTGCACGTCGAGGTTCGTCACGGCTGTCGTGACGGTGGACCCTTGCCCGTCGAGCACCGGGTAGTGCACGAGGGCGATGGCGACTCGCCTCACAGGTCGCCTTCGATCGCAGGATCCGTGGCTCGGCGCTCGCGTGCGAGGAACGCTTCCCACAGATCGGGACGGCGCTCGCGCGTCCGGGCCACGGCCTGCTCGCGGCGCCACCGGGCGATCTCGGCATGGTTGCCGCCCGCGAGGACCTCGGGAACGCGCGCGCCCCGAAACTCGGCGGGCCGGGTGTAGTGCGGGTACTCGAGGAGGCCGCCCGTCTCCGGGCTGTGCGACTCGTCGATGGTCGACGCCTCGTTACCCAGCACACCGGGGAGCAGCCGCGCGCACGCGTCGACCACCGCCATCGCCGCCACCTCGCCTCCGGTCATGACGAAGTCGCCCAGCGAGATCTCCTCGTTGACGTACGCCCGGATCCTTTCGTCGAACCCCTCGTAGCGGCCGCAGACCAGCATGATGGCCTCACGTCCGGCGACCTCACGAACCTTGCCCTGGTCGAGCAAGCGCCCCTGCGGCGTCATCAGCGCGCGATGGGCCTTCACCCCTCCGGGCGCGTCCTCGTCGAGCGACTCCATCGCCGCGCAGAGAACGTCGACGCGCATGACCATCCCGCTGCCGCCGCCGTAAGGCGTGTCGTCCACGCTGCGGTGCTTGCCCAGGCCGAAGTCCCTCGGGCTACGGAACCGCACCGCGAGCTGCCCTCCTTCGATGGCACGCCCGACGAAGCTCGTCGCCAGGAAGCCGGCGAACATCTCCGGGAACAGGCTGACGATGTCGACGCGCATGGCCGGCGCTCAGGCTCTCTCGACGCCGTCCAGCGTGACCAGCGTCACGACCCCCGCCTCGAGGTCGACCGCCTTCACCACCGCCGCGACCAGCGGGACCTCCCAAGGACGCCCGCCGTCCCCGGCCGTCACCACGAGGACGTCCACCGTGGGGTACGTCTTCAGCTCGGTCACCTGGCCGAGCGCCTCGCCTCCCTCCACGACGACTCGCGCGCCCTCGACGTCGCACGCGTAGAACTCGCCGTCCTCCGGCGGCGGGAACTCGGAGCGGCGGGCGCACAGGATGGCCCCGCGCAGGCCATCGGCCCCCTCGCGGCCGTCGACCGAATGGAGCTTCATCAGGATGGCTTCGTTCGCGCGACGCGCCCCATCGATGCTCACCTCCTGCTCGTCGCCGTCCGGGAAGCGCACCAGCACCTCGTCGAGCGAGAGCAGGAGATCGCTGTCCCGGTTGAACAGCCGCAGGCGCAGCTCACCGCGCACGCCGTGAGGGCGCATGACCTCCGCGAGCGGCACCCACGCGTCCGGCGCGAGCATCTGGTGCTCCTGGGGACCGGCCGGCCGACTAGTCGACGATGTCGAGGTGGGCTCGCCGCCCGAGCTTCGTCGACACGGCTGTGAGGATGGTCCGCATCGACTGCGCCGTGCGACCTTCCTTGCCGATCACCTTGCCGATGTCGTCTTTCGCGACGCGGAGCTCGATGACGCTGTTGTTGTCGCCCGGGATCTCGGTGACCTCCACCTGATCGGGCTGGTCGACGAGCTCCATCGCGATGGCGTGGATCAGATCTTTGAGCGGCATGGCAGAGCTCCGGGCGATGGCCGCGATGTTACTTGGCGGCGGCAGCGACGGGCGCCACGGCCTCGGCTGCGACCAGCTTCGCCTGACGCTTGATCAGCTGCTCCAGCGTGTCCGAGGGCTGCGCGCCCTTGCTGCGCCAGTAGGTCAGCCGCTCGTGGTTCAGGGTGAAGTGCACGGGCTCGCGCGTCGGATCGTAGGTGCCGATGTTCTCGAGGAACCGGCCGCCCTGGGGGGCGCGGTGATCGGTCACGATGATGCGGTAGAAGGGGCGCTTCTTGGCGCCGGCGCGGGTGAGGCGAATGTGGACGGCCATCGGGGAATGAACCTTGTTCTCGTGGGGCTTCCGGGGGGCGCGAAAGGTACGAGCCGGAGGGCCCTCAGTCAAGCGGGTTTGCCTGAACGGGCTAGCCGTTGATGCTCATGACCCGGGTCAGCTTCATCACCAGGGCCAGGTGAAAGGCCATCCCGTAGACGTGGAGCTTCCCCGCGCGCATGGCGGCCATGACCAATCGGACGGTCTTTACCGCTTCCCGGTCGCGAGGATCGGGGATGGGCAGGCCCAGCCGGGTGGCGAGCGGCATGTTGGAGAGGGCGAGGACCGCATCGGACGGCCCCCGGATGGTGACGTCCGGGATGCCGACGATCCCGTCGTGGATGGTCAGCTTGCCGCCGCGCTCGAAGCGCATGGTGAGCGCCACGTCGGCGTCGTCGGCCACGATGGCCACGCTGCCGCACAGAGCCGCGAAATCGCCTTGTTTGTGGGGCTTCGCCTCGAGGTTCTGGCGCACAAGGTCCGCGAGCATCATCGCGAGGCCGTTCTCTTCGGCCCCGGGTGCGAGCTGTACGTCGGGCGACATTTCGGCGAGCGCCCCACGCTTCTCCCGCGCTTGGCGCCGCGCGTCAAGGGACAGGGCGTGCCCATCCCGACCGGTGACCCCGTGAATCGGCGTTCATGCCTCTCCCGGCCGCAGCGAGAAAAGACGGGCTTTCCTTCGTGGTGCGACAGATGCATCGTACCTCTGCCATGCGGGTGGATACGTCCTGGGGTAGAGCGTTTCTCGTGCTGGCTGCCGTGCAGCTGGCCACCGTGACCGCACCCTCGGTCGCCTGGGCGCAGGCGCAACCGGTCCCGTATCCGACGCTCCCCGCGCCGGTTCCCTACGGGGAGCCCACGCCGCCCGCGGGCGCCTCGGTGCAGCGCGCGCCGTCCGTCGGACAAGACGTCATCTACATGAAGAACGGCGGCATCCTGCGGGGGACCATCATCGACGCCATCCCCGACGCGCAGGCCCGCATCCAGCTCGCCACGGGCGAGATTGCGACGGTGCCCTGGCAGGCCATCGACCGGATCGAGCACGGTAGCGGCGGCTCGGGACGGCCAGCGCCTCCGGCTCCCCTGCCCGCTCCTCCTGCTCCCGGGCCGCCCGCCCCCCGTGTCTACGCACCGGGCGCCATGGTCTGGGTGCACATCGAGGGGGCCGACGGAGCGACCCTGGAAATCGACCGCGGTCGGGACGGAACCTGGGAGAACGCCTGCCGGGCCCCGTGCGACATCCAGGTGCCCGTCACGGCCGAGTACCGCGTCGGCGGGGCGATGTTGAAGCAGTCGGGGGTGTTCAGTCTGCGCGGGCAGCAGGGGGACCGGGTCACGGTCAACGTGAGCGGCGGGTCGAAGGGGTGGCTCGTCGTTGGCATCGTCATCACCCCGATCGCCGGCCTCGTGACGCTGGTGGCCGCGCTCGTCGGGCTCGCCGGATCGGTGAGCGCCAGCGCCGGGGCGGAGGGCTGTTACAACGGCAGCTGCGCGCAGGCCAACGGCAACGCGAGCAACGTCGCGACGGTCGGGTGGGTCACCGCGCTCATCGGCGCTGCGGTGACCGTCGGAGGGATCATCCTCATCGCGAACAACGCGAAGACCGGGGTGACGGTCGACCTCACGGGCGCGCAGGCCGCGCGCGTGCAGGGCGATGCGTGGACGCACGTGCCGAGCTGGCGCGAGTCCGGGTCCGCCGAGAAGGCGGTGCCTCCGGTCTTCGGCGGGACGCTCTGGACGGGACACTTCTGAGCCCCCCGGCGACGTTCCTCACGTACGCGCCCGTCTCGCTGGCGTTCGGCACCAGCGGCCTGCGCGGCCTCGTGGTCGACATCACGGACCTCGAGGCCTACATCAACGTCAAGGGAGCGCTGCGCTACCTGGCACGCATCGGTGACGTCGCGCCCGGAGGCGTCGTCGTCGCCGGCGATCTGCGACCGAGCACCGATCGCATCATGGCCGCCTGCGCGCAGGCGATCCTCGACTCCGGCTACGAGGTCGAGAACGCAGGCAAGATCCCCACGCCGGCCCTCATCCTTCACGCGGTCGCCACAGGGCGCGCCGGCGTGATGGTGAGCGGCAGTCACATCCCGTTCGATCGCAACGGCATCAAGCTGAACAAGCGCGCCGGCGAGGTCCTCAAGTCGGACGAGGCGGGGATCACGGCGGAGGTCGAGCGCGTGCGCGTCGAGGAGTACGGCCGGACTGCCAACGCCTCGGCCTTCACCCCGTCCGGTGCGCTGAAGCGACCCCCGGAACTTCCGCCCGTGGAGCCGGCGGCCGAGCAGCGCTACGTCGACCGTTATCTGAAGAGCTTCGCGCGGGGCGGCCTCTCCGGATTGCGCGTCCTCGTGTACCAGCACTCGGCGGTGGGCCGAGACATCCTGGCGCGCATCCTGCGCGAGCTCGGAGCGGACGTGGTGACGGCGGGACGTGCGGAGACCTTCGTCCCCATCGACACGGAGAACGTGACCGAGGAGATGCTCGATCGCCTGGACGGTCTGGTGACTGCTGCGGGCGGCGGGCCGCTCCACGCCGTCGTGTCCACCGACGGCGATTCCGATCGGCCGCTCGTGGCCGCCGTGCTCCACACCTCCGAAGCCGACTCCCGGGGCAGGCGAGTGCGTTTCCTGCCAGGCGATCTCCTCGGCATCGTCGTCGCCGAATACCTTCGCGCCGATGCGGCGGCGGTGCCCATCAGCGCGAATGACGCCGTCGAGCGCCGCATGAGGGAACGCGGGGTACTCCTGCAGAAGACCCGGATCGGCTCGCCCTACGTCGTCGCCGCCCTCGACGAGCTGCGCCTCGCGGGAAGCCACGCGCGCATCGTCGGCTGGGAAGCCAACGGCGGGTTCTTGCTCGGCAGCGAGGTCGCGCTCGCCGGTGAGCCGCTCGGCGTGCTGTCGACGCGGGATGCCACGTTGCCCATCCTGTGCAACCTCTTCGCTGCGGCCGATCAGCGCCTGACGCTCTCGTCGCTCTGGAATCAGCTGCCCGCGAGGTTCGGTCGGGCCGGCCTGATCGACGACGTCCCGGTCGCCGTCAGCGCGGCGATCCTCGCCGGGCTGGTTCCCTCCGGCGACATCACCGAAGTCGAGTTCGACGGCAGGGGTGGGGTGCTGGATCGCAGTCGCGCCGATGGACCGCCCGCGCCCCTCGCCGAGCCGGCGGCCGGTGCGTGGCGGGAGCGGAAGGCGACGCTGGCGCGCTTCTTCACCGCTGCCTTCGGCTTCGACGAGATCGTCGCCATCAACGTCCTCGACGGCGTCCGCGTCCACTTCCACAGCGGCGACGTCGCGCACGTACGACCGTCCGGAAACGCGCCGCAGCTCCGCATCTACGCCAACAGCGACTCGCAGACGCGCGCAGACCAGATCGTGGCGTTCGGGTTGCGCGAGCCCGACGGGATCCTGCGGCTCATGGAGAGGGCGTTCACGTAGTCGCCCCGGGGGCGAGCGAGCTGGGCGATTCGCAGCGCCGAGTCCGGTGCCGAGCGTGTCGCAGTTCCTGACCCGCCCGGGATTGCGGGCGGTGAACGTCAGCCCTACAACTAACGAGATCCCATGAGCTCACCCGCGAAGACCCCGGGCCCCGTGAAGTTCACCGTCCTCGTCGGCCTCGACTTCACGGATGCCGACGGACCGGCGTTCGACGAGGCCGCCCGCCTCGTGCTCCGCGTGCCGGGAGGCCAGCTCCACCTCGTGCACGTGTTCGGCACGGCACCGTCCGCCGAGCGCTCGCGGGAGCTCGCCAGCCACCTTCGTCTCTACGTCGAAGAGAAGGCCACCATCAACACGGCTCTGCACGGCATTCCGGTGGGCATCCACCTGCGGGGCGGCAAGACGATACGCGAGCTCATCCAGCTCGCCACCGAGGTCCAGGCCGACGTCATCGTCGTCGGCTCGCACAAGGGACCTCACATCAAGGACTGGATCGTGGGCTCCACAGTCGAGAGGCTCGTGAGCGGCGCCGTGTTCCCCGTGCTCGTGGCCACCCCGAAGAAGGAGCCCGAGAGGCTCGAGCCCGTCATCGAGCCGCCGTGCCCCCAGTGCGTCGAGGCCAGGATGGCCAGCGGAGGCAAGCAGTGGTGGTGCACGCGGCACGCCCACGAGGCGACGCTCGGGCACACGTACTCGTACCAGCGGGAGCTGCCTTTCTCGTCGCACGACTCGAACGTCAGTCCGACGGGAGTCGACTTCTGAAGCGGAGGCCGTCATGACAGACAAAGACAAGAGCGCGAGACCGGTCGTCGAGAAAAAGCAGCATCAACACCTTGTGCACGACGCCGAGGGCGCCGGGGCCGGAGCGGTAGCCGGAGCGGTCTTCGGAGCGGTAGCGGGGCCGCCCGGCATCGTCGCTGGCGCCATCATCGGCGCCATCGCGGGGGCCGTCACCGCCGAGGTGATGGAGACGAACGGCGAGCGTGTCGCCGCGCACGACCGTGAGCTCGACGAAGAGATCGGCGTGAGTGGAGGCGACCTCGGGGCGTCGAACCTGAAGCACCCGCCGGCGAAGGTGGGTGCGTACTCCGCCGCGGCCGCCGGTGCGGCAGCGTCGGACGAAGAAGAGCCGGCCGAGGGGCCGATGCAGATACCCGAAGAGTAGGCACGGCCTAGCGAAGGAGCATTCGATGACCGAAGCGAAGACGGATCTGAAGGCGGAGCTCGCCAAGAGCCTCGACCTGCTACGGACGCTGCGAGACGAGGCGCGCGTGAAGCTTCACCTCGGCGGGATGGACGCGAAGGACCGGTGGAGCAAGCTCGAGCCGCGGATCGAGGAGGCTCTCGGCAAGGCGGTGAACGAGGTCAGTGACGCATCGCGGGTCGCGGTCGACGAAACCGTGAAGGTGCTCCGGGAGTTCAGCGCGTCGCTCCATTCATGACGCACGTGGTCCTCGCGCTCCCCACCCGGTAGTCCGCGGCGGGGAGCGGGGTGGCCCGTGCCGGGGAGCCGGTGGTCCGCGATGCACCGACGGTGGCCCGCGCCGGGGAGCCGGTGGCTCGCAATGCACCGACGCCTCCTTCGCGCCCGCGCTCCCCTCCAGCTCACCTTCTCGCGCCTCTCAGTGAACGACGTTCCCCTCCGCGTCGCGGATCTCGGGAGCCGGCAGCCCGAGCCCGTCCAGCATCGGTCTCACGCGGGCCCGCGGCCCGACGACCACGACGATGGCGTCCTCCGGCGCGTAGAACCGCTTCGCCAGCGCGTCGAGCTGCGCGCGGTCGGCCTCGTCGCATGCCTTGCTGGCGCGGGCCTCGTAGTCCGGGACGCGCCCGAGCGCTGCGTCGCCCGCGAGGCGGCTGGCGATGCCCTCGACCGACTCGTACGAGCTCACCAGCGACGCGCGCGACTGCGAGCGCGTCCTCGCGATCTCGTCGTCAGTGAGGCCGCCGCTCGCGAACTGGTGGAGGTCCGAGAGCATCGCGGCGAGGGCGTCTCCCGTCTTCTCCGTGACGACGCTCGCCCAGGCCACGACCTGCCCCGGCCCGCGGGACACCGAAAAGCGCGACGACGCGCCGTACGTGTAGCCCCGCTGCTCGCGGAGGTCCTGGTTCAGCCGCGATGTGAAGCTCCCCCCGATGGCGTCGTTCACGCGCGCGAGGGCCGGCAAGTCCGGGCTCGACGCGGCGATGCCGGGCCGGAGCACGGCGATGACCGACTGCGGCGCCTCCGGTCGGTCGACGAGCACGAGCCGCGGCCACGGCCCCTTCGGCGCGAGGGGCGCCAGCGGCGTCGCGGCCGGCGTCGCGGGGGCTTTCCACGAGCCGAGGACCTCGTCGAGCATCGTCGCCAGCGTGGAGCGCGTGATGTCGCCCGCGCACACGAGCGTGGCCCGGTCGGGTCGCCACGCCGCGTGATAGAAGCGCCGGACGTCGTCGAGCCCGATGGCCTGCGCGCTCTTCGGCGTCCCGTCCCAGGGATGTCCGTAGGGATGATCGGGCCCGAACAAGGCCACGCGAAAGACGACGCGCGCGGTCGCGTCGGGGTCCTTCGCGCGCTCGAGCAGCTCGCTTGCCCACAGCTCCTTCACGCGTTTGAACTCACCGGCCTCGAGCCTCGGGCGGGCGACGACGTCGCCGAAGAGGCCGAACGCTTCGCGAAGGTGCCGCGTCAGGACGGTGAGCGAGACCGTGCTCGAGTCGGCGTTCGCCTCCGTCCCGATGCTCGCGCCCAGCGAGTCGATGGCTCGCGCCAGATCGATCGCGCCGCGCTTGCCCGCTCCCTCATCGAGCATCGCCGCCGTCGTGTACGCCACGCCCCCCTTGCCCGGGGGATCGCTGGCGGCGCCCGTGGGCACGGTGATGTCGCAACAGACCACTGGCGCGTCGTGCCGCTCGAGCAACCACACCGTGATGCCGCCGGAGGACGTGAACACCTCCGGAGGCGGAGGCAGGAAGGGCGAAGGCAACCCGGCTTCGGGGCGCGGTCCGAGCGGGTCGGGCGGAGGGGGCACTGTGGACGAGACCGACGCCGGCGGCGGTGGCTGGGGCGGTTGGGGCGGGGGGGCCTGCCCGCCGCACGAGAGGCACCACGCGACCGCCGACGCCGCGAGCGCGACCGAGGTGACGGACCTCATCGTCGGGCCCCCTTCTTGGGGACGGTCGTGAGGACCACGAGGGCGTCTGGCACGAGGACCTTCTTCGCGTAAGCGAGGAGCTCCTGCGGCGTCGCGTTGCGGTAGCGATCGAGATCCCGCTGCACGTACCCCGGATCGCCCACCTCGACCTGATACGTATTGAGGAGCGACGCCCGCGCGGGGATGCTCTGGAGGCGGTCGACGAAGGCCATCTCGTAGCCGTTGCGCGCGCGCTCGAGCTCCTCGGTCGACACCGGCTGCGTCCGTAGAGTCGCGATCCCGTCGAGGAGCGCCTTCTCGACCTTCGCCGGATCGACGTCGGGGTGCACCATCGCGGTCACGAGGAACGACGATCCCAGCGTCTCCGACTCCTGCACGGCCTCGACGCTCTGGGCGATCTTCTGCCCGTAGACGAGCGACCGGTAGAGGCGACTCGCCTTCCCCGAGGTGAGCACGCTGGCGAGGAGATCCAGCTCGGCGTCCCCGGGCGCCAGATGACGCGGCGACTGCCACGCCAGCGTGACCTTCGCCATCTCCACGTCGTCGGGCAGCGTCCGCCGGACGACGCCGGTCAGCGTCGTCTTCCACTCGCCGGAGCCGACCGTGGCCGACGGGTCGGTCGGCTTGCCGCGGCTGGGAATGCCGCCCATCCAGCGGTCGACGAGCTCGCGAGCCTTCGCCGTGTCGAAGTCGCCCGCGATGACGAGGGACGCGTTGGCGGGGTCGTACCACGTGTCGAAGAACTGCTTCACGTCGGCGACGGTCGCTGCGTGAAGGTCGGCCGAGGAGCCGATGACGGGGTGGTGGTAGGGGTGGCCCTCCGGCCAGAGGAGCCCGGGCAGCTCGAGCTCTTCCATGCCGTATGGCTGATTCTCCAGCCGCTGACGGCGTTCGTTGAGGACGACGTCGCGCTGGAGATCGAGCTTGGCCTGGTCGATCTCGCCGCCCAGATCGCGCATGCGGTCGGCCTCCAGCCACAAGAGGAGCGGAAGCGAGGTGGGCGGGGCGATGTCGTAGTAGTCGGTGACGTCGGTGTGGGTCGACGCGTTGTTGTTGCCGCCCGCCTGCTCCATCCACACGTCGAACATGTGCGTGGGCACGCGACGGGTCCCCATGAACATCAGGTGCTCGAAGAGGTGCGCGAACCCGGTGCGCCCGGGACGCTCGACGCGAGAGCCGACCGCGTACTCGATGTTCACGTCGACCTGGGGAACGGCGTGGTCCTCGCTGAAGACGACCACCATGCCGCTCGGGAGCGTCGTCTTCGTGAACGGGATGGTCAGGTCCTCGGCGCTGCCGACGCTCGACACGAGGACGGACGCGAGACCCACGAGCCCGGCGGAGAGTGTTCGTCGCATCGTGCCCAACGTTAGTGGAGCGGGCACCCAGCGCCAGCGCGCTCGAAGTATCTTCCAGCGCGCGTGAAATTCCCCTCGGGGGAGACGCACTCGCGACCCCGATTCGCCTTGCAACGGCGGGCGCCTGGGCTCTACTCCACCCGCCCCCGAGGAGTGCTCCCATGCGCGGCCGGTTCCTTTCGATAGCCTCGTTCCTGACCATCCTCGCGATGGCCCTCGCGCCAGCCTGCGGCGGGGCGACCGATCCGCACGATCTCCTCGCAGGGGCCGGGGGCGACGGCACCAGCTCGGGTGGAGTCGATGCCGGGCACGACACGGGCAGCCACGTCGGACCGGGCCCCGACTCGGGTTCGGCGCCCGACACCGGGATGGCGGTCGACTCGAGCACCGGGCCCATGGACTCCGGGTTCACCCTCCCCGAGGCCGGCCCGCAGCCCGATGCGGGCGGAGACGGCTTCTCGTGCCCGCCGACGACGTGCAAGGAGCCGCGCGTCTGCTGCGCGACCGGCACCGGCCAGGGCAGCACGCCGACCTTCGTGTGTCAGGACGCCAGCAAGGCGTGCGGCAACACGACCAGCCCGGGGACGCCCATCTCCTGCGCCGTCGCCGCCGATTGCAACGGCGACGTGTGCTGCGGCGACAACCTCAACGGCTTCTACTCACGGGTGGCCTGCGCGGCCACCTGCGCGGGGACGACCACCGGCGGCGCCACGGAGATCACCTTCTGCGATCCCGCGGGCGACGACTGCCCTGCGGGGACGACGTGCCAAGCCAGCCAGGTGCTGGAGGGCTACAACGTCTGCAACTGACGTGTCGTGCACGGGTCTGGGGTGCGAACCTGCACGCCAACCGAGCCAAGCCCGCCCGCGCGGCATGTAAGGCCGGCGGCCCCGGGCGCGTTTCTCCTTCGTGAACCTGGCTGTCGCGCTACCGACTATGCTGCGCCGCGTGGCGGGGCCGTCCGACAGCGACGAGCAGCTCGAGCGCGAGCGGCGCCTCGTCGAGCGGGCACACGCCGGGGACAGGTCCGCCGTCGGCGACCTGCTGACGACGTACGGGCCGGCACTCTACCGGAGCGTGCTCCTACCGCGTCTCGGCTCGGACGCCGCGGCCCGCGACGCCCTGTCGGAGGTATACGAGCGCGTCGTCGAGCGCTTCGACCGCTTCACCTGGCAGAACGTCGGCTTCTGGCCATGGCTCCGCACCGTGGCGCTGCGGGTGGCCCTCGACCAGCTGCGGGCGCGAAAGCGCCTCGTCCTGTGGGACGCCGAGGACGTCGCCCGTGAGCTCGACACGACGCAAACGGTGACCCCCGTCGACCAGAAACTGAGCGAGCATCGCGACCGCCAGGCCGCGCGCGCCAGGGTCGAGGAGGCGCTCTCCCGCATTCACCCTCGATACGCACGAGCCATCCGCCTGCGTGTCCTCGAGGAGCGCTCACGCGAGGAAGTCGCGCGCGAGCTCGAGGTGTCGCTCGCCACGTTCGATGTCGTTCTTCACCGCGCGATGCAGTCGCTGCGCAAGGTGCTCGGGCCGCCCGCGGAGCCGAGCGCACCGGCGCCGCGCCGTGAGGCTGCCGTCCAGGATGTTCCCCCCTCCCGCAAGGCCCCCGATGTCTGATCCGCGCAATCGCCCCGAACACCCGCTCACGATGGACCCCGATGCCCCCGCGACCGACGAGGAGCTCGCCGAGTCCGCCAAGCTGCGGGACGCGCTCGAGGACGCGAGCTGCCCGAACGACGACGCCGCGCTGGCCCGGGCGGTGTCGTCGGCGTGGTCCCCGCGAGACCTCCCCGCGGACGCGCACCGGAAGCTCGTCGAGCAGGCTCTCGTCCGCCACGACGCGCGACGACGGCGCAACCGGGTCGTTCGCGTCTCCTTCGGGGCCAGCGCCGTGCTGGCGCTCGCGGCGGCCATCCTCCTCTATGTACGGAGCGACCGCCCGCCGCCGGACACGGTGCACGTCGTGGCGACGATGGCCGTCAGCCGCTCGACCCAGGCCCTCTTCCCGGACCGGTTCGCGCCGAGCGGCGGCGAGTCGGCCAGGATCGATCGGATTGCGATGGCGCGCGCGGCCGACCTGCGCGACAACGAGTTCGCCAAGTGGGGCGTGCGATGAAACCGGGTTGGCTCCTCCTCGCGCTGGCCGTCGGCGGCGCCACCGTCGGCATCGCGACCGGCTGCCGCGGCGAAGGATCGACCGCCGGATGCCCCAGCGCCGAGCCCGCGGGGCCGCCCGTCGACGCGGCCCTCATGGCGTTCCTGTCCGCCGCTCGCTCGCTCCACCACGAGGCGGACATCCGCCAGAGCGCGAACGACACCGTCGGAGCCATCGCAGCGCTCGAGCGGCTGGTGGCCCTGCCCGCACCAGCAGCCACGGAGGTCGATGAGGTGGTCGCAGACGCGCGTGCGCGCCTCGCGGAGCTGCGCCTCGGGCAAGGGGACGTCGACGGAGCAGACAGGGACGTCCAGGCCGGGCTTCAGCGGGTGACGGGGCCCACGTACTTCCGCGGGCACCTTCTCGAGGTCGCGGGGCTCCTCGAGGAGGCGCGGGCTGGCGCGCTCGCGGACGCCGGCAAGAGCGACGCGGCGGCGCGTGCCCGGGCCAAGGCGGTGGATCTGCTCGAAGAGGCGGTCAAGGTCCAGGAGCGGGTGATCGATCACGCGCTCGCCGACGGTGGGAAGGATGGAGAGAGATGAGCAGAACGCCGAGCCACGCGCGGCGGGTTTCCCTCGTACCGCTCGTCCCCGTGGTGCTCGTGCTCCTCTGCCGCTGCGGGGGCGCCCAGCAGTCCCAGGCGCCTGCCTCGACCGCACCGAACGCGCCCGCCTACGAACGCGACGAGGCGCCGCCCGCGTCGGCGGCTCCCCCAGGAGGGGGCGTGCACATCGCACCGGAGCCGCCGGGTGCTCCTCCTGTCGTTCCACCGCCCCCGCCGCCGCCGCCACCCGCCGATCAGCCCGCCGAGCGGGGAGCCGCGCGGATCGCGGCCCGGGCCGAGCTCGACCGTGCCCAGCGTGACCTCGAGTCGGCCGCGACCGACTGCGAGTCCGCTTGCCGCGCGCTGGCCTCGATGGAGCGAGCGACGTCCCATCTTTGCTCGCTCGCCGAAGAGTCCGACGATCAGCGGCGCTGCGACGACGCGAGGCTACGGCTCACGGCAGCCCGTGGTCGCGTGCGCTCCGCCTGCGGCGGGTGCCGGTGACCTCTCCGGGCGATCGCTCGGATCGGCGCGATCTCCGTGAAGGCGGCGAGTGGACGACGCTGCAGCGCTCCAAGAACGACGCGCTCTGGCTCCTGGCCTCCCTGGCGCTGGTGGCCACTCGCCCGCTGCCGCTGTTTGCTCTGCGCGCGCTCGGTCGGGCCATCGGTCATACGGCCCACCTCCTCGTCGGGGGCGCGAGACGCACGGCGCGGGACAACGTCGCCCGGGTGTTCCCGGAGCTCGGCACCCGGGCGCAGCACGCACTGGTGCGGCGCTGCTTTCTCTCGATGGGCGAGCTGCTCGCCGAGACGGTCGCGATGCTCCGCACGAGGGGCTCCCCTCCGATGCTCGTCGTGTCCGCGGATGCGCAGGCGGTGCTCGGGGAGGCGCGCGCCGAGGGGCGCGGGGTGCTCTTCGCGTCGGCCCACCTGGGGCCCTGGGAGCGTGTGGCCGCCTCCCTCGTCGCCGCCGGGGTGCCGCTCGTGGCACTCGTTCGCGAGAGCTACGATCCGCGGTTCTCGGGCCTCTACGAGAGGCTCCGCGGCGCCCACGGCGTGCGGGTGGTCTGGCGAGCGAGCCCTGGGGCGGCCGCGCGCATCCTGCGGACGCTCCGTGCCGGCGGGGTGCTCGGCGTCCCCATGGACCTCCGGTCGCGCGTCCCGTCCTGCGACGCCCCCTTCCTCGGCCACCCTGCCCCGACCGCCGTGGGACCCGCCCGCATCGCGCTACGCGCCCGCGCCCCGGTCGTGGTCGGCACGGCCGCGCCTGGACCGGACGGCTCCCTGGTCGTCACCGCCACCCGGATCGACTCGAGCGGCCTGCCGCGCGACAAGGGCGGCGCCCACGAGCTGACCCGCAGGATCAACGCCGAGCTGTCACGCCGTATCCTCGCCCTGCCTCACGCCTGGGTGTGGATGCACGACCGATGGATCGCCGGAACCGGAGTATGATCGGGCCCGGAGGTTCTCGTTGTCCGACGCGCGCGTGCGCACGCCGAAGCCCGTCCCTGACCGCCGCGATGTGCGCAGCGCCCCGCTGTCGCCCGCGGACGGTTTCGTGCTGTCGCGTGTCGACGGGATCGCGACGGAGAAGGACATCCTCGCGACCACGGGCCTGCCCGACGACCAGGTGCAGGCCTCGCTGGCGAAGCTCGAGGCGCTGGGGCTGATCACGTTCGACGGAGCGCGGCCTCCGACGCCGGTATCCTCCGGGATGCTCGCCGCCGCACCCGCCGCAGAGGCGCACGTCACCTCGTCGACGCAGCTCCGGGCCGCCACGCCTCGACCCGAGCTGCCTCTGACGCCCGAAGAGGAGGTCATTCTCGGCGAGGAGGTCGAGCTCGACGTCGATATACGCCGCCGTGTGCTGGTGATGCATCGCGGCCTCGCTCGCCTGGACCACTATGCCCTGCTGGGCGTGGCTCCGTCGGTCGACCGCAAGGGGGTCAAGCGCGCGTACTTCGACCTCGCGGCGAAGTTTCACCCGGACAAGTACTTCCGCAAGAGTCTCGGCTCCTACAAGATCCGCATGGAGACGATCTTCGGGCGCATCACCCAGGCGCACGACACGCTGACCAGCAGGGAGGGACGCGCGGAGTACGACGCGTACCTCGACGAGCAGCGCCGGTCGCGCAGCATCGAGGACCTGCTCGCCGACGCGCTGGCGGAGGTGTCACGCGCCGAGGAGAACATCGAACGGGAGGTCAGCGCGCACGAAGCGGTACCGATCGTCCCTTCTGCCCCCCCGTCCGCGCCGTCCCTGCGCAACGCCAGCTCGACCACGAGCACCTCGTCCGGCTCGCGCGGCGTGGATCCCGCCGTCCGCAGAGAGGCGCTGGCCCGACGCCTGCTGGCCGGGCGCAGCCCGTCTGGCTCGGTGTCATGGAGCACACCTCCCAACGCAGGCACCTCGTCGACCCAGTCGAACCCGTCGACCTTCGACGCGATGGAGGCGCTTCGCCGGCGGTACGAGGAGCGAAAATCGATGGCTCAGTCCGTCCAGGCCCGCAAGTACATCGCCAACGCGGAGAGCGCGATGGCGGCGGGGGACGCGGTCGCCGCCGCCAACGCGTTCCGGGTGGCCATGACTCTCTCGCCGGGCGAGCCGGGGCTCGTTCAGCGTGCGAAGGAGGCGCAGACGCGAGCGGACTCCATCCTGGCCGAGACCTACACGCGACAGGCCTCCTACGAAGAGAAGAACGAACAGTGGGCCGACTCCGCGCGTTCCTGGGCCCGCGTGTGCCGGGCGCGTCCGGACGACGCGACGCCGCACGAGCGGGCGGCCAACGCCCTGGTCAAAGCGGGGGGTGATCTCCACGAGGCGTCCCGGCTCGCGCTGCGCGCTTGCACGCTCGACGCCGCGAGCGCCCCCTTCCGGACGACTCTGGCCAACGTCTATCTTGCGGCTGGGCTCACCCGGAACGCACGGCGCGAATTGGAGACGGCCGCCCAGCTGGCGCCCCATGATGATAACATCCAGGCGATGCTCAAGCGCGTGGGCAAGTCGGCGTAACGCCTGGGCTCCACGTCAGTTGCGAAGGGAGACGCGTGCGGATGGAGAAGGTGATCGGGATCGACCTGGGGACGACCAACTCGTGCGTGGCCATCGTGGAGAACGGCGTGCCGACGGTCATCCCCAACCGAGGCGGCTACAAGACGACGCCGTCGATGGTGGCGGTCACCGAGGCGGGCAAGCGCCTGGTCGGCCACATCGCCAAGCGCCAGGCCATCACCAACGCCGAGAATACGGTGTACGCGGCCAAGCGTCTCATCGGGCGCAAGTGGAGCTCCCCGCAGGTGAAGAATGCGGTGGCGACCTCCAGCTACCGGATCGTGCAGGGCCCGCATGCCGACGTGCGCATCGTGCTGCGCGAGAAGGAATACGGCGTCCCCGAGATCAGCGCCATGGTGCTCCAGGAGATGAAGCTCATCGCCGAGGACTACCTCGGCGAGGGGGTGACCAAGGCCGTCATCACCGTGCCCGCCTACTTCAACGACAACCAGCGACAGGCCACCAAGGACGCCGGCGAGATCGCCGGACTCGACGTCATCCGCATCATCAACGAGCCCACGAGCGCCGCGCTGTCCTACGGCTTCGGCAAGAACGTCGAGAAGACCATCGCCGTGTACGACTTCGGCGGCGGCACCTTCGACATCTCCATCCTCGAGATCGGCTCGAGCGCGGTGTTCAAGGTCATCGCGACGGCGGGCGATACCTTCCTCGGCGGCGAGGACGTCGACGCGCGGATCATCGACTGGCTGGTGCAGGGCTTCAAGGAAGAGCACTCCATCGATCTGCGCCAGGACCGGATGGCGCTTCAGCGCCTGAAGGACGCCGCCGAGAAGGCCAAGTGTGAGCTCTCGAGCGTGCGCGAGACGGAGGTCAATCTCCCTTTCATCATCTCGAGCGGCCGCAACGAGGCGCTGCACCTCCAGCGAACCATCGATCGAAAGACGCTCGAGGAGCTGTCGGCCGACCTCATCGAGCGCACCATCGACATCTGCAAGCAGACGCTGGCAGACGCCCACCTCGAGAAGGAGGACATCGAAGAGGTCGTCCTCGTGGGCGGGATGACGCGGATGCCGAAGATCCAGCAGGCCGTCGCCGACTTCTTCGAGCGGGAGCCGTGCAAGGGTGTGCACCCCGACGAGAGCGTCGCTCTCGGCGCAGGCATCCAGGGCTCTGCCCTCACCGACGACAAGCAGGAGATGGTCCTGCTCGACGTGACGCCGCACGCGCTCGGGATCATGACCCAGGGCGGCTACTTCGAGGAGCTCATCCCGCAGAACACCACCGTCCCCACCCACCGCACGAAGATCTTCACCACCAGCCGCGAAAACCAGACGGCGGTGAAGATCGTCGTCATGCAGGGCGAGAGCGAACGCGCCGAAGACAACGAGCTGCTCGGGGAGTTCATCCTCACCGGCCTGCGCCGCGCGCCGAAGGGCACGGTGGAAATCGAGGTCACCTTCGAGATCAACGCCGACGGCATCGTCAGCGTGCACGCGAAGGACCTGGAGACCGGCAAGGAGCAGTCGATCGAGGTCACCGCGTCGAGCGGTCTGACGCGCGACGAGATCAAGGACATGCTGGACGGGGCGAAGGACTACATGGTCGAGCGTCGTTCGACCGAGGAGTTCGAGGCGGCCAAGCAGGAGGCCGAGCGTATCGTCGGCGAGATCGAGCGGCTCTTCCCCCAGGTCGAGCAGATCGTCGCGGCCAGCGACTTCGGGCGGGATGCGATCGAGAAGGCGCGGGCCATCGTCGCCAAGGCGCGCACCGCCATCGGCAAACGCGACGTCGCCGCCGTGAAGGCGGAGATCGAGGGCCTCTCGCGAACGCACCGCATGTTCAAGGGCGTGGTGGCAAAGACGCACTGAGATGACCGACGACCCCCGGAAGAAGCGCAGCGCCGCGCCGACCGAGCCGTCCGATGCGGAGAGCGAGAACGAGCGCCCGACGGTGAGCCCGCCGTTCGACGTGGAGGCGTTCGCGCGCCAGGCGTCGGGGCCGTCTTCACAGCGCCGGTTCTCGCCCGAGGCCCCGACGCAGCGACCTCCGCCGCCCGGCGCGCTGCCCGACTTCGAGGTGGGCGAGGTGCGGGGCCAGCAGATCACGTTGACCGACGAGGCCGAGCTCGAGGCGGCGCGGCTGGCGTCGAGCGTGCGCAGCGAGCCTCCGCCCGGTAGGCCCACCGCCCTCGCCATCGCCGACGCGCTCGCGCCCAGCTCGGGCACCCATCCTGCAGTGGTGCCCCCGCGCAGCGTCACCCCGACCAGCATCGAAGCGGCGGTGCTCGGGGCCATTGGCTCGTCGGCCGGGCCGGAGATCACCGAGCGCACGATCGAGGACCCTGCAGCCGAGATGCGCGAGCGCTTCTCGCTCGGTGACTACACCGGGGCGCTCGAGATGTCGGAGCTGATTCTCGCCGAGGAGGCCGGCAATCTGGAGGCCGCCGAGTGCGGCGAGAACTGCCGGAGCGTGCTGGAGCAGATGTACGCGGCTCGACTCGGGCCCCTCGAGCGCGTGCCGATGGTGGTCGTGCCGCGCACCCAGATGCGTTGGCTGTCGATGGACCACCGGGCAGGGTTCATCCTCTCGCTCATCGACGGGTCGTCGAGCGTCGACTTGATTCTCGACGTCTGCGGCATGCCGAAGCTCGACGCTCTTCGCATCTTGCAGGAGCTCGTACAGCAGAAGATCGTCGCCTTCCGGTGACGCGCCTTAACGCAGAAAAGACGAAGCGCAAGTGAAAGTTCCGCGCGGGTCACGAGCCCGCGTTGCGTCGGTTTTGCGCGTTGCGTGTGCTGTTCGAGGAAGCTACACCCTGGAGAAGCGAATGGACGGTCGCACGCAACAAGCGGAGGAGCTACGTCGCCAGATCGAGTGGACGCTCGCACGCGCAGTCGACCCCAGCGACGTCCTCCCGATGCTCCACCGACTCGCCCGTCTCGCCGTCGACGGCTCCGACGAGAACCTCTTCGCGAACCTGCACCTGGCCGAGCTACTGGTCGAGCGCGACCCCTGGCGAGCGGCGCTCTACGCGAAGCGCGTGCTGGCGCATCGACCCGGCGACGACCGCGGATGGGCGACGCTCGCGCTCTGCCAGACCCTTCTCGGCAACTACCGGTTCGCGGTGAGTGCCTACCGTCACGCCCTGACCAGCGCGCCGAAGAACCCCTGGTACGCGCACAACCTCGGGCACCTGCTCGACGTGGCGCTCGGACAGGCCAGGGACGCGGTAGGGTGGCTCAAGAGGGCGTACCAGAGCGCGGCCTACAGTGGCGAGGTGGCCGCCAGCTATGCCCACGCGCTCGCTCGCGTCGGCCGCATCGCCGAGGCGCGCAAGGTGCTAGGCCGCGCCATGAAACGCACTGCATCGCGCGAGCACACGGCCATGCTCCGGTGGCTCGACCAGGGGGCGCCTGCCGACAAGGACCATCCGCTACCGCGCCCGGCCCCGGTGCCGTCGCTCGCGTCGCGCGAGCGCGACGACGGAGACGACGACGCCCCGCGGTCCCGGACCAAACGCGACGAGGCGCCCTCGCGACGGCAGCTTCGCTCACCGGTGGTCGCCGAGCTCGACGCCGTCCTCACACGCGGCCTGGCCAACCTCCCCCTGGACGCGAAACAGCGCGCGCGCGCCAAGGCGCTGGCTCGCGATGCCCTCTCCTACTTCTCGCGTCCGACCGGCGCCCGTGGGGGCGCTGCCGTGCAGGCGGTGGCCGCCGCCGTGGCCTACGCCATCGTCTACGTCGACCACATACCGCTCACCCAGGCAGAGGTGGCCGCGTGCTTTCGCGTGGGCGTGGCCAGCCTCCGGGCCCGCTTCAGCGAGCTGCGCGCCCACCTGGATCTCATGCCGGGCGATGCTCGCTACGCGACCCTTCGACGCCGATAAAGCGGGGACCGTCGAAATCTTCGGGCCGTCTCGGGCGAAGGAATGCGGGCTGGGTACGGCGCGCTTTCGCGTGCATCCTCCCCATCACCTAGGCTAGCCAGAGAAAGCCATGCGCAAGGCCCTGCTTCCCCTCCTTCTGCTGCTGCTGCTCCCCGCTCCGGCCCACGCCCAGGGGGCAGCCCCGGCCCAGCCCGCTGCGTCGGCCGCCGGCCAGCTCGCGCTCCCTCCGCCGCCCGTCGTGAGCGACGCGATGCTCGCTCCGGTGCCGCCGCCGAGGCGCGTGCTCTCCTCCTGGCAGGAGGCCATCACCTATCTCCGGGCGCGCTCCACCGACCTCAAGATCGCGCTCGACCAGGTGCTCCAGGCGGAGGCCCTGACGCGCATCGCGCTCGCGCAATACTTACCCAGCCTGTCGTCGACCGGCGTCATGAACCACCAGCTCATCACCTCGAGCGGCATCTACATCTCGAGCGCCGGCGCCTCGAGCAGCACGACCACGTTCAGCAGCAACCTGCAGCTCCAGCAGACGCTGCTGAACGTCCAGCAGTTCGACCAGATCAGCATCGACGAGCTCAACGAGGACGCCACCAAGCTCTCGGTCGACGACAAGAAACGCACCCTGGCATTGAGCCTCGCCAATCAGATCGTCGCTGTGGTGACCGCCGAGCGCAGCGCGGACATCAACCGCGTGGGGTTGAGGGTGGCGCTCGAGCAGCTCGAGATCACGCGTCGCAAGCAGGCGCTCGGAGCCGCCAACGGACTCGACGTGGTTCGCGCCCAGCAGAACGCGGCGAACGCGCGCGCCGCGCTCGTGAGCGGCGACGAGTCGCTGCGCGAGGCTCGCGAGGCGCTCGGGCTCGCCCTGGGAGTCCCCGAGGAGACCGGCGTCGCCCCCAACCTCAACGTCGACGGCCTGGCCCAGAGCGCGATGGCGTCGTGTCACATCGTGACGGACGTGGACGCCCGCCCCGACATCGCCGCGGCCAGGACCAACCTCGATGTCGCCAAGCGCAACCTCCGCAACGTCTACTACCAGTTCATGCCCACGCTGAACGCGCAGAGCACGGCGACGCAGATCTCGCCGGCGCCCGCGTTCGGCGCTCCGGACCCGACGTGGAACATCCAGGCTGTCCTCCAGGTGCCCTGGTTCGACGGCGGCATCCGGTACGGCAACCTCCGAAACGCGCGCGCGCTGGAGGACATCGCGGCGCAGACGCTGGAGTCGCTGCGCCGGGCGGCGCTCATCCAGATCCAGCAGGCGCAGCGGCAGCTCGTCGTCGCCGAGCTTTCCGACAAGGTGGCCATCGAGCAGCGCGATCTGGCAGCGCAGAACGACCAGATGACCCAGACGGCCTACACAGTCGGTCAGGGAACCAGCCTCGAGCTCGTGACGGCCTCCGAGGCGCACCGTCAGGCGGAGCTGAACCTCGCGCTGGCGGACTTCGGTGTCGTCAAGGCGCGACTGCTCGCGGTGCTCGCCCTCGCCACGTGCCCCTGGTGACGGGACGTCATGACCCCTGCGGCGCGGCGCTGTCCCAACCGCTGACCATCGCGAGGTTGCTCATCGCGACGTTGTAATCCATCAGCGCCTGGAGGTGCTGGACGCGGGCGTTGAGGTAGGAGCGGAGGGGAAAGTTGAGCGAGGTCTCGTTCCACGTGCCCAGATCGATGTGGTCTTGCACGTTCGCGATCCACTGCTTGGTGATGTGCTCGGCCTTCTCCCACGCCTCTTCGCGCGCCTTGGCCTCGACCGCGTCGGCGTAGGCCTTCTCCACCTCGAGCCCGGCGTTGCCGAGCGCCAGCCGCTGGAGCGCGCGCGTCTCCTCGAGCTGGGCCTCGGCCTGCTGCGTGCGGGCCGCCTGCGGGAGGAGGTCGAGGCTCCACCGCATGCCGAGGCCGCCCACGTATCCGAAGCCGTTGAACGGGTCGGAGGCGAAGAGGTTGTTCTGCTGCGTCGCGCTCGGCGTCGACGTGAAGCTCGCGCCGAGGGTCAGGCCGATGTCCGGATAGAGCCTCGCGCGGTTGTAATCGACGAGAGCCCTGCGAGCGACGACCCCTGCCCGGGCCATGTTCACGTCGGGCCTCAGGATGCGTGCCGCCTCGAGGTACTGCGCGACCGCTACGAGCGGGCGGTCCGGCCTCTTCAACGGCTCGTCGACGACGTCATAGCCCACCTCGACCCCGGTCAGAAACCGGAGAGCCGCCACGGCGTACGTCTCTCCCTTCGGCGCCTGGAGCGCCTGCGCGATGACCTCTTGCTTGTAGGTCTCGAGGCTGAGGCGGTCGGTGTCGTTCACGCCCTGATCGCCCTTGGCGAGCCTCTCCTTGATTCCAGTGATGGCCTTGTCGAGGCGGTCGGTCGCGTCCTTCGCGATGTACGTCACGTCACGCGCGAACTGCAGGCCGAAGTATGCCCGGCGCACGTCCATCCGCATGCCCTGCCGTGCCTTCTCCATGTCCCACTCGGAGACGCGGACGTTCGCCTCGGCCGCCTCCAGCGACGAGGTGATCTTGCCGAACGTGTAGAGCGGGACGACCCCCCCGATGTCGAAGTGGACGGCGGGCTGCAAGCAGGTGCTGCACGTCCCGATGCCCAACCCGGTGATGTTCCGGGAGTTGAGCGTCGTCCCGTCGGGAAAGATGACGGTGCCGACGAGCGGGGGTGTCACCCCGAAGAGCGCGTTGGCGGACCACTGAAACCAGGGCGTCCAGCGGACCTCTTCCAGCTGCGCGTGCGTGTACGCGAGGCGCGCCCGCGCCGCCCACAGGTTGGGGAAGTTACGGTCGGCCAGCGCCAGGCTTTCTTCGAGCGTGAACTGGTGCGCGCGGATGGTCGGGCGCGCGAGCACCGCGTCGTCCGCGGGGGTCGCCGACGCCGCGGGGCCCGGGTCGGCGGCGCGCGCGGGCACCGCGACGACGACCGCCGCGCACACGGCGCAGGCGACGAGGGGCAGGCTCCACGTGCGGGTCATCACGGCTGCGCGCCCTTATAACGCGGGGCCGCCCGAGGCGCGACTCTGCCGCTACTCGTCGTCCTTGTGCCGCTTCAGAAGGCGGCGAAAGTTCGAGCGGTCCAAGCCCGCCTGGCGGGCCGCCTCGGACATGTTGCCGCCCGTCTTGCGCAGGAGCTCGCCCGTGTACGACTCGTCGAAGTGCGCCACCAGCCGCCGCTTCGCCTCCGCGTACGGCAGCGCAGCCAGCTCGGAGAGCAGCGGAGCGCCCGGATCGTGGGGCTCGGTCGCGGGCGCGCTCGCCGCCACAGTGCGCGCGGGGCCGACCCCGGGCATCGTCCCCGACTCGCGCAGCATCGACGGCTGTCGCGCGAAGGGCAGATCGGCCGGGGTGATGACCGCCTTCTGCGAGAGAACCATCGCGTGCTCGATGGCGTGCTCCAGCTCCCGCACGTTCCCCGGCCAGTCGTACTCGCAGAGCGCCCGCGCGGCCTCCGGGGACAGCCGCTTCACCTCTCGCTGCATGCTGCGGGCGAACTTCTGGAGGAAGTAGCTCGCCAGGAGGAGGACGTCGTCGCCGCGGTCGCGCAGCGCCGGCAGCTCGATGGCGATGACGTGGAGACGGTAGTAGAGGTCGCGCCGGAACTGCCCGTCCTGGATGCGGCTCATGAGGTCGACGTTCGTCGCCGCCAGCACGCGCACGTCGACGGTACGTGTCTCGTCGGCCCCCACGCGCTTGATCTCCCCCTCTTGCAGCACCCGGAGGAGCTTCACCTGCGCGGCCAGTGGAAGGTCCCCCACCTCGTCGAGGAGGATCGTCCCGCCGTCCGCCGTCTCGAAGAGACCGGCCCGCGCCGTCTGCGCCCCCGTGAAGGCCCCGCGCACGTGACCGAAGAGCTCCGACTCCACGAGCTCCTTGGGGATGGCGCCGCAGTTGACGGCGACGAACGGCTTCTTGGAGCGCGTGCTGTGCTGGTGGATGGCGCGCGCGACGAGCTCCTTGCCCGTGCCGCTCTCGCCGAGGATCATCACCGTGGACGACGTCGGCCCCACCCCGTCGATGAGCCGGAACACCTCGAGGATCTTCGGCGAGTCGCCGATGATCTCCCCGAAGCGCTCCTTGGAGAGAAGGACCTGCTCGAGCTGCTGCGCGCGGACCGCCAGGCGCCGGTGCTCGGCCGCCTTCCTGACCGCGTGCGCCACGGCGTCGTTCGAGTGAAACGGCTTGGTCAGGAAGTGATACGCGCCCGCCTTCATGGCGGCGACGGCGGAGTCGACGTCGGCGAACGCGGTCATGAGGATCACTTCGCACGGGAACCCCAGCGCCTTGACGCGCGCGAGCACCTCGAGCCCCCCGAGGCCGGGCATCATCATGTCCACCAGCGCAACGTCGGGCGGCGTCCGCTGGATGTACTCCAGGCCCTGGTTGCCATCCTCCGCCACGTCGACCTTCATCCCGCGTGTCTCGAGGACTCGCGCCAGGCTGCGTCGCAACGCCGGCTCGTCGTCGACGACCAGCACGTGCACGGGGCGCAACGTGTCGTCGGCGAGCGGGGGAGGTGCCGCGCTCAACGTGGGGCTGGGGCCAGAGGTCGATACGCTCACTTCGACTGCGAGCGTAAACCCGCGCCCGGCGCTTTGGCCAACGGCAGCACGCCCGCGACCGCGAGCACCTTGCGGGCAAGCGTCGAATGTGCGCGCGACGCGAGCTCGTCGACACGCACGACTTCGACGGCCTCGTAGTCCGGCCCTGGAGGCGACCACCGACGCCGCCTGCCCAGGGGCGCGACCGAGACGGCGATCTCCATCCGGCGGTGCGATAGCACGTGCACCACGCGACCGGCGGGGCGCAGCGTCCCCTCGATCCCCAGCACGGCTGCCAGCGGGCCCGGGTCGACCCCATCGGCAGCGGGCGGCTCCCACAGCCCGCCGAACAGCGCGTCCCTGCGGCGGCGTGCCAGGACGACCTGAGACGACGAGGCGATGACGAGCGCCACCCGCTTCACGGGGATGGGCTTGCGCTTAGGAGCGGTCCGCGGCAGCGCGCCCGCGATGCCGAGCGCCCTCCCCTGGCACTCCGCCGACACGGGACACTCGCCGCAGCGCGGCTCGCGCGGCGTACACACCATCGCACCCAGCTCCATCAGCGCCTGATTCCAGTCCCCGGGGGACCCGTCCACCTCGGCCACGAGCTCCTCGGCGATCGCCCACACCCGCCCCGCGCCGGCCGCGCTCTTCACGTCGTCCTCGATGGCAAAGAGCCGCGCCAGCACGCGCGCGACGTTCCCGTCGACCAGCGCCGCCCTCTTGCCGAACGCGATGCTCGCGATGGCGCCCGCCGTGTAGGCCCCCACGCCCTCGAGCTCCCGCAACCCCTCCGGGCTCCGGGGGAGCCGCCCGCCGTGCTCCGCGGCGACCGCCTTGGCCGCGGCGTGGAGCATGCGTGCGCGCCGGTAGTACCCGAGCCCACTCCAGAGGGCGAGGACGCGCTCCTCCGTCGCCTCTGCCAGGCTTGCGACATCGGGCAGCTCGCGGAGAAAGCGCGCGTAATAGGGGAGGACCGTCTCCACGCGTGTCTGCTGGAGCATCGTCTCGCTCACCCAGATGGCGTAGGGGTCCCGGGTCCTCCGCCACGGAAGGTCCCGCGACGACCGCCCGTACCAATCGAGGAGCGCGCGCGTATTCATGGTCGAGAAAACTAGTGCGAAGGGCAGGGTGCGCTATGTTGAGGAAACCTGGGGTATGAGCGAGCAGCGAGCCAAACCTCTCGCGCACGTCGCGCCGCTCGACGAAGCGCCAAGCATCTCGACGGTAAGGCCGCCGTTCGATCCGCTGGAGTTCGCCCGCGACAGCGAGTCGATGATCCGCATCGGCGAGGCCGATCCGCCGTCGAATCGCCCGACGGCTCCGCCTCCGCCCGGCCTGCCGCAGTACCAGGCCGGGCTCACGAGCGGCATGATGCACTCGCTCGCCAACGTGGGCCCCGACACGGTGCCGTCGCTCGCCATGGCGGGTGAAGACCTGGCGTGGTTCGAGCTGCCGGAGCCCGCGGCCTCGCTGCTGGGGCACGTGGATGGGGCCACCAGCATCGGCGTCCTCTCCGCGCACGCCGGCGTCGGGCTCGACGCGGCGATGGCCACGTTCCACGAGCTTGCGCGCCAGGGCATCGTCACTTTGAGCCGATGACGGTGTACTTCAGGGCGAAGGCGCCCTGGTCGTTCGGCGACTGCCCGTCGACGACCACCCAGTAGGTCCCTGCCTCCAGCATCGTCTCGATCGACGTTCGCTTCGTGCCGTCCGCGTCGTTGCTGCAGGCGAGCTCCACGCTCCCGGAGGCTCGTACCGCGTCGCCGCAGGACTTCCGCAGCGCCAGCAGCGCTTCGAACCCCGTGGCAGTCACCTCAACCCTCACCTTGGCGCGCGAGGCGAGAGAGATGCGGAAGACGCGATCCGGGCCGCTCGGGGCGATGTCGTGAGGGGTACCGCACGACGTCGCGAAGCGATCGCCCGCCCCCACCGTGGTCCCGCCCGCGATGCGGCCCTGGGTGAGCAAGGGAGCGCTCGCGCACGTCGCCGACTGCGGGCCGAGGTCCTGCAGCACCCACTGCAGCTCGAACCGCCCCAGCGACGCGCTCGTCGCCCCGTCGACCCCGACGAAGTACGTCCCTGGCGCGAGCACCTCGTCGAGCTGGGGGCCGCAGCCGACCTCCGACGCGCGGTCGCCGCAGCGGCGCCAGGCCACCAGCACGTGCGGCGCCTCCTCGTCCTGCAACGCCGCCCGGAACCGCGAACGCCTCGCGACGTCCAGCCGGTACACCACGTCCGCGGCGCCGCTCCCGCCGCAGCTCCCGGCCACGTCGTCGCGCGCCGTGAACGTGTCGCCCGCGGTGGCGTTGCTCGGATTGCTCATGCCGCCTGCGCCCCCTCCCAGCGCGACCGCGTCGCCGCAGCCGTCCCCGACGGTGCCGCTCCCTGCGAGCGGCGCGGTCTCGAGCGACAGCGTGTAGTGACCCGCGGCCTCGCGCTCTCGCGCGTCGGCGAAGACGGTGTATGCGCCCGGATCGAAGAGGCCCGTCACCGCGGCGTCGCTCGAGGCCAGCGGCGGCTCGCCGCACGCGGTCTCGCTCTCGGCGTCGTTGCACGCGCGGCGCACGTGGACCACCGGCGCGACGTCATCCGAGTGCTCGACCAGACGGACGCGCGCCCGCGACGCGAGGTCGAAGCGCCACGGCGAGTCGAGCCCCTCGGCCCCGCCGCCGCAGCTCGCCTCCGCGTCGTTGGCGGCCCCCTCCGTCGTCCCTGTGACCGGGGCGCCCGAGCCGAGGAGCGGCGCGCGCCGGCACGCGTCCGACAGCGCCACCACGTCGGCGACGGAGACCGTGAGCTTGTAGCCGCCCGACTCCTGGTTGTAGCCGTCGACGAAGACGAAGTACTTGCCCGGCTCGAGCACGCGTTCGATGTGCGACTTGTTGCGGCCGCCGGTCGGCGAGTCGTCGTTGCACTCGACCTCCGCGCTCTCGTCGGCGCAGTCGTCCTTCCGGACGTAGAGGACCGAGTCGAAGCGCGCGTCCACGTCGAGCACCACGCGCTGGCGCCTCGGCACCTCCAGCAGGTAGACGATCTCGCGCGCGTCGCTGTGGTCGCACGAGCCCGAGTTCACGCTCTCGCCGGTGCGAGTCGTCCCCGTCGTCGTGCCCGCGGCCAGAGGCACCGGGGACTCGCACGTCCCTGCCCCGCGCAGCGTCGACGCCGGAGCCTGCGCGCTCGCCGCCGGCGCCCCGGAGCTCACGCTGCCGGCCCAGGTGGCCACCACCCAGTGCCCCCCGCCCGCCGCCGCCTTCACGACGAGCACGTACGAATCGGCGCTCTCGACGCACGCCCGCAGGACCGCCTGCGGCTCGTTCGTCGTGTCGTGCGCGACCACCTGCCCGCGCGCGTCCTTCAGCGTCGCGTCGACGTTGCGCACTCCTTCGCCGCCGAACGCGACCACCGTCGTGCACCCGGCCGGTAGCTCGAGGGGCACGCGCGCTTCCTGCCCCTCGGCCAGCGAGCCCTCGTGGATCGGCCCCACCTCGGCGAGCCCCATCGCTGCGAAGGCGTTGTGCACCGCCACGAAGCGCGGCTCGAGCGCGCCCGTGCCGCCGTCCCGCGTCGCGACGCAGGCGACGAGCGACAGACCGAGGCACGCCGCGACGCGCGGGCGAAGGCGGGGCATCTATCGGTAGGGGTTGCGCGAGATGTCGTCCGGGACCGGCACAGCGGTCGGCGCGGCCGTCGGAGGCGCGGCGGTCGGGGCGGCGGTCGGCGCGGGCTCCCGCGGCGCGGGGCCCGGGCGCGGCCGCCAGGCGCCGCGCGGGATGACGAGCGTCGCCGCCGTCGTGGCCGTGGCGGTCGACGCCGACGACGCATCGGGCGGCGTCGCCATCGCCGTGCTCTGGGCCGGCGCCGGCGTCGACGGCGCGCTCGACGGCGCCGCGCTCGCGACCACGCTCGCCGTCACGGGCGGCACGACGGGCCGCGGCGCCGCGTCCGCCGCCACGCCGAACCCCCGCGGGTACCGCATCCACAGCGCGCCGCCGGCCACCACCGCGACGAGCGCGACGAGCGGCCACAAGGGCGCGCGCCGCCGCGTCTCGCCGGGCGACACCCCCGACACGGACGACGTCGGCGCGGCCACGGCCTCGGTTGCGGGCGGGTGGTTCGAGATGACCGCCGACGTCACGCTCGACACGCTGGTCACACCCGACACCGCAGACACCGCCGACACCTTCGAGATGCTCGACGGCGTCCCGTCGCCCAGGTGTCGACCACGCTCCGGCGAAGGCGGAGACGAGCCGTCCACCTTGCCCTCGATGCGCGTCACCGACGTCGCCTCCGGCCGGATCGGCGGCTCCATCCCGTGGCGGCTCGGCTCACTGCGGGCGAGCCACGCGCGCACGACGTCGCGCTGCTGGCTGATCTCCGTCCCGAGGACCGCCTCGAGGTGCTGCGCCACGTCCTTGTGCGTCCCGAGCGCGCCCACGACGCGCGACGCCCGCTCGAGCGAGTCCGCGAACTCGGCCGCCGTGTTGTACCGCTTGTTGCGATCGCGCTCGAGCGCCTTGGCCACGACCGCCTCGAGCGCCGCGGGGATGGTCGGCGCGGCGCTGCGCACCGGCGGGATGGGCTCGTTCATCACGCGGTTCAGTGTGTCGGCCTCGCCGTCGCCCTTGAAGAGGCGCCGGCACGCCAGCACCTCCCACAGCACGATCCCCGACGCGAAGATGTCCGCGCGGCGGTCGACGTCCTTGTGCCCCCTCGCCTGCTCCGGGGCCATGTACGCGAGCTTGCCCTTCAGCTGCCCGGTGCGCGTCGTCGACAGCTTGCTCGTCGCGCGGGCCACGCCGAAGTCGCTGAGGCGCGAGCTCCCGTCGACGCCGACGAGGACGTTCTGCGGCGAGATGTCGCGGTGCACGATGCCGAACGGATTGCTGTCGTCGTCCTTCAGCTCGTGCGCCGCGTCGAGCCCGGCCAGCATGTCGATCATGACGCGCAGGCCCACCTTCACCGGCAGGCGCACGCCCGTCTGCGCCGAGCGCGCGAGGAGACGCCCCAGCGTGTCGCCCTCCACGTACTCCATGACGATGTAGTAGCCCTGGTCGCTCTGGCCGATCTCGAGGATGGGGACGACGTTGGGGTGGTGGATGCGGGCGGCGAGGCGCGCCTCCTCGAGGAACATCTCGATGAACTCGGGCTCGCGCGCGAGGTGCGGGTGCAGCCGCTTGATCGCGACGAAGCGCTGGAAGCCGCCGACGCCGGAGAGGCGCGCGAGAAACACCGTCGCCATGCCGCCGGTCGCCAGCTCGGCCACCAGCTCGAAGCGATCGAGCTTCCGCGCCTCCCCCTCGACGGCGACCAGCTTGCTCAGGAGACCCCCTCCGCGGACCGCGTCATGCCCCCATTATGACACCCGCGGGGCTCAAAACGTCCCTTTCAGCGCGATGGCCTTCAGTCCGAACGCGGGCTCCAGCTGGAGGCCCGTCCGCGGCCGGTCGACGTGGGACCACTGGGTGAGAAAGAGGCCCGTCACGGCCGTGAGCGCGGCCACGCCACCGGTCGCCGCCAGCAGAATGTTCGTCCTCAGCTGCGAGCTGAGGCCCTGCTGGTACTCGGGGCAACTCGTCCCCTGCCCCACGCAGTCGGCCTTCACGGCCGCCGTTCCCGGGTTCTTCTGTGTGTCGAGTCCCGACCAGATGGTCACGCCTACACCGGCCGCCGTCAGACCCGCGCCGATGAGGAAGACGACCGGCCCCAGCGGCCGGGTCGCGACGGGCGGCACCGCGGGCTGCTCCGGCGGCGGCTTCACGGGCATGGGCGGCGGGTCGAGGCGGAGCACCTGGCTGGCGCCGGCCTTCGCGTCGAGCGGGACCGTCTTGCTCCGACCGTCGCCCCACCCGAACACGAGCTCATGCTTCCCGGGGTCGACGAAGAACGAGTAGTCCCGCGCCTTCTGGCTGACGACCACCTTCTCGTCCACCGCGACGTTGCACTCGAGCGGCGAGACGACGTGTACCTCGTGCGTCTTCGGCCGCGCCTGGGAGATCGTCTCGGCCGCGAGCTTCGCCAGCGCCGCGTCCTCCGGGTAGCGGCCGGCCGCGATGGCCGACAGCGTCGCGGCGCGCGCGAGCTGACCCGCCTCGCGGCGCGCGCGGATGGCGCTGCGAAGCTCGGCCGGGTTGGGCGCCGCGAAGAACGCGTTCTCGAAGTGCGTCGCCGCGTCGTCGAAGCTCTTCGCGACGTACGCGCGGTAGCCGAGGTCGTGCTCCTGGGCCGCGAACTGGACCTGGTCGGGCGCCGCGTCGGCCCACGCCGACGCTGGCGACGCAAGGGCCGAGGCGCCCAGCGCACACACGACGAGGAGCGCCGGGGCACGTCGCATGAACTGGATCGTGCAGGTCAGGAGCGGAGCCGTCAACTCGCGTGGTAGGCTGTCTCGCGTGGCGCGCGTCCCTGGGCCCATCCGCTCCGCTTCGTGGCGGCGCACCGCGACGGTGCTCGGCGCCCTGCTGACGGCCGCCGGCATCCTCGGCCTCGCCACGTGGGTCGGCTGCTCCATCTACAACCCGTCGCTGCTCCTCCCCGGCGCGGCGGAGAGCGGCCCCGATGTCTTCGTCGAGGGGGGCACACGGGACGCGGACGCCGCCACCCCCGAGGCGGGCCCCTCCGCATGCCCCGAGCTCTTTCCCCCTGCCGCCCCCGCGGCCGACGATCCCTCCGACGCGAGCGACCAGACGTTCGTCATCGCCCTCCACACGCTCGATCTCGGGCTCGACTACGAGGGCGGCTCGCCCCCGCCCATCGGCTACGACCTCGACTCCGTCTACACGTGCTGCGACGGCGGCGCGGAGTCGTGCAAGGCCGCGGCGGTCGGCGCCACGCACTGCGACGAGGTCTCGGGCCGCGACAACTCGGGCGAGCTGCTCCTCTCCAGCCTCGCGTCGATCGACTCGACGCAGTTCAACGACACGACGATCTCGGCGCGCCTCCAGGAGGGCTACTACTCGATCCTCATCCAGGTCTTCCACTACAACGGCCAGGCCAACGACACGCAGGTGACCGCCGCCATCTACGCGTCCGACGGCATCCAGCCCGTGAACGACTCCGGCGTCCCGCCGCCCGCGAAGTGGGACGGCACGGACCTGTGGACGCTGGACAACGCGTTCGTCGTCGCGCCCGACGCCTCGCCGCCGCTGCCGAACCACTTCGATGGCAACGCGTACGTCTCGGGGGGCACGCTCGTCATGCACGTGAACTTCCCCCTCTCGCTCGGCACGAGCGGGACCGGCAGCCTCTCCATCGACCTCACGTCGGGCGTCCTCACGGGGACCGTCGTCCCCGAGGGGGGGGCGTACCACCTGCAGAACGGCGTCATCGCCGGGCGGTGGAACGTCTCGGATCTCCTCGGCGCGCTCCAGTCGCTCGACCTGACCTTCGGCGGCAGCTCCCAGGCGCTCTGCCGCGGGACGTCGACGTACAGCTTCATCAAGCAGCAGATCTGCTCGCACGCCGACATCATGACCGACCCGACCGCGGACAAGACCGGCGCGACGTGCGACGCCCTCTCGGTGGGCTTCGCGTTCACCGCCGACCCCGCGCTCATGGGCGACGTGGTGAGCCCGGGGGTCAAGACGTCCGTGTGCGGCGACGGCGGCGACTTCGACGCGGCGGACAACTGCGCCACGCCGTAAAGAGCGGAGGGGGCGACTTCTCTCCGCCAATCGACCGACGGCGGGTCGATTCTCGTAAGTCGTTGAATCAAGGGGCCCCCTGGGGGGTCGTGGATGTCGAACGGTCGACCGTGGGGCATCCACGGGCCATCGATCGTGACGTTGGGTCGACCGTGGGGCATCCACGGGCCATCGATCGTGACGTTGGGTCGACCGTGGATGACGTTGGGTCGACCGTGGGGCATCCACGGGCCATCGATCGTGACGTTGGGTCGACCGATGGTGACCCACGGCCGCCCGTGGATGACGTTGGGTCGACCGATCGCGACCCACGGCCCGTCGACGGTGACCCTCGGCGCCTAGGCCATTTCCAGCCACAGCCGATCCGGGTTCTCCAGGTAGCCGATGATCTCGTACGCGAACGCGGCGCCGATGTGCCCGTCGACGATGCGGTGGTCGAACGAGAGGGACAGCAGCATCACGTCGCCGATCACGATCTGGCCGTCCTTCACGACGGGCTTCGTCTTCATCTGGTGGACGCCGAGGATGGCGACCTCGGGGAAGTTGATGATGGGCGTCGCGAAGAGGCCCCCCTGCGCGCCGAGGGACGTGATGGTGAACGTCGACCCCTGGAGCTCGTCGAGCTTCGCCTTGCCGGCGCGCGCCGCGGTGGACAGGCGCTCGATCTCGCGCGCGATGTCGAGGATGCTCCGCCGGTCGGCGTCCTTCACGACGGGGACCATGAGGCCCGCCTCGGTCGCCGTCGCGATGCCGATGTGGAAGTACTTCCGGAAGACGAGCTCGCTCGTCGACTCGTCGAGCGCGGTGTTGAGCATCGGGTGCTTCTTCAGCGCGGCCGCCGTGGCCTTCACGATGAACGGGAGGAAGCTGAGCTTCACGCCCGCCGCCTCGGCCGGCCCCTTGAGGCGCGCGCGGAGGGCCTTCAGCGCCGTCACGTCGCACTCCTCGACGAACGTGAAGTGCGCGGCCGTGTGCGTCGACTGCGCCATCTTCTGGCTGATCTTGCGGCGCATGCCGGCGAACGGGATGCGCTCCTCCAGCGGGCCGGCCGCGATGTGCACGGGGGCGTACGCGGGCGCCGGCGTGGGCGCGTGCCCGGCCGTGGGCGCGGCCCCGGGGGCGCGCGTGAAGCCCTCGACGTCGGTCTTCGTGACGCGTCCCTGCGGCCCGCTCGGCGGCACGCGGCGGAGATCGACGCTCATGTCGCGCGCGAGCTTCCGCGTCGCGGGCGTCGCGAGCGGTTTCTCGTTGAAATAGCCCTGCACTGCGCCCGCGCCCGACCCCACGCTCACGCCCCCGCCCGAGCCCGGGCTCGCGCCCACGCCCGCCCCGCCCATCCCCGGCAGCGTCTCCTTGATGTCGCCCACCGCGGTGGCCGCCGGCCCGTCGTCCTTCACGGCGTGCCCGTTGGTCCCGCCCGCCGCCGGCGCCGCGCTCGCCGCGCCGACGAGGTCGAACACCAGCAGCACGCCGTGGACCGGGACGATCTCGCCGATCTTGCCGCGCGTCTCCATCACGGTGCCGGCCTTGGGGGCCGTGATGGTGACCGTCGCCTTGTCGGTCATCACCTCGATCATCGGCTGATCCTCGGCCACCACGTCGCCCGGCTTCACCAGCCACGCGACGATCTCGCCCTCGGTGACCCCTTCGCCGATGTCCGGCAGCTTGAATTCCCAGCGCGCCATCTCAGGTCTCCTCGGAGTGATGCTCTAGTACCGCGCCGTGGCGACGACCGCCGGCAGAATCCGGTGCGCCAGCGGCAGATAGTCCATCTCCAGCGTGTAGGGGAACGGCGTGTCGAAGCCGCACACCCTCGCCGGCGGCGCCTCCAGGTGGAGGAACGCCTTCTCGTTGACGAGCGCGATGAGCTCGGCCCCGAAGCCGCACGTCTTCGGCGCCTCGTGCACGACGACGACGCGGCCCGTCTTCTTCACGCTGGCGACGATGGTCTCGATGTCGACGGGCCACAGCGTCCGGAGATCGACGATCTCGCAGTCGACGCCCTGCTTCTTCGCCTCGTCGGCGGCGGCGATGGCCTCGTAGAGCATCGCCCCCCACGCGAGCACCGTGACGTCCGTGCCCGCGCGGACGACGGCGGCCTTGCCGAGCGGCACCGTGTAGTCCCCCTCGGGGACCTCGCCCTTCGACGCGCGGTAGATGCGCTTCGGCTCGAAGAAGAGCACGGGGTCCGGATCGCGAATGGAGGCGAGGAGCAGGCCCTTCGCGTCGTGCGGGTTGCTGGGGCAGACGACCTTCAGCCCCGCGACGTGGATGAAGAGCGATTCGGGCGACTGCGAGTGATAGAGGCCGCCGCGGATGCCGCCGCCGACGGGCGTGCGGAGGACCATCTTCGCCGGGTACTCGCCGCCCGAGCGCCACCGGAGCTTCGCCAGCTCGCTGACGATCTGGTCGTAAGCCGGGTAGATGAAGTCGGAGAACTGGATCTCCGGCACGGGCAGCAGGCCGTAGAGCGCCATGCCGATGGCGGTGCCGACGATGCCGCCCTCGGAGAGCGGCGTGTCGATGACGCGGTCGTCGCCGAACTCGTCCCAGAGGCCCGCCGTCACGCGGAAGACGCCGCCGACCTTGCCGACGTCCTCGCCGAGGACGACGACGCGGTCGTCGCGCCGCATCTCGTGGCGGAGCGCGTCGTTGATGGCCTGGACCATGTTCATCTGCGTCATCGCGGCTCAGTCTCGCTCTTCTCTCAGGTGCCAGGGGAGCTCGGCGTACACGTCGTCGAAGATGGAGGCCCGCGCGGGCTTCTCGGTGGCCGCGGCCTCGGCGATCGCGCGCTCGACGTCGGCGTGGACCTCCCGGGAGAGGCGCTCCTGCCGCGCCGCGTCCCAGAGGCCGCGGCCCTCGAGGTGCTGCCGCGTGCGAAGGACGGGGTCGACACGAGGCTCGGTCTCATTCCGCAGCATCACCGCTTCGATCAGTGTCCCGCCGAGCCCCGACGCCGCCCTCGCCCTCGCGTCGCGCACGGCGCCGAGCACCGCGACGACGTCGGTGCCGTCGACGCGGACGCCGCGGAGGCCGTACGCCACGGCCTTGACGGCGAACCCGGCGCTCGCGGTCTGCTTCGACGCGGGGGTGCTCGTGGCCCAGCCGTTGTTGCGGCAGAGCGCGACGACGGGCGCCTTGGTCACGCCGGCGAAGTTGAGGCCCGTGTGGAAATCGTTGCTGCTCGTGGCGCCTTCGCCGAAGTAGACGAGGGACGCGACGTCGACCTTCTTCATCGACGCGGCCCACGCGACGCCGACGGCGTGCGGGATCTGCGTCCCGACGAGCGGCGAGACGCTGACGACGCGCGCGGCCTTCCAGAACGGCGGATCGGGGGCGTTCCTGCCGCGCCCCGGGTCGCGCGCGGTGCCGAAGACGTGGTGCGCGTAGGCGACGAGCGGCATGCCGCGCCAGAGAGCCGCGGCGAACTCGCGCGAGCTCGGGAAGATCCAGTCCTCGTCGCGCATCGCGGCGGCGGCGCCCACGATGGCGGCCTCCTCGCCGATGGCGCTGGCGTGGCTGGCGATCACGCCGTCGCGCTGGAGGGCGACGAGGCGCTCGTCGACGGCCCGCACGAGGACCATGTGCTCGTAGAGCGCGATGCCGAGCTCGTCGGAGAGTACCCCCGCGTGGGCCGGGTCGACCGAGGCGAGGGTCTGCACGCGCGGCACCTTAGCCGAAAGGTGCGCGGGCGGCGACAGGCCCTTCGCCGCGTGAATCCCACGGCACAGGCTCCCGAAGATCGCCTAGAAGTCGCCGCGTACGAGCACGCCGCCGCCGTTCTGGCCCATCGCGGGCGCGGCCTGGACGTGGCCCGAGGGGGCAACGAGCCAAAGCGTCGCGCCGCCCGCGGCGAGGACGCCGCCGGCGATGAACGCGATGGTGGAGATGTTGCCGAAGGTGACGGCGTCGCTGCGGAGGCTGACCCCCGTCGCGTCGCACTGGTTGGCGCCGCCGAGGCTGCCGCCGCAGTGGCCGCTGTTGGCGCTGGAGTTCTTGGACAGCGCGAGAAAGCCGAAGATGCCCCCCGCGGCGAGGCCCGCGACGCCGACGCCACCGACGATGAGGCCCACGGTCTTCAGCGGCGAGGCGGGCGTGGGCGTGTCGCTGCCCGGCGTCGTCGGCGGGATGGCGGGAAGACCCGCGCCCGGCGGCGGGACGACGACCGGCGCATCGGCCAGGGCCTCGACGTGCACCGTCGTGCTCGTCCCTGGAGCCTGCACGTCCTGCGTCGTCGTCCACGTCAGCTTGCCCGGCGCGCTCGCCTCGACCGTGTGCTTGCCCGGGTCGACGGCCACCTGGCTCCCCCACTGCGCCTCGCGCATCGCCTCGCCGTCACGCTTGACCACGAGGCCCGCCACGCGCGCCGCCGCGGGCACGTCGATGACGAGCTGCGACAGCTTCGGCTCGAGCGAGCGGGCCCGGTCGCGCGCGAGCTTCTCGCGGTCCGCCGACTTGGAGCCGCCGTTCTTGTGCTCGGTCGCGGCGAGATCGAGGAACGTCGTCCACGCACTGGCCGTGCGCCCCGAGCGCTCGTAGCAGTCGGCGAGGTAGAACTCGGTGACGGGCGTCGGATCGAGCCTCTGGCTCTCCTCGAGCTTCGGGCAGGCGTCCTGCCACTTGCTCGCGGCCATCAGCTTCTTCGCCTCGTCGTAGAGCGACTGGGCGACGGCCTGGTCCTGGGGCGTGACCTGCGCGGCTGCGACGCGAGGGGCCGCGAGCGGCAACGCCGCCGACGCGAGCACGGTGAACACGGACAGTGCGACGGCTCGGGTTCTCATCCTCTGCGATCGTCTCCGAAGGGATTGCCGTTGGAAGGAGGGGGCTTGGAGGGGCCTGGCAGAGCTCCCGGTCGTGGCAAGCCTGCGGGCGGGCGATGCCCGGAGCCGGCGGGCGGCGCTGCGCCGGGCACGCCGGGGGACGACGACGGCGTGGCGGCAGAGGACGACGCGGCGACCGAGGGGGTCGCGCTCGGCTCGGCGAGGACGACCGGTGCCGTCGGCGTCGCGGTCGGCTGCGGGGTGACGATGGCGCCCGTCGCCGCGGCGCTCGTGGCCGGGGGCGGGTCGGCGGCGTGCCGCTTCCACGCGACGAGCCCCACGGTGCCCGCCGACGCGAAGACGAGGAGCGCGACGACGGCGCCCGCGATGGCCGGCCCGCTGGGTCCCGGGCTCCTCATCGCGTTCGCGACGGACGAGCCGCCCGTCGTCCCCGCCATGGGCGGCAGCGGCCCGAAGCCCGGCGACGACCCGCTGGCGAATCCGGCCCCGGCGGAGACCACGCCCGCGCCCGTGGAGACGCCGAGCACACGGGCGATGCGCTCGGCCGACGCGCGCGACGTGGCCGAGCCGAACGGCGCGAGCGCCGCCGCGAGCTGAGCGACGTTCGCGAAGCGGCGGTTGCGGTCCTTCTCGAGCGCGCCCCGGACGACCGCCTCGAGCTGCGGAGGGATGTCGGCTCGGGCGGCGCACATCGAGCGCGGCGGGTCCTGGAGGATGGCGGCGCAGAGGGCGGTCATCGTCTCGGCGTCGAACGGCGGGTAACCCGACACGAGCTCGTGGATGACGGCGCCGAGCGCCCACACGTCGGCACGGGCGTCGACGTCCTTCGTCGAGCGCATCTGCTCGGGCGACATGTACCGGGGCGAGCCGAGGACGGCCTGCGTCTTGGTCACGCCGGCGTCGGCGCCGCTCGCGGCCTGCTTGGAGATGCCGAAGTCGAGCACCTTCACCGACGGCGTCCCGTCGGCGCGCCGCGTCAGGAAGAGGTTGGCCGGCTTGAGGTCGCGGTGGACGATTCCGAGCGCGTGCGCCTCGGCCAGCGCCTCGCCGGCCTGGAGCACCCAGTCGATGACGTCCGGGATGGGGAGCGTCCGGTTCCCCTCGGCGACGGCCGCCAGATCCTGCCCCTCCAGGTACTCCATGACCATGTAGGGAGCGCCCGTCTCGAGCGTGCCCACATCGAGCACACGCACGCAGTGCTCGCTCCGGATGCGGATGGCCGCCTTGGCCTCCCGCAGGAAGCGCTGCACCACCTCTTCGTTCGCGAGCATCGTCGGCAGCAGGAACTTGATGGCGACGCGCTCGTCGAGCTGGAGGTGCCTCGCGGAGACCACGGCCCCCATCCCGCCGAGCCCGATGACGCGTTCGACCCGGTATTTGCCGAGGATCACGTCGCCCGGCTGGGGCTGACCGAGGAGGGGGTTCGGGGACTGCATGGCGGCCGTCGCGGGCGACTTCGGTACCGCGTCCAGGATACTTCATTGCAGGAGAGAAGACTCCTGGCGCGTTTTGCGCTATGTTTTCTACCTGATGGCGCGGCGCGCGTTCGTACCGCCCCCCACCCTGGCCTCCGAGCCGACGTCCCGCACCGGCGGGGGGCCGCCGCCGTCTCGCACGCCGTCGCAGCTCGGTCTCCGGCCCAGCGCGCCGCCGCCGCCGCCGCGTCCCTCGGTCCCGGCCGCGCCGGGCTCGGGGTCGCTGCCGGACTCGCGTCGCTCGGTGCCGCCGCCGTCCCTCCCCGGGGCCGACGGGGTGTCCATCACGGCGTGCTCGCAGCTGCTCGACCGGCTCGCCGCGGCCGACGAGGCGCCGTTCATCGCGTCGTGGATCGAGGGCGTGCTGTCGGGGCGGTCGCGGACCGATCCCACGCTGGCCGTGCGCCTGCTCCGCGCCTACCGGGAGACGGGCCGCGTCGATCGCGCGCGCGATCTCGCCGCGTCGCTGCCCAGCGCCCCCGCATCGTGGAACCCGCTCGACGGGGCACGACTCGCCATCGAGCGCGCCATCCTCGCCACCATCGACGGGCGCGCCGACCACGCCGAGGCCGAGCTCCGCCTCGCGTCGCGTGCGCTCTCGGCGGCGCCCAAGGGGACGGGGCTGCGCGAGCAGCTCGACATGCACCTCACGCAGGCGCAGCTCGAGCTGAAGCTCAATCGCGTCGTCAACGCGTCGAACGCGCTGCGCCTCGCCGAGCACGTCGCGGAGCGGCTGGAAGACGGCGCGTGGCGGGCGCCCGTGGCGATGACGCTGGGGCACCTGTCGATGCGCCTGGCCGATCCGCGGACGGCGGCCAAGCACTACGCGACGGCCCTGGCCCGCGCCCCCGCGCGCGGCACGGCGTCGATGAGCGCGCACGGCAACCTCGCCATCGCGCTCGGCAGCATCGGGCGCTTCGACGAGGGGCGGCACCACGCGACGCAGGCCATCGGCATCGCGCGCGAGCTCGCGGCGGGGTGGCGGCACTCCGACGCGCACGACGTCCTCGCCATCGTCGAGATCGCGGCGGACCGCCCGCTCGCGGCGCTGCACGCCATCGACGAGGCGCTGGTCGTCCTCGGCGAGATCGACCACCCCATGCTCCGCTACCAGCTCGCCGAGCACCGCACGTGGGCGCTGGCGATGCTCGGGCGCGCGCAGGCGGCGCGGCAGTGGCTGGGCAAGGCCGAGAAGCTCCGGGCCGACCTCGCCGTGGTGGACGCCATCGACGAGCAGGACCTCGTGGCGACGCGCGCGCGGACGCTGGAGTCGTGCGTGCAGATCCGCGAGGCGCTGGAGCACGCGGCGACGCACGCGGAGAAGCTGCCGGAGGCGTTCGTCACGGGCTCGCTGAACCTCGTCGTCGGGCGGTGCGCCCTCACGCTCGGTGACGAGTCGACGGCGCGCGCCGCGGTGGAGCGGGCGGCGCTCTCGGGGGAGAAGCACGGCTGGGTGTTTCCGGACAGGCAGGCGTCGCTGGCGCTGTGGCAGCTGGCCCTGCGGAGCGGGGACAGCCGGGTCGTGCGCTACGCGGAGCGGATGCTCGCCCTGGTCAGCGCCGCGAGCGCCGGCCTCGCCGCGGCCCCGCCGCCGTCGGTGCGGCAGTCGGCGTCGCGCATCAGCGTCCCGCCGTCGTCGGACGACCTCGACGCGATGCCCGAGCCGTCCGAGGGCGAGACGCTCATCTACGTGACGACGCCGATGGGCGTGACGCGGGTGCCCGTCGGCGACATGGCGAAGGCCACCGAGGGCGCGACGCTCGTCGTCGATACGCTCGCCCATCACCTGCGCGTCTACGACCGCGAGGTCTCGCTCGAGCGCCGCCGCGCCCTCGAGCCGCTGGTCGTGCAGCTCCTCCGCCGCGCCAAGGAGGGGCTCAGCGCCGACGAGATCCTCCGCGCCGCGGGCGGCCCGGGACCCGAGAGCGCGGACGCGGAGCACCGGGTGCGCGTGCTCATCTCCCGCGTGCGCGATCTCCTCGGCGATCCCGCTGCCATCGAGCGCGTCCGCGACGCAGGCGAGTACGGGCGGACGCGCTACCGGCTCGCGCCGAGCGTCCGCTTCGCCCTCGTCGAGCCGCTCTTCAGCTCGAACGTCACCTAGGCCGTGTCGATCACACGGCACAGGCTCCCGAAGGGAGCCTAGCCGGCTCAGCGCCTCCCGGCGAAGAGCTCGCGCGCGCTCGCGTCCTGGGCGGTGCGCCGGGCCGCGCAGAGGCGCACGTCCTCGAGCGCCTGCGCCAGGGCGCGCGGCCCTCCCTCGATCGACTCGATCTTCGGCGCGAAGAACGCCTCTGCGTCGCGCGCGTGCGCCTCGTCGCAGTACGAGCGCCCCGTGGAGACGATCTGCACCCCGCCGTGGTGCTTCGGCAGCCGCGTCAGGATGGCGTCGTAGTGCTCCTTCACCCAGGCCCACGCGGTGTCGCGCATGTCGGGCTGGGAGAGCTGCGCCCAGAGCGGCGCGAGGATCTCCGTGTCGCGGAGGGCCGGATCGAGCACCAGCTCGCGCGCCGCGGCCGCGAGCTTCGGCTCCCTCGCCGAGCCGAGGGCCGAGACGAGCCGCTGCCGCAACGTCTCGTCCACCGAGCCGACGAGGAGCGCCTTCATCGCGTCCCACGTGGCCCGGTCCGCCTCCTCGCCGACGACGCCGAGGGCGACGCCGACGAGGTTCGGGTCGAGCACCTCCGGATGGATGACGCCGTCCTTGCCCACGCCGAGGTACGCGAGGCCGCGCTTCCGTGCCTCCGCGCGAACGGCGGCGTCGCGCCCCGTCGCCGTCAAGAAGCCGAGCACCGAGCCGCGCAGCGTCCGCGTCTCGTCGTCCTCCCCCCTCTTCACGTCCCAGCCGAGCCGGCGCGCCACCGGCGCGTAGAGCCTGCGCCCGTACGCCTCGACGTTGCCGCGAAGGGGCGTCGTGAAGAGCCAGTCGCGCCCCTGCGTCAGGTACCCCATCGGCTCCTCGGCGATCGCGGGATCGGGGTCCTCGGCGAGCGGCGCGACCGCCACGACGACGTCCTTCATCGGTGTGGTGGCGCGCGCGAACGCCGAGCGCAGGCTGGACGCGTACGTGATCTTCTCCCGGATCGAGAGCCGGCCGAGGCCGGCGCGTACCGCGGCGAGGTCCTTCGGCGTGAGGGAGAACCGGTAGTAGCCCGCGCCATCGACGTTGGGGAAGACGTCGAGCGGGCACACAGCCTGGCCGCCCAGGTCGATGTCCGTCTCCGCCTGCGTGAGCAGCCGGCACGAGTCGCCGCTGCGATCCCGCCAGCAGAACGGCACCTGCCACGTCACGTTCGCGTTCCCCGTCGAGCCGACCGGGAGGTAGCGCGACTGCTTCACGTGGATGTGCGCCGACCCCGGCATGTTGGCGCGGCGGTCGTGCGAGGGGTTCGATGTCGTGCAGTCGGTGCTCACCTCGAGGAAGGGCACGCCCGGCTGGTCGAGGAACGTGTGGAACGCGGTCTTCACGTCCTTCCCGGTCGCCGCGTTCTCGGCGTCGAGGAAGTCGTCGGCCGTCGCGTTGCCGAAGCGGTGCGACTGGAGGTACGCGTGGAGCCCCTTCCGCCAGGCGTCGGCGCCCGCGAACCGCTCGAACATCGCGAGGACTCCCCCGCCCTTCTGGTACGTGATGCTGTCGAACGCGTTCTCGATGTCGTGCGCCGACGCGATCGGCTGGCGGATCGACCGCGCGCTGACCATCGCGTCGGTGCCCATGGCCCCCTGCACGCCGCGGAGCGCGCTCACGTCGAGGTGAAGCTTCGGGTCCCACGACTGACCGACCTTCGCCGCGACCCACGTGGCGAACGCCTCGTTCAGCCACGTGTCGTCCCACCACGCCATCGTCACGAGATCCCCGGTCCACTGGTGCGCGAGCTCGTGCGTCATCACGCTCGCGTAGCCCCGGCGCTGCCCGACCGGCGCCGTCGCCGCATCGAAGAGGACGAGCCGCTCGCCGAACGTGATGGCGCCGGCGTTCTCCATGGCGCCGCCCTTGCCGGGCACGGCGAGGATGTCGAGCTTGTCCCACGGGTACTCGATGCCGAAGTACGCCTCGAGCGCCGCCACGATCTCGCCGGTGTGCGCGAGCGCGTAGGTCATGTCCTTGCCGCGCCCGTGCGGGGCCACGCCGCGGAGGGGCAGCGGTCGGGTGCGGACGGCGTTCGGGGGCACGTCGGGCACGGCGACGATGTCGAGCGTGCCGGCGGCGAAGGCGACGAGGTAGCTCGGCAAGGGGAGCGTCGGCGCGAAGTGGACGCGCACCTGACCGCCGTCGACCGCGCGGGAGACCTCTTGCGTGTTGGCGACGGCCCGCATCTCGGCCGGAACGACGAGCGTCGTCGTGAACGGGATCTTGAAGCCGGGCTCGTCGAAGCACGGGAACGCGAGGCGCGCCCCGATGGCCTCGAACTGCGTGAAGACGTAGTCGACGTCCGCTTCGCGCGTCTTGTAGAGCCCCTTCTGCCCGCGGCCATACGGCGCGTCGAAGACCACGTGCAGGCGAGCCGTCCCCGCCGGGATGACGCCCGCCACGGCGAGCGACGCCATCCCGCTGTCGCCGCGCTCCTGCCAGGTGGCCGCGAGGGGCGCGCCCCCGGTGGGCGTCACGGTGGCGGCCGTCACGTGCATGTCCTTGCCGTGGAGCCACACGACGGCGCGCGGTCGGTCGAGCCGCACGTCGATGTCCACCGCGCCCGAGAAGCGCTCCTGCCTCGGGTCGAGCTGCATCTCGACGGACTCCGCGAGCGGCCGCGTGTCCTGCGGGAGGCGCAGCGCCGGCACCGGCTCCTCGGCGAGTGGCACGGCCGCGGGCGGCGGCGGGGGCAAGGCCGGGGGCGGCGAAGGGACCGGCGGAGGCGTGCTCCCGCAGGCACAAAGGACCGCACAGAGCATCCCGAGCATTCGCGCGTTCATTCATCGCTCCTGTGTCCAGCGCCCACGGCGACGAGCGCAAGCAGCGCGATGACGGCGCCGCCCGCGATCCACCGGGGCGAGTACGTGACGTCCGCCGCGGGATCGGCCCCGCGGAGAATGGGTATGCCCGCGACCGACCAGAACGCGAGGTGGGCGGCCATCGCGCCGAGGACCGAGCCGGTCCGGTCCCGCAGCCGGGCGAGCGCGAGGCCGAGGACGAGCGTCGTCGGGATGGTGCGCCAGTCGAACTGAGAGGCCGCGAAGAACACCGACGACGCGACCATGGCGACCCACAGGCGGCTCGAGCGGCGCAGCTCGGTGAACACGACTCCGCGGAAGAAGAGCTCGCGCGCGAGCGGCATGACGACGAAGGCGGCGACGACGAGCGCGACGCGGGCCCTCGTCGTCGGCACGTCGAGGAGCTTCGCCATCAGCGTGTCGTCGGGAGACGGCGCTTCGCCCGCGGGATGGTACGGCCACCGCTTGAGGACCCAGTCGTCGATGGTCGAGAGGAGCGGGTACATCCCCGCACCCGCCGCGAGCGAGAGGAGAAACTGCAGCGGCGCGAGCGGGGTGATCCCCAGCGTCACGCGGAGCGACGTCTCGCGGGCGTGGACGCGCACCATCGCGAAGACGACGAGCGACGTCGCCAGCGCCTGACACGCCCCGAGGTTCACGATGTCCGACAGCGCCCCGGGGCGCGCGGCCTCCGTCACCTGGACGCACACGTTCTCGACCAGCCACAGGCCGATCGACCACAGCGCCGCCGTCAGCGGCGTCAGTGGACGGTCGACGCGCGTCGAGTCGGGGCTATCGGCCATGCGCCGGCACGCCGCGGTTGACCACGGTGTCGCGCGCGATCTTCGGATCGACGTCGGGGTAGTCGATGGTGAAGTGGAGGCCGCGGCTCTCCCGCCGGCTCGCGGCGCACTCGACGAGGACCTGGGCCACGCACGCGATGTTCCGCAGCTCGAGCAGATCCCGCGTGACGACGTGCTTCCAGTAGTACTCGGCGATCTCCTCCTGCAGGAGCGCGATGCGGCGCGCCGCGCGGCGGAGGCGCGAGTTCGACCGGACGATGCCGACGTAGTTCCACATGAGGCGCCGGAGCTCGTCCCAGTTCTGCGTGATGATGACCGCCTCGTCGCTCGGCGTCGCGTCGCCGACCTCCCACTCGGGGACCTCGGGCCAGGGCTTGCTGCGGTCGAGGTTCTTCAGCGCCACGCCCGCGCGATGGCCGAAGACGAGCCCCTCGAGCAGCGAGTTCGACGCGAGGCGGTTCGCGCCGTGGAGGCCGGTGGAGGCGCACTCGCCGATGGCCCAGAGGCCGGGGATGGTCGTGCGCCCCTCGAAGTTCGTGGTCACGCCGCCACACATGAAGTGGGCCGCGGGGACGACGGGGATGGGCTGCTGCGTGATGTCGATCCCCCAGCGCAGGCACTCCTCGTAGATGTTGGGGAAGCGCTCGCGAACGAACTCCGGCTTCTTGTCGGTGATGTCGAGGAGCACGTGCTCGGCGCCGGTCTTCTTCATCTCGAAGTCGACGGCGCGGGCGACGACGTCGCGCGGGGCGAGATCGCCGCGGGGGTCATGCTCCTTCATGAAGGCGCTGCCGTCGACCCGCCGGAGGACCGCCCCCTCGCCGCGCATCGCCTCCGTGAGGAGGAAGCGCCGCGCCTGCGGGTGATAGAGGCACGTCGGGTGAAACTGGTAAAACTCCAGGTTCGCGATCTCGGCGCCCGCGCGGTATGCCATCGCGACGCCGTCGCCCGTCGCGACGTCGGGGTTCGTCGTATAGAGGTAGACCTTGCCGGCCCCGCCGCTGGCGAGCACCACGGCGCGCGCGAGGAGCGTCACGACCTGCCCGCTCTCCTCGTCGAGCACGTAGGCCCCGGCGCAGACCTCCGGGCCGCCGTACTTGGCGAGGGTGATGAGGTCGACCGCGCAGTGGTTCTCGAGGATGCGCACGCGCGGGCTCGCCTTCACGGCGTCGAGGAGCGCGCGCTCGACCTCGCGACCCGTCATGTCCGCCGAGTGCGCGACGCGCCGGGCGCTGTGGCCACCCTCCAGGTGCAGATCGAGGTCCGCGTCACCGCGGCTGGCCCCCTCGGCGAGGTCGAAGCGGGCGCCGATGTCCTGCAGCGCGCGGACCCGCGCCGGGCCCTCCCTCACGGCGATCTCCACGGTGCGCTCGTGGCACAGCCCCGCGCCGGCGGTGAGCGTGTCCGCGATGTGCGCCGCAAACGAGTCCGCGGAGCTGAGGACCGCCGCGATGCCCCCCTGCGCGTACTTCGTGTTCGACTCGTCGGCGCTCCGCTTCGTGATGAGGACCACGTCCCCGTGGAGCGCCGCCTCGAGCGCGAAGGTCAGCCCCGCGACGCCGCTGCCGATGACGAGGTAGTCGGTCGTGAGGGGCACGGGCGGGACCTTAGCAGAGGCGCCGGGTTGACACGGAGGCCCTCTCCCTCTATCGACTAGCCGCTGAATCACCATTCATATCGCCAGTCATCCGGAGGCGTTACCGGTGAAAATTCTCGTCGCCGTCAAGCGGGTCGCCGACCCCGACAACCTGAACAAGATCAAGCTCTCGGCCCAGGGCAAGATCGACACGACGGGACTCGAGCCCAAGTCGAGCCCGTACGACGAGTACGCCCTCGAGACGGCGCTCCGCCTGACCGAGAACGGCGCCAACACCAAGGCGCGCCTCGGTGAGGTCGTGGTCGTCACCTTCGGCCCGAAGGAGAACGAGCAGATGCTCCGCGCCATGCTGGGCACGGGGGCCGACCGCGCCATCCGCGTCGACGCAAAGGACGACGCGCTCGACGGCGACCTCGTCGCGCGGGGCCTGAAGGCCGTGGTCGACCGGGAGAAGCCGGACCTCGTCTTGCTCGGCTACCAGCAGGCCGAGAACGAGTCGAACGAGGTGGGCCAGATGCTCGCCGAGTACCTCGGCTGGCCGCAGGCGACGTTCGCCGGCTCGGTGAAGAGCGAGGACGACAAGGCCCTCGTCGTCGGCCGCGAGATCGAGGGGGCGACCGCGCAGATCCGCGTGACCTTGCCAGCCGTCGTCACGGTGCTCGACAAGATCATCCACCCGAAGAGCGTGCAGTCCAAGCACACCGCCGCGACGCACGCGTACCCAGACGGCGTCCGCTTCGCCGCGCTCATGGCCATCATGGCGGCGAAGAAGAAGCCGCTGGCCGAGCTCCCGCTGGCGGAGCTCGCGCCCGACGCGGCGCTCAAGGTGACGTACGGCGCCTCCGAGCTGCCGCCCAAGCGCGCGGCGGGCGTGAAGGTGAAGGACGTGAAGGAGCTCGTGACCAAGCTGAAGACGGAAGCGAAGGTAATCTGATGGCCGGCACACTCGTCATCGCAGAGCTCGGGGACGGCAAGGTCAAGAAGGCGACGCACAGCGCGATCACCTTCGCGAAGCAGGTCGGCGCGCCGTTCGCCATCCTCGCCATCGGCGCGGGCGCCGCCGAGGCGGCGAAGGAGCTGACGGCCTTCGGTGCACAGAAGGTGCTCGTCACGGACGACGCGTCCCTCGCGCATTACATCGCGGAGAAGCTCGCGCCGACGGTGGCCAAGGTCGCGAAGGACGGCGGCTGGGACACGGTGGTGATGACGGCGACGAGCAACGGAAAGGACCTCGCCCCGCGCGTCGCGGCGAAGCTCTCCGCCGGGTACGCGCCGGACGTCGACCGCGTGAAGGTCGACGGCGCCAGGCGCTCGTACCGCCGCCCGCAGTACTCCGGCAACGCCCTCGCGTGGCTGGAGATCGCGACGCCGGTGCACGTCGTCAGCGTGCGGCAGACCGAGTTCATCGCGGCCGAGCCGAGCGGCGGCGCGAGCCCCGTGGAGAACGTCGCGAAGGCGGCCGACGACGCGGCGGCGGCGCGCGTCGAGTTCGTGAAGATCGAATCGGGCAAGAGCGAGCGGCCGGATCTCGGCGAGGCGCGCGTCGTCGTCTCGGGAGGACGCTCGCTGAAGGAGCAGTTCAAGCAGGTGCTCGAACCGCTGGCGGATGCCCTCGGCGCGGCGATCGGCGCGAGCCGCGCGGCGTGCGACGCGGGGTACGCCCCGCCGGAGCTCCAGGTCGGGCAGACGGGGCGCACGGTCGCGCCGCAGCTCTACGTGGCCGTGGGCATCTCGGGCGCCATCCAGCACATCGCAGGGATGAAGGGCTCGAAGTACATCGTGGCCATCAACAAGGACGCCGACGCGCCGATCTTTCAGATCGCCGACTACGGCCTGGTGGCGGACCTCTTCGTGGCGGTCCCCGACCTCGTGAAAGAGCTGAAGACGCACGTCTGACCGCGGGAGACGACGACGATGAGCAGCCTCGATCACATCGGGATCAACGTGACTGACTACGCTCGGTCGAAGACCTTCTACGAGAAGGCGCTGGCGCCGCTCGGGATCACCCTCGTGATGGAGTACGGCAAGGCCGCCGGGTTTGGGCGCAACAAGAAGCCCGACTTCTGGGTGGGCGAAGGCGCGACGAGCTTCCAGAAGTCGGAGCAGCTGGTGCACATCACGCCGGTGCACGTGTGCTTCACGGCGAAGAGCCGGGCCGACGTCGACGCGTTCCACGCGGCCGCCATCGCTGCCGGCGGCCGCGATAACGGCAAGCCCGGGCTTCGTCCCGAGTACCACGAGAATTACTACGGCGCGTTCGTCCTCGATCCCGACGGGCACAACGTCGAGGCCGCCGTTCATACGGTGTGATCCTTTTTCCCCGGCGTGGCACACCATGGGAGGACCATGAGCGTGCGGCCGGCGTGGATACTCGTGGTGGTCGCGGCGTGCGGCGCCCGGACCGGCCTCGACCTCGGCCCCGGGAGCGCCGACGGCGGTGCGCTGTCGTGCATCCCGGGTCCCATCACGCTGACGGCGGCGCAGCCCGCGGCGATGTTCGTGCTCGACCGCTCGGGCTCGATGGCCGACGCGTTCAGCGACGGCCAGAGCCGCTGGCAGGTGTTGACGGACGGCCTCGCCGGGACGCTGCCCCAGGTCGACTCTTCCCTGGAGATCGGAGCGCTGCTGTTCCCGTCGGCCGGCGCCGGAGGCTCGCCGCGCGGCGGCATGATGTGCTCGGTCCCCTCTGCGGTCGACCTCGGGCTCGCGACCGGGCACGCCTCGGCGCTCGTGACCCTGCTTCGTTCGACCGGCCCGGCCGGCGGCACCCCGACCGCGGACGCCATCGACGTCGCCGCCGCCGCCCTCCTCGCGACCCGCGCCGCGACGACCGCCCGCGCGCTCGTCCTCGCCACAGACGGCGCCCCGAACTGCGACTCGTCGCTCGATCCGGCGACCTGCACGTGCGCCGACACCAACCGCGGCTGCGGGGGCCAGCCGGCCAACTGCCTCGACGACGCCCGCACCGTCGCTCGCATTGCGGGGTACGCGGCGCAAGGCGTCCCGACGTACGTCATCGGGATCGCCGGCGACGGGGACCCCGTCTTCAGCGACGTCCTCGACGCCATGGCCGTCGCGGGCGGCAGTCCCCTCATCGGCTCCGCGCACGCCTACTACGCCGCCGACAGCGCGAGCGATCTCGACGCCGCCCTCGCCGCCATCCGCGACCAGGTCGGCAAGTGCACGTACCTGACGACGTCCGTGCCCGGCGCCGGGGGCTCCATCACGGTGAGCCTCGGCGGCGTCTTCCTCCCGTACGATCCCACCGGCGCCGTGGGATGGGCCTGGGCCAGCGAGAGCAACGGGCAGATCGTCCTCGCCGCGGGGCCATGCGATAAGGCCACGCTCGCCGGCGCCGCGCCGCCGATCGCCGACGTCGAGTGCGCGGAGATGTGAAGCCGCTACATCCAGCCGCGGCGCTTGAACCACACGAGCGGCACGAGCGCGCTGACGACGATGAGCCCGAGCGCCATGGGATAGCCGAAGCTCCACGTGAGCTCGGGCATGACGCGGAAGTTCATCCCGTAGACCCCGGCGACGAGCACCGGAGGGACTCCGACGACCGACGCGATGGTGAGCGTCTTGACGATCTCGTTCTGCTCGATGTTGATGAAGCCGAGCGTCGCGTCGAGAAGGAACTGCACCTTGCCGGCGAGATGCGCCTGGTAGTCGGTGAGCGACGCGACGTCGGCGCGGATGGCCTTCATGCGCGCCGCGTTCACGGGCGGAGCGCCCTCGATGCCGCTCTCCATGACGAACGCGGCGACCCGGCCGAGGGCCGCGAATCGCACCGTGACGAGGAAGCGCGACGACAGGACGAAGCCCACCGGCGCCAGCACGAGCGCGCCGCCGTCCCGCAGGGAGACGAGCGGCGTCGAGACGCGGTACGCGCCCTTCTCGAAGGCGAGGCGGCTCGAGGACTCGATCTCGCTGATCTCGTTCTCGCCGGGGATGCGAAGGCCGGTGGCCTTCTGGACGCGGTCGATCTCGTCGTCCGTGGGCGAGACGAGGTCGATCCACGCCGCCGTGCCGAGGTCGTCGTTCGGGTAGGCGAGGAGCATCGGCGCGCTTGCTAGCTAGCGCTCTTCCGTCTCGCCTGTCACCGGCCTCCAGGCCCCCCCCTCGCCCACCGTGGCGTCCGCGCCGCGCGCGTTGTAAACGCTTCTCCTCGTGAGCTACCTCGTCCTCGCCCGCAAGTATCGCCCGCAGACCTTCGAGGACCTCGTCGGCCAGGACCACGTCGCCCGCACGCTGGCCAACGCGATCGCCACCGGGCGCATCGCGCACGCCTTCCTCTTCACGGGCGTCCGCGGCGTGGGCAAGACGACGAGCGCGCGCCTCCTCGCCAAGTGCCTCGCCTGCGTCGGCCCCGACGGCAAGGCGACGGGCCCGACGGCGACGCCGTGCAACCAGTGCGCTCCCTGCGTCGAGATCACGGCCGGCCACGATCTGGACGTGCAGGAGATCGACGGCGCCAGCTACAACGGCGTCGACGAGGTGCGGCGCCTCCAGGAGGGGATGACGTTCCGCCCCGCGCGCGACCGCTTCAAGATCTACATCGTCGACGAGGTGCACATGCTCTCGACGGCGGCGTGGAACGCCTTCCTGAAGACGCTGGAAGAGCCGCCGCCGCACGTGAAGTTCATCTTCGCGACGACGGAGGTACACAAGGTGCCGGTCACCATCCTCTCGCGGTGCCAGCGCTACGACTTCAAGCTGATCCCGACGCAGGCCATTGCGAAGCGCCTCGGTGAGGTGCTGGCGAAGGAGAGCATCGGGGCCGACGAGGCGTCGGTGCAGGTGCTTGCGCGCGAGGCGGCGGGGTCGATGCGGGACGCGATGAGCCTCCTCGATCAGGTCATCGCCTTCAGCGGGACGACGCTGACGGGGGACGACGTGGCGCGCGTCCTCGGCGTGGCCGACCGCAAGATCCTGCACGAGCTGGCGACGGCGCTGGTCGACGGCAACGCGCCGGCGTGTCTCGGGGTGGTCGAGCGCCTCGCGCAGCAAGGGTTCGACCTGACGCACGTGACGAAGGACATCCTGCGGCACCTGCGAAACCTCGTCGTGGCCAAGGTGTGCGCGGGGCAGACGACGGGCGAAGGGCCGGGGCTGCGCGAGCTGCTGGATCTGGCCGACGAGGAGTCGCGCGATGTGCTGGAGCTGGCGGCGCGGGCCGAGCCGGACGATCTGTCGCGGCTCTTCCAGGGGTTCTCGCGGGCGTTCGACGACGTGGTGCGGAGCGGGCAGCCGCGGATGGCGCTCGAGATGGCGCTCGTGCGGCTGGCGCGCCGGCCGCCGCTGCTTCCGCTCGATGAGCTGCTGACCCGCGTGGGCGAGCTGGAGCGGCGCCTCGGGGGCGCACCGCCGCAGGGCCCGGCACCGCGAGGCGGAGGCGGGGGCGGGGGTGGAGGCGGCCGGACCATCGGCCCGCACGCGTCGGTGGTCTCGTCGCCCATCGCGCCGGATCCCACGTCGACGCGAACCCACGGTGCGCTCGCGTTGAAGGTCGTCACTCCCTCCCCTTCCCCCGTGGCTCCCGTCGCACTGCGACCACCGCCTGCACCGGTGCTGGCGCCCGCTCCCCCGCTGGCGCTGGCGGTCCCGGTGGCGCCCGACGTCGACGTGTGGCGGAGTATCCTCGACCGCCTGCGCGCGCATCATCCGGCGCTGGCCTCGGTGCTCGACCACGCCATCCCGATCGAGACGACGGCCGCGCGCCTGGTCGTGGGATTCGAGCCGAGCGCCGCGTTCCTGGGGGCGCGAGCGAGCGAGCCGGATGCTCTCGATGAGCTGACCCGCGAGGTGCGGGCGTACTTCGGGCAGCCGACGAAGGTCGCGATCGAGCTGGCGGCACGCGCCCCGGCCGGGACGAAGACCATCGCGTCCATCGACGCCGATCGGCGGTCGGCGGAGCTGGCCAAGGCGCGGGCTGCGGTGGAGGGTCATCCGCTGGTGCAGGAGGCCGTCCGCCTCTTCGGTGCCCAGCTGCGCGACGTGAAGCTGCCGAGCGGCGAAGGTTGAGCTAAGAGAACGAACATGCAATTCCGCGGCGGTATGAACGAGCTGATGCGCCAGGCGGCGCGCATGCAGCGCAAGATCGAGCAGGCCAAGACCGAGCTGAAGGACCGCGAGCACTCGCTGGAGGGGCTGGGTGGCAAGGTGAAGGTGACGGTCACGCTGGGCCGCGCGGTGAAGCGCATCGAGATCGACAAGGAGACGCTGAAGACCGAGGACACCGATCTGGTCCTCGACGGCGTCTGCGCGGCGCTGACGCAGGCCATCGAGCAGGCCGACAAGCTGATGGAGGTCGAGCTCGACAAGATCACGGGCGGGGTGAAGATCCCGGGGATGACCTAGAGTGCTTGCGCGAATGTCGGCGTGCTATCGGCACGACGACGGACCGAGCCTGGCGACGTGAGTCCGAAGGTCCAGCGGCTGGTGAAGCTCCTGTCACGTCTCCCGGGGGTGGGGGAGAAGACGGCGCAGCGCTACGTGCTGTGGCTGCTGACGGCCGATGAGGGGCTCGCGCGGAGCCTCGGCGCGGAGCTCACGGTGCTGCGCGACGAGGTGGGGCCCTGCGAGCGGTGCGGGAACGTGGCGGAGATCCGCGAGGGGCGGGCCGTGTGCGAGGTGTGCCTCGACGGCAAGCGGGACGCGAAGGTGCTGTGTGTCGTGGCGCGGGTGCACGATCTGATGGCCATCGAGCGCGCCGGGTCGATGCGGGGGCGGTACTTCGTGCTGGGCAAGCTCCTTTCGCCGCTGGAGGGGATCGGTCCGGAGGACCTGCCGCTCGCCCGGCTGATCGAGCGGATCCGTGGCGACGGGGTGACGGAGGTCATCGTGGCAACGCCGCCGAGCGTGGACGGCGAGGCGACGGGGCTCCTGCTGAAGCGCGAGCTCGGGCCGCTCGGCGTGGCGGTGACGCGGATCGCGAGCGGCGTGCCGCACGGCGGCGACCTCGAGTTCGCGGACCCGATCACGATGGGGCGGGCGCTCGCGGGCAGGCAGCGGATCTAGGAGGCACGTTGTAGAGTGCGTCGCATGAAGAAGGACGCCATCGCGACGAAGGACGCTCCGGGTGCCATCGGGCCGTACTCGCAGGCCGTGCGGGCCGGGGAGCTCGTGTTTCTCAGCGGGCAGATCCCGTTGGATCCGGCGACGGGGCTGATCGTCGAGGGGGACATCACGGCGCAGACGAAGCGCGTGATGGAGAATCTGCGGGCCGTGCTGGCGGCGGCGGGGTGCGGCTTCGCCGACGTGGTGAGGACGACGATCTACCTCGTGGACCTGGGTCACTTCGGCAAGGTCAACGAGGCGTACGGGGCTTGCTTCGAGGCGCCGTTCCCGGCGCGGGCCACGGTGCAGGTGTCGGCGCTGCCGAAGGGCGCACAGGTGGAGATCGACATGGTCGCGGTGAGGCCGGCATAGTCGTTCGTTTACTCCCAGGGCATGGGGTCGTCGCCCATGCCTGCGGACTGGCGAAAGCACCTGTGAAGCGCCCTCGCGACGGGGCCCGGAGCGCCGGAGCCTATGACGCGCTCGTCGACGCGGACGACCGGCAAGAGCTCGCGGATGCTTGAGGTGATGAAGACCTCGTCGGCACCATAGATGTCGTCGGGCAAGAGGTCGCGCTCGTCGACGGGTATGCCGAGGTCGCGCGCGGCACCGAGGACGTGCGCGCGGGTGATGCCGACCAGGATGCCGGCGGACTCGGGAGGCGTCGCGACGCGGCCTGCGGTCACGACGAAGACGTTGGACGACGCCCCTTCGACGACGTGCCCGCGCGCGTCGACGACGAGGGCCTCCTGGGCGCCGCGAGCGCGTGCGTCGCGCAGCGCGAGCAGATTGGCGAGGTAGTTGGTGACCTTGGCGCCGGAGGCTGCCGTGTCGTCGGCGGCCCGACGTGTCGAGACGGAGGCGAGCGCGACGCCGTGAAGATAGGCCTCGCGAGGGGGTGGCACGACGGGCTCCACCAGGATGACCCGGAGCGGGTGGGTGGCCGTGTCTGGATCGAGCGAGAGCGGGCCGCTGCCGCGGGTGACGACGACACGGACATACGACTCGCGCGATGTGTCCCCACGGGCCGCGGCGAGGGCGGCCTCCACCTCACGGCCGAGGGTAGCGTCGTCGATGGGCAGGACGATGAAGACCCGCTCCGCGGAGCGGCGCAGGCGCGCGAGGTGCTCGTCGAGGGCGAAGGGGCGCTCGCGGTACGTGCGGAGGACCTCGAAGACGGCGTCCCCGTAGAGGAAGCCCCGGTCGTACACGCTGACCGTCGCCTGGTCCGGCGTCAGGATCGCCCCGTCGACGGCGACGACGCGCCCGCTCAAGCCGCGACCCGCGGTCCGTTCAAGCCAGCCTCCTTACGGAGCCTGGCTCAGACAATCCGCTCGCAGGCTCGCGGGGTATGTTCAGCGCCGCCAGCGACTGCTCCACGGCCTCCCGCGCGTCGCCGTGCTCACGTGGGTCGATGGGCTCGCCCAGCACCACCTCCACCCGCGTGAAGGGCCACGCGACGGCGAAGCGATCCCACGAGCGCCTCAGCACCAACCCGCGGTGCATCGACCCGGTCAGCGGAACGACCACCGCCCCGGTCGCCCGCGCGGCCACGAGGAGCCCACCCTTGACGATGCCCATCGGCCCGCGCGGCCCGTCGACGGCGAACGCGGCGTCCAGCGCTTCGCGCTTCATCGCACGCACCACCTGCGCGAGCCCCCGCGCTCCGCCCCGCGAGCTCGAGCCGCGGACCACGTGGAGACCCTGCAGCGCCAGCGCGCGCGCCTGCATGGCCCCGTCGCGTGAAAGACTCACCAGCACCACCGTGGGCCGGCGGCGGCGCCACGCCAGGAGCGGCCACTGCGTCCCGTGCCAGAAGGCCAGCACCCACGGCCGGTCCCGAACCTGCTCGAGCGCCGGATGCAACACCACGTGCACACGCAACGTGGCGAGCCACAGACGCGCGATGAGCCCCAGGGCGAGCCCCAGCAACGCCCGCCCCAGCTCGCCGCGCGGCGACGTCAACCCTTCAGCTCCGAGAGCTTGGTGCGCGCTCGCTCCATGGCCGGATCGTTCTCGATGGCGCGCTCGAACATCTGCACAGCCTTGGCCCGGTCCCCCTGCTTGGCGCTGATCTCGCCGAGATAGTAGAAAACCTCGCCCTTCGAGATCCCCGAGCCAGGCTCGAGTCGTTGCAGAAGGAGCGCGCGGAACGTCTTCTGGGCGCGGTCGAGGTCGTTCGTCTCGTACGCCAGCACGCCCAGGTCGCGCAGGACATTCACCGACCCGGGGTCGATCTTGAAGGCCATGTCGAGCTGCGCCAGGGCCACGTCCTTGTCCCCCAGCTGCGCGAGGGCTCGCGCCAGCCGGTGATGGTAGAGCGCCAGCTCCTTGGTCCGCCGGCTCCCGAACGACGCGATGACCTTCTCCAGCACCTGTGCCGCCTCGCGCCCACGCTCGGATGCGTTGTACGCGTCGCACAGCGCCAGGAGAAGCTCGCGGTCGTGCGGCACCATTTGCGCCGCGCGCTCCAGGATGGGGATCGCGTCCTGCGGGCTGGCGCGTTTCAGGAGGTGAATGTCCGCCGCCAGCCTGAGCAGCTTGAGCTGATCGACGATCGCCTGAGGGATGACGGGCGGCGGCGGCAGAGAGCCACCCGACACCACCCGCCCCGGGGGATGCGACGCGCCCTTCGCCGCGGGCTCCGCGGCTGCCACCCTCGCGTCCGGGTTGGCCGCCGCGATGACGTCCGCGTCGCCGACGAGCAGCGCAGCGAGCTCGGACCACTTCTCCGCTTTCTCGAAGCGCACGCGCAGCATCGCCCGCAGCCCCGCGTTGCCCGGCTCGAGCTTCAGCCCCTTCAGCAGCGCCTCTTCGGCGCCGCCGGCGTTGCCCATCTTCTCCCGCGCCTCGGCCAGGCGGAGCGCCCATGCCACGCCCGCTGCGTCGGTGGACTGCTCCACGATCTTGCCGAGGACCTCCGCCGCCCGCTCCCAGTCAGCCCGCTTCTCGCTCATGCGGGCCACGGCTTCCAGCCCGCTCCGATGCTCCGGATCGCGCGCCAGCACCTGCTCGTACGTCTCCTGTGCGGCGGTCACGTCACCCAGACGCCCCTCCTGCAAGTCGCCCAGACGCACGAGCAACGACAGCTCGCCATCCACATCGCGGCGATCACGCGCCGCGTCGAGCTGGCTCTTGAGGAGGTCGGCGAGCTCGGCGTCGCGCCCTGTCTGCTCGTAAAGACGCGACAGTCGGAGCACGGCCTCCGAGTGGGTCGGATCCTCGTCGAGCACGCCGCGAAGCGTCTCGATGGCGTCGTCCAGCGCCGCGAAGCGTTCTCTCTGCAGCTCGGCCAGCTCGAGGCGCAACACCGCGCGCGCGTCCTGCGTCGGCGCGACGTCGACCAGGTTCGACAGAAGCTTCGCCAGGTCCTTGAATCGGCCTGCCTGGGCGTAGAGCTTGCGCAGCTCCGCAGCCGCCGGCGCATCGGCGGGCTCGGCTTCGAGGATCTCCTCGTAGAGCGAGGTGGCCCGCGTCGCGTCGTCGAGCTTGTCCACGAGGACGCGCGCGGCAGCGTGCTTGAGCGAAAGCGCCTCGCCCCCTTCGACCACCAGCTCGGCCCGACGCAGAAGCAGCCGGACGACCTCGGCGTCGTCCCCCGCCGCGCCGCGCAGCTTGGTCAGTTCCTCCAGGGCCCAGAGATCGCCCTCGTCCTCCGCGACGAGATCACGAAGGACCGCCTCTGCAAGCTCCCGATCGCCGACCGTCCCCTCGGCCAGCGCCTTGGCCTCCCGGAGCAGATCCCGCTTGGTCGCCAGGTCGCCCTCCAGCCGGGCTCGCGTCCTCAGCGTGTGAACGAGCTCGCGCTCGCGACCCGGCGCGCGACGGATGTCCTCGAGCGATCGAAGCACGTCGACGTTCTCGGGATCGATCCCCAGCGCCTTGGCGAAGGCGTCCTCGGCGCGCCGCGCGTCCTGCAGCTTGTCGCGGCGCCAGCCGGCGAGCCTCACCCACAGGTCCGTGCGGGTCGCGGCCGGCATCTCTTCCGCGGCAGCGTCCAGTGCGCCACCGAGCGCATCGGCCGCTTCTGCCCATGCCCCGTTCGCCGCCGCCAGCCGCTCGAGCTCCTGCAACGCTTCGTCGTCGGACGGGTTCTCGACGACGGCTGCCTCGACCGCGCGCTGGGCCCGGCCCCGATCCCCCACACGCTCCTCGAGCACACGCGCCAGCGCCAGGCGCGCATGAGTCTTGTCGCGAGTCGCTCGGGCGCGGGTCACCCGGCGCTCGTAGAGCTTTGCCAGCTCCTCGCTCAGGCTCAGCGCGCCGAGCACGAACTCCAGCGCGTCGAAGGCGTCGTCGAATAGGGCGTCGTCCTCGAGCAACTTCTCCAGCGCCGCCCGGCTCGGCCCGTGGTCCGGCACTCGCTCGAGAGCCTGCCGGAGCGTCGCGAGTCCCTGGGACTTCTCCTTGAATTCGTCGATCTGCAGGCTGGCAAGACGATGGAGCAGATCGGCCTGCACGCCCGCCTGTGCCTCCACCGCGATGCGCCGCTCCAGCACGTCCGCAAGTGCGCGCGTGTCGCCGAGCCGCGCGAAGAGTCGATCGAGCGCGCCGAGGACGACGGGGTCGTCTCCCATCCGCTCCGCAGCCGAGACGTAAGCTTTCGCGGCTCGCCCCGCATCGTCCAGCTTCTCCTCGCTCACCTTGCCGAGGCGCACGAACAGGTCGGCCCCCGCGACGGCGTCGAAGACCGCGACCGCCCTCTCCTGGAGCGCGTCCGCGTAGCGCTTCCACCCCTCGGCCCCGGCGCGCGCCGCGAGGCGTTCGATGTCCGCATGCAGCGCCGCGTCCTGCGGCTCCTCCGCGAGGGCTCGGAGCAGGGCCGACTGGGCTCGGTCCGCGTCGCCGAGCGCCGTCTCCAGCACCTCGGCCATTGCCCTCAGCGTCTTCGCCCGGTCCGCCGGCTCGGACTGCGCGCGGAGGCGCAGCTCGAGGACCGTCGCCAGCTCATCGTGCCGCCCCGCCGCGCGGAGCACCGGCTCGAGCGCATCCGCGGCGTCGCCGCGGAGCTCGTCGTTCGTCTCCCCGATGCTGCGAATGGCCGCCGCCGCCTCGGCGTCGAACCCCGACTCCAGCACGTCGCGATACGTCTCGAGCGCCGCCTGCGGGTCCTGAAGCTCCACCGCGTACAGCGCCGCGATGCGCTTCTTCAGAGCACGCCGCGCCCCGTCGTCGGGGGCTGCGCTCGCCTGGAGCTTCAGGTTCTCCAGAAGCTCTGGCCACAGACGCTCCTGCGTGTACAGCCCGTCGAGCCTCCTCAACACGTCTCCATCGCCCGGGCGGACGGCCAGCGCCTGCACGAGTGACTCGATGGCTTCGCGTCGATCGGACAGGTCGTTCTCGAAACGCCCGGCCGCGTCGACGAGGAGCTGGAACCGGAGCCCCTCGTCGTCCTCGCCGCAAAGCTCGACGCGCCGACGGTAGAGATCGACCAGCCGGGTCGCGTCGTTCTTCTGCTCGTAGAGAGCGATGAGGTTATCGAGGGTGAAGGCGCTGGTCGCCTCGAGCTCGAGCGCGCGCTCGTAGGCGTCGATTGCGCCCGGCAGGTCGTCGAGCATGTCGCGCCTGGCTTCGCCCACGCGCCGCCAGGTCGTCGCGCGGGTCTCGTCGTCGGGCAAAAGCTCGGCCTTGCGCGTCAGCACGCGCACCAGCGTCGTCCAGTCGCTGAGGAGGGTCGCCAGCGCGTCCATCTCTTCGAGCGGCTGCAGCTCTGTCTCGTCCAGCGCAAACAGCCGGTCCCACGCGCCCATCGCGCGGCGCGGGTCGTCGCGTCGCTTGTCGTGAAGCTGAGCCAGGGCGGCCAGGAGCTCGCGCTTCGTCAGCCCGTCCGTCTTGGCGATGGCGGCCTCGTAGGCGCTCGCCAGGTCGTCCCAGCGCTTCGTGGCCTCCGCCAGCCGATCCAGCTGCTCTCGGGCGTCGCCGTCCTCGGGATCACGCGTCCACGCGTCGCGCATCGCGTCGAACGCCTTGCCGCGATCGCCTCCGCGCTTCTCCCACAGCTCCGCCGTCTCCCTCAGGATGGCGATCCGATCCCCGTCGTCGGTCGCAAGGGCGAGCCGCTCGCCGTTGACCTCGACGAGGTGCCGCCAGTCGTCGGCCCGCTCGTAGATGGGCCGCAAGATGTCGACGATGCGTGCCTTGTGCTCTGGCTTCTGGAGCAGGGCCTCGAGCGCGGCGACGGCCTCGGTGCCCGGGCCGGCAGCTGCGGGCGGGGCGAGGTCGACGACGATCTGGAGCTCGTCGATCCCGGCCTGAGGCTCGCCGAGCTGGTTGAGGAGGAGCCTGGCGAGCTCCATGCGGAAGCGCGCTTCGTCCTCCGGCAGCGCGGTCTGCTCGGCGCGTCGCCGCGTCATGTCCGCCAGATCGCGCCAGCGCTCGGTGCGTGCGTATAGCCGGGACAGCGCCTCGAGGCCGTGCGCGTCCTCGTCGTCCACCTCGAGCGTCGCCCGGTAGGTCTCAATCGCCGCGGCGTCGTCGTGGAGCTCGGCTTCTTCGATGAGCGCGATGGTGTGCAGCGCTTCGAGCCGTTCGGCGGCCTCATGCTTGTAGTCGAGCGCGTCGCGGAAGAGCTGCACACGATCCTTCGGACGCCCTGCCTCCCGCAGGAGCCGATCGATCGCCTCGAATGTCCCGTTCTTCGCCTCCGGATCGAACGCGTGGGCCCGGCGGTAGAACGAGAGCGCGCGGTCGATGTCCTTGTGCGCCTCGAAGAGCTCGCCGGTCCGCTTCGCCAGGCGGGCCGTCGAGGGCTCGTCGGCCGTGATCTTCTCGAGCTCCCCGGCGAAGATCTCCGCCAGGCGTTTCTCGGCGTTGGCGACGCGCGCCAGCCGCTCGAGCTCACCCCACGTGCTCTCGTCGGTCGGGTCCTCTGCCAGGAGCTTGGCAGTCGTCTCCAGCGCGGCGGAGTAGTTCTCCTCCTGCTCTTCGTACATCTTGGCCAGGCGTCGCAGGAGCTGCCGCCGCTCGTCCGGGTCCTGGCTCGAGTCGAGGCGCGCCTCCAGAGTCGCCATCACGCGACGCCAGTCGAGCCGCGCGAGGTACACCGGCTCCAGCATCTCGGCCGCCCGCGCGCCGTGCTCTCGCGCCGCCATGAGGGCCTCGAGAGAGGCCACCGTCGGCGGGTGCTTCGGGTCGATGGCCAGGGCCGCTGCGTACTCGTCGAAGGCGCGGTCGACCTCGTGCATCCGTCGCTCGAGGACATCACCGAGCGCGTGGTGGAGCGCCGCCTTGCGCTCACCGGTTACTCCCGGCGCGGCGATCTGCCGTTCGTCGAGCGACACCAGGTCTTCCCAGCGCTCGGCCTGCGCGTACAGACGCTCGAGCGCGGCGATCGCTTCCGGATCGAGGCCGAGATCGAGGATCTGTTCGTAGACGCCGATCGCGGAGCGTGCGTCACCGAGCTTCTCGTCGCTGAGGCGCGCCTGCTTGAAGAGGAGTTGCTTGCGCTCCGCGTCGCTCTCCGCCGCGTCCGCCCGGCGCTTCACGACGTCGAGCAGCGCGGGGTGGTCGCCCGTCTCTTCGTAGAGCGACTGGAGAGCCAGCAGGGCTCGCCGGTCGTCGCTCCGCAGCTCCAGCGCCCGGACGTAGTGCTGCTGGGCCAGCGCCGGATCCTTCAGATGGGTCCGTGCGATCTCCGCGATGCGGAGCGTGACCTCGAGCTGGACGTCCCCGTCGAGGATCTCGCCGACGACCGAGCGCAAGAGCTCGACGAGCTCACCGTGTCGTCCCGTCGCCGACGCGAGGCGTTCGGCCCGCTCGAGCCACTGCGGAAGCTCGGGCTCGGCCACCGCCCCGCGCAACCCGCGCGCCGCGTACGAGAGCGCCAGCACGCCGTCCCCGAGGGGGCCCTCGGCGACCTGCGCCGCCTGCGCGATGTTCGCGAGCTTCTCGGAGACGGAGTCCGCGAACTCGGCCTCGATCTCGAGCACCCGCAGCAGCTTCTGGTGCAGACCGTCGACCTCATAGAGGGGCCGGAGGATGGAGGCCGCCTCGCGACGGGCGTCGGGGTTCTCGAGCATGGCCTCGAGCGCGCCACGGCATGCCGCGTGGGACGGGTCGAGCACCAGCGCCTGGCGATACGCTTCGATCGCCCCGGCGATGTCCCCGAGGCGCTTCTGTCGCACCTCACCCAGGCGGGCCAGGATGGCGAGCTTGTCCGCGGACGACTCGGCCAGCGCGAGGTCCGCTTCCAGAGTCTCGGCGAGATCCTGCCAGCGGTCGGCGAGCTCGTAGAGCGTCGACAGGGAGGAGAGCGAGGCCCGATCGGCGCCGAAGTCGTCGACCACGGCGCGGTAGGCGAGGATGGCCTCGGGCACGTCCGTGAGCTTGTCGGCCAGCGTCGTCGCGATGCGAATGATCAGCGTCCGACGCGCGACCTGGTCGTCGACCAGGCGCTCGCGTGCGCGGAGCACGTCCACCAGCTCGCGCCAGCTCTGGGTCCTCTCGTAGAGCCTGTCGAGCGCGGACAGGGCCTGCGCGTCGCCAGGGTCGTCCTCCAGGCGGGCGCGCCAGGCCTCGATGGCCCCGCGTGCGTCGTCGAGGACCGTCTCGCACAGCTCGCCGAGCCGCCCGCGAAGCTCACGACGAGCCTCCGCGTCGTCCTCGAGCTTCACCTCGATGCGCAGGATGTCGCAGAGCTGCCGGTTGTCCCCCGCGGTCGCGTAGATCCGCTCCAGCGCCCGGCATGCCGGGAGCGCGATGGAGGCGTCGTCCGGTGCGAGCTGCACGACCTGCCGGTACATCGCGTCCGCGCGCGCCACGTCGTCGAGCTGGTTCTCGTAGAGTCGCGCCACGTCCATCAGGATCTCGGCGCGCGGCACGGGGGCCGCCGCAGCCGCCGCCGTCGTGGTGAGGACACCCGCTGCCCGCTCGTGCGCGCTCAGCCGACGCGCGATCTCCAGCATCCGGTGACGCGCGCGCGCATCGTCGGGGTCGAGCGGCAGCAAGCGCGCGAAGGCGTCGAACGCCCCCACGTCGTCGCGCAGACGTTCGTCGCGAAGCTCGGCCACACGACGCAACAGGTCCCGTCGCTCGTCGACCCCCGTCGCGAACTCGAGGTGGATCTCGAGCACGCGCACGAGCTCCGGCACCTCGTCGCGTTCGGTGTACACCGCCTCGAGGACGAGGGCCGCGCGCGCGCGCAGCTCCGCCACGTCGAGGATCTTCTCCACGAGCTGCCTGGCCTCGGTCGCCGCCGGACGCTCGCGCAGCACCTGTTCCAGATGCGTGAGCGCCGTCGACGCGTCCCCGATCCGCGCGAACAGCAGCGTCCCCAGCCGCTGCTGCAGGTCGAGCCTCTCGTCGCCCACCGCCGCCTGGAGCCTTCGCTCGAGGAGCTGAGCCAGCCGGTCCCACCGCTGCTCCGATGCATACAGTCCATCGAGCGCGCGGATCGCTTGCTCGTGCACCGAGTCGAGCTCCAGGATTCGCTCGTAGTACCCGATGGCGCCCACTCGATCGCCGGTGATCTCCTCGGCGACCAGCGCGACCTCGGCGAGCAGCTCCGCGCGACGCGGCGCCTCCGGCGTCGCCGCCACGACTCGCTCGTAAAGGGCGGCCAGGTCACTCCACTGCTCTCGCGTGGTGAGGATCTGCTTGAGGCGCTGGAACGCGCGCTCGTTGCTCGGCTGCCGCGCCAGCATCCGCTCGAGGTACGGGCGGCCGCGGTCCACGTCGCCCAGCTTCTCGTCGAGCAACGTCGCCGCGCGCTCGGCCAGATCGAGCTCGACGCTCTCCGGCAAGCCCGTCTCGCCCTCGGGCGGAACGACCGCGACGATGGCGTCGACGAACGCGCTCGCGCGGCCCGTCTTCGAAGCCAGCAAGGAGAGCCGGTCCCACAGGGGCAGCGCCGTGGCGAACTCGCTCGCCGCACGCGAGACCACCTCGAACGCCGCCCGCGCGTCGTCGAGCTTGGTCTCGTGGACGTCGGCGAGTCGGCCATAGAGGGCCATCCGGTCGTCGTGCGCCGCCGTCGTCGCGATGAGGACCTCGAGCACCTCGGCCTGCCGCTTGGCGGCTCCGGTCTCGTCGTATGCGCGCTCGAGGATGTGGGCGGCGCGGGCCCGTGTCTCGGGCACCGGCAGGAGCTGCTCCACCACCTCGATGGCGCGCGGATCGTTGGGCGAGAGCTGGAGCGCTCGCTCACACGCGGCCAGCGCGTCGACGTACTTGCGCAGCGGATCGACCAGCAGTCGCGCGAGCTCGATCTCGCGAGCCGCGCGCTCCGCTCCCTCCCGCTGATCGCGATCGAGCGCGATGACCTCGACCGCTCCGTCCGCGTCGCCCTGCGCTCGAAGCAGGCGAGCCAGCGCGCGCAGCGCCCCGCCGTGATGCGCGACGATCTCCAGCATCCTCCTGTAGAGCGCGACCGCGCGCTCCGGGGCGCCGAACGCCTCCTCCTCGAGGATCGCCCAGTCGCTGAGGAGCTCGAGCTTCATGGCCGTATTCGCCCGCTCGGCGCGGAGATCGAACAGCCAGCGCAGATCGTCTCGACGGTCGGACTCGCGGAGGATGCGATCGAGCGTCTGCACGGCAAGCTCGTCGGTCTCGTCCTCTTCGACCAGCGAGCGATACGTCGCCACGGCCTCGTCGACCCGGCCCATCTCCCGCGCGTACACCTCGGCGAGCTTCGCCCGGAGGAAGCGGACCTCCTCGCGACGGCCGTTCTCGCCGTTCTCCTTGTCTTTCTTCTTCTTCTTCTTGCCCGAGCGCGTTCCGTCGACGCTCCCCTCGATGCCTGCCAGGCGCGCGTTGACGACCTCGACGAAGCCGGTCCACTGCGCGGCCGCGCGCGCAGCGTGCTCGAACGCCGCCAGCGCTCCCTCGCGCGACGGCGACATCTCGAAGGCCTTGCGCGCCCACGCGAACGCCGCGCCGCGATCCTGGAGCTGATGCCCCGTGACCTGGACGAGCTTCTCCAGGAGGGCCAGCTTGTCGTCGATCTCCTCGGCATGGCGGACGAGGATCTCGTAGAGCGACGGCAGCCGCCCCCACTTCTCCTCCTTCTCGTAGAGGGGCACGAGGGCCGACGCGGCGCGCGCGTCGTCCGCGCGGACCGACAGGATGCGCTCGTAGGCTCGGAAGGCGCGCTCCGGCACGCCGAGCTTCTCCGTGTAGATCTCCGCGCAGCGGAAGCTGAGATCGATCTTGGTCTGCGGGTCGGCCGACTTGTCCGCGGCACCCGACAGCACGTCGACCAGGCCCTCCCAGTCGCCATTCTGCGAGTAGAGCTGCGTCAGGCCGTCGTAGTCGCCGATGGCGAGGTGGCTGTCGCGAAGCACGCGCAGCGCCTTGGCGTGCGCCGGCTGGATCGCGAGCACGCGCTTCCACGCGCTCATGGCGTTCGCATGGTCGTGCAGCCTGTCCGAGTAGATGCTCCCGAGCTTCTGGAGCACGTTGAGCCGCGTCGCCTCGTCGGGCGCCACGGCGGCGCGTCGCTCGAGCACCTCGGCCACCGTCGCGAAGTCCTTGTCGCGCTCGGCCTGCTTCTCCAGCGCGTCGAGCGCGCTGGACGACGACGGCTCCTCGTCGAGAACGCGTTTGTACAGCGCCACCGCCTGCGAGCCCATGTCGAGGCGCTCGGCGGCGAGCTTGGCCATCTCGGTCCACAGGTCGCGGCGCTCCTGCCCGGGCGGCATCGCGTCCGCCTCTTGCGCCAGCAGATCGTAGAGGGGCTTGTAGGCGCGCCGCTTGACGTAAAGCTCCTTGAGGCGGTCGATCGTCTCGCGGTCACGCGGGTCGACCGCGTGGAGCTTCTCGTACGCCTCGACCGCGTTCTGCACGTTGGAGAACTGCTCGAGCCACCGCCGCGCGATGGCGCGGAGGAGCTCGGCCTTCACCGTGGGCTCGGGCTCGAGCTCCGCCTGCCGCACCTGCATCGTGAGCAGATCGCGCCACCGCTGCAGCGCCTCGTACACGCGGACGAGCTCGCGCACGCTCGACAGATCATCGGGATCGAGCTGCACGATCTGCGTCAGCACGGTCACCAGCGCGGAGTCGCTCTTCACGTGCTCGCGGTAGATGCCGCCCACGTCCCGCAGCAGCGCCAGCCGCCCGGCACGGTCGTCCTGCGGCAGCTTCTCGAGCTCCTGGCGCAGGAGATCCGTCAGCGCGTTCCAGCTCGCGGTCTGGCGGTACAGGCGCTTGAGCGCGTCGCGTGCGTCCTTGTTCTTCGGGTCCTGCCGGAAGAGCGTGCGCCACTGCTCGATGGCCTTCTGCGCGTTCGCCCCCTCCTCGGCCAGCCGGGCGATCTCCGCCACGACCGCCGTCCGGTCCGGTCCCTCGCCCATCGCGCGCTGCGCCTCGGTGAGGACCGTCGCGAGCTTCGCGCTCTCGCCGCGGGCGCTGCACCACTCGCGGAAGAACGACAGCATCCCCGGGTGAGCAGGCTCGAGCTTGCGCACGCGTTCGAACCAGGGCTCCGCCGCCTCGGGTTTGCCCCGCATGCGCCAGTGCACCATCGCCACCTGGAGGGTGGCGCCAAACTCCTCCTCCTTGCTGCGCAGCGCTCCGGTCGAAAGCTGACCCTCGTAGAGGGAGACGAGGTGCTCCCACATCTCGCGCGAGGTGAAGTAGTCCGCGAGGAAGCTCGTCGCCTCCTGGTGACCCGGCGAGAGATCGAGGACGTGCTCGTAGGCGCCTGTCGCGCGCTCGGGCGTCTTGATCTTCTTCGTGAAGACGCGCGCCAGCCGTAGCCACGCCGCGACCTTCTCTTCCTTCTGCGATGACTCCTCGGCGAAGCGCTCGATGTCCTTCGCCAGATCGTCCCACCGTTGCGCGTCACGGAGCAGGCGCTCGAGGAGCATCTCGGCCCGACGGTTCTTCGTGTCCACGGCCAGCGCCTCGCGGAGCAGCCCTTCGATGCGCCCGGCCGCCTTGTCGTCCCCGGCCGCACGCCCGAACCGGTACGTGACCTCTGCAGCCGTCACCAGGAGCGAGCTCCGGAACGTCGGATCGGCGGCCTGCCGCGCCTCTTGCCCGTAGCGTTCGACGAGGTCCTGCCACTTCCCGCGCTTGGCATCGGCGCGCTCCACCGCTTCCGCCGCGGAGGCGTCGCCCGGGCGGAGCGCCGTCAGCATCTCGTAGGCTTCGCGCGCCCCCGTGTCGTCGAGGAGATCCTCGTCACGCACGCGCGCCAGCTCCGCCACGAGATCCGCCTCGCGCGGGCCTCCGCGTGCGGCCGCCGACTCGATGGCCAGCATCCGCCCGACCGCCTCCGTCTCACGGCGACCGTCGTGGGCTCGCCGAGCGGCCTCGAGGAGGTTGCCCAGCTCCTCGGGGTTCATGCCCGGATCGCCCTCGACCTCGGCCCTCAGCTGTTGCCATGCGTGGCCGTGGTCCGGATCGTCCTGCAACAGCCCCAGGGCGCCCTTGATCGTCTTCGCGCTCATCCATCACCTTGCAGAGGGTCTCGACGCTGGCGTGAGCCAGACAAGAAGCAGACAGGGAAGCGGCACGGAAAGCGCAGCGAAAGCCACCACGAGAACGTCCAAGCCAGCGCTGCAAATGCACCCGAAACACGCGAAATCCCGCAAGGAATCGGTGCCCAGGGCTTTGCCATGCTACGGAGGGCATTCCACGATAGCAAG